>OAUK01000136.1_pt1 | contig 44711 bp, 42 predicted proteins | sample 1495131 | NCBI WGS metagenome assembly OAUK01 (sample SAMEA2580009, study PRJEB22360) | human gut metagenome | biome: human gut; feature: human-associated habitat; material: faeces | place: Denmark | collected 2008/2010 | reverse complement strand
ACTGCATGCTACCAAACCCAATCCACTTAATTTCTGGATTTCCTTTACATCATCAAACCTTGATATATCTCCCATTTCTGCAAGTATCCCGGAAAGCGTGTTTTCTCCTATTCCGGATATCTCCAGAATGTTTTCTGCATATGGAATCTCCATACACATTTGATGCAAACGGCTCTCTATCTCTGCAAGCTGCTCATTTGATTCCATCATTCGATGGACAAACCATTTGACAGCCAGTTTGCCTGATTCCGCACCATCCTGAATCCCTATGCTTTTTTTCGCATTTTCAAAAATGGAAGTTGCGTTTACATAACCACGTCCCCGCAGTTTTGCCTCATGCCATATCTGTCTGATACCTTCTACGCCAAGTGTAACCAACTCCTCCGGAAATGGTGCAACCTTAAGCACTTCCAAACAAAATGTCCCATCTATTTTTCCAAATGCGTCCTTATACTCCGGAAAATAAATTTTCATTTCTCTGTGAAGTCGGTTAAGATCTCTTATCCGATCCTCGTTTATCTGGTCTCGAAGCATCGACAGCCTTCTGATATCAGCATAAAGCTTTTCCGGCAGATACGGCATTCCAAAGTTTCCATCTTTCACAAGATTTGCTATGAGTTTTGGATCTTTTCTGTCATCCTTAAGTTGGCTGTTATCTTCAACTTCTTTTGTTTGCTTTACTGCATAAGGATTCACCTGTACTACGCTGATCCCATTTCCAATCAGCCATGTAGCAAGACAGAACCAATAGTGCCCAGTGGGCTCTAACCCCAGAATAATCTGCTTTTTGTCATTTGATGCAGCAATCTTTGTAGCCCAATCCATCAAACTTTGAAAACCTTCCAATGTATTGCTGAATGGAAATGCGGACTTACTGAGTTCTCTTCCTCTGGTATCGATTGCTCTCACATAATGTGTATCGCTGCCTACATCGCATCCTAATATAAGCATGTCATCACTAACAAAAGAGAGTTTTTCATTTTTCCCAAATTTACCATTGGTTTCCAACTCACGCCATGTTGATGCTGTAAGATTTTCTCTGATCACCTCTGCTTTTTTCAAAAGCTCCTGCTGTTCAAAAATATTTACGGTTACTACTTGATTTTTCTTCTTTGTGCCTTTAATATTCATTTTAGATACCTCTTGTATTCTTTAGATTTTTACCAACGGTCAGGTCAGTAATAATCTAAATTTACTTGAGGTATTTTTTATTGTCAATTTCTTGGCTTATTTAAAGTATACAGGAAGCTTTTTTCTGCTCTTAGATAAACGGACTATCATGACACATCTGCGTGAAACCCTTGCTTTTACTGAGCTTGTCCAGTTATGCCAACTTGGCACATGTGTGATTACAGTACTAACAGTTATGCCAACTTGGCACATGTGTAAAAACGTTGATTTTAAAAGATATTTTACAGTTATGCCATGTTTAGAAGTTTATCTATAAGTGTAATCTTTCTTGCGTTGGTTCTTGTTCATCCTCAATATGCCCCGGTAATATCCATTCTGCTTGTGCTGGAAATGTCTTCGTTGTTCTGATAATGATTCCCAAATCGTCTCTTGCTCGTTGCAACGTCCTGTCAGAAATATTATTTGCTTCTGCCAAATTCTTGATCTCTTTCGCCATCCGTCTTCCTTCTGGCATTTGATTGATGATGAATTTTTTCGCTTCTTCCAGTGCTGGAGCATTGCTTGTCCTCTTCTTGCTTCTGATTGCAGTGTAATCATCCATAGAAAGACTATTTTCACCCTTGTAGACAATTCCACCATTATCAGGATCTATTTCAAACAACACTGTTCTGCCTTTTCTCTCAAGACTTGATTTTTCATGTGACATGAATTTCATATCTTCTTCGTCTGGCACGTTTCCGAGAGCTATATAGCTTCTGCATTTTCCCATGATATCCGTAGATCCTAATACTCTTGTAATTGCATCGCCTTTTTGATTTTTATTGAAATGACAGATCAGAACAACTGCAACGCCGTATTTCTCCGCAAGGTCTACGATATGTCCCACCCTTTCATTTGTCTTGTTTGGTGCGTTCATATCCACATCAGAACCAATGTAAGCCTGGAACGGGTCAAATATCATCAATGCTGGATTTGTCTGCTGAATGAACATTTCAATTTCTGGAGAATCAAACAATAACTGTGTTTTATTCTCTGTTACAACAAAAACGTGCTTCATGTCTGCGCCGCATTGTCTCATTCGTTTCTTGATCGTGTCACCAATCCCATCCTCTGCTGTCAGATAGATTACATTTTCTTTCTCATCGCTAAATGGAACGATATTGAAAAAACTTTTCCCCGTTGTCACACATGCCGCCATATAGCATAGGAGATATGTTTTTCCGACTCCGGGATATGCTGCACACAATGTAAGTTTTCCTCGGGGAACATAAGGACTATAAAGCCAATGCGTCTCCTCTTCCTTTACTTCTTCCAGGCAGACAAGTGAAACCATTTCCCGCGAATTCTCTATTTCTCTTGATCGCCCTCTCTTGAGATTTTCAAGCTCTCTTTCTTCTGCTTCAATAGCTCTTTCTTCTTCCTCAATAGCTGCGATCTGCGCATCAATAGTTGTTTCTGTCTCTCCTGTTGTTCCGCTTCTTGTAGTTTCCGTGACTGATCTACCACCTTTCTCTCATAATCCTGTTTACTGTACCACTCGGCAACATTCTTCATCATTTCATCATGTTCCTGCTGCCATTCTTTCACAACACTGTTGTAATATTCTTTTGCTTTAGAGCATCCCAATATTTCCAGCCTTGTGATCACATCCTCCGCAAATCCCGGCGTTGTCATATCATAGGCGAATATTTTCTTGAAAGTAGATTTATACAGCTTCATGCCTATACTGAGCGAACTGAGAAGCGTTTCTTTGCTTTGATGGGATATTTCATCCCAGCACTCTGTTTGAAACATTTGATCCAACTGCCCGCTCTGCTCTGCCTTTTCCATGTCGGCGCAGATCTGCTGAAACACGTCCTCCGGCACTGGAGGCGGAAACCAATCATTATAATGCATTTGACTGACCGCCTGTCATTTCTGCTCGTAGTCTCAATATTTCATTGTCAATGTGCGTAAGCTCCCCGGAATATTCCGGTCTCCAGCTCCTGCCGGAACATAAAACTAATTCTGATCTGCGTCTGACAAGAGCTGTATAATCTCTAATCTGTTCAGTTGTCATATCAACTTTTCCTTTCTTCCGTCTGGTCGGATGCTAACCGGTCGTAATCAATAATGTTTTCCGGATTCAGCCCAAGCACTTTGCAAACACATCCGAACCGATCCATCTTTACCATGTACCCTCTACGCATCCGATAAACGATATTTACGCTGACACCCGCCTCCTTTGCGATCTCCTGCGGTGTCTTACAGGATGCTGTCATTGCCGCTATCAGCGGTTTAATCTTTGCACAAACCATTGCGTCTCCTTTCTGTGCGATGTCGCACCTTCTACCCATTCACACGTTGCCCGGTGTGGTTTAGTTTTCTGTTTCGATAATTTCAGTTACATCAACGCCGAGTGCTTTCGCAATTTTCCCGGCTGTTTCGGGTTTGCACTCCCCAGTCTTTAAAACATTAGTAACTGTTTGTCTTGAAAGTTTCGCATTTTCCGCAAGCTTAGCTTTACTTTGGGTTGTTTTAGCTAAAATTACTAAAATTCTTATAACATTCAATTTCATTATCGGTTTTCTCCTTTCTTAGTAATTTAATTGTCGTTTCACTCGCATTATAGATAATATAATTGTCGTTATCAAACATTTTTTGAAATATATTGAATTTAATTGTCGTTAATGTTATTATATTCTTGATGAAAGGGGGAAATATTTTGGATTACAAAATTATAGGTGAAAATATTAAAACATATAGAAAAGCCAAAAATCTTACGCAAGGAGATTTGGCGAATTTGATAAAAAAATCAGAAAGTTCCATCCGTAAGTATGAAAAAGGACTTGTGGAAATACCAAATACAGTTATTGAATGCATTGCAGTAGCTTTAGATGTTGATACCGTTGATCTTATTTATAACGATATAGAAAAAGAAAATATGATTAATGCTGCGCGTAAAGCTATGGGGCTTCCACTAACTACAATCGAACTACCTGGCAAATATTCTGAGGCAGAGATTGAGAAAATCAAGGATTATGCTAATTATATTGAGTGGAAAAGAAATAGCTAATAACCTTAAACACCATATCAGCTTAAGATTGAGCTGATGGATTCGTCATTCTTTGTGATAAATACTGAACCCGTACCTTCAGGTGCAGAGTTGGATTTACTCAACGCAAAATTGCGCACAGTGTTTTTAGAAGATCATGTAATAGGTGTGTCCAAAGTTGGACATACCACAGTTTATTCCAAAAATGGAAGAAAGGTGCAGAAATTTCTACGCCTTATAATTGCTACCCAATTTTGGGAAGCGAAAGCAATTCTGCTCCCGTTTAAATTTACACCAATCCAATTTTGGTTTCGTTGTGGAGCGCGCAATTTTGCTCGGTCACTCAACCCGAATTTGGTTTCAGTACAGCCGTACTCACAGGTACACTTGTTCTTGATTGAGCTAAGTACCTAAAACAAGTACCCAGCACATTGATAATAGTATATTTTGTAAGGCAGCCGAGAGGGCGGCCATATCATCCACTTCGAGTCTTAGGAAGGGGATGATAACATGGTTACATATTCGGATTTATTCACATTTGTAATTATGATATGCGCTATTATTACATTAGTCAGAAATGACGAAGACAGAAAATAGCCGCCCTGCTCTCTGGTAAAGAATTAGGCGGCTATCTCTGATAGTTACTTTTTAATTTTTCGCCGAAGCGGATAGGTTTGAGCTATCTTCTCGGCTGTCTTAGTAAATATATTATAGTCAATTTTATTAAATGTGTCAAATACATCTTCTACTCATTCACACGTTGCCCAGTTGATGAAAGGAGAAGAATAAACATGGCACTGATTACATGCCCGGAATGCTCCGGGAAAGTGTCTGACAAGGCATATTCCTGCCCTCATTGCGGTTTTCCCATGCAAGGCAAAGCAATGCCAGAAGCACCACGAAAAGCCACCAGAAAACGGCGTGCAAACGGTCTGGGATCAATCGTTCCATTAAAGCGGAAATCCGGCACCATCTATGAAGTGAGGGTGAATACCAGGATTGACGAACGCGGCTACCCTCTGTATGATGTGATCGGACGCTATACTGACAGGGTGGCAGCAGATACCGCTCTGGCTGAATACAATACCAATCCTTATGATCTGGATCTGCGCGGATTGACTTTCAGTGAAGTATTCAAACAGTGGTACAAAGGCAAATTCAAAGTAGAAGCATTTCACACCGGAAAGAAATCATCCAATGAATACACGGTACAGGCAGGATATAAGCATTGCAAACCTTTGCATGACCGCATATACTCCAGCATCCGCACAGAGGAAATGCAGGAGTTGATAGACAATAAGGAAATATCCCATTCCACAGCTGAGCACGTTCTAAGGGTTCTAAAGGGAATGGGTGAATATGCAATGCAGTTCGATATCATAAAGAAAGACTATACAGAATTTGTGAAAATGACTAAAGAAGATGATACGGAATCCGGAGTTCCATTTACAGTGGATGAACTCACCAAACTCTGGCAGCATAAAGATACCCCATTTGTCGATACAATATTGATATACTGCTATTCCGGATTCAGAATCAATGAACTGGCAAAAATGCCACTGGATGACATTGATCTTGAAAATCAGACATTTACAGGCGGTTTAAAGACCAGATATAGCAAGGGGCGCACCGTTCCGATTCACTCCAAAATATATGAGTTTGTGAAAAATCGGTATAATAGGCGCTTTTCCAGTCTGATCTACCATGACGGTACTCGAGATATCACCGAGAACAAATACCGGGAATACTTCGATGCAGCATTAAAAGCTTGCGGCATCACAGACAAACATACACCGCAGGACTGCCGCCACACCTGTAATTCTTTACTAATCGAGAAGAAGGCCGACAGGGTCATCAGATATAAGATCATGAGACACGCCGGGAAAGATATCAATGAGAAGGTCTACTCACACATCACTGTCAAACAGATGCGTGAAGAGCTTGAGAAAATTTAAAAAATACATGGGTATGACCTGTTGAGCCGTACTCATGTATTTTTTTATTAGGATTTTACTAGTGCTTTTTTCGCAAAGAAACGCCCATTTTCCGCCATTTATACATTTTTCCTACTTATGAAATTCTTAATTCGATTTCATTTCTGTTTGTAACAATGCCGTTATAATCCTTATGAAAAACAATCACTGCTACTCTGCACATATTCCTCATTTTTTCATATAATAAACATAAGAAACCCGTTTTTATATTTTATGAAAGGATTATATAATGCAAATAAAAGGACTGGATGTCAGCGAATTTCAAGGAAATGTAGATTGGGAAAAGGTCAAAGCCGCAGGCTATCAGTTTGCCATGCTCCGTGCCGGCTATGGTTTTAACACGATTGATCCACAATTTAAACGCAATGCCTCAGAATGTAACCGGATTGGTCTCCCGATCGGAGTCTATTGGTTCTGCTATGCCCTGACTCCGGAGATTGCACGCCAGGAAGCTGATGGCTGTCTCAAAGCAATCTCCGGTTATCGTCTCGATTATCCTGTATGCTACGATATTGAACAGGCATCTATAAACTATGCCGCACAAAACGGAGTTACTTTCACACCGGAAACCGTAGGGAAAATTGTGCAGAATTTTTGTGACAGAATGGAAAAAAACGGATATTTTGCAATGTATTACAGCAACCGGAATTTCCTCAAAACATACCGTCTTCTGTCACTTTCTTCAAGATATGCACTGTGGTACGCTTTTTATAACAGCAAGCTGGATAATACAGACTGCCAGATGTGGCAATTCACAAGTCAGGGAGAGATCGCCGGAATATCCGGGGACGTTGATCTGGACTATGTTTTTGTTGATTATCCTTCTATTATAAAAAATGCAGGACTAAATCATTTGTCTCAGAAACCGAAACCACCCGCCCCGCAATATACCACTTATGTGATACGATCCGGAGATACGCTGAGTGAAATTGCCCAGCGATTTGGAACAACTATTGCCACTTTGCAGGCATTAAACAACATTCAAAATCCAAATCTGATCTATGCCGGGAATACAATACGGATTCCAAAATCCTGACATGTTTTAAGAATTTCATAAGAATTTTTCTATTTCTTTAATAGATTTAACATACTTTGGACACATTTATTCCGTATACTAATACTCAGATAGTTGATAAACAACTATCTCCCCCCTCATAAAGTAACGGCATCTTGGGGCGACCCAAGATGTCACACTTTACTCTCATTCCTTTAGATAACTATAAAACAACGAAACCCGTTAGCCCTTGTGGTTAGCGGGTTTTCGCTGTTTTGGAATACCTGCTAATTGCGTTTGGGGCACCTTTGGGGCACCTTTTAAATATAGTCGGTCACCTCTCGGGCACTTTTTTCTTCGGGAATTTTGCAGTGATACACTGTAGATTTTTAGATTCAATTTGCTTGTTGATATAGATTTTCTAATTTGTTTAGTTCCTGCCTTTGTTTATCGTCTGTCACATGCGTATAGAGGTCTAGCGTAATTGAGATTGAAAAATGTCCGAGAAACATCTGAACTGATTTCGCTTCCATCCCCGCTTCAAAGCATCTTGTAGCGAACGTGTGACGCAGTGCATGCGGATGTATGTGCTCCATTGATTCAAAAACTGTCTTGTTCTTTTCTGATACCGCTTTACGCTCTGCGTTAATCGTTTTGACAATATCATTCAGTGATTTCTGAAATGTATGGTTCGACATGGGTTTTCCATTGCGACCTACAAATACAAGATTTTCAAATCCCTCTAATGGTTGCCATTCTTCTGCTCTCATTTGCATTTCCATACATTGAACTTTCTGTTTTTTTAATGCATGATAGACACTGTCTAACATGGGAATCGTTCGGATGCCGTTTTTCGTCTTTGGTGTCTGATACAAAAACTTATATTTCTTGGTTTCCATATCTTTAATGTATACCAGTGTTTTCGTGATATGAATTTCTTTCTTCCGAAAATCAATATCATCCCATGTAAGACCGAGCATTTCACCCGCTCTCATACCTGTTCCCAGAGCAACATGAATCAGATTTCTGTGCAATCTGTTCTCAGCATATTTCAATACTTCTTGTTGTTCGTCCAATGTCAGCACTCTGATTTCTTTTTTCTTTGTCTTAGGCACTTCCACACCCGCGCATACATTAAAAATAATCAGACGATTATGCACCGCATACTTTACCATTGCATTGATAAGATTATAAACGTCTTGAATGGTTTTCGTGCTGTAATCTTCATCAGCCATTCCTTGCAGTAATTTTTCAATCACTAAGGGATTCAAGTCCGCAATCCGCTTTTTCCCTAAACTCGGCTTGATGTATCGCCTATACGCATCTTGGTAGCGGACTTGTGTACTTTCCTTGATTGTCCGCTTTTTATGTACGTTTAGCCATGTATCAAACCATTCATTCAGGGCAACATTATCGCCTTTTCCTTTCAATCCATGCTCCACTTCATAACGCAAATCAGCCATTCTCTTTTGTAATGTTTTCAAATTCGCATCGTCCAGGGTATATTGTTCGCCTTTATATTTGAAACGTCCTCTATACACACCACTTTCGCGCTGATATATGCCTTTAGGTAATGTATTTCCTTTTAAGTCCTTGCCCATTCTTACTCCTTTCACACACTGCAAGGACTATATCGCTTGATAATGACCATTATAACGCTATCCTTGTCGTGGTGCAATCACTTCATATCTGTTTCGCAAATTGTTGTTCTCGTTCTCCAACAAAAACCGTTCCAATATTTCCCGCCGTATTACAATCTTGTTGCCGATTCGGATAGCGGGCAATTTCTCCCAATAAATCAAATTTCGGATGGTATTTCTCCCAATTCCCGTGTATTCTGATGCTTCATTCACGGTTAAGGTGTATTTATTGCTCATACTGTTTGTTTCTCCTTTTCCGTTTTTTCTAACTCTTTTGTTTTATGCTTTTGGGTAACACTTATCAATTTCTTTAGCCGTGCAAACTGCTCTTCCAACGTTTCCTTTCCCAATGTGTCAGTATGTTTGTTCAGCCAAAGTTTTATATCGTCATTTGGTTCGTAATGCTCCACATAGATCTGATGCAATTTTGACAGAACATCTTCTGATGTTTCTTTCCCCCAAATTTTATCGCTTTTGTATAAGGCTGAAAACAATCCTGCATTTCGGACAAGATGTAACAATGAGCCTACAAAATCATTATCTCTCGGACTTTCTAACCGCAGTTCGGGAAAACTTTTTTCTGCTTTCCTTAGAAGTGCAACTGTATAATCGGTATATGTTTTCTTTTCTGCATCGTAAAAAAGAAATTTTTCCGTGACTTTATCTATGATTAAATTTTGTAAGTCTTTTTCCTGTATGTTGTCTATTATCTCGGTCAACTGGTGTGCATAATCTCCTTTAAAAACAGCTTCAAAACGCACCCATGACTTCGTGTTCAACGCTTCTTCTAACCGGAAACCTTTCTTTTCAATCTGTTCCGTTCGCTTATTGTAAATCCGCATAAACAGACGTGTTCCGGTTTTTTTGCTACCGACATAAAATGTACTTGCTTCACCGTCAACTTCATATCCGGTAATTTCCGAATTATTTTTCCGCTCTGAACGGTTGCGGATTTCCAAACGGTTGTCTACAAGTCTTTGGTAAATATCATCAACAGTCATATTCCAATTTTGATAATCAATCGTGAAATCAATCCGGCTTAATCTCTGCTTATACGATTCCGACTTTACGGCTTGCAAAAATCTTTTCACATTCATATTTCCGTCTGCACAGTATACCGCCCAACTGTGACCGCTGAATTTTACAAGCACTCCCATTTTGCAATGTATCGGATGATAGGCTACTGCGAAGTAAAACGGCTGATTTCCATATCTATAAGCAACTTTATATCCCGCCGGACGGTTTTCAGTCAATTCAGTTTTCTCTCCGAAAATCATTTCCAGTTTTGCTTTTTCTTCAAATTCTTGGATGATTTTTTCTGCCACTGTTTCCCAGCTTTCCGTTTCTTCAACTTCTTCACGGATTTCTTTGTCTATTGTCAATACTAATGTCAACTCGTCAATGCCGACTAATATTTTCGGTTCAAAACAATCTCTAACTTTCATTTGTTTTCTCTCTTTCTTGCTCTTTTTGTGTCTTTTGATGTCTTTTTCTTACTGGAGCTAGGGTAATTACATTACCCTAGCTCCTAGCGCATCCAAAATACCAAAATCCAACGTCGAGAACGCGCACAGCTTTGGTTTATTAGCCACCCCCGGATAAGTATAGACACCCTCACCAACTCCCAATTTACGAAGTGGTATGTCCGTTCCCGCGCCAAATGCGGTCACATACGTTTGCTCTTCCGCATTTCCTAGCACAACTTTCCAAGGTAAGTTGTCTCTGATAAACGTAGGAATACTGTTACTGCCCGACTGTTGCATGACAATCCAAAGAAAAAAGCCGGACTGTCTGCCTTTTAGGACAATCTGTGCAAGCAGACTGCTCACATGGTCACGTTGCTTTTTGTCTTTTTCTTGCAACTGTTGAGAAAATGCCGAAAACTCGTCAAATATTAACAAATGCGGAGACAAGCCGAAGTCTCTGTAATCACCGTCAATCTTTTGTGACAGATGTTCTTTTATCTTGGCTTGTCTTTCTTCCATTTCAGAAACAAATCGTTCCAGTAACGAAACAATCCCCTCAAAATCAGATGCCGTATTATCTGGTGATACCCTCTCTCCTAATAAGGCAATACTAGACTCTTTGGGGTCAGCAAAATAGAGGTGATACGGTATCTGCTTACCCAACATTTGCAAGATATAGCCAAGTAACGCGTAGGATTTACCTGAGCCTGTTTGTCCGACTAACAGTTGGTGCGTCAGCGGAAGAGCAGTATCTTTATCAATAAACAAGTCATAGTCCCCCACTGAATCAGAATAGACTTGAAATTCTCCATAACTGTCAAATATCAACCGTTTATCATAGTGCGCATCGTAAAATTCATAATAGTAATGTTCTTCGTTATCGGTCAGATATGCCTGCTCTACAACATATCCGCCCAATGCGGATGAAATATCTATCTTTGCCAGTTTTTCGTGAAATTGAATACTGTTTTTAATATAAACTCTCCCGCTTTTATAATCCGGTTCAAAATTAACTGTAATCCACGGTATAACCGCCACCTTTTCCACACCGATTTTTCTCGTTGTATAAATTCCGGCATCCAATAACTCTTTTCGTAAACGTAATACCAGTACATAGTGTTTCCACGCATATTTTAGTCCTCTGTCAATTTGATTTCTCACCGCCCACCCCAGTAGTGCAAAGGAAAGTATCAGCATAATTACGGCAGTTGTACACAAAAGCAATATCTTTAACGGAAAATCTTTTACATAAGAAAATAGCATACTGAAAACCACACACAACGCTAATATAATCACCGTCACTGTCGACTTCATTTGTCGATCAGTTTGGATTCTATTCATAGTCATAACATCACACCCTTTCTTAAAACTATCATTTATACTCCATTTTCTAATTTCTCCCCGCAACCACTTTGGGGTTGTGGGGAGCGAACCTGTCTATTAATCTATTCATAAAACGACAGATTACAGACGTGGTTTCAGCGCTTCTGTCACTTTTTGAGGTGCGACTACCTTAATATCATCTGCTGTAACAGACAGCTGATTACGGTAGTCACCATATACAACAGCAACCGGATTAACTGGGATAACTCTCGCATTCATGGGGATATTGACATCCTTTTTAACCTTAAATGCTAGTTTTTCATACTGATTTGTGACGATTTCACCATTTGATGTATCATAGGCTGTATTGTCCTCCGCAATGACAACCTCGACTTTTGTACCTAGACGTTCTTTCGTGGCAAAATCTATCCACGGACGAATCCCAGTTACCCGATAGATTTTTCCTTTGGAAAAATCTTCGAATAAAAACTTAACAAATTGATTCAGTTTCTTCACTCGCTTGTCCTCCTTTCTCGCATAGTGAGCAGTTTTTTGTCTTGCTCAGGACAAATCCCTTGTCACTCCTTTCTACAGGCCTACTTACCTGTTAATTAAGTTATACGCCCCACAATGTCCACGCTCGTGGACATTTCAACATTTAATCCAAAAAATCTGTAATATCACAATTAAGTACATCTGCCATTCTTTTCAAAGTGACTAACTTAATACTGTTTCTATAACCACTGCGATAATTGTCATACGCACTCCGACTTAATCCCGACTTTTTCAATAAATATGTTTGGGTATATATTTTCGATTTCTGATAAAGTTTTTTCCGTCTCTGTTCAACTCGTTCCATTACTTTTTCAACAAATTCATACAAGCAACTTTCTTCTAATTCGTTATATGCATCAGATTCAGCTTTCAATTCTTTATTCAGTTGTTCTTGTATCTCTTTTTTCATATAGAAATCCTATATGAGTGCACTCAGTTTCCTTCCTGTGTTTGGGGCAAGCTTGCGATAACTTTTAGTTACTATTTGAGCCTTGCATTTGCAACTACAAGACTTGTTACATCTCATCAACTTTTCTTTATGAAATTTTTAGAATATTTATAAAATTTTTCCTTGACATTTCTCAGCATTTTGTATATATACTTAATTAGAGATAGATGATGGTTGATGAGATGAAAAGAAGATAAAAATATTTTTAATTTCATAAATAGACAGGGGGGTGGGGGTGTAACCCCCAAGAAAAGCGTTTTGCGTATGCAAAACGCGAAACTTAATAATTGAAAAAAATAAAATGGATATAAAAACTAGAAATAGCATTTGAATTGAAACGAAAAGAGAGCGGATTGAACCACTCTCTTTTTTAAGTAAAACTATTTTTTGAATTTTATATATATTGGTAGATTTTCTCTTTTTTAATTCATGTACTTACATAGAGGTGTGACATCCATTTAAAAAAAGTCAGAAGATATGTAACTCATACCCTCTGACTTCATTGTATTTATTTTCTTGCTCCACAGTTTGTACATTCATCATAAGCAGGACTATCCTGTACCCATACATCTTTATAAGTTGCTTCATGATGAATTGTTCCAGCCTGTACTTCCTCAGAATAGTAACTGTCGCATCCATCTCCAAATACGGCCATCGTATGTTTTCCAGCTGCAATTACTCCTGCTTCACCCGGTCCAAAATCCTGTCCACATCCATAACAAAAAGCATGTGTTTCATAAATTGGTTCATCCCAAGCTGGCTGGTCTACAACTTTGTCATAATGACCAGTTGCATCATGGTGCTGCCAATGATGATCAACTGCTGGAATGGATTCTGTATAGGAATCACCACAAGAGCATGTATATGTTCTTGTTCCTGTGCTACTGCACGTTGGCTGTTTTGTTACTGATGCAGAATAACTATGCTTATGCTGTGGTTTCTCTGCCTGTCCACCATTATCTGGCTTAGACGGCTTATTATTGGAATTTCCATTGTTGTCCGGTTTGGACGGCTTGTTGTTGGTATTTCCATTATTGTCCGATTTAGACGTAGTTGATGGTTTATCGTTCTTATTAGAATCATTCTTATTGGAATTGTTCTTCTTTGAATCGTTGTCATTTTTATCTGACTTGTCATCGTTGTTGTCTTTGTTAGTCTCTACTTTCACGTTCTCTACTTTTTGGTCTGATTTTGTGTCTGATTCTTTATCATTTTTCAATTTATCGTTCTTCACTTCTTTTTTGCCTGTTACATCTGTTTTCTTCTTGTCCGCTTTTTTATCCGATTTTTCTGTTGTTTCTGTCTGCTTTTTCCCAGTTGTGCTTTTTTCACTACTACAACTTACAGAAACACCTACAACCATAGTTGCAGTAAGCAAAATTGCCAAAAATTTTCCAATCGTTTTTCCTCTCATAACTTTGTAACTCCTTTCAAATCTCCTCAATATCCTATAGACGCATTATTCAAGATTAAAACGGAAAATAGCATACTTAAATGATACCCCCCCCCCTATTTTTTGTCAACTTTTTTCTTTCCATTCTAGTATACCGATTTTTATCGGTATATTCAAGTCCATTTTTGCCGATTAGAATAATAGTCAGAAAGGCGGTATGATATGATTTCTTATAACCCTCTGTGGCGGACAATGGAACAGAAAAATATATCCACTTATGCTCTGATCGAAAAATATCATGTACAATCAAAAACAGTTTACAACCTTAAGCATAACAAACATATCACAACCGCAACATTAGAGCGATTATGTGAGATATTAGATTGCGCACCTAATGACATTATCGAATTTTTGAAACAAGATGAATAATCAAGGGGATAAAACCAAAAGACTGGTCTTATCCCCTTGTTATCATTATATCGTTTTTCTCCCTGTCAATCCCCACTTACTGCGTAAGTGCCTATCGGTAAAGGGTTGACAGGTTGGGGCACTTTTGGGGCACCTTTACATAATAAACTGTAACAATTTATAAAAAGTCAAAGTGTCAGAAATACCGTATTTGCGGGGTTTCTGACAACTTATAACAACATATAATCAAGCAACATAGCCACTCATTCCTTTAGATAACTATAAAACAACGAAACCCGTTAGCCGAAAGGTTAACGGGTTTTCGCTGTTCCTGCATCTCCCCAAAATGCTTTTTGGACAAATTCGGGGCAAATTTTTCTAAAAGAATATCTGTTGATTTTATTCTTTAAATAATATCTTCCTATAAGTTTTGCAACTTTTCCATTTCTGATTTTGCTTTGTTGTCTGTAAGTTGTATTGGCTTATTACAATCTCCTTCTGCATTTGATAATACTAACATAATTTTCATAGCTGCCACTTATATTTCAAATTATTTGCATATATGGATTCTGACAAAATATCTTGTCATGCAAACAATGTGTTTGATAAAATAAGACGAGGCACTACATGAGAATGGTAGGCGGTTAGTCCTTCAACAGGGGGACTGAACCCTCTGATTACATAGAAATCTTGCATGCAGGAAATCTGGGAAAGGAGGGCTTGACTTATGAGCGATTTTGAAATGCTCTCCATCGTACTAATGATACTTAGTATTATTGTAACGATTCTGATTGCATATATTAATCAATCAAAAAAGTAACCGCCCCTCAGCCAAAGGATTGCGGTTACTTTTTTGTAACTTATTAAATCTGGACTAACCAACTATCAGTAGTGCCTTATTTATATCTATAATATACCACCCGTTAAGCACATTGTAAACATGTAACTTTGTAAATATGTAAACATTTCAAACTGTTTTCGGACTTTTTAACACATTATAATACTATATAAATTAGTTCAATAGTACCTATTTCCTCTTTAGATAACTATTTTTCTTTCATCAAAACTGAAGAGTCAGCGAAACTGCCTTTGAATTTGAACTGTTTAGAAACCATGTTCCAGACACATGAATTGTCACACAGACAATGTCTGAGAGTTTGATGTATTTCCTCTATACTACACGCTTTATTATGTCCCGCAGAAGTTACTTGATTTCTACGGGACATTCTCTTACTTTCTGGCAAAATGTATCTGCCGCAGTTCCTCTACATCATCGCAGATCGGATGCAACGGACACAGATCGCAATCCAGAATAATATTTTTCAAAATATGGTCAAATGCATTTGTGATCTCATCCACCTTTTTCCCCTGTGCGATGAGCTGGTCCATCACCGGAAGCTCCCGTGTGATAAACAGAATCTGGACATGCTTTGCCTGAAATTCTTCCTTATATCTCTGAATCATCAGATTGCCGACCGTTGCAAAATCCAATCCTTTTTTGACTGCTTTTTTACTCACTCGAACCTGCTCTTTTTGATCCATGCTGGACGACAGCATCATATACCCTTCCGGAATGATCTTAAATTTTGCAAATTCCAGCTTTTTGATCCGCTGGTACGCTTTATCCTGGTCTTCAATCGGATCTATCTGAATCCATGTGATCCTGGTAAACGGGACACTTTTTTTGATTTCCGGAAGATCCGGTCCATATAAAAGGATCTGATCTTCCGAAATCAGTTCTTTTGAAGAGGTCACTGCCTGATAGCAGGTAGAAGGCTGAGAACGGATTCCCAGTTCAAATGCTACTTCTTTTTGGAGAAGAAATTCATTCTCTTTCAGTAAATTCCATGATTTTGCATGATTTCTGTTCAACTCTTTTGCCGGAAAAGGCTTCAGTAATTCTCTTGTCTTCTCAATAACTTTATCATATACCTGCATAACTAAATGTGATCCTCTACTTTTTTCGTCTCATGATAATGAAGCAGCTTGTCATAAATAAATTCGATCAGCTTGGAATCTGCATTGGTCATATAGATGGTAAACAAAACCGCTGTCACTGCACTCACGGCAAGAAACACTTTTGCAAAAAATCTGACTGTTTTTTTCATCCGGATCGCCCCTTCCTTATAAGTCTAATCCCTTTTGTCTCGCATATTCTGCCGCTCCGAGCGCACCCATCAGCTGTGGATCGATCTTAAGTTCTATGACCTTCATACGGAGCACCTTCTCAATCGCTGCTTTTAATCCTTGATTTTTCGCACATCCGCCCGTCAGTGTGATCGCATCTTTCGCTCCGGCTTTTTTCGCCATTACAAAACAGCGTTTTGCAACTGCCTGCTGAATTCCTGCCGCAATTTCATTCTGCGGTTTTCCTTCTCCGACCAGTGTGATAACCTCAGACTCTGCAAATACCGTACACTGTGCCGTGATCGGAATCACATTTTCCGCTGTAAGACTCAGCTTCGAAAATTCTTCCAGAGACATCTCGAACGCATTCGCCATGGATTCAAAGAAACGCCCTGTACCGGCCGCACATTTGTCATTCATCGCAAATGTTTTCACCGTTCCGTCCGTATCAACCGCAATTCCTTTTACATCCTGTCCGCCGATATCAATGATCGCCCGCACCGACGGATCTGTCACATGCACACCCATTGCATGACAGCTGATCTCGGAAATATTTTCATCTGCCTGCGGTACTTTGTTTCGCCCGTATCCGGTTCCGATCAGATACGTCAGATCGGAAATCTCCTTCAGACCGGCATCCGCGATCGCCTGATCCAGCCCTGCCTTGGCGCTCTGCGCACTGTTGATCTTACTCTTGATCGTATTTGCTGCAACGATTGCCCCGTTTTCATCCAAAATCACCGTTTTCGTATAGGTCGAACCTACATCACATCCCCCGAAATATTTCATCTTTTTCCCTCCTTACCAGGTCAGTTCATCACTGTAATCCAGATAGGTCGGATCCAGTGGTTCTTCTCTGAATACCGTTGACATATATTTGTTCACTGCATCGCGCATTGCTTTTCTGGACACAGTTCTCGGATCCATCAGGTCATGCTGTACCCAGATCAGATGAATACCCCGCTCTCTTGCCTGATCTTCAAACAATCCGTGAAGACCGCCAAAGTTTTTGCAGGAAACATGATCGTACATGATCACAATATTCGCATTAAATTTCTCACACATTTTCCAACATTCATCCAATGCATTGACATATCCGCCATTGCTGTGCGAACGCATCATCATCCGCTCGTATGCCATTGCCATATCTGTAAGTGCTTGTTCTTTATCTCCGATGTGATAGAAATGATAGCTCAACATACTTTCCATATCGACCAGTGTACGGATTCCCCATGTATGTTCTGCCCAGGTCGTAAAATGTGTATAATAATGTGCCGGACAGCACCATACGATCGCACGGTATTTATAATCTCTTCTGTCTGCTTCCCGGTCCTTTTCATATCCTTTGAGCATCATCTTTGTCACTTTTTCATCCTGCTTTGTCATAAACGGATCTAGACAGGCCGCAGTCTGGAATTCATATTCCCTCTGCAGGGACAGCGCACTTCCTATCACCTGCGGATATGGGGTACAGTTTACATCCCATTTATCCAGCATACACTGCGTTGTCTTATTATATTCCTCTGCCTTTTCCCAGAATGCATCCCAGTCCCATTTCACATGGTAAGTTTCTTCAATAAAACGGATACAGTTTTTCAGATCTTTTACTGCATAAGCATTTGTCTCAGGCTCATTAAACCTCTGCGGCGGGGTCAATGTAAAGCTTGGCAATTTTTTCATATAACGATCCATAAACAGTGCAGCACCAAGGGAACCGTCACACGGCATGGAACTTGTAATAAAAGAACTTCCTACCTGCGGATAATCATCCACGATCGCACATCCAACTTCAGCAGACGGAAGAGGACACACATCAGCTGCAAGCCCCATACGCTCTGCTGCATCTACGTACATAATATTTGCATTCTGGTCCACCTCTCCAGGCAGGCAGACCGGTGACATTGCAATATCGATCCAGTCCAGCATCGGAAAACCTGCCATAATGATCGACGGGGTCATCTCGTCAAACATCACCGTCTTTGCACGTAATTTTGCAGCCCGTTTATTATTTGGTGAATTGAGATTCTCATCTCGTTCAATGATCTTGGCGATCACATCTACCGAGTTATGTACCACTCCGTAAAACTGTTCCTGCGTATAACGGAGCTGTTTTCCGCGCAGTCCCAGCTTATGGCGATCCAGCATATTCGCCACCGTCAGATAAGAAGCCATCCACGGGTAACGCACAAAGGATTTCGTCAGCGCCACCGGATGCTTTCCGAGTGTCACTGCCATATATCCATATACCTTCAGCCAGGAGGCAAAATCATACGCTGTATCTCTTACCCCTTTCCACTCCCTCTGGTTCAGAGAACGGTACCCTTCCGTATAGTAATCTCCAAGCCCTTCATTATGCAGCTTTACCCTTGGTTTTGCATAATGCCTGACATCCTTTACAATCCCCGGAAGTGCTTGTTTCAACTTCTGGATTTTTGTTCCTCGTCTCATTTTCCGGCCTCCTCTCTGCGCGCTTTGATCTTCTTGATTTCCAGACTCTCCACAAATGCCTGTACCCGGGTTCGAAGCTGTCCGCTTGATTTTGCCTGATACGGCCGGTCAATTGATAAGGTCGGTATCTTATATTCTTCGGCAAGAACATGACTCTGCAGTGTTCTCTCAAAAGACCAGTAGGAACAGAATTTCATCTGCTCATAAATAATACCGTCTGCATGATATTCCTCCACCAGTTTCGCCGCCTGATCCTGTCTGTACTTGATCTTATTTGGCGTGACATACCTCGGACAGGAGGTCTGATCAATATTGATCCGCACAATCTGAGTGAGCACATCCTCCGTATCATTTAATACAATTTCCTGACGGCCCGGGATCGATCCATAGCAGAACCGGTCTGCGGCAACATAAGCACCGCTGTCTTCCACCAGTTGGATCATATCCGGATCATCGATCTCTCCGCCCACGATCACAACTCTTGCACGGAATTTTGATTTTTTATCCGGCTCCCTGTGTTTGAGTTCCTCCAGTGTTTCATACAATTTATCCAGGATCAGATCTTTTGGACAGACATAGGTTGCAAGAACAATCTTGTGAAATTCTGCGCCTGTGATCACCGGATTTTCTGCTTTTCGCATTTCTCCCATCTCAGAAATGATCCTGCAGATCTCATTATGCTTCTCCACAGCTTTTCTCATCGCCGCATCGGATATATCCGTTCCATACCGTTCATGCAGCGGTTCCAGCACCTTTCTTCGCAGCTGCTCTACCACATGCTCCACCGTGATCTCTTCATCTTTTCCCGGCACATCCACATAGCTGATAAAGAAATTCTTTTTCTCTTTCCCCTGGATCTCCAGCAGTTCCATATTTTCGTAACACCGGTTCATGCATTCACAGATATCAACCCCGGCAATCGCATCCAGAAACTGAAATCCGCCCTCGATCGCCCGTTCCAGCAATGCTCTGGAAAATTCGCAGGCACTGCTTGCCAGATAATACGTTGCAATCTCTGTAGAACCCATATACGGAGCCCGTAGTCTGACAGAAAAACAGTGATCCAGATTCAGCAGCACTTCCGGGATATGAAAACAGGTGTACCCAACAGCGACCCGGTTCTCCTTCTGCGCTTCCCGGACCAGATCGTTACAGGCACTGTCCAGTAACTTTTCAAAATAGATCATATGTTTTAGATCTTTCATAACAGCCCTCCTGACACTTACGGCAGAATGCCGAACTTCTGCATTGCATCCCGCACATTGACTACCACAGGTGATTCTTCTGGAAGCTCCATAATGCTGCGTCCTTCAAAATCATACAATGCCAGTTTTTTGTCTGACGGGATCGCTGCCAAAAGCTCCAGACCTCTGGTATCCAGTCTTTCGATCATCGCCGGGTCCTCCACCCGGTTCACGATCAGACCGATGCGGTCATATTTCACCAGCTCCATTGCAACATTTTCAATTGTCTTGATGACTTCCAATCCCTTTTTGCTGGTATCCGAGATCAAAAGCAGATGGGTCACTTTCTCCATTACACGGCGGTTGATCTGCTCAATGCCTGCCTCTCCGTCAATGACCACATAATCAAACTGCTCTGAGATCATCGTGATCACTTCTTTTAAATATGAATTGATGCGGCAATAACATCCGGCTGACTCCGGACGTCCGATTGCAAGAAACGCAAAACCTTCTTTTTCGACGATTGCCTCTGCGATCTTATACCTGGACTCAGACAACAATTCCATTGCTTCCTTTGTATTTCCATCCTCCACATTCGCAACAATTTCGTTTCGAATGTCATCCAGCGTCAGTTCCGGCTCAATTCCCAGTGCTGTAGCCAGACCAATCGCCGGATCTGCATCAATGGCAAGGATCTTTTTCTCCGGAAATTCCTCAACCAGAAGCTTTACAAGAGCTGCGGAAATAGAAGTCTTTCCCACGCCCCCTTTTCCGGTCAATGCGATAATTTTTGTCTCTCTGCTCATACCTTTTCTTCCTTTCCACTAAATCCGCACTGCAAGATGATATGCACCGCGTACTGCCTCCAGAACTCTTCCTGCCCGGCTGCTGTCTCCAATGTTATAAATCTCTTTTGCCAGATGTTCTTCTCCCGCTTCAAAGAAAAATGTCTCATCCGCTTTTCCCCCCATTGCCAACACGATCAGATCTGCCGGAATCTTCTTCTCCACGATTTCTTCTTTGATTGCTTTCTCCATCGGGTTCGGAATATTCGGAGGAAGCAGCGGCTGCCAGGTATTATACGGATCCGGCACAGTTTGGGACTGATTCTGTTCCACATAAACGCCGTCTTTTGCAAGCGCTTTTACCTTTGTACAGTTATACAGCCGCACCCCTGATTTTTCCAGATAATGAAGCAAATGTCCTCGGTTTGCTGTACAGACTCCCATCATAAAATGAGGCAGCATTTCCAGAACCGTAACGTTCTTTCCATATTCATTTGCCAGCCAGTGTGCAGTCTCACAGCCTACCACTCCACCACCTACAATCACGATATTATTTGCACCTTCCGCTTTTTCCGGATGTTCCAGAAGGTCTGTTCCAAGGATTAGATTTGCCTCCTCTCTGCCTTCAAACGGCGGAAAGATTTCCTTTGTTCCATACGCAAAAATAACTGAATCATATGCTTTTTCTTTTAGAAGTTCTGCAGTCACCGTTGTATTTTTATGTACCTGAAGCTGATACTGCTCCTGACAAAGCTCCATCTGTTTCTCAAGGTATGCCAGATAGTTGCGCAGGTCAAATTTGATCTTCGGAATACTTCCTACAGCAATCTTGCCGCCCAGCTTCTCTGATTTTTCATACAAGGTTACATTGTGTCCGCGTTTTGCCGCGATCAATGCAAATGTAATTCCTGCCGGCCCGCCTCCCACAACAGCAATGTTTTTCTTTTTCTCAGCCGGTGTAAAGGTTTCCGGAAAACGTTCCTCGAATCCGGTTCGCGGATTGACTGCACACTGCGGATGCCCTCCCAGAATAAACTCATTAACGCAGCCTTCCTGACAGCCGATACACGGTCTGATTTCTTCTACATTTCCTGCAAATGCCTTGCTGCACCAATCCGGATCTGCGAGCAGCGGTCTTGCAAGCATCACCATATCGCAGTCTCCATCCCGGATTGCTTTCTCTGCAATATCCGGATACCCCAGTTTTCCGACTGCAACAACCGGCACATCTACTCCGGCATTGGATTTGATATTATTTCTGCGGAAAAATTCCTTCGCGATTCTGGACATATCAAGGAAGCAGCCAGCAGGCATTCCCTCCGGCGGATGCGGCAGCCACCAGTTATCATAGCAGCCCAGATCTACATCAAATATATCCACTCCCGCACGCACCAGTTTCGCCATATAATGCAAAGTATCTTTGATCGTTCTTCCATTTCTGAATTTTTTCAGACTGCCCACTTCATTCATACGTTCCTGATAAGTCTCATTCAGCGCCAATGACAAGTCGATCCGATACATGATCGGGAAAGAATCTCCTGCTCTTTTTCGGATCTCACGAATGATATCCAATCCAAACATTTCACAGTCTTTGTAGCGCCCCATCTGTCTTCTGTTAAATGCAGGATTTGTCATCTGCTCTAGTAAATACCCTTCATGTCCGTGCAAATAAATCCCATCCAGTCCCATCTCTTTGGCATCGGCTGCTGCCTGTCCGCAGTTTTTCACAATTTTTTTCAAATTTGCATCCGTCAGCGGAATGCATGGGAGCTGTGGAATATAAAAGCTTGGATTTATGGATGCGGACACCGGAATCTGATGTTTTGTCATCACACAAGTCGGTGGTCCTACTCTTCCAAGTCCCGGTGTAATCTGAATAAAGATTTTACTTCCATACGCATGTACCCCCTGCGCCAGGTCTCTCCAACCTGCAAACACCGTTCTCGCATGATCGATCCTCGGAAACAACGACAGATCATCCACCTCGGTCACTGTCGGGTCTATTCCATGGCTGACCGGGATCAGCCCTGTTGTCAGAAGCCCGGTTCCGCCCTTTGCACGGGCAAAAAAGTACTGAAGCATCTTGTCATTGGGACGGCCTGACTCCTCACACATATTCAGGTTCCCCATCGGTCCCATTACCACACGGTTTTTAATCATGGTCCTATTCACCTGAATCGGAGAAAACAATGCCCGATACGGATACAGTTCTTTCGTCATCGCCCCGGAACTCAGCCTGCAGTTTTCTTTTTCCTGCTTCACCCAATCCCCATAGGTCTCTTCCAGTCTGACTAGCTTTTCATCGCATTTCAATGTTTTTGCACCTCCTGTCTTACGACATCTTTGGCCCAAATTAATATTGAGCATTTTGCACTAAAATTATATTTCAATTATATCATTTCAGTGCAAAACAAACAACTAAAAAAGACCCGAAAGGGCACATATCACTTCCACTTTCAGGTCTTCTCTGTTATTTATGTATCATCTCCATATATGGCAGTACTTCATATCCTGCTTTTTTATAGACATGAACTGCTCTTTCATTTTCTTCTTCCACTTCCAGGCGAACCACCACGTCTGCATACTTCTCTTCTATATATTCAAAAAACTTACTTCCGATACCAAGTCCTCTGCTTTCCGGCTTCATATACAGATCTTCGATCCAGACACACTGCTTTCCAAACTCTGTGGAAAAACTCTTGGCTGCCATGGCATATCCCAAAAGCTGCCCGTCATTTTCAAATACATATCCTTCCAGATATGGACTCCCTTCTATGCATGTTCGGATATCATTCTCAAAAATCTCATCCGATCCATTACTCTGCACTGCGGGAGATGCGTAAAATACCCGCATCATATCCAATACTTCCTGTTTATCCTGTTCCATCATATTTCTAATTGTAAATTCCATCACTGTCCATCCTTTTCTTTATTCTGCCAATGCACTCTTATGCCGTTTCAGATATTTCCCGTCCCCTTTTTTACCTAAGAACTGATTCTCTTTCACGATCACATGCCCTCTCTGCATGACCAGTTCAATCTCACCTTTCACTGCCATCCCCTCATAACAGGTATAATCTACTGCACTATGCATATCCGCATGTGTCAGTATGCGCTCTTTCTCCGGATTTAAGAGAATCAGATCCGCATCGGATCCAGGCAGCAGAGTTCCCTTCTGCGGATATAATCCATACATCCGACTAGGATTCGTACACAGATAATGCACCATCTGCGGCAGTGTGATCCTGCCTTTCATCACACCCTCAGAAAACAAAATGCGCATCCGCTCTTCAACTCCCGGTGCACCGTTTGGACAGGCTGTAAAATCCTGCGCTCCTGCCTGCTTTTCTTTCCCAAAGTGAAACGGGCAGTGATCTGTTGCCACAACATCGATCACACCATCCTTTAATGCCTGCCATAATGCATCCTGATCCTCTTTTTTGCGAAGCGGCGGAGACATGATCGCTTTCAGCCCTTCCTTAGGATCTTCATACATCTCATCCGTGAGAGTCAGATATTGCGTACATGTTTCCACTGCAAAATTCTTCTGACGGGATGCCCGCGCTTTCATAACCTCCATCAGCCCTTCTTTGCTGGACAAATGTACAATATACAGCGGTGCATCACCTGCCATGGCTGCCAGATGCAGCAGACGGTCCACTGCCTCTGCTTCACAGCGCGCCGGTCTGCTGAGCGGATGATACTTTGGCTCTGTACATCCTGACTTCCGGTATGTCTTCCTAAGATAATTGATCACACCATCATTCTCACAGTGCACTGCAATCACTATCCCGTCCTTTTTTGCTTCTTTGAGTACCTGAAAAATCTCTTCATCAGTCAGCATGTCATCATATGTCGTATATACCTTAAAACTTGTAATTCCATCATTTTCGGCAATCTCTTTCATCTCCCCCAGTATGGATGCATTGACATGCTGGATCACCCCATGAAATCCATAATCAATGACTGATTTCCCATCTGCCAGACGATGATATTCTTCCACCTGATGCCACAGGCTGCATCCCTTCGGGCCGAACGCCATGTGATCCACGATCGTCGTTGTACCGCCACAGGCTGCTGCCACCGTTCCATCATAAAAATCATCCACTGCACGATACTTTCCTGCCTGCAGATCCATATGCGTATGTACGTCCACACCCCCCGGGATCACATATCTGCCTGTGGCATCGATCACCTCGGCATCCTCCTCTTCCAAAACTGTTCCTATGGACTTTATTTTTTCATCTTCAATCAGAATATCCCCCCGAAATACCTGCGACTCTGTTGCGATCATACCATTTTTTACTAATAATTTCATAGGACTCCTCCTTTTTTCCGGCATTTCTATCTGTTCATTTGATATTTATAGAATACCCTTATCAGCACATGAATTCAACCTGATTTCTGAAATATTTTCAGATATCTAAATTTCTTTTAGCTTCTGTTTTCTTTTTATGATATAATTAACGAGCAACGAATCATGATATTATAGAAGACAATTACACATTTATCAGGAGAGGATGTAAACAATGGGATACTCTTTAGATCTATTAAAACAAATTGCACACGGACTTGCACAACAGTTCGGTGATTCCTGCGAGATTGTAATCCACGATGTACGCCATGGAGTCGAAAACACAATCTTATATATTGAAAACGGACATGTCACTGACCGAAAATCCGGTGACAGTGCATCCAATGTCGTACTGGAAGCAATCAAAGCCGATCCATCCACACTGCAGGATCAGTACGCTTATCTGACAAAAACAAATGATGGACGCCTGCTGAAGTCTTCAACCTTTTATATTAAGGACGAATCCGGAACGCTTGCCTATATTTTTTCCATCAATTATGATATTACCGCACTGGCTGCAGCGGATCAGTTCCTGCAGTCCTTTATCCAGACACAGAATCCCGCTGAGCCATCCGCTTCCCGCAGTGCGACTCCTCAGATTACGCACAATGTCACTGAGCTTCTGGATACCCTGATCGAACAGGCTATCTCTAATATCGGAAAACCGGCAGCACTGATGACAAAAGATGAAAAAGTCAGAGTAGTTCAGTATTTAAACGATGCCGGCGCTTTTCTGATCACGAAGTCCGGAGATAAGGTAGCTTCTATACTCGGCATCTCAAAATTCACATTATATAACTATATGGATGCCGGTAAATAAAAAATCCGCTGAAAGTGCAACGTTGAAACACTTTCAGCGGATTCTGATTATACTTCCATCTTACTCTGCATCCATTCGTATAAATCCTGATATACCTGCTCCCGGTCTGTTTCATTCAAAATCTCATGTCGGTCTCCGGCATACAGCCGCAAAGTCACATCCTGTATTCCGGCCGCCCGATACTTCTCATAGATCTTTCTGACACCTTTGCCGAATCCTCCGACCGGATCGTCCGAACCGGACACCATAAAAATCGGCAGCGTCTTCGGTATCATATAGATGCTTTCCCGCTTCTGCGTCTGCTGAATTCCGCAGAACATCTGATAGTAGGCATTTACTGTAAATACAAACGAACACAGCGGATCGGAAACATACTGATCCAGCTTTTCCGTATCACTGGTCACCCAGTCTGCCCTCGTCCTTGCCGGCTTGAATTTTTTACAGAAAGGTCCATTCACCATCTTGTCTACCAGCTTGCTTCGATAATGCCATCCTTTTAAAACTGCCAGTATCCTGCACAGATCTTTTCCAAGCTTGAGTTCCGTCTTATTCTGCTCTGACATGGTCCCCATGATGATCGCTCCACTGAGTCCATTACCATACATCTGAATATATTGTCTCAGCAGAGACGATCCCATGCTGTGCCCAAGCATAAAATAAGGCACGTCCGGGTATTTTTTCATCGTCCGCTGTCTCAATGTATGTAAATCTCCAAGAACACATGCATTTCCATATTTTTCATTAAAAAATCCATACTCTGACTTACTCTGTACTGACTTTCCATGTCCCAGATGATCGTTGCCGACTACATAAAATCCTTTTTCGCAGAGATATTCTGCAAATTCCGAATATCTGTCAACATACTCAACCATCCCGTGACTCAACTGCAAGACTGCCTTTACCTGTCCTTCCGGTTTCCATTCAATTGTATGAATCTCTGTATTTCCATCTTTGGATGGAAAGTAAAATTCATCTTTCATCTTTCTCTCTACCTGTCATCTAATTTTATATATTCCCGATGAGGAGCCAGCGGCTTATATGCCGGACGGATGATCTTATCCGCATTCTTCAGCTCTTCCAGACGGTGTGCACTCCATCCTACAATACGTGCAGCCGCAAAGATCGGTGTATACAGTGACGGAGGAAGATCCAGCATACTGTACACCAGACCACTGTAAAAGTCCACATTCGCACTGACACCTTTGTAAATCTTGCGCTTCTCGGCGATTACTTCCGGAGCCATATGCTCTACCTTCTCATAAAGCGCATACTCTGCCTCGCAGCCTTTCTCCTGTGCAAGCTGCTTTACAAACGCACGAAATACATCTGCACGAGGATCAGAAATGGAATAAACCGCATGTCCCATTCCGTAGATCAGACCTTTTTTATCAAAGGCTTTCTTATCCAACAGTGCTTCCAGATACTGACGGATCTGCTCTTCATCAGTCCAGTCTGTCAGTGTTGCCTTCATATCCTCAAACATCTGTGTCACTTTTACATTCGCACCGCCATGCTTCGGTCCTTTCAGGGAAGCCATCGCTGCTGTAATCGTAGAATACGTATCGGTACCGGAAGAAGTAACTACATGAGTCGTAAAGGTGGAGTTATTACCACCGCCATGATCCATATGAAGCACAAGTGCCATATCCAGGATCTCTGCCTCAAGCGCTGTATACTTTCTGTCTTCACGAAGCATCATCAGGATATTCTCCGCTGCGGAAAACTCCGGATGAGGCGCATAAATATAAAGATCCTCACCTCTTCTGTAATTATATGCATGGTAGGCATATACCATAAACATTGGGAACTGACTGATCAGATTCAGACACTGACGAAGTACGTTCGGAATCGAAATATCATCCGCTTTGTCATCGTATGTATACATACTCAGGATATAGCGGGAAATGTTGTTCATCATATCACTGCTCGGCGCTTTCATGATTACATCCCGTACAAAGTTCGGCGGAAGTGTCCGGCGCTCTGCGATCATGGCACGAAATTCATCCAGCTGCACCTTTGTCGGAAGCTCTCCAAACAAAAGGAGATATGTTGTCTCTTCAAATCCCGGGTGCTCTGCTTTTAAAAACCCGCCGATCAGCTCTTTGATATTATATCCACGGTAGTAGAGGCTTCCTTCACACGGAACTTCTTTGCCGTCTACGACTTTGGTATTTACAATATCTGAAATGTTAGTCAGACCTGCAAGTACACCTTTTCCATTTAAATCACGAAGACCTCTCTTCACCTCATACTTGGTATACAGTTCTTTGTCAATCGCTGTATTCGTCTCACAAATATGTGCCAGCTCCTGAATCTTGGGTGTATTTTCAAAAATGATGTTCTCAATGTCTCTCTGCATATAGCCTCTCCTTCCGTCATTTGTTTTATATTTCTTTATTATACTAAAGATTTTGCTCCTATACAATTAACTGTGTATTAAATATTTATGAACTATTGCTGTTTATTCTGTTTGGACCTGCACAGAAATCATTACACGATTTGATCACTTAAATAGTTCGCAAGCTCTGCAAATTCTTCCAGAGTCAGGGCTTCTCCACGGATACTCGCGCCTCTGCCGAGATGTCCGATCGCCGCTTCGATCTGCTCCTTCGTAAAATCCAGTTCCGGTGAATTCTTCAGGCCATTCGCAAGCGTTTTTCTTCTCTGATTGAACGAAGCCCGGATGATCCGAAACATCAGTTTTTCATCTTTTACCTGCACCGGTGGTTCTTCATATCTGTCAAGACGGATGACTGCAGAACCGACCTTCGGGCGCGGCATAAAACAGTTCGGCGGTACATTGGCTACAATATATGGTTTTGCGTAATACTGGACCGCAAGTGACAGCGCTCCGTAATCCTTCGTTCCCGGTCCTACCTGCATCCGATCTGCTACTTCTTTCTGAACCATGACTGTAATACTCTTCATTGGAATATGATTTTCAAACAATCCCATGATGATCGGAGTCGTAATATAATATGGAAGATTTGCCACAACTTTGATCGGCTTTCCTTCGTTCTCCCGTTTTGCAAGCTCAGCAATATCCACTTTTAACACATCCTCATTGATGACCTGCACATTGTCATAGCCATCCAGAGTATCCTCCAGAATCGGAATCAATGCCTTATCTATCTCTACTGCCGCTACCTTTCCCGCAGCGCATGCCAGATACTGTGTCATCGTTCCGATTCCCGGTCCAATCTCCAGCACAAAATCATCCTTCGTGATCTCTGCAGATCCAATGATCTTATCCAGTACATGCGTATCTATCAGGAAATTCTGTCCGAATTTTTTCTGAAACACAAAGTTATACTTCTGAAGCACCGCGATCGTATTCTGCGGATTTCCAAGTGTTGGTTCTTTCATCTGCACACCTCTTTCTCTACTTTTCCAATCGATACAATTTTTTTGCATTTTCTGTTGTCTGTCTGACAACTTCTTCGTAAGAAACACCCTTCAATGCAGCAATCTCTTCTGCTACATAAACCAGATTCTGAGAATTGTTACGTTTTCCTCTGTGCGGAACCGGCGCCAGATACGGACTGTCTGTCTCCAGAACCAGCGCTTCCAGCGGGATCTCCTGTACCACTTCTTTTAATTTTTTAGCATTTTTAAATGTAACAACCCCGCCGATTCCCAGATAAAATCCCATCTTTACATACTCTTTCGCCTGCTCCGGGGAATAGGAAAAACAGTGGATCACTCCATCCAGTCCTTTGGCGTGCTGCTTCATGATCTCCATCGTATCTGCCGCTGCTTCCCGACTGTGAATAATCACCGGCAGATCCAGTTGTCTCGCAAGTTCCAACTGCCGGATAAACCACATTTTCTGTAAATCCCGGTTCTCCTTATCCCAGTAATAATCCAGTCCGATCTCTCCGACAGAAACCATCTTTTCCCTGGCAAGCAGTTGTTCCATCCGCTTCATCTTCTCCTCGTCCAGTTCACCCACTTCGTCCGGATGTACCCCGATCGCACCGTAAATGAACGGATATCTGTCTGTCAGTTGCTCGATCTTGTCCCAGGACGCAATGTCAGAAGCTGCATCTACAATCAGTTCTACACCATTTTCCCGCATAGAACCAAGCAATTCTTCTCTGTCTTCTTCAAACTGTCTGTCATCATAATGTGCATGTGTATCAAAAATCATCTGCATTTAACCTCTTTTCGCGGATATACGGAAAAAGGAGAGAACCCGTCTTGCTTTCTCTCCTTTTTCCTTACCGTTTTCTATTTAAAATAATACCATACTGCCCGAAAATGTTCAATTATGGATTTTCCCTCTTGTCGTTCATCCAGTCACTCAAAACAGAGAATATTACGGACACATCAATCGGTTTTGCAATGTGTTCATTCATTCCTGCCTCTTTTGCCTGCCGGATATCATCTGAAAACGCATTCGCTGTCATTGCAATAATTGGAAGTCCGCTGTCTTCACGATCCATCCTTCGGATCGCCGCAGACGCTTCATATCCGTTCATCACCGGCATCTGGATATCCATCAAAATCAGATCGTAATAATACAAAGAAGACTGTTCCATCTTTTCTACTGCCTCTTTTCCATTTACTGCATTTTCTACAAGAATTCCTTCTTCTGTCAAAAATTCCTGCGCGATTTCCCGGTTCATATCATTGTCTTCAACAAGCAGGATACGCTTTCCTTTCATTGCATCAAACGCAATCTGTGTTTCCTCATTTTGCTCTGTTTTTTCTTTTTCAGGCTGCTCGCTTATCTCTTTCAAGTGGAAAATCACGGTAAACTTTGTACCTTCACCCTTTTTACTCTCTACATAGATTTCACCATTCATCATTTCCACAATATTTTTAGAAATAAACATGCCCAGTCCACTGCCTTCTATCTCATTCGATGTCACATTTTTACTTCTCTCATACGGCTGGAAAATTTTATCCACAAATTCCTGATCCATACCGATTCCATTATCCTCGCAGGTAAATTCAAACGTACTGTATCCGTCATAGATCGACAATACTTTAAAGCCAGAACAATGTACCTTTCCTTTCTCCGGTGTAAATTTTATCGCATTTCCCACAATATTCAACAATACCTGCCGGATTCTGAGCGGATCACTCTTCACCATAACCCCCTGCAGCGTTTCATATTCACCAGTAAACTGGATGTCCTTCTTTTCCGCCTGCGGCTGAACAATCCTTTTGATATCTTCGATCATTTGATCCAACTGGAATACTTCTTCCACGAACACAACCTTTCCACTTTCGATTTTACTCATATCCAGAACAGAGTTGATCAGACTCAATAAGTGTTTGGAAGAAGCATCGATCTTATTCAGACAGTCCTCCAGCTTCTCCGGATCGTGAATATTTCTGCGCGCAATTGTGCTCATTCCCATGATCGCATTCATCGGAGTACGAATATCATGTGACATATTCGCAAGAAAGTCCGATTTTGCCCGACTCGCCTGGCGTGCCGATTCATAGGCAGATAACAATGCCTTATTCTGCTCCTCCTGCAGTCTCTTAAGGTCATCAATATTCATCACAGTAACCGTCACGATCGGTCGCTTCTTCTCTCTGGTCATGGACAAAATAAACTGTATTCGAAACCAGCTTGTGCTGTGCTCGTACCATTTCTGAAATTCTCTCTCCACAATGGAAACTTCTTGAATGCGGGCGCAAATCCGCTCTGTTTCAAACTCTTCTTCCAGCTTTTTCTTCTTCTCTTCCGGAACATTTTGTAATAAAAACCTTTTAAATGTAGAGAAATCAATTTCTTCTGTTTTTAACAGACGCATATCATCCTGCTCTGTCCGGATGATATGAATCAGCTCCGTCTCTAAGTCCAGCTCATACACATCCAGAAATACATTCGTAAGGGAATGGATCAAGCGCGTATTCTCAATATCCTTCTCCCGCATAGTCTTGATCTCTTCCAGATCATCCTCATATAAGTTCTACATCGGCAATGATATTTTATCCAGTTTTTTGACAAACGGAACATAAATTGCCACATCCAGCACAAGCAAAAAAATCTGAAGAATCACACCCGAAAAAGATCCTGTTGCAATATACCCACTCAAAAACGGAGGCGTTGTCCAGTTGATATCCTGTGCAATCACCGGTATGAGTCCGATTGCCGTAGCCGCATACGCCAGACACAAATTGATAAGAGGGATACTGATAAACGGGATAAAAAACACCGGGTTAAACACGATCGGCATTCCAAACAACAGGATTTCATTTACATTGAAAAGAGAGGGAATAAAGCCAAACTTTGCGATTCTCCTGTTACTTTTATTTTTACTCACAAGCAGAATCGCCGCAACAAGAGCCAGCGTAGATCCCGCCCCTCCAAGATCACACACACTGTTTAAAAATACTGTGTTTACAATCTCTGTTGGCTGCATCCCCATCTCCACAGATTGTATATTTTTATGGAGAAATTCTTTGAAATATACTTCATTGATTTCAAAATACACATGGGAACCATGAATTCCAAAAAACCAAAGCAAATGCAGCGTTACGATATAAAATGCGCCGGACAAAAGGTGGTTCATTTCAAATTTAGAAAAGAACAGATTCAGAAGGATCTCTATCTGCTTCTGCAGACATCCACCTGTTGTTGTCTCGATCACATAGGTAACGATTGAGAACAAAATCAAAACAATCCCAAGGGGTATGATTGACGCTGTCATCTTGCTTAGAAAAGAGTCTTCGTCTTCCTCTTTCGCTTTAAAAGGCGGCAGTTTCCCTATATGATAAAACAAACGAGTGGTAACCAGTGCTGCAAGCAGTGCCGAACTGATTCCTGCGGTACTCAAATAGGACGGATTAAAATCTGCATAAGACACATTGATCAAAATCAGGAATGAAGCTGTTGCTCCAAATGCAACGAAACTTTTTCCATTCTTAATTGCGAGCTGCTCTGCATAGCACCATGCCACTGCAAATGATACGATCACAGAAAAGTAGTCCACGGTTGCAGAATGAATCAAAGTCAATATGGAGAGATACCATCTTGTCTCTTCACCATGCAGCCATTCCTGATATCCAGAAATCGGAAAATTGATCCCCACCAGCGCAATGGAAGATAAAATCACCAATGGTGTCATAAAAATCAGGCCTTTTCAGATTGCCTGAACCGCTTTTCCTTTGACAAAGTAATTTTTTACGGATAGAATAACCGATTCAAAAAATTGCTTTGTGATTAGATAATATCGTCCTGTCTGCATAAAAATATCTCCCTCTCAAAAATTTCATTCCTCTTTTCACCCAGAAAAAGACCGGGAGTTCTGTTTTCTCTCGGTCTTTTTTCTTCTTACAACTGTTCTTCTATGTGTTTTGCAACTCTGACGTCTTCTCTCTTAATATGATTGATAAGCCATTCTGCAACACTGGAATTGATCTTGCCTACCAGTGTAACAGTTGCTCCGTCTCTTTCCAGTTCTTCGGAAAGTTTTCTTACAGTTTCCTTAAACGCTTCATGATATTTCTTATGGTTCACACGATCCGGATATTTGAATCTTTTCTGCAATTGCTCTTCATCGTCAAAGTGCTTCTTCGTGTAATCCTTTAAAAACTGAGCCATAGCGTTGATCTCGCTTCTTCCTTTTCCTGACGCACATGCCTCTAAAAGATCGTTGATTTTTTCAATCAATTCTTTATGCTGGCTGTCAATCAGCCGATTGCCTGTTTCCAGCCCCGGCTCCCACTCATATCTTTTTATAGATGCAACATGCGGCGCTCTGACTGGTACAGAAGGCGTTTTCATCATTGGCGGTGTAACACCGGAAAATCCTTTGACGTCTTTTCTCAGATTGAAAACAGCTACCAGGTTTTTCAATGTCTGTGACTGTGCTGATAATTCCTCACTTGCTGCTGCACTTTCTTCTGCTGTTGCAGAGTTTGTCTGTACGATTCCTGCAATCTGATCCACTCCCTGGCGTACCTGGAAAATGGATTCTGCCTGTTCTGCTGCTGAGGAAGAGATATCATCCACATAAGTAACTGCTGCCTTTGTGCTCTCCACAGTTGCCATCAGCGAATCTGCTGTTCTGTTTGCAATATCTGTACCATTATTGACTGCCTCGATCGTTCCTTCAATCAGACCTGTTGTATTCTTTGCTGCTTCTGCACTCTTAGACGCCAGGTTTCTAACTTCATCTGCAACCACTGCAAATCCTCTTCCTGCTTCTCCTGCTCTTGCCGCTTCGACTGCTGCATTGAGTGCCAGTATATTTGTCTGGAACGCAATATCTTCAATAGTTTTAATAATTTTTCCAATATCCTCGGACTTATGACTAATCTCTGCCATCGCCTGAATCATATCCTGCATCTGCTCATTTGAAACTGTCAGTTCATTCTGCGCACAGTACACTTTATCACTGGCTTCTTTCGCATTATCTGCTGTTCTCTGGATATTTTCAGAAATCTCTGTAATCGTAGCTGCCAGCTCCTCAACAGAGCTTGCCTGCTCTGCAGAAGCCTCTGACAGATTTTGGGCTCCGGATGATACCTGATCGGAACCTTCTGCCACCTGTTCAGAAATCTGCTGCACCTGCGATAATGTGTCGCTGAGATTATGGTTCATCTGTCTGATGGATGTCAGGATTGGAGCCAAATCTCCTTTATAAACTCTTTCATTTCCATGCAGATCAAAGTTTCCTTTTGCCATCTGATCCATGAGATATGTAAGATCCTGTACAACCTCTTCCAGCGTTGTGCAAGTCATTTTTACATTTTCTACTAATACTCCCAGTTCATCGTTTGACTGATATGTAAGCTCCTGTGACATCTGGCCATTTGCAACTCCTTTCATTGCTTCTACCACTTCATTCACTGGTTTTACAATGGATTGTGTCACTTTAAGGCAGAGAAGTATTCCTGCTGCTACAGCACCGATGCTTACAACCAACAGAAAAATCAACGCTGTGTTCGTTGTCTGTACACTTTCATTTACCGTTCCTGTTCGGATCCGATCTGTCTCTTCGTTCAGAGGCTTCACAAGTTCTATGGTTTTGTCCAAGGCCGGTGTACACTCTTCCAGAATCACTTCCTGAGCTTCCTCCCGCTCATTTTTATCCAGCAGTTCCAGAACCTTATCTCCAATTTCAAACCACTCCTCTATTGCACTCTGATACTCATTGAGTTCATCTTTGTCTAAAACATCCATCGCCTGAAGCGTTTCAAAATTCTTCTTAATTGCAGCAATCTTCTCCTGAACGATTGCTGTCTTCTTTGCATAATTGCTGTCATCCTTTTCAATGACCATATCTCTGAGGTAGCGGGCAGCTATATTCGTATTAATTCTGTTTTCTTTAATCAAATCATCTGTTTTTACGGCCCCTGTCATGAGATCTTCCAGACTATCATTTGATTTCTTTAGCTCAATCATAGAAAATGAAGCAATCAAAATTGTCAGGATTAATATAATTCCAAATCCAACCAGCAATTTTTTTCTCACATTCAAATTACTAAACATTATAACTTCTCATCTCCCTTAGTATTTACTATAGTTATCGTATGAAGGCGCCGTTACGTATGTCTCCTCCGGCAGACTGCCCACTTCTGCTTCTGGCGCTCCATAGGATCCCATTCTTGTATCCTCGTCTCTGAGCTGGAACCGGTTTACCAGACCTTTGAGAATCTGAGACTGTCCGGACAGCTCTTCGCTGGCAGCCGCACTCTCCTCTGCTGTTGCAGAGTTCGTCTGAACCACACTTGAAATCTGATCCACTCCCTGGGTAACCTCCGCAACGGATTCTGCCTGCTGTTCTGCCGCGTCACTGATTTTTTCCACTGTTGCAACAGCTTTCTTTGTACTCTCTACTGTCGCAGAAAGCGCACCTGCCGTCTGTTCTGCAATTCTGGTTCCATCCTCAACCGCTGCAATAGATCCTTCAATCAGCCGTGTCGTATTTTTCGCTGCTTCTGCACTCTTAGAAGCCAGATTACGCACTTCGTCTGCTACTACTGCAAATCCCTTTCCTGCTTCCCCTGCACGTGCAGCCTCTACTGCAGCATTAAGCGCAAGAATATTCGTCTGGAATGCAATATCTTCAATTGTTTTGATAATTTTTCCAATTTCGCTGGATTTTGAGCTGATCTCTGACATCGCCTGCATCATCTCTTCCATGCTCTGATTAGAACGTGAAAGCTCAGTTCCCGCATCCTCTACCTGTCCTTTTGCCTCTTTTGCATTATCTGCCGTCAATCTTACCTGCTCTGAAATTTCATTAATTGTAGCCGCGAGTTCTTGTACGGAGCTGGCTTGCTCTGTCGCACCCTGAGAAAGTCCCTGCGCACCTGAAGAAACCTGTTCTGCACCGCTTGCAACCTGATCGGATGCATCATTGATCTGAGAAAGTGTGCTGCTCAGATTTTTATTCATTCTTCTGATAGACTCCAGAATCGGCTGGAAATCTCCCACATACATCTCCTCTGCGCGTGTTCTGATATTGAAGTTTCCATTTGCCATCTCATCCATCAAATATGTAAGATCTGAAACCACTCCATGAAGTCCTCTGCTGGTAATCCGGAAACTCTCTGCCAGCGCTCCCAACTCATCTGCCCCTTCATACTCAACATCCTGGTTCACATAGCCCTTCGACATCTTTTCATATGCTTCTTCCAACTGTTCGATTGGTTTTGTAATTCCTTTGATCAGATATACTGTAAGTACAACGACCACCACAAACAGCGCTGCAAATACTCCCAGAAGAATCCACACAGTACCTGCTACCGTATCGTCTGCCTGCGTATCAAAACTTGCCGCATTTTCATAGCTTTCCTGATATAATGCCTCTGCCATCTCTGCACACTCTGTAATCGTTGGCGCAAATTGACCAAGTAAACTCACTTTTGCCTCTTCCCACTCACCTTTTTCCATCAGATCCATAATCTCCAAACGGACAGTTCCTACCTGATTGCTGATCGCTTTCATGTCATCCAGAGATTCCATCTGACTGCCCTCCAATTTATCAAGCGCATCCAGTCTTTCTCCTGCATCAGCTGCCACTTCCTCAAGATCATCTTTGTATTTATCCAGATCTTCCTCTATCATCGCATTGTACAAAATAGATTCTATTCTATATACATCTTTGGAAAATTCCGTCGCCTCTGTAGCGCCGACAAAGGGTCCTGTATACAGCTCGTTAGAAAGATTTCCTGCCTTTTTCACCGCTAAAATTGCGAATAACATTAGAATAATAGAAGCCAATATTGTTACTCCAAATCCTAATCTCAGTTTTTTACCTATCTTCATGTTCTTCATACTCTGATGTTCCTTCCTTTGTTTTCTTTAGTTTCTTTATAATCTCAATCTTCAGTTCTGTCACACGGTTTTTCATACTCTGAATTTTCTTTCCAATAAATATAGCCGTAGATTTTCTGAAGAATCGGATTCCTCGAATCCCCCAGCATATCCATAAGAGCTGCGGGATCTTTTGTAAAATCGGGAAAAACTGTACCATGTATTCTCTGGACGGAAACATCCATTCTTTCTGTCTTTTTCCCCATTCCTCTTCTCTGTCTCTTTGGTAAAAATCAAGACTGATCTTCTCAAATGGAATAATTGAGGAGTCCGGCCTCCGTTCCTCCATTCCCTTTGAAAAAATATATTCCTCCAGCAGAAATGCCTGCGTAGGATCCGCTTCTCCGCCTTGTCCAAACCAGAGCGATGCCAGAATTCCAAACTGCTTCATGAATTCTGTTAATCCTGCTTTTTCCAGTATCTCTTTATCAGAGGCCTGTTCTGTTTCCGGAATCTGCTTATGTACATACAAATAATAATCCATGACGTCTCGGATCTTGAGCTCCCCCATCATGTAAGCATCTGCATACTTTCCTATGTAATACAAATACTGCAAAGAAAGATTCAAAGGCCTGATCCCCGCCTTTTTTTTGTATGTAAAATATTTTTTAGTGGAATTGATCAGATATTTACATAAAACTTCATTTCCCATCTGAAATCTATCATAAAATATAACCCGGATGCCGGGAACCCGAACATAAACCCGTCCGCGGATCCCCCGATCACTCTCCTGCTCATAATTCATATTGATCATAATATCATGGATCTTTTCCAGATCTTTTTTTGTTACCAGAATTTCAAGACCAGGAGTATAGCCAAGCTCCCACTGCGAATACAGCGCTTTCGTCTCCATCCCTTTCAACAGCAGTCCCCTGATCCCGTTCCTTTTCAACTGCCACAAAATAACTTCCAGGGCATCCCTATATGCTTCCCCCAGCACAAGCTCTTTGTGGTACTTCCTGTAAAACTCATCCGAATCCCCATCCGCCAATTCTTTTTCCTGACCCAGGATTCCATAATATACAGGACTTACAACATGATGAAACTCTGCAAGCTTAAAGACCTCCTGCCAATGAATCTGCTTATGCGGAACAGCAATTTTTCTTTTATTGAGCACAGATGACAGAAGTATCACCAAATATCTGTTTTCGTAGTTAATGCCTCTCACCCCTTTTCCCGAAAAGCACGATTCATACTATTTATCGGATATTTTTGTTAAATATTAACTATTTTAGAATAATTTCTTTTCTCTTTCCGCGAGAACTCTTCGTTCTTCAAAGATATCGACAGCTTTCTGATTGTACACTGCGTTTTTCTCATCTGCCACAAGCGCTCCTGCCACAAGTGTGATCACTCGTTTTCGCATAATTGTCACCAGATCTCTCGCATGGCTGGATATGATCAGCGTCTTCCCCTGCCTGTGAATCTCATTGAGCAAAAGCATCAGATCCCAGGAAGCGTCGGGATCCAGATTCGCAGTCGGCTCGTCTGCAATCAGAATATCCGGATTGACAGCCATTGCCCTTGCAAGGAGCATTCTTGCCTGTTCACCGCCCGAAAGCTCCTTTGGATATGCGTACGCTTTTTCCGCAATCCCAACCAGCCCTAAAGCCCGCATGATCGTCCGCTTCATTCCTCTTCCGTCCAGCTCTGCCGCATGAAGTGCCAGAGAAATATTTTCGTAGACTGTCATGTTATTCAACATCCCGACATCCTGCGACATGATCCCAAGCCGCCTTCTATAATAAGGAAGCTCTTTCTGTTTCATCATCTCAAGTGGTGTGCCAAACACAAAAACAGAACCCTTTGTCGGTTCCAGCTGTTTTGTAAGCAAATTTAACAGGGTACTCTTCCCTGCGCCACTTTTCCCTATGACAAACACAAACTCTCCTTTTTCAATCCGAAAGGAAATATCATCCAGAACCATCTGTTCGTCAAACATCTTTGTGACATGGTCAAAAACAATTTCTGCCATTTTTCATCCTCTCTTGCCTCTGCAAAAATCTCTTCTGCATACACTATACTGTTTTCGACAAATTTCGTCAATACGAACTACACCTAAAATAACTGCCGCATCAGAAATCACCCCCCCTTAAAATGGATTTCATTTTAAAGTTGTGTTCTCAATACGGCAGTTTATTTAGTCATTGTAATAAGAATCTTTTCCTGCGATTCTGCGGCTTAACACTCTGTCAATCCTTAAGATATTCTCCAGAGTATGATTCCGCTGTCTGCTGATACTGCTGATTTTTTCGGCCTCTGATTCGGTTCTCTCCTTTGGAAGCTCTCCATCCAACAGGTGTTTGGTGTCCTCTCTCAAGTCCTCCTCCATACTTTCCAAAAGCTCTCCGACCGCCCGTTTTGCCTGCGAGGCTTTTTCCATTTCCTTCTGGCGCATATCAAGAATCAGTCCTGCTGCTTCTTTGTCACTGCGATTCAGAGCGTCCTCCAATTCACGGGTAAGGTTCTCGATTTCCATCATCACTTTATATTCTCTGTAAACCTGCTTCATTACTTCTGACAGGATTTCCTGGACATTTTCCATAACTCTCCCCTTATACACCGCTTGTTTTGTTCGCTTCACGGAATGCATCCCGAAGCTCCATCACCAACGGCCGCAGTTCCTCGATCACAGCCTTGTTCCGACTTGCCTGCAGCCTGCTTACTTCATATAAAAAGAAATCATACATACGCTGCAATTCTCTGCTGATACTGTATTCTGTATTCAGTGTGTCTTTCAAATACTGGACGATCTCTCCTGACCGTTTCACCGAAGCCTCGAATACCTCGTAGTCTTCCCTTTCAAGCGCCAGCTCTGCCCGGGTGAGACGTTTGATCAGCTCATCATAGAGCAAAAGCAACATCTCACCTTTCGTCATGGTATTGACCGCCTGCATTTTATATTGCTGATATCCGTTCTGATACATAAATCTAATCCCTTCTTACATTAATATCCGCTTCCAAACTGTGATAACCAGCCACTCTGACTGTTCATCTGCGCGATCACTGATTCTAATGCAGTAAACTGTTTGATATAACGATCCTGTTCCATTTCCAGAAGATCCTGAAGATCTGAAATTCTTTCATCAATCTGCTCTATCTGTTTGTACAGGGAATTCTGTGTAATACTTGCCGGAGATTTGATAGATCCTGCTCTCTCGATCAAAATTCCTTTTGGCTCACCCAATGTCTTGGCGTATTTGTCAAATGCTGATTTCATGTTCACAGCGATTCCGTTCACACCTGTGGCAACACCGTTTTCATCCACTGTACGCTCTTTTGTAAACATCTCACGGATGCCCTCCGGATCTGTTTTTAAAGCTGCGCGGAATGCACTTTCATCAAACGACAATTTTCCATTGTCAGACGCCGTACTGGATGTCGTAATACCAAGCTTTTTCAACGCTGCCTGATCCGCTGTGGAAACAACGAAACGAAGACTGTTGCTCAAGCCCTTCAGATCATTGTCATTGAATAACAGACCTTCCTTTGCTTTTTCTTCCCACGCCTTGATCTCACTCTCGCTCATCTCTGCTTTCTGTGCAGAAGTCAGAGGCTCATAATCTCTGTTTGGCTTTGTACCTGTTTCCTTTCCCACAAGCTCGATGATTTCATTATACTCTTCCACCATCTTCTTAATCGTCTCGACAATTTTGTCCTCGTCTACCTTGGCGTCGAAGGTAACTGGATCGACGGTTGGATCGAGTATCATATCAGGATTGTTCTCCGGATCAATAGGCTTGCTCGAATCGAAATGAGGATTTTTTATATATCCAAATTCTCCACTGACAGTAATCGTCATACCATCCATCTTGAAAGTGTTTGAATCACGCACAATCTTTACTTCTTCATCAGAACCGGCATATTTTACTGATATGATAGCATCCTGTCCCTTTACTTTATTGAACGTATTCTCATCTCCAAATATCTTGGCAAAGTCACCACCTACTGTGATATTTCCACTAGCACCGTTTGCTTTTGCTGTAAATACAAACTTATCAGAAGAATTCTGATAGCTGACCTGTACACCAGCATCCGGATCATTATTGATCTTATCCATCAGTGTGCGGACAGTATCACTTTCCTCTACCTTAATATCAACTCCATTAATCGTAATTGTTGCTGGAAATGTTGTTCCTTCTTTAAAAGTTCTCAAGCCGGACTCTGAAATCTTCGCTTCCATATTAACACGATTGGATTCTCCGTAATTCATGTTCAGAGCACCATTCTCTCCAAGCAATCCCGCTGATCCAGAAGATACGGAAAGAACCGAAGACGTATCATTTCCTCCGCCCGGAACTGTTGTCTTAAATTGTAAATCGCCACTATTTGCACTTACTTTAATTCTGCCATCACCAAATGCATCGTCTAGCTGTTTTTGCATAGATGTTCTCAATGTATCCAGAATGTTCCCATTATTCAGGGCATCTTTTTCCGGAAGCTTGATAGACTTTGACACTCCATTATACGTGAATGTCAATTCCTTGCCTGCAATCCGATCGATAAAGGGTGTCTTTGTAAAGATATCATCCTCTGTAATATCTCTGACAGACTCAAGTCCTGCACTTGTAATGTCCATTTCCTTAAATTCACTGTCTGGTTTATTTTTAAATCCAAGATGTGAGAGCGCTGTTCCACCAGTAAGCTTGAAAATGTTCCCATTATTCACCTTATCTTTGAAGACAATTCTATCTCCTTTTGTCTCTACTGCCAGAACATCATTCAGTTTCTTTCCTCCATCCAGTTCCACATTTTCAAATGCCTTGTTCAGTGACTTCACGATATTATCCACGCTGTCATATTTATAGTCACTTCCTGACGGAAGTGTAACTGTATAATTCTTATCTCCATAGTTAATCTCGATTGTCTTTCCTTCGAGATTCTCCGCTTTCTGATCGGATAAGTCGATCTTTCCTGTTTTCAGAATTCCATCAGAAGCTGCACTTCCAGATGTCATCTGCGCTTTCTTCGCCAGCTGCTTCACACCCAGAATGGAGAGCGTATCTGCTGTGGAGGACGAACCGGAAACGCTTACATACTTGCTGTTTGATCCTAATACAGAGATATTGTTTCTTCCCCAGAACGTACTGCTGAAAAGATTCGTCGAAGAAGAATAGGTAGACAGATACTTATCAGAAAACGCTATCATCTTATCTGTAATATTTCTGATTGCTGTCTGCTCCCACTGAAGTGATGTTTTTTTCTGCTGCTGCTTATAGATCTTGCTGGTTGTCCCCTGTGTCATGCTCTCGATCAACGAATCCCTGTCAAGTCCGCTGGCAAGACCTCCATATCCTTTTAATCCACTAAGACTGTTACTCGTTGAACCGCTTAATCCACCTATACTTGCCATCTTTCATCCTCTCCTTTACTTTTAATCGACAAAAGCTGCCGTAATTCTACAAATTTAGTCTGTACTTATTTATCGGCATATAGTATACTTTAAATAATAGTTATTTCATTATTTAATTATGAATGGAGGAATTATTTTGGCAACTATTATTGCTCTTACCAATCAAAAGGGCGGAGTCGGAAAGACCACGACTTCCAGTTCGCTGGCAGCTGGTTTGTCCACTTTTTATCACAAAAAAGTTTTGGCAATTGATTTAGATCCACAGGGAAGTCTCGGTTTCAGTCTTGGACTTGACATCGAGAATTCGCACACCATATATGATGTCCTCAAGGGCAGTATTCCGATTCAGGATGCGATACAGTCCACCGATTACTGTGATGTGGTTACTTCTAACATCCTGTTAAGCAGCGCTGAATTAGAGTTCACCTCTTCTGATCGGGAACTTTGTTTAAAAAAAGCGCTGGCTCCCGTTTTAGGTCATTATGATTTCGTTATTATAGACACACCGCCGGCATTGAATATTCTGACTGTGAATGCCTATGTTGCTGCAGATCACTTGATCATTCCCATGGCGCCTGAGATTCTCAGCCTTCTGGGACTTACACAGCTGAAAGAGACGATCGATTCTGTACGGGAAAAGTTAAATCCATCGCTGAATGTACTTGGACTTATTTTGACAAAATATAATAAGCGTACACTCCTCGCACGAGAAGTAAAAGAGATGGCTGAGAATATTGCGGAACAGATCGGCTCCTGCGTATTTGACACACAGATTCGTGCCAGTGTGTCCGTTGCTGAAGCTCCGGCGCATGGGCTGAGCATCTATGACCATTCCCCTCGTTCCAATCCGTCTCTTGACTACAAGAACTTTGTGAAAGAGGTAATGGTAAAAACCGGACATTCTATTTCCAAGGAGGCACAATAATGGCAAGAAAAAGCAGTAAGACTGCACATGTTTTAAATCTTTTATCCGGACATGACAACAAAAAAGAACCGGAAAAGGCACAGCCGGCGGAGACACCCGCTGTTTCTATCATTGATAAATCCGAAGAAGATCCTGTGGCAGAACGCATTCAGGAAGAGTTGTTGAATGAATTTCAGAAAGAATACGGTGTTATTTCTAACGAGGATGACAATGCTGTAACTGAACAACAGCTTGACGAGCTTGTTGTAACCTCGCCAGAACACGAAGAAGAGTTTGAACCGGAGCTGGATGTAAACACAACACCGGATCCTGTCCTAAGCACAGAACCCCAAAGCCAGCCGGAGCCAGAACTCCCAAAAGCGGAACCTGTGTTGGAAGCAGCGCCAGAGCTTCCAAAATCTGAACCGGAAGCAGCACCAGCTACGGAAGTAAAAGCGGAAGAAGAAATACAAGAAGAACTAAAAGTAGAAGAAGAACCCGACTTTGTACGTGTCAATTTGATGGAAGAGATCGTGAATGACAAGATCATCTATTTCATGCGTCAGTTTGAATGCTGCACTTGTGACAGATGTATCGCGGATACAGTAGCTCTGACCTTAAACGGTCTTCCACCAAAATACATTGTGACAGAGCCTGCAGCCAAAGAGCCCTTGATCAGCTTTTACACAAATCGCTTTATTTCTGATATCACAGTCGAAGCCACAAAGGCCTGTATGTTTGTAAAAGAAAATCCTAGACATAAATAAAAAGCAGCTATGCCGCTTTTTATTTATGTCTATTTTTCTCTGCCTGTTCACCAAAAACTGGTCAGATGGTGACAAATAACCGGCAACTAACCTATGGGGTTAAGCCTTCCCATTGTCAAAAGTAGGAATAGAAAAACCCGGAGTCCGCAACTCCGGGTTTTTCATTTGCCATTTGACATAGACTTGTCACTTCTCTTTGCCTATCGGCATTATAACATATGTAAAGCCAAATGAGTATACCCATTCGGGCACCCCGTAACACATGCCTGCGGCGGGCAGACTTCGTCTGATAAGGT
>OAUK01000133.1_pt1 | contig 44867 bp, 28 predicted proteins | sample 1495131 | NCBI WGS metagenome assembly OAUK01 (sample SAMEA2580009, study PRJEB22360) | human gut metagenome | biome: human gut; feature: human-associated habitat; material: faeces | place: Denmark | collected 2008/2010 | reverse complement strand
GCAGGGGCTGTCCCTGCACGGGCTTCGTCCACGTGCGGGGTGCCCGTCCGAGGTTGCCCTCCAGCCCTACCATCGGCCACCCGTCTTTCCACGTCACGGGCATGAGATCCACCGTGCGACCAATGGAGTGGAAATCCTGCATGAGCAGGGCCCACCACTGTCCGTCAGGCGTGGAGACGATGCCCCCCTGATGGGCATTGCTGCAGCCGGTGGCATCGGTCAGTGCCGGCTCTATGCGGAAGGGATGGCCGTCGTTAACGATGCGCCCCTGCCAGCGGGTCATGGGCGCAGGATGATAACCGTAGGTCTCGTCGGCTGTTATCGTGATGGTCTCGTAAGGCCCCCAAATGCTTCGCGAGCGACTGCAAAGCGTCCGACCATTCGGAGCGTAGTCGGTGGAAATCAGATAGTACCATCCATCGATCTTATACACATGATGGCCCTCGCCCACCCCTGTGCCCTCGGGAATGATGGTGCGCTCAGTTTCGTATATCGGTTCGGAGAGGTCGTCTTTCAACTGCACGCACTTCACCTCACCATAACCATGGATCGCATAGATTTTGTCATCGTCGTCGAAGAGCACGCCGAGGTCGTAGATGCGGCCTTTCATGTTGATGTGCTTCCAAGGGCCGCGCGCATCGTCGGCCACATACACCTGAAGTCCCTTGCCGTTGATGTTGCTGAACACATAAAACTTGCCTTTGTGCCAACGTATGCAGGGTGCCCAAATACCCTGTCCGTAGACTTCCTTGCCGTCGCGGAGGGAGAAAGCGGGGTCGGGAAAGTCGAAACGATCGAAGCAATAGCTCCACTGCTCCCAGTTCACAAGGTCTTTGGAGTGGAGTATATTCACGCCCGGCACGGTGTGCATCGTGGTTCCGGCCAGATAATAGTCGTCGCCTACGCGCAGGATGTCGGGGTCAGAGAACTCATCGTAGAAAAGCGGATTGGTGAAGGTGCCGTTGCCGTTATCGGCTGTCCACGACCGTTGTGGGGACAAAGACTGTGCTTTAGCATGGACTGGAGAAGCCACAAGCAACAACGTGGCCATCAAAAGTTTACAGGTGTTCTTGTTCATTGTTTTGTTGATATTAGGTCTGCCGCACTCGCAGCATTAAATGGCGAGATTACGATATGTCGGCAAAGATAGTGTAAATTCTACACACTACCAAATAAAAGACGGGGAAAGACAAGGAAAATCAGGCGTGCCTACCTTCTCTAAGACAGACGAGGGGACAGTCGGTGCTTGGCGGGGGAGAAATCCGGACGACAACTGTCAAACTATTTGTGCGTTTTCGGCCTCTCATATTTCGATATTCGCAACCAACAACCTGCTCGGCGCAAATAAGCGATTTTGAAGATGTTTTCAATATGCTGATAATCAGCCGTTTGAATTTTACTGACACATATTAATGGCCGGAAACGAGCCTGAAAGGGCCAGAACGGGCTTGAAAAAGGGCCACAGTTGCGCTGCAACTGTGGCCCTTTCAGCATTCAAGTGTGGCTCTTTCGCAAGTTCGGAAAGCCGGAATGAGAGAAGAAGAGGACTTTTCCGATAGTTTAAGACCGGCCTCCCACCCTGGTTGGAGAATTTCTGCGGATGCGTTTTTGTTGATATTATTCGCCATCATCCGACAACCAGCAAAGACTGTTTTTAGGGATATGGGAGTATTTACTTCTCCCCTTTTTACCATTACCGCGTGAGACTGAACTTCACACTGAGCCCGAAGTCTTGTGTGGTGGTGGGATAGCTGCTGGAGGAGAGAAGCGGCGTATTGGTCTGACGGTCGTAGTAGAAGCTCATCGTGAGCAAGCGCGAGAGCGTGTAGTCGGCCATGAAACTCAGTTTGAAGGCCGTGTTACCGCTGCTGGCAGCACTGGTGAGCGAGGCAATGTCGCGGGTGATGGCCGCTTGTCGGCGATAGCTCAGGTCGAGACGCATGTTGAGATTGTGGTTGGAGGTGCCCGAAGCGTTGCGTGAGTTGTTCTGCGCCCCGTTACGGTTGTCGGCATTTCGCGACTTGGCATTGCTCTTGGCCCGTCGCGGACGGGGGCCCCAGCCCAGCAGATTGGCCAGACTGAAGTCGTTGATGCGATAGCCCATGCCCACTACCCAGTCGTTGCTGAAGGCCTCATTGACCTGTATGCTCGTCATGCTCAGACTGAGCACGCGTGTCTGCCGATACTCCAACTTGGCCGTGAGATTGTTCTCAAACGTCATGTCCACACCGAGCAAGGGAGAGAAAGCCTCGTTGACACTCACCTGAGAGATGTTGTACATGCTGCTCGGAATGGGCGTTCCCTCCGTGTTGTTCACGAAACCGAGTCCGTTCATCACTTCTTGGAAAGTGCTGTAACTGTTGTAGGAGCCCACGGCATAGATGCTCCTGTAGGCATGGTTGATGTTGAAGCTCTTGAACACATCGCGGAACCACGGGAGTTTTCCGAGTCCGCTGTAGCGCAGTGACCAGTTGGGCAGCAGGCGCGTCAGCGCAGGGAAGATGCTCAGGCCGTTGCCACCGCTGCTCGTGTAGGCAGAAAGGAATGCCGGAATCATCACGTCGCCCGAGTAGGTATTCACTCCACCATTGGCGGCATCGAACTCCTGACCGGCGTAGGCCGTGCCTTGCGGATAGCGCAAACCTCGGTATTGGTCTTCCACCCGGTCTCGGAAAGAGGGCAACGAAGCTACAAACTCCTCAAAGTTCTTACTGCGATAGCCGTTGCCGGCATTGCCAATACTCTCGAAAGCCCCCTTGAGTGAGATAGTGGTCATGGTAAAAGTGCCGCTCTGCGTGGTGGGCACTCCCTCGTACATATATTGTATGCTTTTGGCACGGCTCTCGGTGCGGCTGGCGTTGAGGTCTATCTTAAGATTTTTGATGGGTTCGAGCGTCATGCGCAGTTGCAGGTCTACGGTCTTGTTGGTCGTAGCCGGTGTGGCAACAGAGTCGTTGAGGAGCAGCCAGTTGTGCTCCCGCGCCTTACCGATGTAGTCATCGCCCGTCAGTCCGAAAGCAAAGTCGAGGCCCGGTGATAGCACAGAACCCTTTCTCTGGCCGAACACGTTGCCCACTTCGGGCAGGAATCCGGGCAGCGACATGGCATATTGGTTGCGATAGGCGACACTCACGTTGCGCACCATCATCAGTACCCGGGCTACCGACTGGGCCGTCTTGTACCATGTCTTGTTCTCGAGCGGCTCTTTCGGCGTGACAGTGAGTTTCACATGCGTGGCCGAATCCACCTTGGAGCGGATACGGATGCGGTTGCGGTCGAGCTTGCGGTAGTTCAACTGGTAGGCCTTACCGTCTTGCGTCTTGGCCGAAAGGATGAACCGGCGGGTGTTCTTGCCGTGGCTGATGATAAATGTTGTGTCGGGCATGAGGGTGATTTCCCGCTCATAACTGCGCTGGTTTTTGGGCAGTTCCTTCTTCTGTTCGGCAGCTTTCCGGTCTTGGGCCATCGATCTGCCGTCGGCCCCCGTGCCTCCTTCCTTAGCTTTCATCGCCTGTTCGCGCAGTTCCTCCTCCCGCCTTTTGCGTTCCTCGGCCCGTTTGCGTTCGCGCTCCTGCTTCTCGCGTTGCAGTTGCGAGCGGCTCTTCTCTCGGTTGAAGCGGTCGTTGGCCGCCTTGAGGAAGGGAATGTGATTGTAGAGCTTCTCCATGTTGAACGTGCCGTTGATGCTCAACTCGCGGTTGTTCATGATGGTGTTGCCCAACGAGGTGCCATTGTCCAGCGAAGTGCCCCGGTTCCAGTTGTAGGTGGCATTGTAGTTGGCATCGGCGTTCATCCAGTCGAAAATGGGGATGAGATTGAGCGGCGACTGGTAGGAAAGCGTGAAAGTCTGGTTGTAGGTGAGCGGTCGGCCCATGTGCCTGATGCTCTGCGTCACCGAATCTTTCCAAGCCGAATAGCGGTCGGGGTAAAGGTCTTTATTCACCGGCGTATAGGGTTCTTCTATCTCGGCATTGGTAGCACTTTGAAAACTTGTATGCAGGTTGCGAGTGAAATCCCATCGCAAGGCAAACTGCCGGTTCCACAAGAAACTCTGATCCCATGTCAGAGGAAGTCCCGCGCTTTCTATCGCCTCCATGTCACGTTCCTGCAATTCGTGGTAGTGGCGGGTCATCTCGGTGTTGAACGACAGGTTTTGAGGCAGCCAGTTGAGACCGAAACGCTTGAGTATGTCGAGCCACTTCGACTTGTTCTTGATGCCCTTGAAAGGCTCCCAAGGTTTGTAGACGGGTGTCCAGTTGTAGTCAAGTGCCCCCCGCCAATTGTCTTCTTTCTCGTAGACGGTGGTCTGTCCGGTAGTGTACTCGTGTGAATGACTGTAAGAGAAGGAGAAATTGGCGGGGTCGTAGGGCATGGGATGACGCTTGGTGGCGATGCCCACGCGAGCGTTGGACACGGCGAAATTGGTGATCGTGTGTTTGGTCACGGCTATGCTCTCGATGGAGTCGCGTTCCTGTCGCGACGATGCGGCGTCGAGCGCATCCTTCAGTTCCAAGTCGGTGTCGAGCGGATTGTATTTGGGCGAAATCTTGTCTTTCGTCACACTGTAGTACAGGGGGATGGTCACCTTGGCCTTGTCGGGGAAGAACTTGCCCATCTCGAAACTGGACGTGACAGAACAGCTGCCTGAGTTGTCGGTCGTGCGCTCGCCCACGCTCTGTTCCAATCCGCCGAATCCTTCGGTGACATAGCGTCCCAAGACATTCACAGTGCCGAAGTCAGAGAGCTGCACATTGAGGTTTCCGTTGGCCGCCCAGCCACCGTTGTTGTTGAATTCGAGCAGACGCAGCTCGTTCACCCACACCTCGCCGCTCTTGGCCTCACTGCTGTTGTTGCGTATTCCGATGACCATCGTCTTCACCTCGCCCAGTGTCGGGTTGCCCATGATGGTCACCTTGTTGGCCGGTTTGTCAGCATCGTAGGTGCTGTAAGCATAGTTGTAGGATGCTTGCCCCAGCCCTTTGGCTCGGTTGCGGGCCTTCTTCAACGAGGTGAAAACGGTCAGTGGGACATTGAGCATATTCTCTTCGGGCCACACCAATTCCCTCTCCGCACGACTGTACTTGTCGTATTTTCTGGGGGCGGTGAGCCTCAATGGCACCTCGTATTCGTAGTAGTTGCTCTTGTAGTCGCTGCCCAAACGGATGAACACACTCAACTGGTTGTCCTGCAAGTCGGTCGTGTTTGGCTCCATGGCGTTGGCATGCACGAACATTTGCAGACGCTTGTAGCGGCGCAAGTCGAGCGTGGTGTTCTTGTAAGCAGCCTTGGCCTCGCCCGTCGCCAGATTCTTCACCACCATGTTCAGAGCCTGTTCGTTAGCCTCTGTGAGCTGGGGTTGGGTCGGATCTTGCTCGCGGCTGATACCCGGAGGCAGCACATAGTTGACCGGTGTCTTGTCGCTGTTTTCCTCTATATTCACCGCACTCATTTCCAGTGTTCCCGCACCTTGGGTGCCCCCGATGTTCTGCTGGTATTGCCGCCATTCCCCTCTCACAAGGTCGAGGTTGGCAAAGCGCATCACGATGGGCTTTTTGAAACCCGTGAGGAACATGCGCATGAAGCGGATGGAGGTGAAGTCGCTGATGCCGCCCACGCGCTTCTCGTATTCAGAGAGGGGTATGCGGAACTGATACCAAGTGGCATGACCGGGCGTTCCGTTGCGCAGGGTGCGGTTCACTTCACGCTTGTCCACGATGTAGTTGTGCCCCACCACGAGGTCTTCGGGGCGTATGCTAATCTTATACTGGTAGTATTTTTCGTATTCGTTGAGCGTGTAGTCCTGGTTGATGTCTTCCACATCAGGTGTCGTCTTATACGATGTATCGTAGCCCTCAGTGCGCGATTCTGTGTCCGGAGAGTTGCCCTGAGGGTTGTTGATGTACTTGTAGCGTTGCAGGATGGAAGCCTGTATGCGATCCCAGTCGGTGCCGCGGTAGTAGTGGTAGTTGTCGTTGGCGGGGTCGGCAAAGATGCTGTCGTAAACGGCTTGGTTTACTTTGCCTTGTATCTGAGAAAGGAAATTCTGGTAGGGGGCAAAGGTTCGCTCCTGCTCGTCGGTGAGTCCGTTGAATCCAACGTCCTGCAAGGCCCGGCTTCCCTTGGTGGTAGCGAAGGCATAGGTGACTGTCGACGAATTGGGAATGCGCCCCCACTGCGTGGTGGTCCAGTTCTCCGAACCGTCTACGGGCATCCCACTCTCATAGAACTTCTTGCCGTCGCGCAAGATGTCTTCGCTCACTTCGCCCAGATTGATGTAAAAGTCACCGCCATATTGGTTGGCATCGGCCTTGCTGTTGGAGTAGATAAAAGGGTCGAGCATCCAAAACTCGATATACTCGATGTTGGCTGCTTCAAAGTCGTTAGTGTCCAATTTGCGCATCATGCCTCCCCAGTGCCGAGCCGGATTACGCAAGGTGCCGTCGGCGTTGAGGTCGGGATTGAAGTTGTATGGGCCCCGCTCGTCAGGGTAGTAAGCCAAGTCGAGCACTTGCAGGGTGCTGGTTGCCCCGGTGTAGTTGCTTTGGTTGCGTGTGGGATAGAGGTCGTGTACATACCATTCCCTCACATAGTAGTTGCTCAGCTGGTCCAAGTCGCTCTTGATGTGGCCCGGGGTGAGCGAACTGCTGCGACGGGTGAACAGCGGATCGACATTATACCAGGCCAGCCGACTGCGGTTGAAGCCGCTCGTGAGCCCGGTCTTGTCGCTGTATTCGGCAAAAGTGGAAGGCACACCCGAAATGATCCACGAAGTGGGTGACGACACATCGATGGTGTTTTTGGTGCCTTCAAAGTCATCAATGTAGGAAGCCTTGTCCTGCGTTCCGGCAGCCTGACCGGCCAGCAGTTGTGCAAACTCGCCCGTGAATGATATTTGCGAGGGCTGTGTGAGATGGAGGAAAGGAATCTTGTCGAGCACATTGGTGAGCCATTGACTCTCCTTTTTCCAGTTGATATTCACGCCCCAAAGGGTGTTGTTGAGCGGTTCCGCCCCCATTGCCACCTTGGTGGTGAGTGCCTGTTCGGAGAGGTGCTGTACCGTTCCGCTCAACTGTAGGTTTTTGGAGAAGTCGTATGCCCAGTTGAGACCGAACATCGTCTTACGCATCTGCCCATAGTCGGTGTTCGATTCGAGCGACACGTTGACCGCCGTCCCGGCATCAATGATGCTTTGGTTGAGGATTGTCACCTCGCCGGCCGAATAGTCTACGCTGTAGTCGGAGCCTTCCGTGAGCGTCATGCCGCCCGCCGTAACGCGCACCGAACCTTGTGGCACGTTGTAGGCTCCCAGCGAGATGACATTGGCCGAGGTGCCTTTGAACTGTCCCATGAGCATATACTTGTCCTTTTCGGCCATCTGCTTGGCTACGGTCTTGGTGGAATCATAGAGTTCGGTGAACGCATACTTCCGCGCATTGGCCTCCGGCACACCCTTACTCCGCAGGAAGTCGTACATGTAGCGGCCGAAGGGTTCGGCTTCGGGAAAGAATACACGGCCATTACTCACGGTGTATCCCTCCACGAAATCGAAGTAGCCGTTGGGGTGGGCCTTGTTGTTATTGTCAAGCCGATCGGCCCCCAAGTCTTTGATAATGGACTGGTTTTTCACCTGTGGCTCGGGAATGTAGGTGAGATAGACGCCCGTGGTGTCGCTCTGATATTTCACATCGAGGCGGAATTTGGTCTTCTCCACCGTCGAAGCAAGGTAATACACGTTTTTCATCATGAGTCTCCAGTTGCCTTGCCGGGGATTGCTGCTCGTGTTCTTGAGCGACTTCACGATGAGTGTCTGGTCGGCATTGGTATTGTCACCGGCAAACTCGCCCACTTGGTAGGAGCGTCCGCCGTAGGTGTATTCGTAGGCTATGGCCAGCACCTGGTCGGTCTGGAGGGTGGAACGGAGCGACACGTAGCCCAACGCCGTGTTGACGGTGTACTCGGAAGGTTCAAGTTTGCGTGCGCTTTCAAGTTTTTCAAAGTCGGTCCCGCCCACAAGTCCTATCCCTTCGAGCGTGGTTGAAACCTGATCGATGTCTCGCACCCCTGCCCCCAAGCCGCTCACAGTAGCATATTCCGAGTTGGCGGCATTCGACGGCACGGGGGTTGCCCCGCCGCCCCACATCGGATTGCTCACGTCACGGTTTTCCCCGAGGTCGGTCAAGGAGACGATGCTACGCGTGTTGCTCGTGATTCCGGTCTTGTTGGTCACCCAAATCTCCACCCGGTTGATGGTGATGCCGGTGGTGATGTTGGGCAGTGTCTTCATCGCCCCGTCGTAGATGGAGCGGAAGTGCTGCGAGAGGAAGAAGTGACGGTTTTCCTCATAGTCGGCCGCATCAATCTCAAAAGGCGTGAGCTGCACTCCTCCCTTCGACGAGACACTCTTCGACGAGCTCTTTTTCTGCGAAGCCACCATCTGTAGTTTGAGACGACCGAACTGCATGTCGGTGCGGAGGCCAAAGAGCGAGGAAGCCCCATTGACGAGTGACGAGTTGGAAGGAAACGACACATTGCCCGCTTCCACGAGCTTGATGATTTCGTCTTCCTTTCCTTCATATTTCAGTTTGAGATTTTGTGCGTCGAAATCAAAAGTGGCATCGGTGTTGTAATTGAGGTTCATGTTCACCTTGTCGCCCACCTTTCCGTTCACGTTGAGATTGAATTTCTCATCGAAATCAACGGTTGTCGTCTTACGGCTGCGCACGGGAAGCGATGGGTTGTCAATGTTCTTCAGTGTGGCTCCAAACTTCAGTTCGGCTGTTCCCTGCGTGCGTACACGCACACCGCCGGGGCCGAATATCTTCTCAGCCGGCCCGAGATCGAAGTGCATGTCGGTGAAGTCAAACTTCTCCTTGCCTTTTTTTTCAAAAATAGATGAGTTTTGTTCGCGGAAGTAGGCATTCCACTCGTTGTGTCCGCTCCACGCCCGATACTCTTCCGGTGTCATCATGATAGGGGCCGACACCCACGTGTCGCCTATCTTGTTACCAATGATGTAGCGGTTGGTGGTGTCGTTGTATTCCACCGTCTGCTTCATGTTGTCGGGCCGTTGCAGGTCAAGGGCATTCCGATGCAAGTCGCCGAAGGTGACGGGAGTGGTGCGCTGTATTTTCCAGCGCGTGTTGAGCAGCGAGTCGGGGATGGTGTCTTCGTCTACAAGGATGGGCTGCACGGCTGGCGATGGTTTCCGGTCGTCGGGTGTCTGCCGGGCAGATGCGGGCGGCGACAGCCTGCGCTGCGCATTGCCGAGCGACAGCCCGCGCCTGCCTCTGTTGTCCTGAAGATAAGGCACGGCAAGCGTATAGCCGGCGGCCGAAGCCAGCAGCAATCCCATCAAGAGCGTATGCAGCGAGTCTTTTATCTTCATCTTGCCTATTCCGAAAGCAGCTCTTTGTCGCTATTTGATTCTCTTCAAAGCCTCTTTCACCACCATTTCCACAGCCATGTCGGGCTGTTCCTGCAAGATGGCCACCACCACTTTCTGTGATGGGGCAGGAGAAAAGCCCAGCATGGTGAGCGCACTCACCGCCTCGTCGCGTGTGGCATTGTCCACCGGCATGGAAGGCAGTCCTCCGCTTGCCGGCAGTTCGTCAGCTATACCGAGCGAAATAATTTTGTCTTTCAGGTCAACGATGATGCGCTGGGCCGTTTTCAGTCCTATGCCTTTCACACTTTTGAGCATCTTGTCGTTGCCTGTGGAGATGACTCCACATAGTTCCTTGGCACTCATGGCCGAGAGTATCATGCGTGCCGTGTTGGCACCCACGCCCGACACGGTGATGAGCAGACGGTAGAGTGAGCGTTCCTGCTTGGAGAAAAAGCCATAGAGTGTGAACGCATCGTCGCGCCCGCCGGTGGTGAGGGCCTCGTGCACATAGAGTTTTGTCTCTTTCTTCCCTTGTATGGCGGTATAGGTGTTGAGCGAGATGTTGAGCGCATAGCCCACTCCTGCCGCCTCAATCACAGCCAAGGCAGGCGTCAACTCGGTCAGTTCGCCTTTGATATATTCAATCATTCGTTTTCTGTCGTTTGTATTTATACCTTATTATAACGCGACTTTGGGTGGGATATTGTATCGGCGAGGAGTTAAGGAATGAAAGGGAGTCCTCCCTCAACATCTAAATCTCTCCCTCCTTCTTTTTGCTACCGAAGTGTGATAAAAAGTATTAAATAGCCATGTTTTTCGTGGAAAAACCGTACATTTGCGGCCAACAGATTGCTACGATTGGAACTATACAAGATAAGCTTATGAAGAAAATTAGAGCAGCCGTAGTCGGTTACGGCAACATCGGACAGTACACGGTCGAGGCTCTTGAAGCCGCCCCCGATTTTGAAATTGCAGGCATCGTGCGCCGCCGGGGCGCACAGGACAAGCCCGCCCGGCTCGCCGCGTATGAAGTGGTAGACGACATTGCCCGGCTGAAAGACGTGGATGTGGCCATTCTTGCCGCCCCCACGCGCAGTTGTCCCGAATATGCAGAGAAGATAACGGCCCTCGGCATCAACACCGTTGACAGCTATGACATCCATACCGGCATCCTCGACTATCGGGCCAAGCAGATGGAAAACAACCGGAAGACCCACACCGTGAGTGTCATTTCGGCCGGATGGGATCCGGGGTCCGACTCTGTGGTACGTGTGCTCATGGAGAGTCTGGCACCCAAAGGACTCAGCTACACCAACTTCGGTCCCGGTATGTCGATGGGACACAGCGTGTGCGTGCGCAGCAAGGAGGGGGTGAAAAACGCCCTCTCGGTCACTATCCCGTTGGGTGAGGGCATCCATCGCCGCATGGTCTATGTGGAGTTGGAAGACGGTGCCAAACTCGAAGACGTGACAGCTGCCATCAAGGCCGACCCCTACTTTGCCCACGACGAGACTCATGTGTTTGCCGTGGCATCGGTCGATGACGTGCGCGACATGGGCCATGGGGTGCATCTCGTGCGCAAGGGTGTGAGCGGAAAGACGCAGAACCAGCGTTTCGAGTTCAATATGAGCATCAACAATCCCGCCCTCACGGCCCAAGTGCTGGTCAATGTGGCCCGCGCCTCGATGCGCTTGCAACCGGGGTGCTACACCATGCCGGAAATTCCGGTCATCGACCTGTTGCCCGGCACGCGCGAAGAGGTGGTCGCCACACTCGTATAAACGTTTATGGAAGGCCTTGCAAAGGCTGTAAAAAATACAAAAAAGAATTAAAATAGGGGAAGCGTCGCAGGATGTTTCCCCTATTTTGTCTACATTTGCATCTTGATTTGACAAGTGATTTTCAATTTTAACAGATATAACCAAATGAAAGGTATCAAGTATTTGGCCGCTGCAAGCATGGTGGCCGCAGCCGTGGTTTTCATGAGTGCAAGCGACAGCAGCATCTCTCAAAGTGGCGACACCACCGTGGTCAACACCACGCTTATAGGCAAGAACATTCGCGGATTTAAGGGACAAACTCCCGTGAAGATATTCATCAAGGACAACAAGGTGGTGAAAGTGGAAGCTCTTGACAACAAGGAGACTCCGAAATTCTTCAACCGCGCCAAGGCCGTGCTTGCCGAGTTCAGCGGCAAGAGCGTGAGCAAGGCCGGCAATATGAAAGTAGACGGCGTGAGCGGAGCCACCTACTCGTCGAAAGCACTCATCGAAAACGTGCAGACGGGCTTGAAGTATTATAAAGAGCAAGCTAAGAAATAAAGATTATAAAGCAAGGAAGTAAAGAGGTAAAAGGGTAGAGATGCAAAAGCCATACGGCCTTTTACCTCTTCTTTTTTACCTTTTCTCGTGCTATAGTACGAACTATTAAAGATTTCGAAAAAGGCTTACATGCCGTTTTTCCGTGCCCGTTTTCCCGGCCCATCTCATTCCTCTCTTTTGCCCAATCCGCCTCATCAATTTTCTCTCTTGGCCCAAACGACATTGCAAAATGGCCACACTTAGAAGCTCATTCGGCCCCTTCCGCAATGTCATTTGGGCCGAATGACAACTCCTCAGTAGGGTGGAAAAGCCCCCTTTCGGGGGTTGGGGGTCTTCTCAGGGGAGTTTGGGGCTGTCAGAGTGGGGAAGTTTTAAAAAAAGGGAAACACCGAAGTGCTTCCCTTGCCAATGCAAAGATACGCATTTTTAGAACCAAATGCAAATGCGCAGTTAATATTGTTGACAAATATTTATGGTTAGGTTGACTTTCCGGCCGACCGTCAGTCGTCTGTCCCGAAGAGTGGGTCTTCGGGCATCACCATCACCGGCTTCTGCTCATATTCCTTGAGCAGCCGGGCAGGCACATACTTATTGTCTACCACCAACCGGAACATGTATTCGTTGAACCAGTTATCGGTCATCACCAAGTAGCCGTTCTGCCCGTAGGTGGGCCCCCAACTGTTTTCCACCTTCCACTTCAGCGGCTTTCCCTGTTCGTCGAGATCAACAGCCGTGAGCGTCATGGCATGGGTGGAACCACTGTCGAAAGTGCTGATGCGATCGGCCTTGTTCATGGGGAATGTGGTCGCAAACAGACTGCCATAGTCGTAGTTGTCGAGATCCATATAGCCACGCTTGCGGTCGAGCTGTTTGCCCACATCGTAGGAACTGTACATCTTGCGCCCGTCCTTGAGGCTGGCGATGGCCATGACGGCAATCTCCTCCATGGGCAGATTGAGATATTTCCAGTTGTGGCCATCGTAGGTGTGCCGGTCGAAATCCACCTCATAGGTTTTGTGATAGGCCCTCCGTGGGTCGTTCATCACCATGATGAACGTGCCGTTGAGCCGTCCGCCCACCGTCTCGCGGTAGAAGTCGAGCGGCGTGTAGGTCTTCGCCGGTCCCACGGGCTTGCCGTCTTTACCTATGAAAGCATACTTGAATTCCTTCACAGGCTCGCCCAATGTGAGGGCGAGGATATGATAGATGGTGCCCAGCATCTCCGTCTTGCGGGCCTGCACGGCCTTAGTCCCTTTGCCGGCCGCCACCATGCGGCGCAGTTCGAGTCCGTATTCACGCAACTTCGACGCCAGCAAAGCCCGTACACGCGCAGTGTTTTCGCTCGAGTAGGTCTCGGGCATCACACTCATGGGCACCAATCCGTATTTCTCGACAAGGTCGGCCACGCCGCAGAAGGTGCCCCCGTCGCCAATGGGGTTTTTGAAGAAAAACTGCACGCGCGTATCATCCATGGGCTTCGCCGCACAGTCGATGACTCCCTGCAACATCAAGTTGGCCTTTTCCAGTTGGTCGTAGAAGAAAAGATAGGCTTGCGAAAACTCCACCTTCAGCGAGTCGCCGTGCTCCCGGGCGAAGTTGGCCCGCAGCACGTTGAATCCCGAAAACATCCAGCAGCGGCCCGAACTCTGCTGGTCGTGGATGCTCTGCTTGGGTGTCTCCACGCTGAAGTAGGTGTCCGCGGGTCCCGGGTTGGCATAGTTGCGGGCCAAGTCGTCTATCTTGTTGGCCGCGATGGCGTTGAAGAGAGCCTTGTCGGCAGCCGCAGACGGTTGCAGTCGGACGATGCGTTGCAGCATGTCGGCAGACAGACCGCCTCCGGAGGTTTGCGAAAGGGCCGGCATAGCCGTCAGAAGCGACATGCCGAGGAGGATTGCTTTTGTGTTCATGAGTTTAATATTAGTTTTGATTTGCTTGCAAAGATAAGAAATTTAATGTACCTTTGCAAAGTTATTCATTACTAAAAATAATGGAAAAAAAGAATTTGGGACTGCTTAAGGAAATCAGATTTCCGGCCGATTTGCGGCAACTTGCCGTCGGCCAACTGCCCGAGGTGTGCAAGGAATTGCGCGAAGACATCATCGATGAGGTGTCGGTCAATCCCGGCCATTTTGCCTCTTCGCTCGGCGTGGTGGAAATCACCGTAGCCCTACATTATGTATATAATACCCCCGACGACCGCATCGTGTGGGACGTGGGCCATCAGGCCTACGGGCACAAGATACTCACCGGGCGGCGCGAGCAGTTCTGCACCAACCGCAAGCTGCATGGCATCTGCCCCTTTCCCACGCCCATGGAAAGCGAATACGACACGTTCACCTGCGGCCATGCCTCCAACTCCATTTCGGCGGCTTTGGGCATGGCCGTTGCTGCACAGCGCGAAGGGCGGGCAGGCGACCGCCCGGCAGCATCCGGAAGCAGCGGGCCGAGGCATGTGGTGGCCGTGATAGGCGACGGGGCCATGAGTGGCGGGGGGGCGCTTGTGGGGGGCCCCACCCGGGCCGAGCGTATGTTGGCGGGCTCGCCTTTGAGGGGCTCAACAACGTGTCATCCACACCCAACGACCTGCTCATCATCCTCAACGACAACGACATGTCCATCGACAGGGCTGTGGGGGGGATGGAAAAATATCTGCTCAACCTCGACACCAACGAAACCTACAACCGCCTGCGCTTCAAAGCCTCACGGTGGTTATACGCCAAGGGGTATCTCAATGAGGAGCGCCGTAAAGGCATCCTACGACTGAACAACGCCCTGAAGTCGGCCATCAGCCACCAGCAGAACATCTTCGAGGGCATGAACATACGCTATTTCGGACCGTTCGACGGCCACGATGTGAAGAACATAGTGCGTGTGCTTCGCCAGCTCAAAGACATGAAAGGCCCCAAACTTCTGCACCTGCACACCAAGAAAGGTAAGGGTTACAAGCCTGCTGAGGCTGCAGCCACCATCTGGCATGCACCGGGCAAGTTCGACCCCGAGACCGGCGAGCGTATCGTGGACGACACCAGCAACCGGCCGCCCAAATACCAAGATGTGTTTGGGGAAACGCTGCTCGAACTGGCTCGCAGCAATCCGAGAATCGTGGGGGTGACGCCTGCCATGCCCACGGGATGCTCGATGAACATACTGGCCAAGGAGATGCCCGACCGCATGTTTGATGTGGGCATCGCCGAAGGCCATGCCGTGACCTTTTCGGGAGGCATGGCCAAAGACGGATTGCAGCCTTTCTGCAACATCTACAGCGCCTTCTCGCAACGCGCCTACGACAACATCATCCACGACTTGGCCATCCTCAACCTGCCCGTTGTGCTCTGTCTCGACCGTGCCGGCATCGTGGGCGAAGACGGCCCCACCCATCACGGGGCCTTCGACATGGCTGCCTTGCGCCCTATCCCCAATCTGACCATTGCCTCGCCTATGGATGAGCACGAGCTGCGACGGCTCATGTACACGGCCCAGCTGCCCGACAAGGGCACTTTCGTGATACGCTATCCGCGCGGCCGCGGAGTGCTCACCGACTGGCGTTGCAAGCTGGAGGAAGTGCAGGTGGGCACCGGTCGCCGGCTGCACGAGGGGCGCGATGTGGCCGTGTTGACCATCGGGCCCATAGGCAACGACGTGAAAAAAATAATCGAAGAGCTGGAAAGCATCCCCGACACATCATTATCACCTACCAGCCAACACCTATCACCCTCCATCGCCCATTATGACATGCGCTTCCTCAAGCCGCTCGACGACCTGCTGCTGAGTGAGGTGGCCGCCAATTTCAACCGCATCGTCACCATCGAAGACGGCACGCGCAAAGGCGGACTCGGTTCGGCGGTGCTCGAATGGATGAACGACAATGGCTTCCACCCTGAAATCACGCGTCTGGGAATGCCCGACGAGTTTGTCGAACACGGCACTGTGGAACAACTCAAGCAGCTGTGCGGACTGGACAGGGAGTCGATCAAGCGGGCCATCTTGAAAGCGATACACTAAAAAGCACTGCCCAAAAGGCGGAGCGGAAAGACTAAGAAGTTCTTTTGAATATGAAAATCATCATTGCCGGCGCCTACGCCATAGGAACCCATTTGGCCAAATTGCTCTCGCGCAACAACGAGAACATCACTCTCATTGACGAAAACGCCGAGCGTCTCGCCAAGATAAGCACCGACTTCGACCTGCTTACACTCGAAGCTTCACCGGGCAGCATCAAGGCCCTGAAGGAAGCCGGGGCGGAGAGTGCCGACCTCTACATATCGGTGACTCCCGACGAGGCTCTCAACCTCAATAGCTGTATGCTGGCCAAAGCCATCGGCACCAAGAAGACTGTGGCCAAGATAGACAGTCCTGAATACATAGCCCCTGACGCGCAGAAGTTTTTCTCCGACTTGGGGGTAAGTTCGCTCATCTATCCTGAGATGCTGGCAGCCGTGGACATTAACAACGGTCTGAAGATGTCGTGGGTGCGCCAACGGTGGGATGTGCACGACGGGGCACTCGTGATGCTGGGCATCAAACTGCGTGAGAGTTGCGAGATTCTCAACCAGCCGTTGAAGACCATCAGTGGGCCCGACGACCCCTACCACATCGTGGCCATCAAGCGGGGCGACGACACGATCATCCCCGGCGGTAACGACGAACTCAAACTCTACGACCTGGCCTACTTCATGACCACCCGCAACTACATCCCCTACATTCGTAAGATCGTAGGGAAAGAACACTATGTGGACGTGAAAAACGTGATGATCATGGGAGGCGGAAAGACGGCCGTGAGGGCAGTGAAGACCATGCCTGAGTACATGGACGTGAAAATCATCGAACAGGACGAGCACCGATGTGAGGAACTCAACAACATATTGGAAGACAATGTGCTCGTGATCAACGGCGACGGACGTGACATACCCCTTCTCACAGAGGAGGGCATACGCAGCACACAGGCCTTTGTGGCACTCACAGGCAATGCCGAAACCAACATTCTGGCCTGTCTTACGGCCAAGCGGATGGGGGTGCGCAAAACCGTGGCGATGGTGGAAAACCTTGATTATGTGGCCATGGCCGAGAGTCTTGACATCGGCACCATCATCAACAAGAAAGCCATTGCCGCCGGTCACATCTACCAGATGATGCTCGATGCCGATGTGATGAACGTGAAATTCCTCAACTCGGCCAATGCCGATGTGGCCGAGTTTGTCGTGGGTGAGGGGGCTAAAGTCACCCGTAAACCCGTGAAAGACCTCGGATTGCCTCCCGGAGTGACCATCGGCGGACTCGTGAGGGAGGGTGAGGGAATGCTCGTTAATGGTAATACGCAGATAGAACCGGGCGACTCTGTGATGATATTCTGCCACAATGTGAACATGAAGAAGATAGAAAAGTTCTTCTGAAAGCCATGATAAATAAAGAACTTCTATACAAGATAATCGGTCAACTGCTCTTCTTGGAAGCCATGTTGATGGGCTGTTGTTTCGTGATAGCTTTCTTCTTTCACGAAGATGACACGCTGGCTTTTCTCGAATCAACGATTATCAGCATTTTTGCCGGGGTGGTGCTGAAACTCTTTGGCCGCCATGCCGACAACTCCATGTCGCGGCGTGACGCCTATCTGGTGGTCACACTGTGTTGGGTTATCTTCAGTCTCTTCGGCACACTGCCTTTCCTGATCAGTGGCTACATCACCCATTTCACAGATGCTTACTTCGAAACGATGTCAGGATTCACCACCACCGGGGCTACCATCATCGACGATGTGGAGGCACTGCCCCACGGACTGCTCTTCTGGCGGTCGCTCACACAGTGGATAGGCGGACTGGGCATCGTGTTCTTCACCATCGCCCTGCTGCCCTCAATGGTGGGGGGAAGCGTCAAAGTGTTTGCCGCCGAGGCTACCGGGCCCATCAAGACCAAACTGCACCCGCGGCTCTCCACCAACGCCAAGTGGATATGGGTTATCTATCTGGTCATCACCATGGCCTGCACCGCAAGCTATTGGTTGGGTGGAATGGGCGTGTTCGACAGCATCAACTATGCCATGACCACCACGGCCACGGGCGGTTTCTCCACACACAACACAAGCACCGAGTTTTTCCACTCGCCCACCTTGGAGTATGTCTGCACGCTTTTCACCTTTCTCTCAGGTGTCAATTTCACGTTGCTTTATCTCACGGTCATCAAGGGTAAGGTGAGTTTGCTGTGCAAGAACACCGAGTTTAAATTCTATCTGTTTCTGGTTGGCATCTTCACGCTCATCATTACCATCGAACTGATGGCACGCAACGGTTATGATGTGGAGCATGCTTTCCGTTGCGGTATCTTCCAGGTGGTGTCGTTTATCACCACCACGGGACTTTTCAACGATGATGCCGGCACATGGCCCCATGTCACATGGGTGGTACTGGCCGTGTGCATGTTCTTCGGAGCCTGTTCGGGCAGCACGAGCGGAGGCTTCAAGTGCATTCGTGGCGTGATGGTGCTGCATGTCATCAAGAACGAGTTCCGGCAGATTCTTCATCCCAATGCCGTGCTGCCCATCAAGATAGACGGCAGCAACGTGCCCAACCAGAAGCGCGTCACACTACTGGCTTTCCTCACGGTGTATCTCATCCTGTGTCTCATCACTTCGTTTACCATGATAGCGATGGGGATAGACAACACCAACGCCATCACCATCACGCTGAGCAGCATAGGCAATGTAGGGCCGTCATTGGGCCTCAACATCGGGCCCACCATGTCGTGGAGTTCCCTGCCGGATGTATGCAAATGGATGTGTGCAGTGATGATGCTCGTGGGCCGTCTGGAGATTTTCAGTGTGCTTGTCATCTTCACGCCCGAGTTCTGGAAAGAGCGGTAGAAAGAATGAGCGTGCTGTCTCAAGCCGATGTGGAAGTGGAATATTCATTTACTCACTACAACATAAAAAACAACAGCATGAAACCGGTTAAATTTGAGACACTTCTGAAGTCTACCATCTGGGGAGGCGAGAAGATCATCCCCTTCAAGCAGCTTGCCATCAAGCAGGAAAAGGTGGGTGAGAGCTGGGAAATATCGGGTGTGAAAGACAATGAGACCATCGTAGCTGACGGCCCTTATCGGGGCTACAGGCTCAACGAATTGGTTGCCGAACTGAAAGATGCGCTTGTGGGAACGGAAAACTACAAGCGTTTTGGTGACGAATTTCCATTGCTCATCAAGTTTATCGATGCCCGCGACCAACTGTCCATACAGGTGCATCCCGACGACGAAACGGCTCGCAGACAGGGCAAGAACCGTGGAAAAACGGAGATGTGGTATATCATGGAGTCGGACAAGGAAGCCCGCTTGAGGGTAGGGCTCAAGAAGCCCATCACCCCACAACAATATAAGGAAATGGTGGAGACGGATACCATCACCGATGCCATAGCCGAATATGAGGTGAAGGAGGGGGATGTGTTCTTCCTGCCTGCCGGGCGCATCCACAGCATCGGGACGGGATGTTTCTTGGCCGAAATACAGCAGACAAGCGATGTCACCTACCGCATCTACGACTTCAAGCGGAAGGATGCCGAGGGGCATGAGCGTCAGCTGCACACCCGTAAAGCTGCCGAATGTATCGACTATCGGGTGCAGAGCAACTACCGCACGGAGTATGTACCGGTGAAAAACGAGGGTGTGATGCTGGTGCAGTGCCCGCATTTCTCTACCGTGGTCTATGACATTGACGAACCTCTGACGCTTGACTTTGAAGAGCTGGACAGCTTTGTCATCCTCATCGGACTGAAAGGGGAGGCCCGTCTCACCGACAATGAGGGCAACGAAACTGCATTCCGGGCCGGTGAAACGCTGCTCATACCGGCCACCACACGCAGGGTGAAGGTGGAAGGAGAGATGAAGTTTTTGGAAACCTACGTATAAAACACTTGCCAATAGACAAAAGGAGAAGCCTCATGTTGGGACTTCTCCTTTTTGTATAGGTGTAATGCGGTGTCCTGCTATTTCGCCTTAAACTTCTCAGCCTGCTGACGTATCAGTTCGGCATCGTTGAAATAGTCTATTCGCATGGCTTTGCGCACCTCATCCATGGTGGCAGCACCCACTTCGCGAGCAGCTTCAGAACCTTTTTTCAGGATGTTGTAAATCTCGGGGATATCCTGTTCCAACTCATGACGACGCACGCGCATAGGCTCCAGCATCTTGTTGATGACATTGTTGAGCAGCTTTTTGCACTTCATGTCACCTATGCCGCCGGCCGTGTAGGCCGCTTTCAGTTCGTCGAGATTCTTAAACTCGGGCCAGAACTCGGCAAAGTCGTCGTCGGTGGAGAAGGCATCAAGATAGGTGAACACGGCATTGCCCTCCACATGGCCCGGGTCGGAAACGTTGAGATGGGTGGGATCGGTGTACATCGAGCGCACCTTCTGCCACACCTCTTCGGCCGAATCGCTCAAATAGATGCAGTTGCCAAGGCTCTTGCTCATCTTCTCCTTGCCGTCGGTGCCGGGCAGTCGGCGGGCTGTGGCATTCTCGGGCAGCATGATGGCAGGCTCGACAAGCACCTCACCGTAGGTCTGGTTGAAGCGGCGCACCAGTTCGCGTGTCACCTCCAACATCGGTTCCTGATCTTCGCCTGCCGGCACAGTAGTGGCCTTGAAAAGGGCGATGTCGGCAGCCTGACTCACGGGGTAGCAGAAGAAGCCAAGCGGGATGTTGGCCTCGAAGTTGCGCATCTTGATTTCCGTCTTCACAGTGGGGTTGCGCTGTACGCGGCTCACGGTGATAAGGTTCATCAGATAGGTGGTGAGTTCGGCCAGTTCCGGAATCTGACTTTGCACGAAAAGAGTGCATTTCTCCGGATTGAGACCGGCAGCAAGGTAGTCGAGGGCTACCTCCATCATGTTTTGGCGAATCTTCTCAGGATTGTCGGCATTGTCGGTGAGCGCCTGTACATCGGCCATGAAAACAAACATGCGTTCGTAGTCGCCGGCATTCTGCAACTGCACACGGCGGCGCAGAGAACCTACATAATGGCCCAAATGGAGCTTACCGGTCGGGCGGTCACCCGTCAATATAATCTTTCCCATTCTATGTTGGATTTCTTTTGGTGTTGTCTTTTGAATTGCAAAGGTAGTGATTTTCAGCATATCAGGCAACTTTTTTGAGGGCAAAATGGGGAACGGCAACCATTTGATGCAGGGATGAATAGCTGCATGGGGTACACACCAACACAAAAAGCGATGAAAGCTGTCTCCGCAAGATGCCAGATGGTGGCGAATAATATCAACAAAAGCGCATCCGCAAAAACTCTCCAACCAGAACGGAAAACCGACTTGAGACTACCGTAAACGCCCACCGATTTTCTCATTCGGGCTCTTCAAACTTGCGAAAGAGCCACACTTGAGAGCTGAAAAGGCCACAGTAGCGCGCCAACTGTGGCCTTTTTGCAAGCCCGTTCGGGCCCTTTCAAGTTCGTTTTCGGCCCCAAATTCTTGTCAATAAAATTCAAGCTATTGATTGTCACCACTTTGGAAGCATCGCCAAAAATCGCTCATTTGCGCCTAAGTGCTCGTTCGTTGCAAATATCGCAATCTGGGAGGCCGAAAACGGACAAATTGTTTAACAATCCACACTGCCCGAAGCTCTCCCCTACCGCACACCGGCTGACTTCAAAACGGGACAGCCCGTGGGAATAGGTAAAAACGAAATCAGGCAACCTGTCCCTTGGTGGAACGGGCTGCCTGATGGGATGTTGTGTGATGGGATGTCGGAACTTGCAAACTTCAAATGCCCGCGTCATCAAATGGCGCATGACCTGTTTCTTACCAGTCTTACCGGTCTACTTCTTCGTTTTCTTGCTTGACGAGGTCGTCTTGCGGTAGAAACTGTTGAGCGTGATGTCGAAAACAAGAGTGGAATAAGCCGGAATACCGGTCTTGGGGACAGAGCCGTAACCCAATGCGGCAGGGACATAGATGCGCCATGTGTCTCCGATGTGCATTTTGAGAAGTGCCGTAGTCCATCCGTCTATCACTTGGTTGGCATAGAAACCTTTAGGGAGTGCGGTCTTGGTATCGAGCGTCCCCTTGTAGCTTTGGTCGAAAACATAGCCTTCCGAGTGGCTTGTGGTAGGGATGAGCCGACCGCGATAGTGGACGCGAACGGAGTCGGTGATGAGCGGACTCTCCGTTCCCGTACCATTCTTGAGCACCTGCACAGCAATGTAATCGGTGGACTTATAGGTGATGGAGCCCTTTCCGGAAGGGTAAGGCTGCTGCCCGTCGAGCGTCCAGTTGAGGTAGGTGCGCCACGTTCCGTCGCTGTTGGCCTTGGCGGTGGCATACCTTTCTGCAAAGAAAGTCTCGTTGCGACTCTGCCAGTCGGCGTATTCATCGGTGGTTCCGTCGTCTTCGCTGCAAGAGGTCAGAAGCAAGAAGGCTGACAGGAAGAATGGGATGGCCTTCAGCCATCCCTTCACCCGATAGGCGTCTTTATTGGATATGTGCATAGATTTTTCTTTTTATGCTTTTCGCTTGTGTCGTTTCAGGAAGGCTTAGGCCTCTTCGAAACCTTTGATTTCCTTGCCCAACTTCTTCAGCAGACCGGTGATGCTCACGCGGTCTTCGATGATGGAGCGCAGTTGGCTGATGTCCACACGCTCCTGTTCCATAGTGTCGCGGAAGCGCAAAGTCACCTTATGGTCGTTGGGTGTGTCATGGTCCACTGTCACACAGAACGGTGTGCCCACGGCATCCTGACGGCGATAACGCTTGCCGATGGAGTCTTTCGGGTCGCCATAGTGCGTGTTGAAGTGGAATTTGAGGTCGTCTACAATCTCTTGTGCAAGCTCGGGCAGACCGTCTTTCTTGTCGAGCGGGAACACGGCACACTTCACCGGGGCCAGTGCCTCGGGCAGTTTCAGCACCACGCGGGTCTCGCCATTCTCCAGCTGTTCTTCCTCGTATGAGTGGCAGAGCACGCTCAGGAACATGCGGTCCACACCGATGGAAGTCTCCACATCGTAGGGCGTGTAGCTCTCGTTCTTGTCCGGGTCGAAGTATTTGATGCTGCGACCGCTGTATTTCTCGTGCTGCGAGAGGTCGAAATCGGTGCGCGAGTGGATGCCCTCCACCTCCTTGAAGCCGAAAGGCATCTTAAACTCGATGTCGGTGGCGGCATTGGCGTAGTGGGCCAGCTTCTCGTGGTCGTGGAACCGGTAGTTCTCCTTGCCCATGCCGAGTGTCTCGTGCCAGGCAAGACGCACCTTTTTCCAATATTCAAACCACTTCATTTCCGTGCCGGGCTGGCAGAAGAACTGCATCTCCATCTGCTCGAACTCACGCATACGGAACACAAACTGGCGGGCCACAATCTCGTTGCGGAAGGCCTTGCCTATCTGTGCGATGCCGAAGGGCAGCTTCATGCGGCCCGTCTTCTGCACATTGAGATAGTTCACAAAGATGCCTTGGGCGGTCTCCGGACGCAGGTATATCTTGTTGGTGGCATCGGAGAGCGAGCCCATCTCGGTGGAGAACATCAGGTTGAACTGGCGCACGTCAGTCCAGTTCTTGGTTCCGGAGATGGGATCCACAATGCCCTCATCGAGGATAATCTGCTTCAGGGCCTCGAGATCCGGGCCCTGCATGGCCTCCGTGTAGCGGGCGTGGAGTTCGTCGCGCTTCTTGGCATTCTCCAGAACGCGCGGATTCGTCGCGCGGAACTTCTGCTCGTCGAAAGCCTCCCCGAAGCGTTTGCGGGCCTTGGCCACCTCCTTTTCTATCTTCTCTTCGTATTTTCCTATCTGGTCTTCTATCAGATTGTCGGCACGATAGCGTTTCTTTGAGTCGCGGTTGTCAATGAGCGGGTCGTTGAAAGCATCCACATGGCCACTGGCTTTCCACACGGTGGGGTGCATGAAGATGGCGGCGTCGATGCCCACGATGTTGCTGTGCAGCAGCACCATGCTTTGCCACCAATATTGCTTGATGTTATTTTTCAGTTCCACGCCGTTCTGGCCATAGTCGTAGACGGCGGCCAGGCCGTCGTAGATGTCACTGCTGGGGAAAACGAAACCATATTCCTTACAGTGACTCACTATCTTTTTGAAAACATCTTCTTGTGCCATAATAATCTTTAAATTTCGAAATTTGGTTGCAAAGGTACACCTTTTTCTCGGATATTCTTTGTATTTTTGCGTAAAATTAGAGTAATTAAGGAATTTAATAACTAGAATGGACGACGAGATAAAAGACAACGAACACTTGACCGGCACAGGCGAAGAAAACAACGAAGAAGTCACGGAGGACACGCATTCAGACTACAACCCCGTGAACAGATTCGACGCTTCGGCTGTGCATCACCTGAGTGGCATGTATCAGAACTGGTTTCTCGATTATGCCTCCTACGTGATCTTGGAACGCGCCGTTCCACATATCGAAGACGGACTGAAGCCCGTGCAGCGTCGCATCCTGCACTCCATGAAGCGGATGGACGACGGGCGATATAACAAGGTGGCCAACATCGTGGGCCACACGATGCAGTTCCACCCCCACGGGGATGCCTCCATAGGTGATGCCCTGGTGCAGATGGGACAGAAAGACCTACTCATCGACTGTCAGGGCAACTGGGGAAACATCCTCACGGGCGACCGTGCGGCAGCCCCCCGATACATCGAAGCCCGCCTCTCCAAGTTCGCTCTCGATGTGGTGTTCAATCCCAAGACAACCGACTGGCAACTTTCCTACGACGGACGCAACAAGGAACCGATCACGCTTCCGGCCAAGTTTCCGCTGCTGCTGGCGCAAGGGGCGGAAGGCATTGCTGTGGGGCTGAGCAGCAAACTCTTGCCCCACAACCTTAATGAAATATGCGATGCCGCCATCAAATATCTGCATGGAGAGGAGTTCCGCATTTATCCCGATTTCCCCACGGGCGGCGCCATCGATGTGTCGAAGTATAACGACGGACAGCGGGGCGGCGCCTTGAAGGTGCGTGCGAAGATAGAGAAGGTGGACAACAAGACGCTCGCCGTGCGTGAAATCCCCTACTCGAAGACCACGGCCACGCTCATCGACTCCATCACCAAAGCCGTGGAAAAGGGAAAAATCAAGGCCCGAAAAATCGAAGACAATACGGCGGCCGAGGTGGAAATCCTTATCCATCTGGCTCCGGGGGTGTCGTCGGACAAGACGATGGATGCCCTTTACGCTTTCTCCGATTGCGAAATCAACATCTCGCCCAACTGTTGCGTCATAGAAGACAACAAGCCGGGCTTCCTCACCGTGAGCGATGTGCTGCGCCACAGCGTGGACCGCACGATGGGCCTGCTGCGCAAGGAGCTCCAGATACGCCGCAACGAGCTGCTCGAACAGCTTTTCTTCGCGTCGCTCGAACGCATATTCATTGAGGAACGCATCTATAAGGAGCGCAAGTTTGAGACAGCCAAAACGATGGACGAGGCCATCACGTTTGTCGATGAGAAACTCACACCATTCAAGCCCGACTTCATCCGCGAGGTGACACGCGACGACATCTTACGCCTGATGGAGATTAAGATGCAGCGCATCTTGAAGTTCAACAAGGACAAGGCTGACGAACTCATAGCCAAAATCAAGGCCGAGGTGGCCGAAATAGACAAAGACTTGGCCCACATGACGGATGTCACGGTCAACTGGTTTGAGTTTATCAAGAACAAATACGGAAAGGAACATCCGCGCCGCACGGAGATTCGCAACTTCGACACCATCGAGGCAACGACCGTGGTGGAGGCCAACCAAAAGCTCTACATCAACCGGCAGGAGGGCTTTGTGGGCACAGGACTAAAAAAAGACGAGTTCGTGTGCAACTGCTCCGACCTCGATGATATCATCATTTTCTATAAAGACGGAAAGTTCAAGGTCGTCCGCGTGGCCGACAAGATATTCGTCGGGAAGAACATTCTGTGGGTGCAAGTGTTCAAGAAAAACGACAAGCGCACCATCTACAACTGTGTTTACCGCGACGGGCGGCAAGGGGCCTATTACATCAAACGCTTCAACATGACGGCCATGACTCGCGACCGCGAATACGACCTCACACAGGGCACTCCGGGGTCGCGCGTGATGTACTTCACAGCCAATCCCAACGGCGAGGCTGAGGTGATCAAGGTGACGCTCGATCCAGACCCCAAAAAGAAGCGGCAGAACATCTTCCTCGAAAAGGATTTCTCCGAAATAGCCATCAAGGGACGTGGAGCCAAGGGCAACCTGCTGACCAAACGAAGCATCCACCGCATAGGCCTGAAGAGCCACGGACACTCCACACTCGGCGGCCGGAAAGTGTGGTTCGACCCCGATGTCAACCGCATCAACTATGAGGAGCACGGCCGCTTTCTCGGTGAGTTTTCCGATGACGATGCCATACTTGTCATCCTCGACAACTGTGACTTCTACATCACCAACTTCGATGCCAACAATCACTACGAAGACAATATCCTGCGCATCGAGAAATGGGACGAACACAAGGTGTGGACAGCCGTACTTTTCGATGCCGACAACGACGGTTATCCCTACATCAAACGCTTTACGATGGATGCCACGCGCCGTCATCAGAACTTCTTGGGTGAGAATCCAAACTCCAAGTTGGTCTTCTTGACCGATATGCCCTATCCGCGTGTGAGGCTGACCTACGGCGGGGTGGATGCCGTGCGGCCTGCGGAAGAAATAGACGCCGAGCAGTTTATCGGTCAGAAAAGCTTCAAGGCCAAAGGCAAACGGCTGACCACGTGGAAGGTGGAGAAGATAGAAGAACTCGAACCGACGCGTTTCCCCGAGCCTGCGGACACTCCCAATGAGGAGAGTACAGATCGGGCAGAGGGTGATGCCGCTGTTGGCAGAGAGGAGGAAAACCTCGACCCCGACAAGGGAAAAAGCCAACAGCAGGTGATTGACGAGATAACGGGGCAACTGAGTCTGTTCCCCGAAGAAGAATAAAAACTGCCGGACATCCGCTTGGGGGATGCCCGGCAGTTTCCGTTATGCGCATTGGCGATGGGTCATTCGTACAGGTCGCGGGAAAGGTTTTCCAGTGATTGGCGCAGCCGTGAGCGAATACGCTCCACAAAAGGCATGGCTTTGGTCACGTGGCTTTGAGGTTCTCGTCGAGTCTCTGCCGCAGCCGGACGGGTAGGTTGTGGGGATTCCGCTTCAATGGGTGCTGCCTCTGTTATCACCGTTTCCTCCCGATGGGAAAACGGATTGCCCGTTGCCCCCGCCGATGAATTGCCTTCTTCCAGTCCAGAGGCGGTGAATCGGGAAAGCGACTTCGGCAGTTCTGATGTGCCGGTCGGGGCCGGCATCACTTCCGGGACAGTCGTTTCCTGCTGCGGGGAGACTTGTTGTTGTTCCGATCCGGATATTTTTGTGTGTAGGAGACTTTCCCTGTACAGTTTTTCTATCACCTTATTATAATATGTCTCCGTCTCGTTTTCGGGCAGTTGCTCTTTGGGCAGAAACTCGTTGTCAAGTCCCGTGGCAAGGATAATCACTTTGGCATCATCCCCCAGTGTGTTGTCATCGGAGGTGCCCCATATCACATCAATATTCGGATCCAGTTCATACATGAAAGCGTCTATCTCCTGCATCTCCCTCACAAAGAGCGGCGCCTTCTCGCTGGTGTAGATGTTGAACAGTATGTTCTTGGCCTTCGAGATGTCACTCCCATAGAGTAGCGGAGAGTCAAGGGCGTTGAGGATGGCTTTTTCCACACGCCTTTCCCCCTTCGCCCGTCCGATGGCCATCAGTGCTCCACCCCCTCCTTGCATAGTCGTCTCCACATCGCGGAAGTCGAGGTTGATGTTCCCCTCCACAGTGATGAGCTCCGAGATGCTTTTAGTGGCATCGCTCAAAATGCGGTCGGCCGTCTTAAAAGCGTCTTTCACAGTGATTTGCGCGTCCGAGTAGATGTCGCACAAGCGCTCATTGTTCACGATGAGCAGCGAGTCCACATTCCTGCGCATTTCCTCCACACCCTTGAGAGCCTTGATGATTTTATTGCGCTTCTCAAAGAAGAAAGGAATTGTCACGATGCCTATGGTTAGTATGCCCTTGCTCTTGGCTATGGAAGCGATAACCGGTGCAGCCCCCGTACCCGTGCCTCCCCCCATGCCGGCCGTGATGAAGCACAAGTGGGTATTGTCATCGAACAGCGAACTGATTTGCTCTTTCGTGTTTTCAGCTTCCCTGCGCCCCAACTCGGGATTGGCCCCGGCTCCCAGTCCGCTCTGTCCCAGCAATATTTTCACCGGCACGGGCGAGTTGGCCAGACTCTGACTATCGGTGTTACACACGACGAAAGCCACGTTTTCGATTCCCTCCCGATACATGTTGTTCACAGCGTTGCAACCTCCTCCGCCCACGCCTATCACCTTGATGATTTCCTTTGACAGGTCTTCCACCGGGCCAAAATCCAATATATCTGTCATCATAAGCAGTTTTCTTTTGATGGCAAAATTACTCATTTTTCTCTGTATCCCAATGGTTCTGCAAGCCTTGTGAACGAAAAAATGCCGGCCGGATTGTTGCCGAAGCCCAACTTTTTTGTTATTTTTGTATCGTCTATGGAATCATACGAAGACGATAGTCCCGAACTGTTGGCCCACCAACTGCGCATCCTTGTGCGCCGCTTGCAAGCACTCGACCGCAACGACCTGCTGTTGAGTGCTATCGGTGTGCCCACACTCGAAGCCTTGCGCATCGAAGCCGCCAAAGGCACGTTGAGTCCACTCGTCATCACTTCCGACTATCGCCTCATCCTTGAAGCCACTCATACCGAAGTGGTATTGTCACCTGTCCACAAGGCTGTGTATCTTCTGTTTCTTAACCATCCTGAAGGCATCGAATTCAAGCACCTCACTTCCTATCGCGGCGAACTACTCTCGCTTTACCGTCGTCTTGCACCCTATATGGAGGTGGAGCGAATGGAGGAAACCGTTGACCGCCTTACCAACCCGCTCGACAACGCCATCAATGAGAAATGTTCGCGCATCAAGGCCGCCTTCTCTGCCCTCATGGACGAATATTCCGCCAGCTACTACATCATCGGCAGCCACACCACCCGCCACGTCGAAGGTTCCTCGCGCATCTGGTTCCGACGGTTAAAAATCATCACGCTGCCCCGTCGGCTGGTGAAATGGCAAGAACGATAACCAACTTTTGCCGACTGTTCACCATTGTGTGAGGGGGGCGGAGTGGCATTCAGCTTCTTTTTTCGACAACAATTTCTCCATTTCGATTATTCTTCGTATCTTTGCACTCACATTTATGCGCTCGTGGCGGAATTGGTAGACGCGCCAGACTTAGGATCTGGTAGTTCACACTGTGAAGGTTCGAGTCCTTTCGGGCGCACAGACAAGAAGATAGACAAAGTGCCAAAAGATCGAAACAATCTTTTGGCACTTTCTTTTTAAGGCTGGAGTTGGAGACGGGCACGTATAGATTGGTTGCCATTAAATGCCACTTGGAGGAACACTGTCAGGCAAGGGAGTAGTGTATGGCTGGTTAAGACAAGCAGCAGCCAGATATCCTATCGCCCGAATACGAAACCTAAACGCAGCTTTTAAGGTTAAGGCCATAGCCTTTCGGCTGTCAGGAACGGACGCTGATACATGGAATCATCCCACTACCTTCGCCATCCGATCAATTCGAATCATTCGCCGAAAAAGCAAAAGAGGACAGGGGTTATCTTACTGCCTCCACTGTATATCCGGCCTTCCTGAGCTGTTGCAACAAGCCGTTCTCTCCTCCGAGATAGGCCGCTTCAAGCACCACAAAGGTGGGAGCAGCCTGCATGATGGCCGGCAGGGCTTTAGTCCAACGGGCTATCTTCTTGCCACACACGTGCGAGGTGGCCTTGGTCACGGCATCAATATCCTGTGCCGTGAAGGCATCTGCAGTCTTGTTGAGTTCGGCAAGATGCACCTGCTCGTTCTCCAAAAAGTTCACAAGACTCTTCACCTGCTTATCGAGCGGAGCCTCATAGCCGCACGCCGTAAACTCCTCACAGGTAGAGAGACCATAGACCGGTTCGTGGTTTTTCTTGGCCTGCGCCTCAAAATACTGGTCAAAGGTGTGCGTGGGGTCATATTCACTCATGTGGTTGGCTACGAAGAGCAACTTCTCCAGTTCCTCCTCCATGCCCGCCGGAGTGATGTCGGCATAGCGGCGCTGCGAGTAGGGACTGTTGAACCCCACCTCAGTGTACTTCTTCAGGAACTTGTCAAGCAGCGCGAGCTGCGAGGGCGTGAGCAGATTTTTCAGCATTTGACCGCCTTTCAGCTTGCGTGCATCGGCCAGCGTATTGGTATAGGCACTCTTGTTCACCTCGAAATACATCTGTTCAGTGTTGTTGAGTGCATCCCGCAAACCAGCCACCCGTTCCACAGTGCCCACTGGGTTGATGAGCCGATAGGTGGCAAAAACATAAGAAGGCTTCCGGAGACTGTCCCCGGAAACCTTGTAAAGCAACTGGGCATGGGTCGCAAGCACTGACGCTGCGAACACAAATGCCGATAAAACCATTTTCTTCATAACTTTTGAGTTGATGTTATTATTTCTCGGGTGACATCATCACCTCGAGTTTGTTACCGCCCTTGATAACGACATTTTTGATAAACGCTGCAACTTTTTCGGGTGTGAGGGCACTCACCACCTTCTTGTAGTCGGTATGGAAGTCAAGTCCATACTCGTCATAGTCTTCGATGATGCTTAGCCAGTGGCCGTTTTTCTTGGCATCGTCGTCGGCTTGTTTGAGCATAAACTCCTTCACTTTCTGAAGGTCGGCTGCATCGACGGCATTCTCAGCCTCGGCCATGCCCTTCATCATCAGGTCGTAGGCCTGCTGTGCCTTGGCGGGATCCATGGGACAACCGGCAAGCAGCGAGTAGTAGGCTTGGTTGTCGACAGTTCGCTGGCTATACCCGTTGGCCCCTACAGAATAGGCGGCACTGGCCTCCTCACGAATGGTGCGGAGATACTTCATGCTCAGAATCTGTCCGGCAGCATCGGCAAGCACGTTGTTTTCAAGCGTGAGCGGAAGCTTGTCGGAACTCCAAATGGCATAGAGGATGGACTTCGGAGTCTCCATCTTGCGGCTGAAGTGGCATTTCACATCGCCCTTGGCCAGAGTCAGCACCTCCTTGTCAGCCACCTTGGTCTTCCTGGCAGGCAGCGAAGCGATGTACTGCTCGATGAGCGGACGCAGTGCGGCCTCGTCGAAATTACCGGCAAAGGTAAAAGTGTATTGCCCGGCATCGGCCGTCATTTCTTTGGCCATTTGGAGCACACGGTCGGCATTGATATTCTTCAGGTCTGCCATCTCCAATGGAGCGAAGAACGGGTTGTGAGCATAGCGGGCATTCTGCAAAGAGTCGGAGAACACAGCCTCGGGCTGCAGATTCTTGTTTTTGAGCATCAGCTCGAGTTGCTGCATGGTCGAACTGAGGGCTTTCTCGTCTTTGGCCAGTGCCGTGAAGTTGAGGTAGACGAGCTGCATCATAGTCTCAATGTCCTTCGGGGTAGACGAGGCATCGGCCCCTTTATGATAGAGCCCGAGACTGAGACCGGCACTCGCCTGCTTGCCGGCAAGGGCCTTCTGGAGCTCGGTGCTGGAGAAATTGCCCAGTCCGCAGGAGTTGATGACAAAATCGAACGCCTTGAGATTGGTGTAGTCGGCAGCTCCATACAGGTCTTTCCCGCCCTTGGCTTTGGCCGACATCACGATTTCATCGTCCTTGAAGTCGGTCTTTTTCAGTATCACTTTGGCCCCATTGGAGAGGATGAGTTTCTTAAAACCGAGTTTCTTGTCTTCCGTCTCCTTGGTAATTTTGCCTTTCTTGGGCAACTGCGAGATGAGCGGCTCGTTCTTCACGTTGTCCACGTAGGCTGCGATCTGCTCCGCACGCACCTTTGCGATGGTGCTCTTCAGGTCGGCCACGGTGTTGTAGGTCTTGCCTTCCTTCTCCTGCACCTGTGCTGTGATCACAAGGTTGGAGTCGCTCTCCGTGATGAGCTCCTTCGCAGCCTCGTTGACAGCCTCCAAGGGAATGTTGGGCACGAGCTGGTTCATGATCTGATATTCGTCCTCTATGGAGGGCATGGGCTCGTTGCCGAGATAGTTGCCCACATACGACTGGTAGTAGACCTCGTTCTTGGTCTTGTCCTTGTTGGTGAAACGCTTCTCGATACGGCTGAGATATTCCTCCTTGGCGCGGGCATACTCGGTGGCCGTGAAGCCGTGGCGACGGGCGCGCAACAGCTCGCGCTCCAGAGTGGCAAGGGCTTCAAGGTCTTTGCCCTCCTTGGGAACAACCACACCCATGAAGCAGTCCTTGGTCTTCGAGATGCCCAGATACTCACCATAGTTGGTGGCTGCGTAGGCGTAGGGGCAGTCGGGCTGATTGGCATACTCGTTGAGACGATTGGTGAGCATCATGTCGATGACGTCGATGACATAGAGGTTGGCCAGATAGTCGAGGCCCACCTTGGCCGAATCAGGGGTGGGGTCGGTCTTCATCATCAGGCTGATAAGCGAATACTTCTGCTCCTTGTCCGGATAGTAAACGTAGATGGCTTCCTTGTTGTCGGGCACCGGTTCAGCCACCACTTTGGCTGCGTTGGCAGGCACCTTCACGCCATTCCAGAGCTTCTTTATTTCCGCTTCAACATGGTCAACATCCACGTTTCCCACCACGATGATGGCCTGATTGTCGGGACGATACCACTTCTTATAATAGTCGCGCAACACCTGCGGCTTGAAGTTGTCAACAATGCTCATCAGGCCGATGGGCAGGCGGTTGCCGTATTTGCTGCCGGGGAAGAGGTCGGGCAAGTGCTTCTCGTAGAACCGCTGATCGGCATCGGCACCCATCTGCCACTCTTGATGCACCACGCCGCGCTCCTTGTCAATCTCCTTAGCATCAAGCGTGAGACCGCCCGACCAGTCTTTCAGCACCAGCAGACAAGAGTCGAGGGCCGACTGGCGGTAGGTGGGCACGTCGCAGATGCGATACACCGTCTGATCAATAGAGGTATAGGCATTGAGATTGCTACCAAATTCCACTCCCAGTGTACGGGTGAAGTCGATGATACCGTTGCCCGGAAAATGTTCCGACCCATTGAAAGCCATGTGCTCCAAGAAGTGGGCTAACCCGCGCTGGTCGTCGTTCTCGTTGATGGAACCCACCCGCTGGGCGATGTAGAAGTTGGCCGTGTTGGCCGGGAACTCGTTGTGACGGATATAGTACACCAGTCCATTGTCGAGCTTGCCCACCCTCACATTCTTGTCCACCGGGATGGGAGGCATCTGAAACTGCGCCGCAGCCTGTGCCGCATTAAGCAGCAACAAGGCTGCCACAAAAAGTTTTTGAATCTTCATAAATTATAATTTGAAGTTGGATTTGATGCTAATTTACATTCTTGCCCACAAATGTACCGTTTTTATTTTAAACAAACAAGAAACAATCTGTAAAATAATCTACTTGCAATCAACTATCATCATCCAAGCCGGAATATCCTTTCAATGCTTCAAGCTCATTCCTCCCACAACACAAACACCCCCACAGCGAGCTGCGAGGGTGACAATGGGCAGGAGTATTCTTATATATAATAAGGTGGAAAAGGGCATCAAACCGTGGCCGGTTCGGACTTGGGCTTGAGCCCCTTGAGCCATTTTCCGCGAAAAAGACGGTAGAGGAAGAGCGCACCGCGGAACGTCAACTCCACGGCCATGGCAAACCACACGCCTTTCAACCCATAGCGGGGAGCGAGCAGGGCAGCCATCGTAAGGCGCACACACCATATAGAGAAAAGGTTGAGCAGGGCCGGTTTGAGAGTGTCTCCCGCCCCCACGCACACACTGTAGGCCACGATGCTGGCTGCAAAGAAGGGCTCGGCAAAGGCTTCGATGCGCAATACGGTGGTGCCCAATTCGCGAATGGCTTCCACGGGCGACAACACACCGATCATCTCCGGCGCGAAAACGAACATGACAACTCCCATGAGGGCCATCACGCCCATGCCCAATGCTACCGACATATAGGCAAAATTCTTGCAGAGATTGCGCCTGCCTGCCCCGAAAGTCTGCCCCACGAGTGTGGTGGCGGCCTCACCGATGCCGTAGCCGGGCATGTAGCACAGACTCTCGGCCGTGATGGCAAAGGAGTTGGCGGCTATGGCGATGTTGCCCAACGGTGCCACGATAAGGGTACTCACTATCTGCGCACCGCTCATCAGAACCGACTGCACGGCCATCGGCAGGCTGATTTTCAAGGCGTTGCGCACATAGTCCCAAATCCACTGGAAACGTTCATGGTCGAGGTTCAGGGCCAATATCTTGCTCTTGACGGCCGTGAGCCATACCGCGGGCATAGAGATGCAGACATAGGCACAGCAGGTGCCGAGCGCCGCGCCCATCACGCCCAACTTACAGATGTAAATGAAGAAGTAGTTGAACATCACATCAAGCACACACAACACCACGCTCATCACGCTTGGTGTCTGCATGTTGCCCGAGCTCTTCAGCATGTCGCACGACAGGTGGAAGAGCAACATGAAAGGCAACGTGAGTGAGATGAGGAGGAAATAGAGCGAGGAGTCGCCTGCTATGTCGGCCCCTCCTCCGAGCCAATAGGGCAACGGCCTGTGGATGGCCACGCCGACAACCGCGAGCAACAGACTGAACACCAGGCCACAAATGAGTGAATGGCGGAACACCTGCCGGGCTTTCACAAAGTCGTTGGCCCCGATAAAGTGAGCCACTTGCACCGAGAAGCCCATAGCGGCCGCCCCCATCACACTGCCCATCAGCCACGTGGTGGACTCGACCAGACCGATGGCAGCCGAGGCTTCCGCTCCCAGATGGCCCACCATCGACGCATCGATAAAAAACATCATCACGTTGGTGATCTGTGCCAGAATGGAAGGGATACTCAATCCAACGATCAGATTGAGTTTTTCGCCACGCGTCATGGGTCGTCCCTCACGTATGGATGCAAGCAAAGATTCTGTTTTCTTGTTGTTCAGCATATCCGTTGTCTATAGCCCCGGGGAGTGTTCCTTCTCCCATTTGCTTGTCTGGCAGCAGGCCAAGGGCCGTTTTTGACGGCTGCAAAGTTAGCGAGAAAAGCCCGAATTACAAAATTATTCAGATGGGATTTCCACGCTTCGGCCATCGCAAAAGAATAAGTGTGACAACTCGCACATATTCCCCATACATTTTGCAAAATTCGACAACTGAAGCCAAAACATCATTGGTCATGTCAGCTTTTTTCGACATCGATTTGCATTCCGGCCGTTTTTGTTATACCTTTGCACCAGCAAGGGGAGCGCGCAAGCGTTTCCCTTTTTTGATAACCAATCCACTAAAGGGGGCTTCTTCCCTGCTCTGGGTGATAATTCGGCCCAAACAGCAGCACAAGATGATTTCTAAAATACAACTAATTGGAAATAAAAAAGTTAGCTTGTTTGTCAAACTGAATAGGTAACGATTTGGAAACGAGCGAACTACTTGGTGTCGCTGTTTTCTGCCTAACAAAGAACGCTTGTTATTCTGTTTGCAAAGATAATACTTTGTTACCGAATAACAAGCGTTTTCAAAGAAATATTCACATATCTGCATTTTGGATTGTTGCTGTTGGAGTTGCTATAATCCTCTCCCTCGCTTCTTCTTTCTGTTAGCTTGGTTTCTGAGCTTGCGCTGCCATGCGGTCTCGGCATAGTCATCGCCATGTGTCGTTGGCGTAATCATTCCGCCTATTCCCTCCACCAAATCATCGGCTGTGCTGATGGCTGTATCTGCCATATCTCTTATAGTTTGTGCGATTTTTGGCGTTTCCTTAGCTGGTGATGGACTGTATGAACGGCTTGGGGGTACGAGTTGATAGCCAGCATCCTTAGTATCTGTATGCTTTGACGATTTGCGTATTACTTGGTCAGATATATTCGTATCGGCTTTCTTACCTGCCTCGAAGTTCTTTTGCAAAGAACGGTAGCCAAACTCTCTGCCTACTTCCGATGCCTTGAACGCATATTCTCCGTATGAGAACTTCAAGCCATAGACCTTGCTCTGCTTGTTCTTCATACGATCTATGGTTACTCCGTGCTTGTTCAGTTCATAGAGGAACATAGAATGTCCTGTGATACCTGTACTTTTGTACTTTTCAAGTAGGGCATAGCATATTCTTTGTACTTCTCTCTTTGTTTCCTCTCTTGTGGGATTGGCTTTTGCTTTCTGATGTTTCCTTTTGATTTTGACTTCCTTTGCAATGGTTAAGCCTTTCTCCCTGCTGATTTCCTCTGTTATTCTTGCAGCCTTGTTGCTTACAAAGGTGGTATCATAAACTTCTCCGTATAGGCTGATGCGGTTGGCGATAATGTGGATATGCCTGTTGTCTGTATCCTTGTGCGTTACTGCCACCCACTGATGGTTGTCAAGTCCCATTTTCTTGGCAAACAGATGGGCTATTTGGGCAAGTTCAGAAACTGATAGTTTCTTCTCGTCCTGTGGTGCAATACCGATTTCGATGCGCAGGAATTTGTTTCTGCATCTGGTATTGTAATCGCTGACCAACTTCATTTCCTCGTAAATAGCTTTTGATTCTCTGCTACAAAGGTTATGGAAAGCAAGCCGATTACCCAGCTTACCCTCTCTGAAGATATAGTCCAATGCAGTACTTCCGTGCGCTATCGCCTTACACTTTCCTATCATACCTCGACAGATTTAAGACCTTATATATATCGTCACCAATGCGGAAGTGAGGGTCGAAAAAACGCTTAAATGCTTCTTTGGCACATATCGAAAGGTTCTTGGTTATCGGCACCCATGATTCGTCCTTTATCTTGATGAGGTTGGAAACCTGTGCGTAGTACATTCCCGTTCGGTGGAGTACGACAATGGCTTCCTTTTCATTGTCGGTCATCTTGGGAACGGCTACCACTTCACCATTCAAAAGTATCTCACGGCAGAACTCCGAGAACTTCCGTCCCGTACTCTCTGCCTTTTCCTTGATGCGCCTCTTCTCCTCCGTGGTACACCTTACCTTGATGAACTCAGTTTTGTTCATCTGCTTTTCTTCATTGTCCTTCTGCTGCCATTGGGTAGCTTTTCCCTTGTGTTTTTTCATATAAGTTTCTCTGAAAGTTAATCATTATGGATGATTCGTTGCTGCTTAATTTCTGAATGCTGACCGATGAGAACGGAGTGATTACGGTCTAACCTCCCCGATAGTTTAGCAAGGGGAGCAAGAGCAGTTTGTGGGTACAAACTGACGTCTTGCAATAGCTGCTGAAATGCCGATAACGCCTAAGGGTGTTGTTCCTACCGAAAGTGGATGCACGACATTCCATGTTTAACTGCGTTCGTGGTATTCCCACCGTTCAGGCATTGGACTTAATAATATGGTTTTATTTCTTTTGGGGAAGGGTCGAGGGTTTCAAGGAAAAGGAATGACCTTTTTGTGCAAAACCCTCAATCCTTTTTTGTGCTTACAGCTTCCTCCATTTCTCGATGTCTTCCCCATACTCATCTAAATGGCTGCGCACGATATTTTCAATGAAACTTGAAAGGTTACTACCCCTGTCGCCCAATCTTCGCACAATGAAGTCCGCACGTTCCTGTGTTTCCTTGCCCAGATAGACCGCCTTTCTACTTACCAATTTGGTTGGGACAAGATAGGCTTGCTTGTATGCTTCGAGCGTTTCCTTTCTCATTTTGGCACTGATGCGTTTCTGAACAGGAACGCTCTCGGAGTGCTGAGGACGCTCGTCATTCTGCGGTCGCTTGGCATTCTGCGATTGCCCGATATGCCGTGCCATCCTGGATTGCTCTGATTGCTCCGTAGAACACTCCGATTGGATTTTTGCCGTACGTTTTTCCTGCTGCCGTGCATCCTCTATCGGCTCTTCCATGGGAGCGGTACTCCCCTTTAATGCGACTTCATTTTGCGTTGTCGGCACACTGCCGTCTTCGTCATCTCCTCCGTTCAGATACCATTCGAGGTTCTTGTCCGCTTCTGTAGTGTTCATATTCTTTTCCATTTTTCTATCTCATTTTATGTTTAACTTGTTTTACCTTTATGGGATTGGTTTGTGTTTGTGACATCGTCAATGATAGGCTTTTCTGCTGTTCACGCACCCTGTGGATGTGATATTCGTTGAGGTCTTTGAAGTTCCTGTAATGCACGGACATATCATCTACCTTGAAACCAGCCTCCATAAAATCCTCCGTAGCTCTCCGTCCAGCTTCGTCATTGTCAAGGAAGGTACGAATGGAGGATACTTGCCTGTCATTGAGATAGCGAATGCTCCTTGCCACATTACTCACGGAGTTCATCACAAGGCAATGTCTGATGATTTCTTCTTTCATTGAAAGGAAGGATAGAAAGTCCATAAAACCTTCGAACACGCAGACCGGTTTCATTCTATCCGTTATCTTATCCGTGAACACGGGGGTAATATCCTTCGGAGCAATCGTTCCCTTGAAAGAGCCGTTATCCCGAAGCTCATAACCGCCCGATTGGTTGGCAAAACCTATGGCTTGATAGTGCAGCCCTCTTACCTCATAGCTGATACAACGCAGAAAGGGCATCGCCTTTTCTAAGTTGATGCAGCGGTCTTCCTCAAGATACTTTAATAAGTGTGGAGGTAAGGTGTCTGATATTTCTATCAGTCTCCTTACTCCACTTGCGGATGCCATAGGTATGCTACTTCTTTTCATTGCCCTGTCTGCCTTTTGAGAATTGCAAGCAGTATAATCGGGAGCGTTCCGCCCCAAAAGGCGGATGGCTTCCGACAGCGTGCAACCCTCTAACCACATACAAAGGTCGATAATACTTCCACCTCTGCCTTCGGCATAGTCTATCCAAAGGTTTTTCTCTGTGTCCACCTTGAAACTTGGATGCGTATCTTCACGAAGCGGTGAACGGTAGAGAGCATAGGCAGGTGTCCTGCGTACTGGTTTGATACCTTTCCTTTCAAGATACTCCACTATGGGGTATCGCTTGATGCGTGATAAATCTTCTTCTTTCATTGTTATTATAATTATTTGGTTGAAAATTTATTTATTCTGATTTTAATATCGGATTATATTTTGATTATGCTGATAGGGCAAACTTCATTTATTCTTTTTCGTTTCCTAAAGTTTTTCCCCTAAAAACTTTTTTCTCTTTCTTCTTACTACATACTATTTTGTGATAAGTGGTTGATTATCAGTATCGCATTGTAGTATATAACAATACTACTCACGCTACTACATCAAACTACTACAACTATTTACCAATGGACAAGGATGGATTTTCCTAATCTTATACACATAGACAGGACTACAACCCTCACGCCTCTTGCTTACCTTTTCAAAGCCTGCTCTTTTGAGTGCCTCGCCCATACGTTTGAGTGTCAAAGGTTGATGCGTATAAACACCTAAATAAGCGAGTATTTCGGTAGTGGTCATATAAACACAATGAGGATTGTCCTCTGTTGGCTTTTCAAAACAGCGTAATAGTAGTTCCATTTCTGCGGTCTGTACTTGGAAGTCCTCACTCTCTTTATAGAGTTCCGTGATTTCTTCATCGTTAAACCAATATCGAAAGCCTGCGTTTAGCAAGGCTTTCGCTTCGGTATAGACGGCATCCATAGAAATTTCCTTTGCTCGTTCAATGTCGATGGCAAGCACCTCGAATGGAAGGAATCGTCTGCTTCCTGTCGGGTCGGTCAAAAAATCATTGCCGTTCACCGATGCAACGAAGCTCGCCAAGTGTGGGTGCTCCTCCACATACTTGTCGTAGGGCATACGGTATTTGACCATCGGGCAGGTGATGAGGTTCTTCAGCTCGTTCTCGTCACGTTTGTTAAGGGCTTTGAGCTGATCGTCGATGTTTACGATAAGGTTCTGACCGATATAGGTGAGTGTGTCCTTCTCCTGCGGATATATCTTGCCAGTATAGTTGTAACCTTTAAGAGCAGGCGGACAAAGCAAATCGAGAAAGGTGGTCTTGAATTTCCCTTGTTCTCCTGTCAGTACAAGACAAGTATGGTTACGGCACTCACGGTCGTCTATAGCGTTGGCAACTACTGCAACAAGCCATTTGATAAGGTATGGCAGCCACTTTTCAGAGTTGCGGACGATAACGCACGATGCAAGATTTGAAATGACGCTTTGACTTGTTTCTATCTTGTGCAGCACTTCTGAAGCATCAACCTCTGGCAAAGCCTTGAAATACTCCTGTATGGGATTGATGCGTGGCGAGAAGCTACTTTCGATGATGGAATAGAGATTGTCGGACGATGTAATGATGCCCACGTCGGAGTCAAGTTCCCTACGGAGAGAGTTGATTTCATAGCGACCAACCTTTGTGAAACGATTGCTTGCATCTTTACTGCTTCGGTATTCCGTCCTGCCCAGCACGGTATTATACCTGAACGCATAGTGCGCACGGAGATAGGTTTCTATCTCGCTGTTCTTGGAGGTGTTTCCCCTGCGTTCGGTAGAATTGCCAGTTGTTTTCATTCTGCTTTTATCTGCTTCATTTTTCATTGTTTACCCGTTTTGGTTTCCAAGAGTGAAGTTACGGCGAGAATGTCAATGTTCCAAGCAATCTGAGCATGCTTGCATAATGTTGCACTCATTGGCAATGAATTTCTCACGGATTTCTGACAGGAAGAAGCAGGAAAATAAGGATTTAAGCCAAGAACAAGCGCACAAGTGTAGAAAAGTAATAGGAAATGTCTGTACCTGTTTGCTTCAATCTGCACTGTATTGCTTTGACTAAAACAAACCTAGAAAAAAGGAAGATAAGGAACTACAGAATAGTAAGAAAGATAACCGCATTTCCTTCTGTTTCCCTATTCTTCCCTGCTGTTCCTTGCCGCTTTGTGGAATGGAAAGAAGCGCATACTTTTGCACGCAGAAACATGCGATGGAAAGCAAATCGCAAAAGGAAAATATAAACAAAACAATATAACGCTATGGGATATTTTATCATTACCGACAAGCAATGGGCAATGCTGAGGGACGAAATTGTCGCTCTTGCCCAGACCTGCCACAAGGCATTTGGAGAATCGAGTAAGCACACTGATTGGCTGCACAATGGTGATGTGTGTAGGCTGCTTAATATCAGCAAGCGCACCTTACAGCATTACCGAGATACGGGCGTGCTGCCGTTTGCACAAATCGGACACAAGTGCTATTATAAGCGTGAAGATGTGGAGCGGTTGTTACAGACAAAATCAGAGAAAACCAAGAGCAACAAATAGACAAACAATGAAAAGATGGAAACAATTAGAGATTTGAACATGGACACGGACGATATGCAGGTGGTGCTGTCCGCTATCCACAGTGTGAACAGGAGAATTAAGGAAGTGGCACAGACGCACAAGCCTCTATTTGGCGGTGAGCATTTCCTAACGGGAAAGGAGGTGTGCGAGCGGCTGTATATAAGCCCTCGCACCTTGCAAGACTATCGAGACAGAAAGATTATTCCCTACACGCAGTTTGCAGGAAAGATTCTCTACAAGGCTTCGGACTTGGAGAGATTACTGGAGGATTGTTATAGGACCTCAATTCCGCAGCATTATTCCTTGTGAGGTACTTTTATATATTGAAGTGACATTTTTGGGATTTATCCATTGATATGGGGATTTTCTGGGGTTCATGGTTCTTGCATAGTCATGAAATCCCCCACCCAAACCAATGGGGAAGTATGAAAAGCCACAAAGAAATGATGTAAATTCCACCGAAAGAAGTGATATTCTCGTTTTTAATTGCTACCTTTGTCATGTCAGTTTTTTGCTTACTTGTTATGTTTGCAGCACCAAGATAGGTGAAATTTCTGACTATATCCAAGTGTTTTGAGAACTTTGTTTCTCAGAAACTTAGAGTTCTCACAAGAATTTATGCTGCGGAATTAAGACATTATAAGATGCGAACACGAACTTACTTTTTAAGCCAGTACAATAATGAAATATTTTTTTATATTCGTGTTAGTATTATTCTCTTGTTCAGATCCAAGGGAAAAATTACCCTATAATTTGAGCGCACAAGTAGTTTATGAATATCCTGCGCATTTTGAGATAATAGATTCGCAAGGATTTCCTGTACTTGGGCCAGGCTTTAGATATACAAGGTCTTCCAGTTTTATAATTGCAACAACTATTGCCTATGGTTACAATAAAAGCGGTATAATAGTGCAGGTTACAGATAAACAAAAAAGAGTCCATTATTTAAAGACAGAGGTGAAAAAAATAAATAATGATTATAATATAACTTTTATAGAAATAAGTAACAAAGCTTTTAATAAAGAAAAAAAGAAATATAAATGGAAGATGGTTAGTATATAGTTATTATGGCTTATTTCTGACATATCCAAGTGTTTTGAGAACTTTGTTTCTCAGAAACTTAGAGTTCTTACAAGAATTTATGCTGCGGAATTAAGGTTATAAATCACACAAAATATAATTATAAATAAAAAATTTATAATAACAAATTTATTTTTTATTATTATAAATTTTCTCTTGCTTATTTCAACCCAAACTGAGGGGGGAACAGGATATAACATTTGATTGTAAATTTATCCAGAATTACGTTTAAGATAGGGGTGTTTATCATTCTTTATTTCTCGCATCCCCTAAGTTTTCTATCTTTACAATCTTTTGAGTAACAACTTTATTAAATCTTTTCGTAAATGGTTCTTTCTTTTGGTGTTATGTCTATACTGTTGCTAAACTGTAGTCCTTTTAAACCTGCTTCGAACAACGCTTTCTTTATCTTTTCATTTACAACAATGCTTCTGTGCATCTCTTCGCAACGTACAATGTCTGCATTATCATCGTTAAAGATATTTTCTCTAAGTTTCATGTAATAAAACATATATTCTGGGTTGTTTCGATCGAAATTCATCAGACGAAATTCACTATTTTCCAAATCAACACATTTCATGCGGTGTGGCAAATTCATAGCGTAAAATCCTTCGACCTTTTCTTTGCCACAGAATAAGTCCACATCAAAAAACTGTATGTCTTTCCGAAGATATCTGTCTGTTGCCTGCCATCTTTGTCTTTCAAAGCCCAACTTTGAGAAAACGTCCATAATATGATAAATTCCACCGAAAGAAGTGATATTCTCGTTTTTAATTGCTACCTTTGTCATGTCAGTTTTTTGCTTACTTGTTATGTTTGCAGCACCAAGATAGGTGAAAATTCTGACATATCCAAGTGTTTTAAGAACTTTGTTTCTCAGACACTTGGAGTTCTCACAAGAATTTATGCTGCGGAATTAAGGTGATAGTAAGAAAATGGAATACTAACTAAACATGGCACGGTTTTTGTAGATGTATAAGCAACACAGAAGTCTCTGAACTTTTGTTTCAAATTTGGCTCATCTACTAAGCCAACAAGTCCGTGAGAGAGGATATGTAGACAGGCTTTTATAGACTTCTTCCCCTGTAACCTGAAGATAAGAGATATTTTTCTTTATAGCAAACAAAAAGAGCAATTATGACATCCTTAGATTTAAGAAACATTGCTTCTGCTGGTGGAAACCTTGTTGTCAATGCGGATAAGTTCACTTCGTTGGATTTAAGAAACATTGCTTCAAGTGGAGTTGGCACTAATTGCAAACTCACCATTAAAAAAGCAGGAAAACTTACTGGATTAGACTGTAGAAATATTGCATCTGCTAATCCGGGAAATGTGACATTTGATTTTAGCGAATAAATCCCAAACCTATTGGGAGTAGGAATGGGATTTATTCAAGTGTATAACAGCAACCTGAAACATGTTGCCACTAAAGACAGAAAGGAGGTATTTACGAGTCCTTATGCTAATTTGAGAGGTAACTCTCCAGTCGTTGGCTATGAGATTGAGGCTACACGTATAACCGTGTGGTTTAAAGGTGGCAAACCATATTCTTATAGCTACAACAAAGCAGGCAGAGAAAACGTGGAAGAAATGAAACGTCTTGCCAAGAACGGTGCAGGGTTAAGTGCATATATTACGCGTAACGTCCGTTTTCTTTACGATTAAACTAACTGCTTTTTAGGATATGACGTCCTGACAGAGTTACCACTTTGTCAGGACTAATTTTATGTCATAATGTCCTTTCTGTAAAACAGCACAAATATAATAACTCCTATAATATATCCTCAATTCCGCAGCATTATTCCTTGTGAGGTACTTTTATATATTGAAGTGACATTTTGGGGATTTATCCATTGATATGGGGATTTTCTGGGGTTCTTGGTTCTTGCATAGTCATGAAATCCCCCACCCAAACCAATGGAGAAGTATGAAAAACCACAAAAAATACTTCCATAACAGAATGCTTTGCCGCTACTTCCACGTTTACCAAATACAGATTCGGTAAGTTTTTTCAAAGCCCAACTTTGAGAAAACGTCCATAATATGAAAAACTCCATCGAAAGAAATGATATTCTCGTTTTTAATTGCTACCTTTGTCATGTCAGTTTTTTGCTTACTTGTTATGTTTGCAGCACCAAGATAGGTGAAATTTCTGACATATCCAAGTGTTTTGAGAACTTTGTTTCTCAGACACTTGGAGTTCTCACAAGAATTTATACTGCGGAATTAAGGATGAAAGTGTTTTTACTTCTTTTATTATTATATTTTCCTCTTAACAGTAAAGTAGCGGAAGATCATCAGGTGGATGTTACCTTATCGTATGAATCTGGGTATATTTCCAAGAGTCTATATATAAATGGAAAGAAAGAAGCTGTCTATAAAAGCAAGAAAAAGAAACCTATAAGGCTCTCAAAAGTCGAGAAAGATATGCAAAATATCTTTTTCGAACAATTAAAATACTTGGAATCGTGGGGGGTGATTATAAAATATCCAGAGGTTATTTTCGAAGACCTTTGTATTATCTCTGATATATTATCCAATTATGATAAGTCGGAAATTCAATCTTTTATTCAAACAAAAGGCGATTGTAAAACAATTAATATATTAAAAATCAACAAATATTACACATATATTAATGCAAGAGTCGATTATGTTTTAACGCTCACAATAGTTATAGAAAAAGGTTTACTTAAAGAGTTCCGATATGAATACATGCCAGATTTTTCTGACGAGACCGTTATTTACAGATGTCATTCTGTGTGGTGATGTTATGCTTAATAACCGTTAATTTCTGTTCCGTAGTTTCTC
>OAUK01000125.1_pt1 | contig 46654 bp, 39 predicted proteins | sample 1495131 | NCBI WGS metagenome assembly OAUK01 (sample SAMEA2580009, study PRJEB22360) | human gut metagenome | biome: human gut; feature: human-associated habitat; material: faeces | place: Denmark | collected 2008/2010 | reverse complement strand
TCCGCCGCCGAGCGTGCTCGGGGTGCCCCCGCCGAGGTAGATGGTGTCCGGAGAGCCCGGCATCTCCCTCCGCCGCATCTCCATCTCGCGGCAGAGCGCGTCGGCATACCGCCTGCGTAGTCCGGTCCGGGTGGTGCTGTAAAAGCCGCAATAGATGCAGCGGCTCTCGCAAAAGGGGATGTGAATGTAAAGTCCTGCCATGCCAAATGTGTGTTCGCACGTGCAAAAATACTAATTTGTTTTAAAAAAAACGGCTTTTGGCAACGATTGTTTTGTCGGTTTGACAAAAATAACTATCTTAGACGGCAGATTCGGCAGACAGCCGGTTCATCCCTTTTTAGGCTAATATTATTCACACTTTAAATCTATAACGTTATGAGAGTATATCAGACTAACGAGATTAAGAACATCGCGCTTATTGGCAGTGCGGGCAGCGGCAAGACGACCCTTGCCGAAAGTATGTTGTTTGAAGCCGGTCTCATCAAGCGCCGCGGCTCCATCGAAGCCAAAAACACGGTGAGCGACTATTTCCCCGTTGAGTTGGAATACGGCTACTCGGTGTTCCCCACGGTCTTCCATGTGGAGTGGAACAACAAGAAACTCAACATTATCGACTGCCCGGGCTCTGACGACTTTGTGGGTGGCACCATCACTTCGCTCAACGTGACCGACCAGGCCGTGGTGCTCATCAACGGGCAGTACGGGCCCGAAGTGGGCACGCAAAACTGCTTCCGCTACACCGAGAAGTTGAAGAAGCCGGTGATATTCCTCATCAATCAGCTTGACAGCGACAAGTGCGACTTCGATACCATCATTGCCTCGATGAAGGACATCTACGGGTCGAAGTGCGTGCAGATACAATATCCCGTGCAGACGGGGCCGGGCTTCAACGCACTCATCGACGTGCTCCTGCTCAAGAAATACACGTGGAAGCCGGAGGGCGGCGCGCCCGTCATCGAAGACATCCCGGCCGAAGAGATGGACAAGGCCATGGAATTGCACCGCGCGTTGGTGGAGGCTGCGGCCGAGAATGACGAGGAACTGATGGAGAAGTTCTTCGAGAGCGAGTCGCTCACCGAGGACGAACTGCGTGAGGGCATCCGCAAAGGGCTCGTCACGCGGAGCATCTTCCCCGTGTTCTGCGTGTGTGCAGGCAAAGACATGGGCGTGCGCCGGCTCATGGAGTTTCTGGGCAACGTGGTGCCGTTTGTGGACGAGATGCCCAAGGTACACAACACCCGGGGCGAGGAAGTGGCTGCCGATGTGGCCGGGCCCGAAAGCCTCTACTTCTTCAAGACGGGCATGGAGCCGCACATTGGCGAAGTGAGCTACTTCAAGGTGATGAGCGGATGCGTGAAGCCGGGCGACGATCTGACCAATGCCGACCGCGGGTCGAAGGAGCGTATGGGCCAGATATACGCCTGCGCCGGGGCCAACCGCGTGCCCGTGGAACAGCTCAATGCGGGTGACATCGGTTGCACCGTGAAACTGAAAGACGTGAAGACGGGCAACGCCCTCAACGGTAAGGAGGTCGAGTGGCGTTATGATTTCATCAAATACCCCAACTCCAAATACTCCCGCTCCATCAAGGCTGCCAACGCACAGGATATGGAGAAGCTCATGGCCGCCATACTCAAGATGAGGCAGGAAGACCCCACATGGGTGGTGGAAAACTCGAAAGAGCTGCGCCAGACCATCGTTCACGGGCAGGGCGAGTTCCATCTGCGCACGCTGAAATGGCGCTTGGAGAACAACGAGAAGCTGCAGGTGCAGTTTGGCGAACCGCGCATTCCCTACCGTGAGACCATCACCAAGAAGGCTCGTGCGGAATACCGGCACAAGAAACAGTCGGGAGGCGCCGGGCAGTTTGGCGAGGTACACCTCATCGTGGAACCCTACGCAGAGGGTATGCCCGATCCGACCAACTTCTCCTTCAACGGTCAGGAGTTCAAGATGAACATCAAGAGCCGCGAAGAGATCGACCTCGAATGGGGCGGCAAACTGGTGTTCCTCAACTCCGTGGTAGGTGGTGCCATCGACGCACGCTTCATGCCTGCCATCCTCAAGGGCGTGATGGACTGCATGGAGCACGGCCCGCTCACGGGCAGCTATGCCCGCGATGTGCGCGTCATCGTCTACGATGGCAAGATGCACCCCGTCGACTCCAACGAACTCTCGTTCATGCTCGCCGCCCGCCATGCCTTCTCCGATGCGTTCAAGAATGCCGGCCCGAAGATACTCGAGCCCATCTACGACTTGGAAGTGTTTGTCCCGTCCGACTTCATGGGCGATGTGATGAGCGACCTGCAAGGCCGTCGTGCCCTCATCATGGGCATGGACAGCGAGGCCGGCTACCAGAAGTTGCAGGCCAAGATTCCGCTCAAGGAACTGGCCAACTATTCCATTTCTCTCAGCTCGATCACCGGCGGCCGTGCTTCGTTCACCACCAAGTTTGCCTCCTACGAGCTTGTGCCCACCGACATCCAGACCCGCCTCATCGTCGAGCATGAAGCCGAATTGGCTGCCGAGAAAGATGATTAAAATGTTATATCAGGAAAACAAATTGCTCCAAATCAAATAAGTACAACACGCTCCCCGCAGGCCAATCCCCTGCGGGGATTTTCTTTATGACAGCCCCCCGGTTCCCCGAAAGTCTTGCAGGGTAAGAGAAGCTCCCCTTAAACATACAAGAAGCCAAAAGAGTGAGCTGCAAGGAGGGTGGTGCATGGGCTCTGCACCATTCGCGCTACTCTGTCGCCCCTCCTGTGCGCCACCTATGCACAGAGGGTGCCGGTATTCTGCACCGGTCTCGGAAAGACACGACAAATGTCTTGCCTGGCGTGTAGGTGGTGTTTTGTTGTTTTTCTGACATGAAAAAAGGCGTAGGCTGGATTCTGTTTCTAACCTACGCCATAAGTATCGCTTGCTTTTATTGTCCTATTTATTACGCGAATTCGGGATAAGAAAAGGCTTGTAAAAGTTGGTAATCTCGTCAAAACTTCGTATCTTTATAAGTGAAAATCAATAGATTACAAAACTTCTGAACGATGATTACCAAGGACAAAGTTACTGAAAACTTCTGTAACTTTGTCCTTGGTGAGCATAGCGATTTTTGTTTGTAATTATTTGAATGTCAATACCTTAAAGTTACAACAAATTTTGCTAATCACCAAATCTATAGGCACTTATAATTCGTCGAACTCACGTTATTTTAGTGAAGAATTCTCCAAAAAAAGTGCCACGTTCTAAACCAAGGTTCCCATAAGGCTTCACTTGGACACATCTTCATCAGACGAAAGTTTCTTATGATTTTGGAAAAATATTTGTTAGCGACAGTAGAATGATTAAAAGCGAAACTCTTTCCAAAATTTCCTCCGGATATGATTTCATTTAACAGTATTTTGCCTCTTGTTTCATCCGGCTTTAAAAGTAAATGGCGTGGATCTATTCCCAACACTTCATGCTGAACATACATCACTGCACGGGCGAATCCCTCTATACGAAGTTTCTTAAACCAGGATACGACCTCCTCTTTGTCTTGTTTTGGACACTCCTGTAGCAACAGGTAATAATAGTCTATTAGCTGTCTCAATCCAATGCCATCATCAAAAAAGTGGTGAAGGATATGACACATTTGATATACTAGGTTGAATTTTGTGGTAGGAGCATTAAAGGCTATAACATTCGTTTCCTTAGAGAGTTTGTCGGTAAAGAAATTTGGCGTGTTTTTGATTTGTAGTTCAACTCCATTTGAAAATTGTTCTACCCTAACTGTTTCAAACCATTTTTGTAATTTACGATTCACCCACGGATTATTCATATTTATTGGAAAGAAATGTACTTCGATAGGCAGATCTTTGATGACGTTGAATTCTACATGATGAAATCTCATATTTGCTTTTGGGAAGAATCTTCTAACATAGTCAGTAATTATTTTCCTTCGTTGAGTGATGGGTATGGTGTGTGCCATGTCTGTATCCTTATTAGAAATATGAGGGTATAGCCAAATATCTATATCTCCACTAGTACGTTCATACTTATCTGGATACAATAAAGCATTTCCTTGTCCTTTTAGGATACAGGTGTCAAAACCTTCTTTCTGAAATGTTTCGCATGCCCATGCAGTCTTTGCATAGACATAATGATTCCGCCTTGTTATCCTTTGGTATGTTCCCATCCACTCCATAACATCTTCAGCGGTGGGCTTATTTGCTTTTAGGTTTCCTAGCTGCTGTATTCCCTCCCAAAAAACACCGACTATAGCCTGTTCCCTTGCAAATTCAAGGAGGTTGTGCCAATTGATAGTTTCCGCTGATTGAAAATCTGTGTTTTGGAGACTTGCTTTTAAAAAAGCGATAAAATGTTCTAACTTATTTTTATAAAAATTTAGCATAATAAATTGTGAATTTTTCCACATTATTTTCATTATTTTTGTAGGAATGGATCGAAATCCATGGATGAATAAAGCAATATCTTCATCCCATACGGTTTTTCGTTTGGAGCTATCAGTTGAAAGTCCTCCCATACGCATCCTAACGATGTATCTTTTTAAATATTTTACTTTCAGCTCGTACTTGTATAAAGCACGGATTAAAAAATCTGTATCAGCGGCAATTTTATAATCAAAAAATGAATATCCGCAATCCTCCAAATTAACATAGTTTTCACTGTCAACGTTTCTCTTGGTATGCCGATTGCTGTTCCGTGTTTGATTGACGTAAAGGAATTTATTATGAATCTGATAAACTTCTATAAAATATATCCCGATGAGGCCGCTTGCGAACATGCCCTCAAGGAATTTCGCGAGTTCCATACTCTTTATAACCCCGAATGTGGCGGTCTGCATCTGAGTTGGAATCCCAGCCACAAGTCTTGGGACATGTATGGATTGCGGCCACGAGACCACACTCTGTTCCGGGACAGTAATGCACGGCAGCAAACTTCCGGTTTTCGATTGGTTCGTGGCCATGTACCTGATGGCAAGCACCAAGCGTTCCATATCAGCCCTGGAGGTACAGCGTCAGCTTGGAAGGAAACGCTACCAGCCGGTTTGGGAGATGATGCACAAGCTGCGTGACGTGAAGGGCAGGCGCGACAGGCTCTACCGCCTGTCCGACCACGTGGAGCTCGACGAGGGGTTCTTCTCCACGGAAACGCCCGGCAAGGAGAGGCTCAATCCTCTCAAACGTGGACACGGAAGCCAAAGGAAGACGGCTGTCCTTGTCATGGCGGAGAGTTCCGCACCCGTAAATCCGCCGACAAGGAAGCGCAGTACGGGGAAACGGGTCGGCCACATCAAAATGGAGGTTATCCCGAATCTGAAGGCGGCCACGGAGGAAAGCAAAATAAAGGAGGCCGTGGACGCCAGGGTCGTTGCTGTCACCGATGCCGCAAAGTCTTATGCAACCCTCAAGACACACGGCATCATCGCCGGGCATGAAGCCTAATGCGGCGAAAGACAAGGCGATGGTTGGAAAGGTGCTCCATGGGTGCATATATCCATCAGTAACGCCAAACGCAGTATTCTTGACACCTACCATGACACAAAGGGGGAGTTCCTGCAACTCTACCTCTTTGAAGGATTGCGGATATTCATTAATCAAAAAGGAATGGTTTGAGAATTTGCCAATCGGAATTTGAGAGTTAGCAGTGTCTCCAACTCTTCCCTAAAATCAGCAATGCTTTCGAAGAATCTTCTGACAGCCCTTCTGAATTCCTCTTTAGAATGATAGAATCCAGTGTTTATGACCTTTTTCCGTAGGAATTTTCACAACCTTTCTATCAGATTCAGATTTGGGGAATATGGCAGAAGGAATATTTGTCTAATTTTTGTCCCTCCCGCCCACTTCTTGAGTTCCTTGTTGTGATAGTATAATGCGCCTCACCACGTTTCTTAGTGTACCTTGCATCCATATTCTTGTGGCACTTTGTACAGCTTGTCCTTCCACAGCCCGTTGCCATTGCCGGACATTATCTCTCTGTTCTTTCTATGAGTGTCGTGTTACCTTGGGGCTTCTACGAATGAGACTTCTATAATCTAGCCTTCATTGAAGGACAAGTCTTGCCATTCAAGTATTCACGGAATGTGTTTAACAATGTGTCGAATGTGCCGGACCTGCTTTATGCGTTCTTTGCATTCCATACGGCCTCGGCCAGGGATATCATCCACTGTGTATGCCGAGAAATTGGCGGAAACTTGTGCGGTCGATAATCTGGTATTGGATCTGTTTGTCGACCAAACCATAATAACGTTGCAGAAAAATGACTTTGAGCATTAAAACGGTATCGGACTGCCTGCCGTCGACTTGCAGTCTTTCTTTACGAGTATGTCCTCCAATGCAGGACGGAACATCTCAAAATCCACCGGGACTGACAACTGCTCCAGTGGATTCCCCATTGCGAAAAGGGCTTCAATAGTGGGTTTCTCTTCAAAAAGGTTCTCGTCTTTCTGCTGCCTATATATTGTCGTTTTCTTTATGATTGCTACATTTTGTCATGTAAAGGTACTAAAAAATATCGAGAAAAACAGCATTGTGCACTGATTATCAACCAACCAACCAATCAATTAATTTTTAGAATATCCCATATAATTTTATGCTTGAGACGATTAATCTCTGCTTAAACTTCTTCAGTTTTGCTGATATAAACTGTGGCACTTTCCACATCATCTTCATTATCTTTGTCGGTAGTGCGGCAAAGCCGTGTGAGGAATAGATGTCTATGTCCTCTTTCCACATCGCCTTACGTTTTGCCGAGTCGGTGCTTAGCCCTCCCATCCTCATGCGGATGATATATTCCTTCATATATGACACCTTTGGCGAATGCTCATAGAGTGCACGTACAAGGAAATCGGTGTCGGCGGCTATCTTGTATTTATCGTTGTAAAAACCCACCTTTTTATAGAAAGAAGTCTTTATATAGCACGTTGGATGCAACGGTAGCCAGCCCATCTTCACCTTCCTCTTGGAATATTTTCCTCCTATCCAGTTGCGTACAGGCTTGGTGGTGTCTTGGAAATTTACATACAGCCCGTCGCCATATACGAAGTCGGCGTTGGTTCTCCCGAACTCTTTGACCACGTCCGATATGGTATGTTCGGTAATCAGGAAATCGTCAGAATGCACCAGACCAATGACATCGCCCGTCACCATCCGCAAACCTTTGTTTATCCCCTCGTACATACCGTGGTCAGGCTCAGAGATGTAACGGAATGTGAACTGTGGGTGAGACTTTACGAACTCATCTGAATTTGTCAGTTCATCGAATTTCTTGATGATGTCCAACGTGCCGTCAGTAGACGCTCCGTCAACGATGATATACTCTATGTCAGGATAGTCCTGACTTAACACACTCTTGATAGCTTCTTCAATAATCGATACCCTATTGAATGAGGATGTGATGATTGAAATTTTCATGTTATTATTATTAATGACGGATTAAACTAAAGAGTTTTTTAGAGATTTTCCCATTAATTTTGTGCAGCATTATTGCACCCAAATAACTGAGTACAAGCAAACTTAAAAATTGCAGGATAAAGTTATTCATTGGACTCACAACTTTAAATACTACAAACAAGTGAACTAGAAACAACTCATAGGAAATAATCCCTGTAAATTTCAAAAAATTATTAGTCAAAGTGCAACTATCTTTTAACGCAACAATAACGAACATGCCTAAGGGAAGCTTTATGAGCAGGTTGACTGCATGTTCAATTATTGGTAACTCATTCATTTGTTCTCTTATCGTAATTGTGTTCTTTAAAAAGAGAAAAGTGGCGAAAGCAAATAGTACCAAGCTACCAATCTCTTTACTTCTCGTTTTCAAGAACACGAAGCCCTTACTGTTCTCAGCTATCAAAACCCCAAAAGGGAAAGACAAAGCTTGTTCTGCCTGAGTATTCCCCAAGGAAGCAAATATCACCATTGAGGAAAAAGATATTATAATCCATCTGTTTTTATATAGCCACTTGTGTGTAATATAGAATATAATGTACCAAAGGAAGAGAAATTGTAAAAACCAGTTGCCAGAGGATATTAGCAATAATAATTTCAGTTCTTCAACGATGTTTTGCTTATTAAAGCAAAAATTTACAAAGAGCGAAATAGTCCATACCAAAAGCCAAGGTATACATATCCTTACGATCTTCTTTATCCAGTAGTAACCAAGTCCTTTCGCTGAGAAGGACCTGCTTACGCCATATCCGCTTAAAATCAGGAATATTGTTACCCCCCCCCCACCTAAAGGAGTCAAAAGTCGGGTATGCAAAATGCTTCCGCAATGTGCTACCATTATCATCAATATGGCTATTCCACGCATGATGTTGGTATAGTCCTTTGACATAAAACTAACTGAACAGCTTTTCACTATATTTGTCTAATTTTGTATACATTCGTTGTATGGGGTTCTTAAATGATATGTTTAACAATGGCATTACAATATATCTTCTCGCCAGATCTGTTATAATGCAGACTATGATAATTATCGCCGTTTGACCTACGATTGTTAAAGGCAGATACGCTGAGTCTGCATAATTCTTGCAATGGAAGATACTGTCGTATATGTAAATTCTAATCCAATAGTTGTCACTTATAAGATATATAGGAAACACAAATGTTGCGAGCCAGTTGATGTTCATGCTTGTAATACTAATCCGTGATGCAGCAAGTACCAAACAAGCTGCCAATACAATGGTTATCAAAGATATTGTGCTGTAAAAATAAGTCACATGGTTCATTACATATTGTACTTTGGAAATCTCCGCCATAATAGGCAGGCCAATCCAACCTACAATACACACCAATAAAACTATATTAACTGTTTTCTTATGTAGCTGTTCCCCATAAAGTCTTAGATAGGCACCTATAACATACATGATGAAGAAGGCTATTACCGGATTACAATAGTTGTCTTTTTTAAACAGAAAAGTATATGGGAACACCCACCAAATGAAACAAAGAGCCATAATGATGATGAATGGTTTCATGGTTTTGCTGTACATCAACATTCTGTTAATGTAGGGATGGAACGTATACAATATCAGATAGACGGTTACGAACCAGTTGCTACCAAAGACCAATGGGAAAGAAGCCATTTTTATTATTTCTGAGGCCCCTCCCCCAACTCCTAAAATCGTAACAGATACAGTGATTATAATCCCATAGAACCAAGTAAGGGTAAACAGTTTCAATACTTTTTTGAGAAAAACCCTGTTTGATTCTATGAGGAAATACCCTGAAATCATAACGAAAACATCAACTCCAAGGTTGCCCAAATTTAAGCATCGGAGTAAGTCCCTATTAAAAGCATTGTCTATATATGAGTAAACAAACGAACTGTCGGCGTAACCATGCCATGACAGATGACTTAAGACTATGAAGATAATAGCAACTATGCGTAGAACTTCGAAGCTGGAATTCCGGACTTTATTATCCATGTTGTACTAATTTTGTATTAGTTCCATAATACGATACAACCACTGACAGAAGAGCCAAAGTATATATCACATATTCCTGGTGAGTTAACATATATGAATTGAAAGGAGAGATTAGTATATAAAAGAAGCCTATTGTCAAGAACAAATATTTCCAGTCATTGTTCAGCCTCTTTATACACTTGACATAATTTATCACAATCATTGTCTGCATAAGTATTCCCAATAAACCAGACTGCGCGAGATAACCAACAATGCCAATATCGTCTGTAAACAGCTTAAGGAAAGTACCTTCTGATATTAGATTATTTGGGGAGGAAAAACCTACGCCCACAAGTGGATGTTGCAGAAAAACCATCCAATAATAGGCATAGGCATCAATACGCTGAATGCTTGAGGCTTCCTTCATACTTATACTTTCATTTATAATGCCCATTACATAATTGTAAGTATAATAGACAACAAGTGCGACAAGCGTTATCTTGATGGCTGCTCCTATACATCCAGCACGTTTCATCAGTTTTCCCCAACGGTAATAGAAAAGGATAACGACACCACCCAAAACGGCAAAGATGGTAGAGCGTGATTGATTGACCAATATGATACATGTCAATGTCAGAAGAATCCACGCCCACGAAAATATTCTATCCTTGTCTTTTCGAAATAAAACTCTATGTAATTCGAAAAATAGGCCCAGTGTCATTGCATTGGCACCCATAAAAGACCTCATACCATCTCTTTCCGATAAAGTATCCTCAGCAATAAGATTTATTAACCCAGCATACTGCAGTAACAGAACTATCATAACGATCCTTGAAAAAAACACCATGGGGGCCATCAATGAAGATACTCCGTACCTATGTCCCATACTTGCAAATGGTCTAAACAACAAGAGCATGGGAAGAGCCATCATGTAGCTTCTAACCTCTGTCTGTATAGGTGCTGCATCATGTGTGAATGTATAAATAGCAGAGACGAGCCATAAAAGGAGATAGCACTGTATGAATGGCCTAAATCCAGTTGATTTTAGATTATATGATGTTCTTAGTAATAAGAAGAACAGGAAGCATAACAATATATATATTATACGCCAGTCTAGAAAGTTAAACATCCAGAAGAAACTTTCTGCTGCGAAAAATATCAGTAATATAAATATTGTTCCACCACTTTTATGGAGCATAATGTTATTTTATTAAAATGTTATGGATATATGCCTTTACTAATGACAACAAGTAGCCTTTTTGAGAGAGTAAGTCTTCTTTCCGTTTCAGTCTTAAGGTTTCTTTCTGTGAAACCCATGAGTTTCCTGCACCATTTTCTTCAAAATCAGCCAGAACTTTCTCTATCAAATAAAAATTGCATCCTTTCCTTTTTAAACGAATCATGAGCTCATAATCTGCTACATATTTGTACCTCAAATTAAATAAGCCGAACTTTTGATAAACCGTCCGCTTTACAAAACACGTTGGATGCTCTATCATATTATTTTTGAGTTGTGAACTTGGCAAGCCTGTTACACGTGACAGAACGCCATTTGATGTATGACGCAGAAGGCCATGAAAAACATCGACATCCTGATGTTGTGCTGCTTCCTCTGATATAGTCTGAACTGTCCAAGGCATGTAATAGTCGTCACTGTTAATAATGCCGATATAGTCGCCATTAGCCATTCTAATACCTTTGTCCATTGCGTCATAGATGCCTTTATCTTTCTCACTTACCCAATTAAATTTAACACCTTTATCTTTAAAAGAAGGCCCATACTCCTTGATTATTTCCACGGTATTGTCTGTGGATTTACCATCTATGACAATGTATTCTAATGGTAGTACAGTCTGCGCAAGCACGCAATCAAACGTTCTCTTGATTGTCTTGCCACTATTAAGGCAGACGGTAATTATTGATATGGTTATCATTTATTTCTCAGTTCTTTAAATAATTTTTCATATTGTCGGATAGAATTTTCCACCGAAAAGCACATGCTTCTGTTAAAAGAATCCCATACATTTTTTTCACATGACGTGTCCACCAATTGAATGACGGATTCTGCCATCTTCTTTGGGTCATTCATTGGTATGAGGATTCCATATTTTCCGTGATCAAGTAATTCTCTCGGCCCCACAGGACAATCTGTTGATATTACAGGCAGCCCTGTGTTCATGGCTTCCACTATGACGTTACCAAACGATTCATATATAGAAGACAACACGAATATGTCATACTTGGACATGTCTGATTGCAAATCGTGACTAAATCCCATAAAATGAACTTTATCAGCAATTTCTAAATCACGACACAAATTTTTCAGATAATCTTCCATATCTCCGACACCGTAGATATAGAGTTCGGTATTCACCCCCCTGTCTATTAAAATCTTTGTTGCCCTTATAATGATGTCTTGCCTCTTTTCTGATGACAATCGTCCTGCCGTCACCAATTGAATATGGTCTTTGTCAATGGGCTTGTATCTATAAAGCTCATTCGTTGACGTGATGGGATTATAGATAACCTTCTCTTTTGTATTGATACCCTTGACGGTTTTTCTCATATCATCGCACACTCCTCTTGATACGTACACCAAGGCGTCCATCATCTGAAACAACTTTAGTACTCTTGGCATAATCATATTGAAAAAATACCCTTTCTTAGACAAATTACATACAGTTGACCATACTGTGTGCTGAGTGTAAATAATTTTTGTTCCACGGTTATAATAATGCTTATACAATAGGGCAAAGAAAGTTTCATCCAATATGGATGTCATGATTATGTCCGGTTCCAATCTTTTAAGTGCACTGATTGATGCAAAAAGACTTCTTTTGATGGACTTAGACTCAAGACAGATTATCTTAAAAGGATAGTTCGATTTTGTTGCCGTTTCTTTCTTTGTTGTTACAACGATGTACGTTACATCATGTCTTGCTTTGAGGAAATTTTTTGCCAATGATGTATTGACTCTCTCAACCCCACCACCTTCCAGCTCTCCACAAATTATGGCTATTTTCATGCTTTGAAAGATTCTATTATGTCATAAGTTGTTTTAGCCATGTTCTCAATTGTGTATGGCCTTATCTTAATAAGGCTTTTCTCACCCATGTCATGTCTTAAAACATCATCACCTAGAAGCTTTTGAAGCAGCGTCAAAAGGGTATTCGTGTTGCCTGCATTATATAAGAAACCATTTTCTCCGTCTTTTACAAGTTCTAAAGCAGCTACTGTCGTATATGTTGATATAACTGGTAGTCCCATCGCCATGGCCTCGTTGACAACAAGCCCCCACACATCATGACGAGACGGCAATACAAATACATCTGCAGCCTTATAGTAATTTTCCAAATCGTTTTTTTGCTTGAAGTCTACAAAATGAAAATTCTTAGGAGTCTTGCCTATGAAAGATTCGAATTCTGTACCTTTTGGATTGCCACCGACAAGATATACTCCGCAATCTGCTCCTAACTTATCACTGATACCTATCATGTCTTGCCACCCTTTCTGCAAAAAAAGTCGGCCTACACAAAGGATAATTTTCCGTTCTTGCATGCCCAACAACGTCCTTAGTCTTGCTTTTTCTTCTGACGGCGCAACTTGTTTCAGCAAGTCATTTGCCTTCAATGAAGAGAAGAGGTATTTTCTCATGATGTTACGTGGAATATCATAGCTTGCAAGCGCGTTCATGCTGGCTTCACTAGTGATGAGGTAGCATTTGGCCCCACCATTCAAATATTTCTTAATAGCGTGCTTGACAAAATTATCCTTCTTTGCAAAGCCACCATCGCCAGTCATGAAATATGACGTGTTGGTCAATCTTAGATACTGGGTGAGCAATATTCCCGTGGGGGAATAATAAACTCCTACAAGTATCTTGTCAAAATAACCATCCTTGACTATTTTGATTATGCCAGGACAAAAGGCTATGTCGTCTCCTATTGGAATCCCTTTAAGGAATATTCCTTTGAAGTTTGTCATTTCTTTTCCCAGCCAAGTGGCATCACGGCTTTTTGCGTTGTGTCTTTCAAATGTCACAGTCAAATCCACATATTTACCAAGTTCATTGTAAAAATCTATACGGTAGGGAACAGGTATATTGGTGGTGAAAAGCACTTTCAATCGTTTGTTCATATCTTCAAAATCAACTTATAAAGTTCAAGATATTTGTTATATGCATATTTCTTATCATATTTTTCAGCCCTATGACGACAATTTATGATTGACTCTTTGGTCTTCTTATGCTTAACTATTATTTCAGCTATGCCTTTTATGTCTCCTTGCGGAACTATATAGCCCGTTTCTTCAGTTACGGATTCTACTGACCCACCAGTATTATATGTTATAACGGAAGTGCCACAGGCCATAGACTCAAGATTCGTCGTAGGGAAGTTATCCTCATATGTAGGATTCACAAATATGAAAGCCTCATTGTACAAGTTTACAAGTTGTTCGATGCTTTCTGTATGGAGAATGGCTCGAACATTTTGAGGTATATGCTTCAATTGCTCTTTTTTCACTCCGACCATCATGACCTGATATTCATCATTGAGAAGCATTCTAGAAAGTGCTATCATATCGTCAAAGCCTTTTCTCTTACTCCAAGTTGAAGCAAGCCCCAAAATAATTTTCTTGTCTGCATACCCAAGCTTTGGCTTAACTCTGAAGACATCAAGGTCTATCCCGTTATTTATGACAACTCCCGAATACTTGTTTAAGTATGATCTTCGAATTAACCCCATAAGCCATTCGCTTGGTGTTATGATGGTCATGTCGCATAAGGATGAAAATGCTTTTTCCTTAATTTTCAGGTTTCTCTTTGACCTGTCTACGTATGATTTAGGATAGGTATTTATCTGAGGACAATCTCCGCATTTTTGCATCCATTCATAACATTTAACGAAAGTGAAGTGCACACAGTGTCCTGTCAGACACCAGCAGTCATGTAGCGTCCATACCGTTGGTATCTTTTTGTCATGGAGATAACGAAAAAGCATTTCCACATTTATGTAATATCCATGGAGATTATGCAGTTGAACCAAGTTGGGTTTATAATTTTCTATAAAGTCTATCAACTGTCGGGTGCCATGCTTTGACCACAATCCGCAAGCGTCATCCAGGCGTGACATTAATGCATGAAAATAAATTTCCGGTTTGCTGCCAAACATAAAGTCACGAGCTGGATCCAAGACTCCCCCCCTGCCGTAAGCAATCTTGTTATCTATGCCATTCTTTGTCAGTACGTCACTTATATCTCTTGTAAGGCGGCCGATACCACCAGTAGACGCAACGGCTATTTGTAAAACTCTCATCTTAGCTTCTTATTATACTTCGCAACCAAAGTCGTGTATTGCTGTATATTTTGTACATGGGATTGACAATGGAGTAATATTCTTTGAAAATGAATTGCTTTCTGAAAGAGTCGCTTTCGCTTAACCATTTGTTTAATAAACAATAGCAGTCATAATCTTCTATTGATGCCACGTCAAATGATTCACTGACCCACTTTAATTGCTTACTTGAGGGATTCCTTCCTATATAGAATTTCCCATTCCTGAGATTTTTCCATAGTCGTAGAACATATCTGTCGGATGTGTTCTGCACATATGCCGCATAAGTCTCAAATTCACTGAACCCAGACAGGTTGAGCTTATCTTTGTCAATACTTCTGATTGTCTTTTTATAAAAAGTATCACCATCCAATGCTATAGAATTCTCTATCTCGTTTATCATGTTTTTAACAGTAGCCGAGTGAAACAGCATGTGTTCTGTAATAAAGGAGAGTTTTTCGTTTTGATGTGCGAAAGTTGGTGGCAATTTAGTTAATAACTTGAAATAGTCATTATCGCCATATGGCATGGGTACATAGTCTAGGAATGGTTTTCCTTCATTGTCCCAAAATGTGATTTCTTTGAGAGGCAAGGTATCACTGTCCCATGTAAGATAATATTCATCATTGCAACTATAGGCATAAGCTAGTTTTAAGAACTGTTGAAAGTACCAACCTGTTCTCCTTACTGCTTTCGGATAGATGTTGAAGATTATTGATTTTACATTGTCAAATGTAAGTCCATTAAGCAACTTATCCTCATCATAAAATTTAATACTATCAGATAATTCTGACAAATAGTTTTGCATCTCTTTTTTAGCAATGATAATGATTCTTTTCCAAGGAAGATACTTTTTTATGAATGGTAAGCTCATTCGCAAAGAATCCAAATCATTCATAGCTATAGGTATAATTATATCAACTTTACCCTTATACATCTTATATGTTTTTTGTGGAGAGTTTTTCAGAACTAATGTACATGTCGTTTTGTAACTTTAGTATGTCAAGCACCTATAATTTCTTTAGGTATTTATTTGTGCGAATAATTCTTACCCATGACAATGCATAACGGTATAATTAGTGCGGTCATAAAACTGCATAAAAACAATTCTATTCACATAGAGTTTGTTGTCATTGGCAGTAAACTACTTTTGAAGAGTACAGTCTAACCCATGTTGGGTAGAAAAGGAAGTAAAAAACCGATAAAAAACATATATGTCAAGTGTCCACATACCGAACTTTTGAATTGCTTTAGAAATTAAGTTATCCAATTTCTTAAAAGTCCATATTCATTATTATAGATAATACAGCTACGAACTTGACTTCTATCTGTAGTTTTAAGAGAATAATATATAATATTGTGTAACAAGCCGTTTGCGCCATGTAATGAATAAGCCAATAAGTGACCAATTACAACAAGGATTATTGCAAGCCCCTTAATTTTATCAATGTAAGCAAATCCTTTCATGTTCTTACTTACGTACGAGTAAAGTCAATTTAAACTTTCAATTATTATTCGACCAATATTCTGCCATGAATACTGATTACAAAATTCTTTGTATTCTACAGATTCCGTATTGATACCTGATTTCATCAACTCATCAAAAGCGGAAGAAAATTCTTCCACATCTTGAGCAAAACGTATAAAGTCACACTCTTTATATCCAGACACAGGAACTGTTACTGCAGGCGTTCCACACATTACGCACTCTACTATCTTCAGCGGTCTTGATGCTTGTATGAATTTGTTCTGTCTATAAGGAATAAACAGTATTTTGAACCGCCGATATGCAAACCCTATTTCATCTTTCCCTATTTTTCCAAAATAAAAAGTATTGTGATACGTGTTTAGTAGATGTTCGAAAAAAGGTCGCATGTTTTCTTCTACTGTGCCAACAAAATAAAAGTCTATGTCACTTCTCTTAGAGATTATACCTTCCATCAGTTTACAATCAGTCCAATCTCTGAGGTTACCTATATAGGCGACGGTGTTAGTTAGAGACTTAACATCTAGATATTTCTGAGCGATATTCAAATCAGCTCCATTACCTGTAAAGTAAACATGCTTGTTGACTTTCTGTCTGGACTCCTGCAAAGCTTTGGAAGCGACATATATAGCATCGGCATACCGGCTTGCTATATCATCCTGTGCCATTTTTTTCTTATTTGGCTTATCATCACTTGCCCGTCTTCGCAATTCGTCTGGTAAATAGTAACCAAATTTAATATTCTTCCGCGAGTGGAGCAGTATTTGAAACCATATTGGATCATATACAAGAAAGTCCACCTCCATATCAGCAAGTTGTGGAAAATTGTGGTTAAGATATTTCCACAAAAGCCTTCTAAAATAAGGATATATAATTTTTGGTGCTATTTCATGCCGTATAGGGAAAAGAAATCTGCCAAGATATAAGTTGTGTTTTATTTGTTTTGGCTTTTTTTTTGCATCTGCAATACGATAACACAATTTCTTTTTGAGCCTTGAGACAACGTAATCAGCCGGAATGTTCAATACGATGAACAGGTCATCAGTTATATCTGCCATTATATTCCACAAGTCGTGGTGGTTTGCCCTCTCATACTCTTGGTATACCAATATTACAAATGCTTTCACGTTTTTATGTTTTATAGTCAAAAAGAAATAATGAATATCCGCAATCATCCAAATCAGTAAATTCGATGTTTGAAACTCGTTCTGTTAGTACATGCGCAGAGTTCAAGCCTTTCAAAAAGGTGGAAGCCGAAATATCTCCGGTTGAACTTATAGCAGAACTCATTGAGATAGAGCTGCCGGAAGTCTGCTTTGACATCGTGATACGTGTCAAGAATGCTACGTTTGGCATTGCTGATGGATATGTGTACCCACGGGAGTACTCTGCCGACCATAACCTTGTCCTTCATGACATAAGTTTCATGTCCGGCAACCACACCATTCCTGACGAGTGTTGAATAAAAGGACCGGCGGCATCGATCGTTGCCTCCACCGACCTCTTTATCCTGTCTTCCTCCGTTGCAGCTTTCAAGTTAGGTATGACCATCATCTTGATGTGACCGACCTTTTTACACGTACTGTACTTCTTGGCTGGCATATCTGTGGGGACAGAACTCTCCGCCATGACAAGGACCGTCTTTTTCCGTTGGCTTCCGTGCCCGCGTTTGAGAGGGCTGCACTTCCCGCTGTCAGGCGTTTCCGTGGTGAAGAAGCCCTCGTCGAGTTCCACCTGGTCAAACAGCCGGTAGAGACCGTCCCGCTTCCCTATCACGTCACGCAGCTTATGCATCATTTCCCAGACCGGCTGATACCGCTTCCTTCCAAGCCGGCGCTGTACTTCCAAAGCGGAAATGACCCGCTTGGTGCCTGCAATCAGGAACATTGCCACAAACCAGTCGAAAACCGGAAGTTTGCTGCCCTGCATCACGGTGCCAGAACGAAGAGTCGTCTCATGACCGCAATCCGTACATGTCCAAGACTTGTGGCTTGGATTCCAACTGAGGTGCAGACCCCCGCATACCGGGCAGTAAAGGGTGTTGCATTCGCGGTATTCCCTGAGAGCACGCTCACAGGCTTCCTCGTCCGGATAAGTCTTGTAGAAATCAGTCAGATTCATAGTAACTCCTTTCTGTTAGACAATAATACTGCTACAAAGTCTGCGCCAAGTACACAATGATGGCTGTGCAAACTCTGTTAAATTTGGATGATTGCAGATATTCATAAAAGAAATAGTTTGAGAATTTGTCAATCGGAAATTGAGAGTTAGCAGTGCCTCCAACTCTTCTCTCTAAAATCAGCAATGTTTTCGAAAAATCTTCTTGACAGCTCTTCTGAATACCTCTTTAGATCGATAGAATCCGGTGTTTATGACTTTCTTCCGTAGGATTTTCCACAACCGCTCTATCAGATTGAGATTTGGGGAATCTGGCGGAAGGAATATTTGCCTGATTCTTGTCCCTTCCGCCCATTCCTTGAGCTCCTTGTTGTGGTAGTACCTTGCATTGTCAGAAATGATATAGATGCATGAGCCTTCAGGGTGTCCTCTGGTAAAGGCCTCCCCGTACAATTCGCGGGTAGACTGCGCATTGACGCTCTCGCAATCATGCGCTATGACATCCGTAACATCATGGGCATTCAACAACCCGTTAATGTCCACACGGTCACGACTGCTTACGGTTGGCTGGGAAAGCTGCTCACCTTTCTTATCCAAACAGAAGTGGAACGACTGTTGTGGGCAGGATGGACGCCGTCCGCATAGTAGATCACAGCCTTTTCATCCTTTGTAGACAATATCCCGGTAAGTTCTTCTGCAAATCTCAACTGTTCTTCAAAGTCTGCCTCACATGGAACTTCCGTGGTCTTCTTATAGGTGAAGCCTATACGGGTTTCTTTGAGGAGTATAGGACACGCGTCAAAGATCGTGCGAATCCCGCCGATACCCTTTTGGCATCTGTATAAACATGTTCCTTCAACTCCTTGCGCAAGACACAGAACTGGCTGCAGCCGAGCATCCCTCAATCCCCCTTGTAATGGTTCTCCAACAGTTTCTCGATACCGCCAGTTTGGTATTCACTTACATGACAGTATATTGTAGCCGTACTTATACCCAAATCTTCAGCTATTGATTTGGGGCTGCGACCGTTGTCAAACATGAGAATACAGGTTATCCGTACATAGTCGGGGGGTACCGGCTACGTTGCGCTGAAGGTGTCTGAGATCGGCCTTTTCTTCTATGGACAACTTTAATCGCATAGTATAGATGGTAACTGTTTTTTGTGAAATTCGCAAATTATTTGCGTTCGACTATAATCACATTTTGTTTGTAATTTGTCTTATTACTCTACATGGATCCCCAGCAGCAATACAATCTTTTGGAATATCTTTAGTCACAATGCTTCCCGCACCTATTATTGCTCTATCGCCTATGTGTACTCCTTTTAAGATTATACAATTTGCCCCTATAAGAACATCATCTCCGATAATAATTTCCTTACTGATCTTGTTTAGCCTATCACTTTTCGAATTTCTCCTATCTAGGTAATAAAGCGAATGCGCATCGGTATCGAAAATCATAGTCCCCCCCCACATCAACATGGTCACCGATGGTTAGCCCTTTTGTTATCCAAATGATGGGTGAAGACATTCCTACGTTGCAGCCAATCTTTAGGTAGGCTCCATGGTCAACAGCTATTGCAGATTTATTTTTACATAAAGGATTTATATAAAACGAACCTGACATCTTAAAATAATCGCCAATTGTAACAATAGCGCCTTTGTTAATATTCAACTTTACGTATGAGTCTACGACAAAGGATTTGCCGAATTTTATGCCATTAGCAATACAATATAATTTGTTGTAAATAGGCATTATTGACAAAAGCCATCTACGTCTTAAGTATGCAAATATCTTAAATATTACTTTTATCATTTTATCCATAATCCTTGCGCAGTTTCATTTAAAATTTTCTTCACTTGAATTAGAGCTAAGAAGCCTTGAATAAACCAGGCAATAGAGGGTATAGCAATAATACCAATCAGACCGAACGATCTACCGACATATGTGAACATCGGCCAAGCAATAACAGCCAAGAAAATATAGGTTATCAATTGAATTCTTATAGTCCCTATTCCGTTTATAAGTGTCATAAACAAGCCCAGAGACTGCGAAATTATCAGAAGAAACATTGCTACTGAGATGCTGAAGTCCATTTTTACACTGTCTCCTATCCATATATGATAAAATATTGGAGATATTAACAGCATTACAAGTCCTACAATACATGATATAATCCACAACTGTTCCAGCCTTTTGACCATCGACTTCATCCAGGCAAAGTCCTTTTGAGTATATGCATCCGTAAAAGCGGACCAAAAAGGTGCAACTATAATGGAAAGAACTTGGTAAAGTATTCCGAAATATCTATTTGCTATCTGATACTGCGTTACGGCAGTTGAACCTACCTCTCTAGAAATTACTATATTGACAACTTGAAAAATTGCGATTAAACATAAATATATAATGAAGAATTGTCCCCCAAGTTGTAATATGTTTTTTATTAAAGATCTTCTTATGAACCTTATTGACGGACTGTATATTTTATAATGAGAAAAGTTGAATAGCAAGAGGGAAGCTATTAGTGTTACTATAAAAGGAACACCTGCATAATAAACTGCTAATTTGTATAAACTACCCGTTGTTGTTTTTGTTAGAATGAATACGACCAAGAGAGATATATATTGTCCGATACCAGCAATAACTGAAGAGTAGCCGTTTTTTTGATCAGCCGAAAGGAAGGAATTTATGACGCTCACTACCATATTTAAGCAAGCGAATGTGCAGACTATTGCAAACACAGATCTAAGTTCATCATGATAAGTTGGTGAAACTTTAAGAACTTCAGTCCAATCTATAAAATAATTTATTATTAGTGCTATTAATAGTACTATTCCTACAACATTACTTATAGCGAAATATGTAGTACTAAGCAATCTTCTACACAATAAAGTATCACCCTTAGCTTTTGCTTCTGCAAACTTATTCCTAAAGCCATTCCCTAAGCCTAGGTCAAAGAGAGTAACCCATCCGATTACCGATGACAAAGTCAACCAAATACCATATTTCGTGGGGGTTAGATAGTGTATGGTTAAAGGTATAAGCAATAATGTTGAAAGAACACTAGCTCCCTTCATTCCAATTGACAAAGCTGCGTTTCGCACAATATCTTTTGTGCGTTCTGTAGACTTCGAAAATTTAGATATAAGAGATTTTATTTTATTCATTAAATATAATGCCGAATCTGTCTTGTTTGAATTTAATTTTCTCTCATTGCCACCATGTTGTCGTTTAATAAACAGACATTGAACAATAAATGTCAACGAAGTCCGATGTATAGAAAATACAATGAACTTGAATGTTAAAGCCTATTGGCACTGTTCTTTGGATTTGCATCAATATAGATTACTGTAATAATATCAGATGTTTTTCCATCTTTCGAAGAGGATTTGTTCAAAACCTATACTACCTGTGATTCTTGTTCTTTATTAAGTTCAACGATAATAAATATGCCATATTTTGCATCTTCTGCCCGCATGTATGCAGGTAATTGCTGTGAATAGCCATGATAAAGTTTATTACTGTTTGATAAATTCATCTTCACTGCAACCTTTTGATCATAACCAAATGAGAATTTAAAATCCAATTCTCCAATTCCTAGATCTGAATTCTCTGTTAACATCTATATTATAGGCTCTTCTACAGTATAAGTCAGCGATGGAATAGAATAACTGAGAAGCCGTTTCTTCCTTAAGAATCTTATCTTCATAGTATAGTAAACGGTACATTCTGTTATTTTCAATTAATTCCTTAAATCGTTGACAAATAGATTTTGTTACTTCATAAACGATGTCGGCTGAATAGTTGTTAGTTTGAACGGCTAAATACAAAACAGACTGTTCAATATTTGATGCTTCAATATCATGTTGAACAGACGTTGTTAATTTGTCTAGATATTCATTGTCTCCATGGGTTCTATCATAATTAACGGATAAATATCTTGGAGGAATATTTGCAACTTATTCTTGGGGATTTTACGATGTAAATCTCTAAGCTAGATTCTTCTGGAAGTAGAAAGCTCTTTGTCTCTTCTATATGCCATATGTTCTGTATATGTACTAATATATGGTCTTGCTTTATTCACGAATACGGAACCACTTATGGGTGGTTCTAAAATTAATATTCCCGAATGGAAGCTGCACCATCAGAATACATTTCTGTGGAAACAACTCCCGAAAGAGTTAATCAGCTTGCGAAAGAGGTTGTTTATTCACTCATTTGACTTTATTTATTGACGTTAAGATACAGTTATCCCATAAAGGTGTAAGCTGCGGTTGAACCTTGTTAATCTGTACATATCTGAAGATATTTGTAAACGAGGCATGTTATACCAGAGACTGTCTTGGCACGTTATTCCAATACTGTGTGCAAGCGAGCTTGTTCATTGCCATTTCTATGAAACCGAAGATATGCTCAATACAGCATCTGCTCCTTGACTTTATACGGTTGTTCTGTTTCTGTTTTTCGGTAAGCGAATGGTTCCGAGCCCTTTCTCACAGATGACAGGCTCCATGCCACATTCACGGACAATGTCTTCTCTTGCCTCATATCCGGCATCAAGATATAATGTCCGCCCCTTGTCGTTTCCCTCTATGGGAGGCTTGGTGACATTGGGGGTGTGCACGTTTGCGTCAGTGGTGGTATACAATTCTACGAGCTTTTGATTTCTTGTCGGCCTTGACATGGACTTTGTAGCCGTAATGTGTCTCACCACGTTTCTTTGTGTACCTTGCATCCATATTCTTGTGGCACTTTGTGCAGCTTGTCCTTCCACAGTCCGTTGCCATTGCCGGACGTTATCTGCCTGTTCTCTTCATGAGTGGCGCGCTGCCTTGGGGCGTCTACAAATGAGACATCTATAATCTTGCCTTTATTGAAAGACAAAACGTGGCCATTCAAGTATTCACGGAATGTGTTGAACAACGTGTCGAATGTGCCGGACCTGCTTAATACGTTCTTTACATTCCATACGGCCTCTTCGTCAGGGATATCATCCACTGTGTATGCCGAGAAATTGGCGGAAGCTTGTACGGTCGATGATCTGATATTGGATCTGTTTGTCGACCAAACCATAATAACGTTGCATTAAAACGGCATCGTACTGCAAACGGTAGGCCGTTGACTTGCAGTCTTTCTTTACGAGTACGTCCTCCAATGCAGGACGGAACATTTCAAAATCCACTGGGACTGACAACTGCTAGAGCGGATCCTTCATTGCGAAAAGGGCTTCAATAGTGGAGTCCCCTTCAAAAAGGTTCTCGTCTTTTTGCTGTCTACATATTGTTGTTTTCTTTATGATTGCTACACTTTGTCATGTAAAGGTACTAAAAAATATCGAGGAAACAGCATTGTACGCTGATTATCAACCAATCAATTAATTTTTAGAATATCCCATATAATATTAATTGTGCCACAGATGTTCAACTGCCAAGTTCTTTCCCCCCAGGCCCCTCAATGTTTTCAAATATAGATAATTTATGGTTTAAAACTTCTTCCCCGATTGCACTTCTACGTTGAACTTGCCCGGGAAATACTGCTGTATACAGCCTTTTGCCTCTGTAAAGATTTTATAGCCCTGGCTCGAAATCTAAAATTTACCATTATAATATTCACATTCTAAATCTGGTAGTTCTGTTTCACTTTTTGTATTCGAAATGGATACTGTTATGAATGATAATGAAAGATTGTAAATGTCCAAGAAACGTAAACTTGTGTAAGGGGAACTGCCACTCTTCCCACCGTGTGTACAGTAGGGGAATTGCCATTTGTATAATCTACCTCGGTAGAGATATAGGATAGGCATCGGAGTGCTACGTTCCCGCATGGGAGATGATCAAGAAAGGCAGAGAGGGTAAAGGGACCTTCAACTGTCAAGCGGTATCGCCTCTTGGTAAATAGCTTGTGATGCAAATGCCGTTTGAAAGAGATTTCCCTTAGATTCTTCGCTATTTGTCACCCTTGCACATCTCGCAGAAATATTGTATTTACAATGCGGTGCAAAGGTAGGAATTTTTGGCGATAACACCAAAAGGAAAGGAAGAAAATGCCTCTCTCAAATATTCTTTTAGGGGGAAATCAAAGAATAAAAGAATAAAAAGGGTATAAATATCCCGGTTTTGCGTTCTTTTGTTTGGAAGGAAGGGGGAATACCGAATAAATATGGTGTCCCCCTAATCTTCTTAAGAGGTGCGTTTGGGCTGGGGCAGCAATAAGTTGAGCACCACACCGATGATGGCAGAGAGGCCGATGCCTGACATGGCGAAGTCGCCGGCAGAGAGCACGGCACCGCCAATGCCCATTGTGAGTGTGACGGAGATGATAATCACGTTGCGTGTCTCGTTCATGTCCACCTTGTGGTGGATAAGATTCTGTACTCCCACACTGGCTATCGTACCGAAGAGCAGCAACATGATGCCGCCCAAAACGGCTTGTGGAATGGACTGGAGTAGAGCACTCAGTTTGCCGATGACGGAAAAAACGATGGCCGTAACGGCTGAAATGCGGATGACGGCAGGGCTGGTGACCTTGGTGATGGACATGGCACCGGTGACTTCCGAGTAGGTGGTCTCCGGAGGGCCGCCGAGGAAGGCCGAAGCCAGACAGGCTAACCCGTCACCGAGCATCGTGCGGTGGAGTCCGGGGTCTTTGACGAAATCTTTGCCGGCTACGGCACTCACCACATAGACATCGCCGATGTGTTCTATCACGGGGGCGATGGCCACGGGTATCATATATAAAAAAGGTGCCCACTGGAAATGGGTGATGGTGTCGAGGCTGACAGGATTGGTGAACCACGGGGCTGCTACCACTCCCGAGAAGTCGACCAGACCGAGGATGACGGCCGCAATATAGCCTGCCACAATACCGCAAATCACGGGTACGAGCTTCATCAGTCCCTTGGCGAACGTGAGCACAAGAATGGCCGTGACGAGCGAGACGCAGGCCAGAAGCCAGTGAGTTTTGGCCATGTTGACGGCACTCCCCGAGAGTGACAGGCCGATAAGGATGATGACGGGACCTATGACCACAGGTGGAAACACGCGGTCAAGAAACTTGCGGCCCTGCCATTTCACGATGGCACTCATCACGAAGTAGACGAGCGACACGCCCACCAGTCCGGCCAGCGCACCGGGCAGTCCCCACTGTTGTGTGGCTGCAATGATGGGGGCAATGAAGGCAAACGAACTGCCGAGGAAGATGGGCACTCGTCCTTTGGTGACAAAATGGAAGATGAACGTGCCCAGACCGGCCGTGAAGAGGGCGGTGGAGGGGTTGATGCCGACGAGCAGGGGCACGAGCACCGTGGCGCCGAAAGCCACGAAAAGGAATTGCACCCCCACGATGGTTTTCTTCGATAACGAGAGATTTTCTGTATCCATTGGTTTTGTTGATCTAAATTGAGTGCGAAATTAACAAAAAAAATCAATAATCAATAACTTTTTGCCATAAAATGTGTACTTTTGCAACCTGTAATCGAATCTAACTCTTAAATACTTAAAATGCAAGAACTCATCTACGGTCTTCATGACAGGCCGCCCGTGAAGGAATCGCTCTTTGCCGGTTTTCAGCATTTGATGGCCATTCTTGTCGCCATCGCCACACCTCCCCTCATCATCTCCAGTGCCTTGAACTTTGATGCCTCCACGACGGCTTTCCTCGTGTCGATGGCATTTTTCGCGTCAGGTATCGCCACTTTCGTACAGTGCCGCCGCGTGGGGCCTGTGGGGACGGGGATGCTTTGCATTGAGGGTACGAGTTTTTCCTTCATCGGCCCCATCATCACCATTGGTGCCATAGGCGGACTGCCCATGATTTTCGGTTGCTGTATTGTGGCGGCACTTGTAGAGGTGGTTATCAGCCGGCTGTTGAAATACACCCGCCGCATCATCACCCCGCTTGTGTCGGGCATCGTGGTGACGCTCATCGGTCTTTGCCTTCTCAAAGTGGGTATCACCGCATGTGGCGGAGGAGCAGCCGCCCGGACAGACGGAACGTTTGGCAGTCTGCCCCATCTGGCCTTGGCAGGCTTGGTCATCGTGACCATTCTCATCTTCCAGTGCAGCAGCAACCGCTTCCTGCGTATGGGGTCTATATTTATAGGACTGGTTGTAGGATTCGTGGCCGCTTGTTTCATGGGGATGGTCAATTTCGACTCGGTGTCAAGTTTCGGAGGCGTGAATATTCCCGTACCGCTCAAATACGGACTCAAGTTTGACATCTCGGGCATCATCGCCCTTGGACTCATCTTCATGATTACGGCCATCGAAGCCTACGGCGACATCACAGCCAATTCGATGATTTCGGGCGAGCCCGTTGAGGGTGACATCTTTATCAAACGTGCCCAAGCCGGTGTGCTCGGCGACGGATGCAACTCCATCATGTCGGGACTGCTTTGTGCTTTCCCCAACTCCATCTTCGCCCAAAACAACGGTATGATACAACTCACGGGCGTGGCCAGTCGTTATGTGGGCTACTATGTGGCCGGATTCCTCGTGCTGCTCGGTCTGTTCCCTGCCGTGGGTGTGGCATTCTCGCTCATTCCCACGGCCGTGCTCGGTGGAGCCACCCTGTTGATGTTCGGCACGGTGGCAGCAGCGGGGGTGCGTATTATCGCCTCCCACGACATCGACCGCAAGGCCACGCTCGTCATCGCCCTCAGTTTTGCCGCCGGACTCGGCGTGGAACTGCAACCCGAGATCCTCTCTCAGTTGCCTGAAACACTGCGCAACATCTTTGCCAGCGGCATCACCACAGGCGGACTCACGGCGATAGTGACCAATGTGGTGATAAGACTGAAGGAATAATAAGATAGGAGTTAAGGAGTGAGCACTCGCTTCGCTCGTTAGGAGTTAAGACAATAGTCGAATTTCCGAAAAGCAATTTGTTGTTTAATAAGAATAAGGTAAAGAAGCGAAGAGGGGCATTTCTATCCATACACAAGAGTAGAGGCTGTTGTCTTAACTCCTAACGAGCGAAGCGAGTGCTCACTCCTTAACTCCCTTTAACTCCCTGATAAGCAATAAACAATAATTTAAACGTATGAAACATTTTTTCTCAACCCTTGCCCTCGTGGCAACAACAGTGGCTGCATCGGCCCAAAACGTGCAGTTGCACTACGACCTCGGACATTCGCTCTACAACGACCTCGGCAACCGGCCGAGCGTGACCACTACCGTGGAGATGTTCAAGCCCGACACATGGGGCAGCACCTATCTGTTCACCGACATTGACTACCAGCGCGACGGCGTGGCCGGAGCCTATTGGGAAATCGCCCGTGAGTTTAATGTCACGAAAAACAAGCAATGGGCATTCCATGTGGAATATAACGGCGGACTGAACAGCGATGAGAACACTTGGAATGCCACCCGATTCCAACATGCCGTGCTCGCCGGTGGTGCGTGGAATTGGCATTCGGCTGACTTCTCGCGCACTTTCTCCGTACAGGCTCTGTGGAAGTATTACTTCAAGAACCGCCACTATGGTGCCCGGCCTTTCAACGGATTTCAGCTCACCGAGGTGTGGGGCGTCCAATTTGCCAAAGGCTTCTGCACGTTCAGCGGCTTTTGCGACCTTTGGTACGCCCCGTCGGCCAATGGCAAGTGGATTGTGATTTCCGAACCCCAGTTCTGGTGGAACCTCAACAAGTTTAAGGGTTGGGAGAAGATCAATCTCAGCGTGGGTACGGAGTGGGAACTCTCCAACAATTTTGTGTGGAACGACAAGGGAGAGCACAACCGCTTCTATTTCATTCCCACCATTGCGGCAAAGTGGACATTCTAACTTTACGAAGTTACGAGGAGTTAAGGAGTGAGCACTCACTTCGTTCGTTAGGAGTTAAGATAACAGTCTTATTTTCAACGTTCAAAGCTATAAAAACTTTCTCCTTCCTCGAATATTCCAACTAAGTCTTACTTTAACGTCATACACGTTATGTCCATGTATTAAATCAAGGTGAAAGAAGACAAGATCACAAAAAAAAGCTGTTGTCTTAACTCCCTTTAACTCCTTTTAAAAAAAACTATGCTTCAAAAACTTTTCGGCTTCAACGCCACCACCATGAAGATGCGCACCGAGGTGATTGCCGGTGCCACCACCTTCCTCACCATGTGTTACATTCTCGCCGTCAACCCGTCCATCCTTTCCACCACCGGCATGGACAAGGCGGCCCTTTTCACCAGCACGGCTTTGGCCTCGGCCATTGCCACCATTCTGCTGGCCGTTATGGCCAAACTGCCGTTTGCCCAAGCACCGAGCATGGGCCTGAACGCTTTCTTCGCTTTCACGATGTGTCAGGCGATGGAGCTCACGTGGCAGCAGTCGCTGGCTGCCCTGCTTGTGGAAGGCATCATCTTCATCATCATCACATTCTTCAATGTGCGCGAGATGATTCTTGACAGCATCCCCACCAATCTGCGCTATGCCATCTCGGCTGGCATCGGTATGTTCATTGCTTTCATCGGACTGAAAAACGCCGAAATCATTGTGGCCAATCCCGCCACCATCGTCGGCTTGGGCAAGTTCACGCCACCGGCCATTCTCGGCATCATCGGCATTCTGTTGAGCGGTGTGCTCATGGCCCGCAAGGTGAAAGGTGCTCTCTTTTTCAGCATCATCATCACCACGCTCATCGGCATCCCGATGGGCGTGACGCAGGTGGAGAGCGGATGGCTGCCTGTTTCCGCCCCCCATTCGCCGGAGCCCATCTTCTGCAAGTTCGACTTCACGGGGTTGTTCACTCTTAAGATGTTCCTTGTAGTGTTCTCCCTGCTGCTCATCAACATCTTCGACACCGTGGGCACTCTCGTGGGACTGGCTGAGAAGACCGGCATTGTGAAGCCCGACGGTACCATTCCCCGTGTGAAAGAAGCGATGACCAGCGACGCCATCGGCACCACCGTGGGAGCACTGCTCGGTTCGTCCACCATCACCACCTACGTGGAGAGTGCATCCGGCATTGCCGAGGGAGGACGCAGCGGACTCACTTCCCTTGTTGTGGGGCTGTTTTTCCTCGTTTCACTCTTTCTCTCACCGCTGTTCCTGCTCATTCCCAGTGCCGCCACAAGCGGAGCCCTCGTGTTGGTGGGTGTGCTGATGATCGACTCGGTGAAGAAAATCGACCTCAGCCACATCAGTGAGGCTTTCCCTGCCTTCATCACCATGATCACGATGGTGCTCTGCTACAGCATAGCCGATGGCATTTGTCTTGGCATCCTGAGTTATGTCATCATGAAACTGTGTCTGGGCAAGTGGAAGGAAGTCAACATCACACTGCTTGTGCTCTCCGTGCTGTTCATCCTCAATTTCATTTTTGATTAACCCTTTTAAAATCTCCAAGCCCGCATTTGCAACCCCTGAAAACTTAATATTTCTAAAACAATTTTGCTGTTACCCGATATTTTCCTAATTTTGAGGTGTTTATGTTGTTATGCCGGCAGTTTGTCGGCTGCAAACCGAAAATATTATAGAAAATCATATTGACAAACGATGAATATCAAACAGACCATATTGTCCCTTTCTCTTGTATTCCTGCCCATCTGCGCGATGGCGCAAAAGATCACTCTCGGCTCGTGTACCACGCGTGACGGGGGGCAATACAAGGGCGAAATGGTGTCAGGTAAGCCCAACGGTAAGGGCAACACCGTATTTACCAACGGCGACACCTACGAGGGAGAATACGTGAAAGGCCGGCGGGAGGGCTACGGCATCTACACTTTTTCCGACGGAGAGAAATATGAAGGACAGTGGTTTCAAGACCAGCAGCACGGCAAGGGCACTTATTATTTCATGAACAACAACAAGTATGTGGGCCTGTGGTTCCGCGACTATCAGCAGGGGCACGGGGTGATGTACTACTACAATGGCGACCGCTACGACGGCGAGTGGTTTCAGGACAAGCGGCAGGGCAAAGGCACCTACACTTTTTCCAATGGAGCCTACTACCGCGGCCAGTGGCTCGACGACATGAAAAACGGCAAGGGCTTCTTCGACTGGGGCGACGGCACTACCTACGACGGCCAATGGGCCAACAACCAACGCTCGGGCAAGGGCACCAACAAATATGCCGACGGCGATGTCTACGTGGGTGACTGGCGCGACGACATACAGAACGGCAAAGGCATCTACAAGTTCCGTAACGGGGATGTCTACGAGGGCGACTACGCACAAGGCGAGCGCACGGGACTGGGCATCTTCCGCTACGCCAACGGCGACAAATACACCGGCCACTTCCAAGAAGGGATGAAAGACGGTCAAGGGACACTGACGTGGAAAAACGGTGACTCCTACGTGGGACTGTGGAAAAACGACCGGCAGAACGGGCTGGGCAAGCTGACCAAGCACAACGGTGACATCTTTGAGGGTAACTTCAAGGATGGAAAGGGGGAAGGAGAGGTGATCATCCACTATGCTGACGGCAGCAAGTTCAAGGGTGTCTACCGTGGCGGAAAGCGTAACGGGGCTGCCATAGAGGAGAGCAAAGACGGAAAGCGTTTTGAGGGCTCCTATGTGAACGACCACCGCGAAGGGAAGTTTGTCGAGAAAGACCGCAACGGGAAAATCACGGCACGAGGGACTTATGAAAACGGCAGGAGGTTTGAGGATTGAAGGGGCCTCCCCCGACCCCTCCGAAGGAGGGGAGTGCCTTGCGGGACAAAGGCCGTCTAAAGCCCTCTAAGTTAGCAGGATAAGCCCCCTAAATTAGGAGGTGGGGGCTGAACAAGCAACACAGAATAAGTTACTCCCCAGCTGGCCAAGCCCCCTAAGTTTTGAGGCTGAACAAGAAATCTCGTCGAGTCTGTAGGGGCTCACACTTCCGGCTCGTCATTCACCACCTAACACCCACCACCTATCACCTATAAAATAAATAACTAAAAATAAGAAATCATTATGGTTGTAGACACATTAGACAATTTAGAAAAGTATGTTTCCCTCAACCCGCTGTTTCCCGAAGTGGTGAAGTTCATCCGCGAGAACGACTTGGCCCGGCTTGAGCCGGGGAAACATGTCATCAAAGACAACGACCTCTTCGTCAACATACAGGTGGCACACGCCAAGAGCGAGGGCGAAGCCGTGTTTGAGACCCATCGCCGCATGCTCGACATTCAGATTCCCCTCAACGCCTGTGAAGCCTATGGGTACACGCCGCTGGCCCGTCTGCCAGAGGCCGACTACAACGAGGAGAAAGACGTGACGAAATATCCCGGTGCCAAGGCCGAGACGCTTGTGAAATGCCGGCCGGGAGAGTTTGCCATCTTCTGGCCCCAAGACGGCCACCAGCCCTGCATCGGCGAGGGCGACATATTGAAAGCAATCTTTAAAGTCAAAGCATGAAAACAATGAGAAAGGAGACTACCCCCCAGCACATAGGAATCGTGGCCCACGATCCCTATCTGGAACCGTTTGAAGACGCTATCCGCGGTCGCCACGAGCATGCCTTGTGGAAACTCGGCCAACTCACGAATGGCGGCAAGATGAAACTGAGCGACTTCGCCAATGGCCATGCCTACTACGGCCTGCACAAACTCTCAAGGGGGTGGGTGTTCCGCGAGTGGGCACCCAATGCCACCGACCTCTATCTGGTGGGCGACTTCAACGACTGGAAAGAGAACGACCGCTATCGCGCCCACCGTATCGAAGGCACCGGAAACTGGGAGTTGAAACTCTCCGAAAAAGCCCTTAAACACGGCGACCTCTACAAGATGCGCGTGCGCTGGAACGGTGGCGAGGGCGAGCGCATACCTGCTTGGACGCGCCGCGTGGTGCAGGACGAGGAGACCAAGATATTCTCCGCACAGGTGTGGAATCCCGAGAGACCATACGTCTGGAAGAAGACTTCCTTCAAGCCCAAGCGCACACCGCTGCTCATCTACGAATGCCACATCGGCATGGGGCAGGATGCCGAGAAGGTGGGCAGCTATCGTGAGTTCCGTGAGAATGTGTTGCCCCGCATCATCAAGGACGGCTACAATTGCATTCAGATTATGGCCATTCAGGAACATCCTTACTACGGTTCCTTCGGTTATCATGTGAGCAGTTTCTTTGCGGCGTCAAGTCGCTTCGGAACGCCCGAAGAACTCAAGGAGCTGATTGACGAAGCGCACAGAAAGGGCGTGGCCGTGATCATGGACATCGTACACTCCCATGCCGTGAAAAACGAGGTGGAGGGACTGGGCAATCTGGCCGGCGACCCCAACCAGTTCTTCTATCCCGGCGACCGCCACGAGCATCCGGCGTGGGACTCGCTCTGTTTCGACTACGGCAAAGACGAGGTGGTACACTTCCTGCTCTCCAACTGCAAGTATTGGTTGGACGAGTTCCACTTCGACGGTTTCCGCTTCGACGGTGTCACCTCCATGCTCTATTACAGTCATGGGTTGGGGGAGGCTTTCACGAATTACGGCGACTATTTCAACGGCCATCAGGACGACAATGCCATCTGCTATCTCACATTGGCCAACAAACTCATCCATGAGGTGAATCCCAATGCCATCACCATCGCCGAGGAGGTGAGCGGGATGCCCGGACTGGCTGCCCGTTTCGAAGACGGCGGCTACGGCTTCGACTATCGCATGGCGATGAACATACCCGACTATTGGATCAAGATCATCAAGGAACTGCCCGACGAGCAATGGAAGCCCAGCAGCATTTTCTGGGAAGTGAAAAACCGCCGTGCCGACGAGCGCACCATCTCCTATTGCGAGAGCCACGACCAGGCGTTGGTGGGCGACAAGACCATCATCTTCCGTCTCATCGATGCCGACATGTACTGGCATTTCCGCAAGGGCGACGAGAACGAGCCGGCCCGCCGGGGCATAGCCTTGCACAAGATGATAAGGCTCGTGACGGCGGCGGCCATCAACGGCGGCTATCTCAACTTCATGGGCAACGAATTCGGACACCCCGAATGGATTGACTTCCCCCGCGAGGGCAACGGCTGGAGCTACAAGTATGCACGCCGCCAATGGAATCTTGTCGACAACAAGGAGTTGTGCTATCACTGGCTCGGCGACTTCGATCGCGAAATGCTGAGCGTCATCAAGAGCCAGCGCAACTTCAACAACACGCCCGTACAGGAGATTTGGCACGACGACGGCGACCAGGTGCTGGCCTTCATGCGTGGCGACCTGATATTTGTGTTCAACTTCTCGCCCGTGCGCTCCTTCACCGACTATGGATTCCTTGTGCCCACGGGCAGCTACGAGGTGGTGCTCGATACCGACAACAAGTGCTTTGGCGGCAACGGCTTCAATGACGACTCGGTGGTGCATCTCACCAACTTCGATCCGCTCTATGTGGCCGACCGCAAGGAGTGGCTCAAGCTCTATCTGCCTGCACGCAGTGCACTCGTGTTGAGAAAGAACTGAACTTAGTATTCCTCTTGTGCGGGGCATGGAGAAAAGGTCGGCCGTGGGGAGAAGACAACCCGCGGCAGATCTGCCTCGCACGACATTCAACAAACTTAACGGCACGTATTCTTCTTCAGACGCGCCTTGAAGCCAATGACTTTTAATATCAAGAATAGCACAGCTGCCATGAGGATGGCCTGTGCTATTGTTTTTGTGGTTTTCACCTTCCTCTTCGTCTACGACTATCAGACCGACTTGATAGCCTACACCCAACATGTGCTCTCCCGGGGGGCTACGACCTACAACCGCATTGTGGGTGCAATGGTCATCACGCTGGCACTCACGCTGCTCAGTGTGGGTGTGCGGGCCGTGTTGAAGCTGCGCGCCCGCTTCCATGCCCTCGTCTATTTCCCTTCGCTGCTTCTTCTGGCCCTGCTTGCAGGGGGACAAACCGATGGAGCCGGCGACCTTTCTTTCGGTTTCTGGATGTGGGCGTTTCCCCTGTCTTTGGTCGTCTATGCAGGGGTGTTGTTTTTCTGCCACGGCATTCTCAACCTGCACATCGATATCAGTCAAGACCGGTGGTACTCGCAAATGATGTGGGAGAACATGCTGCTATTGCTCTTGCAGTTTGCTTTCACGGTGGGCATAAGCAACCACGATGATGTGTTCCACGAACAGTTGTGTGCCGAACGATTGCTGGCCGAAGGTCACCATGAGGAGGCCCTTGATGCCTGTTCGCGGATAGCCGCCCCCGACACTGTGCTCACCTGTCTGCGGGCGATGGCCCTCTCGCGCATGGGGACGCTCGGCGAGCGCATGTTTGAGAAACCTGTCACCGGCGGCAGCACTGCCTTGCAGCCCGACGGACACGCCGTGCGGTTGGCCATGCTCCCTGCCGACAGTTTCTATTGCTACGTGGGTAAACGTCCCATGCGCCCCATGTCCACCATCGGCTATCTGCACTTCCTTGAGCGCCACCACCTTGCCCGCCGGCCTGCAGCCGACTATCTGCTTACGGCCTGCCTGCTCGACAAAGACCTCGACGGGTTTGTCTCGACCGTGGGCCGCTATTACAAGGTAGACAGTCTGCTTCCCAAGCACTATCGTGAGGCCCTCACACTCTACACCCACACCCGTTCGACTCCGCGATTGGTCTATCACAACAACGTGATGGATGCTGATTTTCAGGATTATCAGGCCCTCGAACGCAAGTTTCCCGACAAGCGGGAACGCCAAACGGCACTGCGTGCAACCTATGGCAACACCTATTGGTATTACTGGCAGTACGGCCGCTAAAACATTCAAAAATTGAAATATTCAGAGATGTAAAAGGGAGCGGACAAGATGCAAAAGGTGATATATTCAAAGATGGAAGGGGATCACAGGCATCCCGCACCTTTCTCTGTGTCCGTCAGAGCACGGCCATTGCTATGCGGGCACATGCCTCCGCATCGGCCAAGGCGTGGTGGTGGCAGGTGAGGTCGTAGCCACATGCTGCCGCCACGGTCTGTAACTGGTGGTTGGGCAGGTGGGGAAAGACACGGCGCGCCGTGCGCAACGTATCATAGAAACGATAGTCGGGATAGGCCATTTGGTAACAACGGAAGACGGCTTTCAGGCAACTCTCGTCAAACGGACTGTTATGGGCTACGAGCGGCAGGTCGCCGATGAGTTCCGTTATCCGCTCCCACACGTGGGGGAAGACGGGAGCAGTCTCGGTGTCGGCTTGCGTGAGTCCGTGTACACGCGTACACCAATAGGTGTAGTAGTTGGGCTCGGGTTGTATGAGTGAGTAGAACGAGTCGGCAATCACCCCGTCTCTCACCACCACGACCCCCACGCTGCACACGCTCGTGCGTTCGCTGTTGGCTGTCTCAAAGTCTATCGCTGCAAAATTGTTCATGCTTCATCCACTTATTTGTTTGCCAAAAACACCCCGGTGAGAATCATCGCCGACCCCACACCAGCCATCCAAGTCATGGGCTCATTGAGCACCAACGCACTCGCCACAACGGTGGTCACAGGGTTGAGATACACATAATTGGAAGCTTTGAGTGCTCCGAGTTTCTTGATGGAAAGACTCCAAAGCGCAAAGCACAGAAACGAGGCCACGACACCCAAAAACAGCAGGTTGCCCCAAATTTCAGGCCTGAGCAGTCCCGACAGGGGGAATGTCCACGGGGTGACGGCAAAGAAAGGAAGCATCGTCACCAGTCCGTAGAAGAACACCTTGCGCGTGATGAACACGGCACTGTATCGCCGGCTCACGCCTTTCATCAATATGCTGTATATCGCCCAGCACACGGCAGCTGCCAGTGCAAGAAGGTCGCCCAGTGGATTGAGCTGTAACACGAAATGTCCGTTGAAGATGACGAGTCCCACACCGGTCAATGCCAGCGTAGAACCGAGAAAGAGGGGCCATGTCATTTTCTCCTCGCGGAAGAGCACCATGGCCATCATCACGGTGATGAGCGGAGCCGTACACACGATGAACGACACGTTGTTGACATAGCTGATGCCCACCGCCATGTTCTCAGAGACGAAGTAGAGCGAACCGCCCGTGAGTCCGAGCAGCACCATCCGCCCCTCGTCCCGCAGGTTGTCGGCCATGAGCCGGCGGGGGGAGATAAACCAGATGCAGATATAAGCCAACAGAAATCTCAATGTGAAGATCTCTGCCGGTGTCATGCCGTGGAGGATAAGCACCTTGCTGTTGACGAATGTTCCACCCCAAATCAGCACCACTATGGCGGCGAGGAGGTGATAGCCTAAGTTCTTGGTTACTCGCATTTCGGTGCAAAAGTACAAAAATAATCCATATTTTACAAACAAAGAGGGGGAAAGAAAGCCTCCCCCGGCCTCTCCGAAGGAGGGGAGTACCCGGCGGAAGAAAGCCTGCTAAGAATCACACCAACCCTTAAAGGAGGCTTTCGAACCCTGCGAAAGGATAGGTGTTTCACGAAGATTTACGCGTTCTTTCGCATCATTTGCCGGCAAAAGCAGCAAGAAAGGTGGAGCTGTCGACGGATGATGGGGAGAACTTCGGATAGAGTAATTGTCAAACGATTTGTTCGTTTTCGGGCTTTCTGCTTGCAATATTCTTGGCAGACAACCCACTCGGTGCAAATAAGCGAATTTTAGCAATGTTTCCAAAGTGCTGGTAATCAGTCGTTTGAATTTTACTGACACCGTGTTGGGGATAAAAATGGGCTTCAACGGGCCCAAACGGAATTGCAAACGGGCCACAGTTACATCGCAACTGTGGCCCGTTCTGTTTCCAACTGCGGCTCTTTTGCAAGTTCGGAGAGCCCGAATAAGAAAACCGGTGGACTTTTAGGGTGGCTTAAAGCCGGTTTTCCATTCTGGTTGGGAAGTTTTGGTGGAGATGTTTCTGTTAAGATTATTCGCTATTGTCCGGCAACCTGCGGAGATACCTTTCACCGGTTTTGTGAGCGTATGGCCATCCCCCATCATGCTCTCTTTCAAATAGCTACTGTTCCGAGACGATTGCATGGCATATCATTCGGGAATGGGAGAGTGGAAAATAAAGTATCAGATAATACATTGTTTTTGGTTTTTTATGCTTATCTTTGCAGTCAAGAGTTGTGTAAATAGATATAATCAAAGAAAAAGTCGATATCCTTTCAAGATTTGACTACTAAGTAACACATAAACAATTAGAGAACGCATGAAAAATAAGCTGAGAACTACCATGATGGGAGTCGCATGTGCCGTTTTTGGGGCATGTGCGCAAAAAGGAAATGTAGTGAATGTGAACGCCAACGAGTTTGAGGGTATGCTTGCCTCAGACGGAGTGCAACTGGTGGATGTCCGCACGCAAGGTGAATATGATGGCGGGCACATTGGTGGTGCACTGAACATTGATGTGAAAAGCCCTGACTTTAAGGCGAAAGCCATGGACTTGCTTGATCCTTCCAAAAAGGCATTGGTGTATTGCAGGTCCGGTCGCCGAAGTTTGGAGGCTGCCGGTATTTTGGTGAATGCCGGCTTCAAAGTCGTGAATCTTAAAGGGGGTATCCTTGAGTGGGAGGATGCCTGCAAACCGATAAAGAAATGATGGATAAATGAGTTTTTCCGTCATCGAATGCAATAGAAAAACTCGCGAAAAATTTTAAAGGACATACTATAAGAATCCCCCCGTTGGGCATCCTCCAACTGAAGGATATCCAACGGGGGAATTCTTGGGGTGGTTATATTTTAGAAGCGACTGCTCTTATCTTCTGTAGCTTTGTGTTTTCAACGACACGGGAGGTTTGTTATTTCAGTTTCTAAAACAGTTCCTTGCCTGCGTTTCCATCTGTCATCTGATGCCCCGCTCGTTGAGAGCTTTAGAATATTTGGAAGCATTTTGTAAATGCTCTTCGTAGGTCTCGGCAAAATTGTGCGTGCCGCTGAAATCCTCTTTCGCGCACATATAGAGATAGTTGTGATGCACGCGATTGAGCACGGCATCGATGCCGGCCACCGACGGTATGCGTATCGGACCGGGAGGCAGACCGGCATTGCGGTAGGTGTTGTAGGGACTGTTGATGGAAAGCAGATTGTGGTAGATGCGCTTGAGTTCGAAACGGTGCCATGCAAACTTGATGGTGGGGTCGGCCTGAAGGGGCATTCCCTCGGGATACTTGGCGTTGCGCAGCATCAACCGGTTGTAGTACATGCCTGCTATCATAGGCTTCTCGGCATCGTTGGCCGTCTCTTCATCAATGATGCTGGCCAATGTCACCACTTGCTCGGGGGTGAGTTTCAGTGCTTCGGCCTTTTCTGTGCGCTCGGCGTTCCAGAAGTTGCGGTTTTCTTTCTTCATACGCTCCAGAAACTTTGCAAGGGAAGTGTTCCAATAAATGTCGTAAGTTTCGGGAATGAAGAGACAGGCGATGGTGGTCGTGTCGTAGCCCAACGCACGGCAGGTGTCGGGATTGTGGAGAGCTGTGGCGATGGTGGCCGAGTCGAGCATGAGGTGTTTGGACACCTCGGCTGCCAGCCTATCCACTGTGCGCACGGAAGGGATAGTGAGGTTGACCGGTTCCTGCATACCATTCTTGAGGTTGCGGAACACCCGGAAGGCACCTTCTCCCGCTTTCACGGCATAGCGTCCTGTGCGGATATTGTCGGCGTATGAACTGTGACGTACGAGCGTGTGGAAACCCTGCATCTGATATTCACGGGCAAACGGCTGCAACTTATTGTAGACGGAATCGATGGTGTCGTCGTTGTCAATGTAGATATACTGGGTCTCGGTGTTGAGCGAGAGTGCCGCAAAAAAATAGTAGTAGACTATGCCGACGATGATGGCCAGCAGAGCGATGGCGGCGAGGGTGTAACGATGGGTTGTTGCTTTATTCATGTTGAATCTCCTTTACCTTTCTCCAAAAATACCGGTTCCCACGCGTACAAGTGTGGAACCGTGATCGACGGCAATGCGATAGTCATGGCTCATGCCCCATGAGCGTTCACAGAAGTTATCGTTGCCGGCAAAATGACGGGCTTTCACTTCATCGAAGAAACGGGCGGCAAGGTCGAACTCCCGGGCGATACGGAGCTTGTCGTCGGTGTTGCTGGCCATCATCATGAGGCCGCATATCTGCACGTGTGTCATCTCCCGCCATTCGCCACCGTCGAGCAGTGCCCGGCAGTCATCGAGCGAAAGGCCATATTTGGTGGCTTCCTCGGCTATATGCAGTTCGAGCAGTACCCGGATGGTGCGGTCGCAACGGGCCGCCTGCTTCTCGATTTCGCGCAGCAGACGGAGGGAGTCTACCGCTTCTATCATAGCGATGTAAGGGGCGATGTACTTCACCTTGTTGGTTTGCAAATGTCCGATGAAGTGCCATTCGATGTCACGAGGCAGAGCCTCCACCTTGTGGCGGAGTTCCTGCTCATGACTTTCGCCAAACAGTCGTTGCCCTTCGTTGTAGGCCTCGAATATCCGTTCGGCGGGATGATACTTGCTGACAGCAACCAGTCTTACTCCTTCAGGCAGGCTGCCCAGCACCGTGTGTAAGCGTTGTGCTACGTCAGTGTTCATTGTCTTTATTCTCCTTCCTTTTCCGGTTCGGCAGCCGGGGCCTCTTCATTTCCATCCGATTCGTATTCGGGACGGTCGTCAGGTTCGGGCCGGCGGACCTTGTTTTCGTGTTCAAACACATCGAAAATCTTCGTGTCGGAGATGGCCGCAATCTCGTAGTCGATCAATGTGCCGCCCATCACTTGGTCGATATATTTCATCGCCTGCTGGATGGTATGGGCCTGCACAAGATAGGTGTTGGCCGTGCGCTTCTCCTTTTCTGTTTTCTCATCGATAGTGATAAACATCAGTTTGGCCTTGAACCATCGGTCGTCGGCTGCGGCATCGCTGAAGAATATCTCACCGTAGGCAGCCTGCCGAATAGTTTTCACCCGAAATTCGCCTGAGATGTAAGCCGACATCTCTTCGGTGATGGCACTCTCGGCTTCAGTGAAACTGAAAGCATCCACCACATATTGCTCGATGACTTTCTTCTGCAAGTCATCTTCCATCGTTTTCTCATACTGTACGCTGGTCTCAAACCACGTAGAAGTTCTTGTTCTCATTAGTGTGTATTTTTTTAAGTTGACGAGTGAACAAGTAGACGAGTGGACAAGTTGTTTGTCAATCTGCGGAATGAGCAGGCGAGCAGTTTGCCATGCACGCAACTCGTTTACTTGTCAACTCGTCAACTCGTCCACTTGTTTACTCTACTTGATAATTATCTTTTTCTTGTTGACAATGTATATACCCTTGGGCAGGCCGTCTGTGGAGGTGCCCACAAACCGACCGTCGAGCGTGTAGATGCGACCGTCGCCTATGCCGGCTTTTCCGTCGATGCCGGGAATGTCGATACCCGTGGCATCAGACACATAGTCGAACATGATGATGCCGCCAACCTCGGTGATATTCCTTAGCGCGAACTTCACGGGCGTGGTCACGAACGAGCCATTCTGTTTCTCCTGCCAGCAGAAGTTGGGCAGATTCTGTTCGCTCGTGAGCCGGGACACGTTTGAAGTGCCCGGGAACGGATCGCCTTTGTGGCTTTCCATATATCTGGTTTTGGCCTCATTGGTCTTGGCAAGATAGGCGGAGTGCAGTATTCCGTCGGCAGGCACGATGGTCATGCCCGGATAGCCCTTTGTGTTGTTGGGATAGTCGAAGATGTTGACCGAAGGGTAGGGGTAGTTCACCCGATAGACAAGCATGCCGTGGCCCATCAGCTTGCTGCTCCAGCCCTTGTTTTGGATGTTGTGGAAGATGAAGTGGCTGTTCTCCTTGTTGCCTTCCACTTTGATTGCTTGGTCGTGCTGTAAGGTCACGTTGCGGTCGCCTGTGAGTTTATCTATCGTGATCCAGCCCATTGTGGCCTTTTCCCACGGTGTGTAGGGAGTAGGCGTATAGCTGTTGTCCGTGTATTCGCCACCGTCCATGAGATCCCAATACTCCATTTCCTGATTGTCTACTTGAGCCTCTTCATTGATGGGATACATATCGGGCAGACCGAGCGTGTGGGAGAACTCGTGGCAGAAGAGCCCTATGCCGTTGATGCGCTTGTAGGGCGGAGCTTCGAATTTTTTGGTGGGAGAGTAGTTCAACTCGTTGTTCACGCCGTAGCGTTTGATTTTTTTTCCGTCGTATGTGCCGAAGAATCCGGAGCCCGATTTGGGCCAGATGGTGTTGGGGGAGTTGCCTGACAAATTTTCCCCATAACCGGCGTAGATGATGTAAACGAGATCTACATCGCCGTCGCCGTTGGAGTCATACTTCGAAAAGTCGATCTTGCCGTCGAGTGCCGTGCAGGCCTCCTTGATCATTTCGTCATAATGGATGTCTTTTCTTTTCCCATCGTTCTGTCCGTAATATTCCATATTGTGACTCACCTTCACCGGACCGTAGATGTCAAACTGCGGTGTAAACTGCCCGCCGCTCATGTCTTTGAAGTATCTGGACACGCTGCCAAAGTTGCGGTCTTCCCGCAATCCGCGGTTTTTGATGGCGCCATCGGCGTTGAGGAAATCGTTGAAGGAGGCCACCGGATCGGTCACGCTAAACGGGGTGTCCTGAAACTCCACGAGTATCACCACCGCTTTCGGGCTGCCTGTATGTGGGAAATAAACCGGCGATGCCGGCCCTACACCGATGCGGCGGGCCCTGCGTGCTTTGATGGAAGTATGGTGCCGGGCCAGCAGTTCGTTCACGGTGATGCCTTTGCGGCTGAACGTTTTGCCGTCGAAGTCGAGCACGTTGCCTTCGGTATCGGCATACCAACTGAAGTCTTCATCGCCATAGAGACTGGCGATGACGGTGGTGCCGTCGCTCAGGGTGACTTTGAATGGCGTGGGATCGGCTTTGACAGCCCATGCGCCGATGGCTGCAAACATCATGCAGCAAGCAAGTAACAGTTTCTTCATATTTTCTTTTTTATGGGGTTTTATTGGGCTTATAAGGCCTATGAGGCTAATAGGGCCTATTGGGCTAGGCCCTGATAGGCATATTGCCCTTTGCCTCGCGTGCGCGAACCATAATCTATCGCCCGTTGCGGACAGTGGTGGTAGCAGGCGAAGCAGGTTATGCAACTGCCATCGTGCTTCCACTGTGGATAGCGTTTGCGGCCACCGATGACATTCTCCGTGGGGCAGACTTCGGCACAGATGCCACACTGAATGCAGCGTTCCCGGTCAACGCGGAACGGGCCGTCGGTGAGGAGAAATCTCTCGAAAAGTCCGCCCAGTAGGCGGGAGTTGGTGCGCGGCCACCTGCTGAGATGAAGCCGCCGCTCGCCCTTTTGCCTTTCGACAATCAGCGGCAGGTATTCCTCCAGCAGCTCTGCCGCCCGTTTCTTCTTTTCGGCCACCTTGGCCGGAGCATCAATGGTCATGCCCGGCAACCCTACATAGGTATTGGGCATGACGAGTGAAAACGCCGAATGCAGTCGGCAGATGCCCAAACGGTGCAGCAGTGGATTGGCGGCGATGGCACGGTCGAGCCACTCGGTTGTTTCGCCGATGTCGTCACCGGCCGTGATCAGGGCATAACAAAACCGCGCTCTTGTCTCCTCTCGTGCCAACAGCGACCGCATGAGCCATTCGCCCTTCAGGTCTTCGTCGTCAAGTTCGTGTTCGGTAGTGAGCCGGACACTCAAGTGCTCTACGAACCGGCGTACGGGAAGTGGTGGCCGCCAACCATGTACGGGAAAGGCGAAACCTATCCGCTCGGTGGGAGAGAGCTCAAAGCGACAGTCGCCCGACAGGGCTTCGGCGATGGACACCAACCGCTCCTGTGTGGCTTCGGCCACGCGTTGCGCCGCCCATCTCGTGTTGCCTGTGGCTGAGAAATAGAATATCACGTTGCAAATTTACGAATAATTTTGGATTTATCCATGTGCTTTGACCGAATTATTGGTGCGTGATACCGTTTCGCGGAGAGTAAAGTTTAAATCGCTCCACTACACAATATTGATAAGTGCAAGCAAAGTGCATGGAACCTGTGCGTATTGAAGACATGTATAAAGAGCTGTTGACGGAGGAGGAAAGTTATTCATACCTCATCGACTTAGCAGGATGGATGTGCGAGATGAGGAAACTCGGAATCACAAGCATGAGGATGCAGAGGAGGAGGGTGACAACGTTGATAAGGGCGATGAGCAACCAGTTGAACTCCACCGGAACGGTGCTCACGTAATAGGTTTGGGCATCGAGTTTCACGAGTCCCGTGAAGTGTTGCAGGGCCAGCAGACCAAGTCCCAGTGCATTGCCCCACAGCAGTCCGCGGCCGATGATGAACACGGCAAACCACATGAACGTGTGGCGGATGGTGCGGTTGCGCGCCCCCAAGGCTTTGAGCACACCTATCATGTTTGTGCGTTCAAGAATGATGATGAGCAGGCCGCTGATCATTGTCACACCGGCCACGGCAACCATGAGGGCCAGAATGATCCACACGTTGAGGTCCATGAGACCCAGCCATGAGAATATCTGCGGGTTGAGTTCCTTGACGTTGGCACTGGAGTAGGTCTCGCCGTAATGATCCACGGTGCGGTTCACCTTGCGCGTCACCCGGGCGGACACCTCGTCGAGCCGGTCGAAATCGCTGATAGTCAGTTCGGCCCCGCTTGCTTGGTCGGGTTCCCACCCATTGAGTTTCACGACGGTGTAGAGGTCGGTGTAGCACATCACCTCATCGTAGCGTTTGAGATTGGTCTCATAGATGCCTGCGATGGTAAACCGCCGGGCCCTCACGCCATTGTGATCGATGAAGTAGGCAAACACTTTCTGTCCGCAGCGCAGGTTGAGTTTGTCTGCCATGATGCGCGACACGAGCAACCTGTTGCTGCTCGCTGTGTCAGAGAAGCGGGGTATGCTGCCAGTCACCATATTGCTGTGGAGGAATGTGCTGTCGAAGTCGGGCCCCACGCCTTTGAAAGCCACGCCGAGAAAATCGTCGTCGGTCTTGATGATGCCTTGCTTCACGGCGTAACGCTGCACGTGGGCCACTCCCTTGATGTTTCGCAGCACGCTCGTCATGGAGTCGTTCATCACCACTGGGTATTGTTCGCCCATTTGCAAGGTCATGAAGTCGGCCACCTGTATGTGGCTGCCGAACCCCGTCACCTTGTCTCGGATGGTGTGCTTGAAGCCCAGCACCACGCTCACCGAGACGAGCATCACAGCCAGTCCTATGGCCACACCGAGCGTGGCAATGCGTATGGCCGGTCGCGACACCTTGCGCTTGCCGTTGTCATCGGAGAAAATGCGGCGGGCTAAGAAAAAGGGGAGGGCCCTGCCGACCCCACCCCGGCCCTCCCCTGCAGGGGAGGGAGAAACCAACCTGCTATCCGGCTTGTCATTGCTTGCAGGAGAGGTGGTGGATGTGTGGGAGATGTTCCTTGTTGACAATGTGTTATATCTTATAGAGGAAATGGCATGATAAGACCCCACTCCGGCCCTCCCCTGCAGGGGAGGGAGAAGCCAACCTGCTATCCGGCTTGTCATTGCTTGCAGGAGAGGTGTTGGACGTGTGGTAGATGTTCCTTGTTGACAAGAGGTGTTGGTGCAATTTCAGCAGGACTTGTCCTGTCGGCTCCCTCCCCTGCAGGGGAGGGTCGGGGTGGGGTCTGTCAAGGTCTTCGAGGTCAGTCTTTCTTGTTATACTCCTCCAATGCCTTACGCAGTACGACGAGTGCGCGTTCCAAATCATGTTTCTTGAGCACGTAGGCGATGCGCACCTGGTCGATGCCTGCTCCGGGCGTGGTGTAGAATCCTGCGGCAGGAGCCATCATCACCGTTTCACCCTCGTAGTTGAAGTCTTTCAGACACCACCGGCAGAACTTTTCCGCATCGTCCACAGGCAACTTGGCCACCGTGTAGAAAGCTCCCATCGGTATGGGCGAGTACACGCCCGGTATGCGGTTGAGTCCGTCGATGAGACATTTGCGACGCTCCACATACTCGTCGTACACATCACGATAATACTCCTCGGGAGCATCGAGCGATGCTTCGGCCACGATTTGTCCGATGAGGGGAGGGGAGAGGCGCGCCTGACAGAATTTCATCACGGCCTGGCGCACGCGCTCGTTCTTGGTGATGAGCGCGCCGATGCGTATGCCACACTCCGAATAACGTTTCGATACGGAGTCGATGAGTATCACATTTTGCTCGATGCCTTCAAGGTGGCAGGCCGAGATGTAGGGCGAACCGGTGTAGATGTATTCGCGGTAGACCTCATCGGAAAACAGGTAGAGGTCGTATTTCTTCACCAAGTCGCGTATCTGGTTCATCTCCCGGCGGGTGTAGAGATAGCCCGTAGGGTTGTTGGGGTTGCATATCATGATGGCCCTCGTGTGCTCGTTGATAAGTTCCTCAAACTTCTCCACCTTGGGCAGCGAAAAGCCCTCGTCGATGGTGGTGGCAATGGTGCGGATGCGCGCGCCGGCACTGATGGCAAAGGCCATATAGTTGGCGTAAGCCGGTTCGGGAACGATGATTTCGTCTCCCGGGTTCAGGCAGCTCATGAAGGCGAAAAGCACCGCCTCACTACCTCCCGAAGTGATGATGATGTCGTCGGCCGTGACATTGATGTTGTACTTCTTGTAGTAGCCCACCAGCTTCTCGCGGTAGCTTGCATAGCCCTGTGAGGGGGAATATTCGAGAATGTCGCGATCGATGCTTTTCAATGCATCGAGACCGCACTTGGGCGTGGGCAGGTCGGGCTGTCCTATATTGAGGTGGTAGACCTTCACCCCCCGTTTTTTGGCATCGGCTGCCAGTGGAGCCAGCTTTCTGATGGGCGACTCCGGCATTTCCAATCCGCGAACAGATATTTCAGGCATATTCTTTTGTCTTGTTGTTTCCTTTTGATGCAATAGCGACGGCACGGATCAAGGCTGGTCCACCCGCACGACATTTGCGAAGGCAAAAGTAATCAATTAAATTGAATTGAGAAAACCGACGATGAAAAAATATACCGCAGGCGGCGATATTCTTTAGATAAATCATGTTTTGGGTGCTTTTCGTCTTATAATTGGTCGCCTGTGGCATGAGTTTGGTTATATTTTCGTAAATTTGTCCACGCAAGATCATCTTCAAAGACATTAAAACGCTCGAAATATGGATTCACACACAGTTTCACCCATGCAGCCCACACGCCGCCTCACCGACTACGACACCTACGTGTTCGACCTTGACGGCACCTTGCTTTCCACGCTCGGCGACCTGGCCGCCAGCACCAACCATGCCCTGCGGGCCAACGGTATGCCCGAACGGACACTCGACGAGGTGCGCCGCTTTGTGGGTAACGGGGTGAAGAAGCTCATGGAGCGGGCCATCCCCGGCGGACTCGGCAATCCGCTTTTCGAGAAAACATACGCTGACTTCCGCGAACATTACCTGCACCACAATCTCGACCCCACCCGGCCCTATCCGGGCATCA
>OAUK01000102.1_pt1 | contig 55608 bp, 44 predicted proteins | sample 1495131 | NCBI WGS metagenome assembly OAUK01 (sample SAMEA2580009, study PRJEB22360) | human gut metagenome | biome: human gut; feature: human-associated habitat; material: faeces | place: Denmark | collected 2008/2010 | reverse complement strand
CCCCTACCGATTAAGGTAGGGGTTTAGGTCTTGCTAGGACGTTTTGTTACAAAGTAGGATTAGTCGAGCTTGAGCTCACGAAGAGGAATGACTCTCTTGAGGCTGAGCTCTTCTTTACCCATGATGCCCTGCTCGGCCATCTTACGACGCATGAAAGCAATCTGAGTCTTCAGAGGCAGATCTTTCGGGCAGAAGTCGTGGCAAGCTAGGAGGGACATACAGCCGAAAACTCCGCTTTCAGTACCGAGGATTTCGTAGTAGTCGGCATCATTACGGTGATCGCGCGGATCCAGACGGAAACGAGAGATCTTGTTGATAGCGACAGCACCGACGAAGTCAGGACGCATACGGAAGTTACCGCAGGAAGCTACGCAACAGCCGCATTCAACGCAGCGGTCAAGCAGGTAGATTTCTTCGGCCAGATGCGGATCCATCGGGGTTTCAATCTTAGACAGATTGACATTGTCATCGTTAAGGTGGCACCAGGACTGGATACGTTCGGACATACCGCGCATCCACTTACCTGTGTTGACAGACAAGTCACCGATAAGTTCGAAGCCGGGAAGCGGAGCCAGAGTGAAGTGATCCGGAAGATCTCTTGTCAGGCAGCGGCAGGCCAGAGTCGGTTTACCGTTAACGAGCATTGCGCAGGAACCGCAAATACCGGCACGGCAAACGAAATCGAACTGGAGGGAAGGATCCTGTGTGTCTCTCAATTCATTCAAGAGAATGTAGAGAGTCATAGAGTCCGTTTCGGAAACGGAGTAAGTCTGCAGGTGAGGAACGCTATCCGGATCAGCCGGGTTGTAACGAAGAATGCTTACCTGGAGCATGCGATGAGCTTTCGCCTGCTGGGGAACTGCATCTTCTTTTTTCTCTTCAGCAGCAGCCATCTGTTGTGTTGTATCAGCCATTTAATTTCAACTCCAAAGATTAAGACAGGGGTTCGTCAATACGTTCGTTCTTGCCGCGGAGATCTTCGGGCAGAAGCTGCAGGTACGGCATCAGTGCATTCTGGACAGCGAAACGGTCTGCGCCTTCGGATTCCAGTTTGGCACGGATTTCGTCGACTTGTTTCTGACGAACAGGTGTTTCGGGGTTGTCAATGTAGTTCTTAGCACCGTAACCACGCCAGCCCGGAGGAAGTTCCATCTTGGAGATGTCGAGGTCTTGGTAAGTAATTGTCGGAAGAGTATCGGATTCGTTCTTCCATGTGCTGAGTGTACGTTTGCACCATTCAGCGTCGTTACGAACAGGGTAGTCAACACGGAAGTGAGCACCGCGAGATTCTGTACGAAGAGAAGCACCGAGAGCCATACCGAGGGCGACGCGGAGCATCTTCTGTGTTCTGTAAGCATAAACAAGCTCAGGGTTGGCACCCGGCTGGTTCTTAACAGCAACGTTGAAGCTCTTCTTGTAGAGGCCTTCGAGTTCTTCGACAGCTTCCTTGAGTTTTTCGCCTTCGCGGAAAATACCGACCTTAGTCGTCATGATTTCCTGCATGCGAGTGCGGATCTCAGCCATGTTTTCTTTGCCATTGTTCTTAACGAAGGCGTCCAGTTTGGACTGTTCGCGCTTGATGAAGTCGTAAACAACGCGGGTCGGAATGTCGATGGCGTTTTCAGGCTTGTCGCAGAAGTCAGCGATTGTTTCGCCGATGATCATACCGGCAACAACGGTTTCAGCAACGGAGTTACCGCCGAGACGGTTAAAGCCGTGCATATCCCAGCAAGCAGCTTCACCGGCAGCGAACAGGCCCTTCAGAGTCTGAGATTCGCCGTTCGGGTTGGTGCGGACACCGCCCATGGTGTAGTGCTGAGCCGGGCGAACCGGGATCCAATCCTTCGTCGGGTCAACGCCGAGGAAGTAATGGCAGATTTCGTAAACTTCACGAAGGTTGTGTTTAATGTGGTTTTCACCGAGCAGCGTGATGTCGAGCCAGAGGTGTTCACCGAAGCGGCTCTTAACGCCCTTGCCCTGAGCAATACGTTCTTCCATACGACGGGAAACAACATCACGAGAGGCAAGTTCTTTCTTTTCAGGTTCAACGTCCGGCATGAAGCGATGGCCGTCGACGTCGCGAAGCAGACCGCCGTCACCGCGGCAGCCTTCAGTAACCAGAATACCGGCCGGGAAAATACCTGTCGGATGGAACTGAACAGCCTCCAAGTTACCGCACATAGCAACGCCTGTTTCCAGAGCGATAGCGTGGCCGGTACCTTCACAGATTTGAGCGTTTGTAGAAACGCGGAAGATCTTACCTGCACCGCCGGTTGCGATAGCAGTAGCTCGGGCAACGTAACCGATGAGTTCACCGGTGATAAGGTCACGAACGACAGCGCCGTAGCAGCGGGAACCGTCGTGGATCAAAGCGATGGCTTCAACACGTTCGTGAATAGGAATACCGAGAGCGATAGCACGGTCGGAAACAGCGTTCAGCATAGCGTGGCCGGTACCGTCGGAAACGAAGCATGTTCTCCATTTCTTTGTACCGCCGAAGTCACGCTGACCGATCAGGCCGGCAGCTTCTTTACGTTCGGTAATAGTAACTTTTTCGCCGTTGATAATAACCTGACGGTCACCCGGAGTGATACGGCTCCAGGGCACGCCCCAAGCAGCCAGTTCACGGACAGCTTTCGGAGCAGTATTAACGAACATACGAACGACTTCCTGGTCTGCACCCCAGTCGGAACCGCGAACGGTGTCGCCGAAGTGGACATCCTCATTGTCGCCGACGCCCTTAATCACATTAGCCAGAGAGGCCTGCATACCGCCCTGAGCGGCTTTGGAGTGGGAACGTTTAGGGGGAACTAGAGAGAGGATGATGGAATCATGTCCGCGGCGTTTGGCACCGACGGCCATACGCAGACCGGCAAGACCTGCGCCGATGACCAGTACATCCGTATAAATAACTTTCATTTAGTAGATCTCCTTGATCCAAGTTAACCGAAAAGACGGGTGGCACCTTTCGGCAGCATGGGGTAAAAAACCAACAAATTCAGGTGCGAATAATTTCTCTGTCAAATCCGCTACATATATTAGGGTTGACCATGAAAAACAATTGCACCTAAAACTGTTGAGCTGAAATTTAGAACAACTTCGGACAAAAGACAATGGATTTAAAGAGTCCAAAAACAAAACTAAGTAGTTTCACTTAATGAAAAATTGAAAAAAAGGATGAATTTTGTCTTTTTCTTTACCCTCTTCCCTATAGTAATTTGGTCTTAATTTGTTGGTTTGACGAGATAAAATACCCTTTCAGCAATTTACGGTTTTTTTCAATTTGTCTGATTTACTCGGATTATCTAAAGTTGTATAGGTGTTTTCACTAATATGACAATAGTTTTGCGCTGTCTCTTTCTTACAACAACCTTAAGAAATTTTCGGAATTTATGACGACTCTAGGCTGAATGATTCTGAAATTGTAAAAACGTTAACACACTAATTTAATTCACCCTCCCCTATTTTTCGCCCCATTTTGGTTTTCATTTTTACAAATTTTTAATTGCTCTGCGAACTAATTTTTCCATCAAAATGGGCATTTCTAAGGGAAACCTCCTAATTTGCTTCGCCAATCACTTAAGGGTTTTTCCATAATTTAGCTCAAAGTGAGTTTAGCTGGGGGTTTACGCTATTGTCCCTTTCTTTGCTTTGTTTCAATATAGCGACCAAGACGAAAGTTCAATGAAATTTAATTAAGGGAAATGAAGAATGTCTAAATACACAAACGGCGCTTTACAGGTTTTAGAAACGGCCGATAAAGACATTAATCAGACTTTTACGTGTACCGAAGAGACGAGTGAATGTGTTTTTTGCTCCACCCGCAGAGAAAGCGGCTGGGTCACGGTTGAAAAGAGCGGAATCATTTCCAAGATTGGTGAGGGCATCGCTGCTACGCTGGGTATTGCAGCCGGTTATCTTCTTCGGGACTTGATCGTAGACCAAGCAGTTTTTCAGGTTAAAGAAGCACAATTAAATCGCATCGGTAAAACAGAAGTCAGAATGAAGGATGCGGCCGGCTCTATTTTCTGGGCCAGACTGACATCTAAAGGCGAAAATCGTCTTCTCATTGAAGACATCGATATCGAAAAGAATTTTGAATTAGACGGTGAAGACCTTATCGAAGAACAGGAAAGAGAATTCAGTCGCTTCAGTATGACACCCTCCTTTCAATAGTCATTAACAACAAAAAAGCGGCCGCAAGGCCGTTTTTTGTTGTCTCAAAATGGAAGGATTTCCCTTTGTCCGCTAATGGATAAACCGTCAGAAGTAATTTTCAAGATTCTTCAGCTTTGACGTCCATCCGATTAGCGACTTAGAAAGCCGGAACAACGGCTCCGTTATATTTTTCCTCAATAAACTTCTTAACTTCGGGCGAATGAAGAGAGCTCATCAATTCCTTAATAGCGGGTTTGTTTTCGTCCCCTGCTCTCACTGCCACAACATTTGCATAAGGAGAATCTTTGGCTTCAATGGCAATCGCATCTTTTGTGGGGTTCAACTTAGCGCCGAGGGCGTAATTAGAATTGATAACGGCAGCATCTAGATCGTCCAAAGCTCTGGGCAGTGTTGCTGCTTCCACTTCGACGATACGGATTCTCTTCGGATTATCGGTGATATCCAGAGGAGTTCCGTTCACACCGACACCGTCTTTCATTTTGATCAGGCCGGCAGCAGCAAGAACCTGAAGCGCTCTTCCGCCGTTTGTCGGATCATTAGGAATGGCGACAGAGGCACCTTTTTTCAGATCGGCCAAGTTCTTTACTTTCTTGGAGTAAACGCCCATCGGTTCAATATGAACCGCTCCTGCAGACACCAGATTTAAGCGATGGTCTTTCGAGAAAGCTTCTAGATAAGGCAGATGCTGGAAGAAGTTGGCATCCAGATCTTTGTCAGAAAGCGCCAGGTTCGGCTGAACATAATCAGAGAACTCAATAATCTTAAGGTCAATGCCCTTTTTAGCGAGTTCGGGCTGGACCACTTTCAGAATATCAGCGTGCGGAACCGGAGAAGCTCCAATCTTTAAGGTCTCAGCGGCGTTTGCAGTACCGAAAAAGCAGAGAGCGGCGCTGAGTGCAGCGGTAATCAAAAAATTGCGTTTATTCATGTACAGGCGTCCTAATGTTAGAAGGATGGAATCAAAGATCCTTTGTAGTGCTCAAGTATGAATTGTTTTACTTCCGGTGTGTGAAGTGCGTTGTTCAATTCAACAAGTTCTGGGCGATTGTCTCCGGTACGGATAGCAACCATGTTTGCATACGGAGAATCTTTACTTTCAATGAGTAAGGAGTCTTTGACGGGATTAAGGCCGGCCGGCAGCGCGTAGGTCTGATTAATAACGGCTGCGCGAGCATCATCAAGTGTTCTCGGAAGCGTCGCAGCCTCGACCTCTACGATTCTTAACCTCAACGGATTATCAATGATGTCCTCAACTGTTGCTGCATGTCCGACACCCTCTTTTAGTTTTAAAAGACCTGTTCCGGCAAGCAGCTGCAGTGCTCTGCCGCCGTTCGTCGGATCGTTAGGGATCGTGATGGTGTCGCCCTTCTTTAATTCCTTAACGTCTTTGATCTTTTTAGAGTAAAGAGCGATAGGTGCAATAAAAATGCCAGACAAAGCCGTCAGCTTAAGACCTCGGTCCTGGCAGAACTTATCCATGAAAGGCTTGTGTTGGAAAAGATTTGCATCAATTTCTTTATCCGCCAAAGCTAGATTCGGCTGAATATAGTCGGTAAATTCGATGATCTTGAGATTGATGCCTTTTTTGGCAAGGGCAGGTTTTACGAACTCAAGAATATCTCCTGTTACAAGGGGAGAAGCTCCGACTTTGAGGGTTACGGGTTCTGCTGCAAATGCAGGAAGCAAAGTAGAAACAATTGCTCCGGCGGCTAAGCCTTTAATTAACTGGCGGCGTTGCATAAAGAATCTCCTAAGGATCAGAAAAATAGTCGTTTCGAAAATTACAACATAAAAATCTTAGCTAAAAAAGCTTAGGCAAGCCGATTTAAAGATAAGAATTTTGAAAACGCCTTCTGATATCCAGATTCACCCCTGCGAATAAGAATTCATTTTTTAGTGAATATCTCAATTAAATAAATAGGTTAAGGATTGTTTTGCATAGGAACAGACAAATTCCTTCCTATGGCAAAGACAAAGGTTGACAGCTAGAAACAAGCACGTCATTAAAAATTAATTTTCTATTTAGATCCAACTTTTTCGTTAGAAAATTAAATTTGATTTAATAATAAGAAGAAATGCAAAAATAATTAAATTCTGTTTAAGGCTACTATCAATACTAATAATAATTAATTTATTTTAGTTGTCAAATATTTAAAAGAGATATAAATAAGATTAAAAAAGTATGTTTAAATTCACAATGACCTAATTCCTTATATTATTCATTTTCTTTATTAGCTTATAATAATCTTTAAAATTTGTAGGCGATCTCATTCCTTTTTATGTTTTTATTGGTTTATACAATGGGGTATCAGTATTTTTGTATAACAGGGTAACTTAAGATACCACCCTCTCAATCCTCTCAAATTTACTGTATAAATCATCTATACAGTTATATTGACAGTACATCATACTGTATGAATGACGAAGCCTTTAAGTATCTACTTAACTATCTGTAAATTAACGATTTTTATTGTTAACAAATCTTCTTTCAGATAAATATCTAATCTAATTTAACTTATTGGAACCTTTTCTAATCTAATGTTTATACAGTAAATAAATCGACCTATTTCGAGTTTTTTATCGCTCGTAAAAAGTCTTTATAAACTCATCTATCTATCTGTTTATACGAAGAAATTGTCTATTTCTATATATTCACAACGCTCTGTTGACAACTTTCCGGTAACTTCTCTCCAAGTTCTCTGACTTACACCTTAGCTTTCCTTCCTGCTGTACAAATTAAATTTTCAATCTCTATGGTAGAGAATCAGGAAATTGATGAATTTATAGTATTCAGATTATCAAAGAAAGTTATGAGAAAAAGCCTACCCTGCTCTACTCGAAACGAAGTTAAATAATAGATAGAAAGAATTTATCTTGTCTAACTTATTTTTATATTTAAATAATTTAAATGTTTTGTTCAAACGGTATACTGAAAACTTTTTTAATGTTGTTATAATTATTCTATAAAAAATTTAAATTTAATACTTCTGGATATTTATATTTATTTTAATTTTCAATTTTGATGACAATCAAAGCAAACTTACTTTATTTAATACACACTTCCCTGCCCTAATATATGAGTACCCTTTGATGCCATCGATAAATCTTCGAGTTTTCAAAGAAGTTTGTAATCTCACTTTCAGAGCATTAACTTGGTATTGTTTCTATAGGTATATGCTTTCTCTCTTTTTCAAAGATTTGTTCTTTCTTCAAAAAAGAATACGTACTACAACTTCAACTTGTCTTATTTCTATTAATCCGCTTTCGTCACCAAAGAATTAGGATTACTTCTGATATTTGTTTTTAAGAAATCTTCTTTTCCTTGCTACCCCCCCCTTTTTTCCGGAGCTTTCTCTCTTTCACCTTTAAGCAAGAATCTAATTCTGAGTTCGTATTTAGATTAGCCCCAAAATTCTTCGATTCAAGTTAAAAAATAAGCCCCGTCATTCAGGACGAGGCTCAAATACGTTTTGGTTAACTTAGCGCATCAAATACGGTAGTAAATAAAGCAGCGTGGCAACAATGCTCAATCCACCTACGAGGAACCACCAAAGATGATATTCCCGGTCCATGCTCCTCTTTTCTTCAGGTGTCGGGATTTCATCAACGCCGGAAGCTTTTTCATCCAACTTAAAAGATGCGCCGGCTCCGTAATACTTAGAGCAGCACCAGTAAATAGCAATTCCGAGGAGACACCATATAACGCCGGTGTAAAAAGCCTCATTACTCAGCTCAGTCATCATATACAAGTAAATTAAAGCGCTGGCCGGAGCACCGACCATGATCAATGGAGCTTTATAAGAACGTTTTAATTCAGGATGCTTTTTCCGCAAACCCCAAGCTGCCAGTATTCCGAGAACGTAGTAGAAAAGATCTGCGAATAAGGAAAGTTCTGCAATGTAAAGCAATGAGTTAGTTGCAATCAGAGCAACGGTCAATACACCCAGCGTTATCACCGCAACGTAAGGTGTCTGATAACGGCGGCTGACCTTTGCAAAAATCTTGGGCATTGCGCCGTCTCTAGCCATCGTAAAGAGATAACGCGGTGTTGTTGAAATAGAGGCGTTTAACGTTGAGAAATCACCGCCGAAAGCAATGCCGGCCGCGAGCAAGGCAAGAGGGAATCCTAGGATGCCGGCTGCCTTCATTGCTTCCGCATAAGGAGCTTCAGCCGTTGCCAGAGATGCTAATTTCTCTACCGGTGTAATACCGATCAGATACCACTGGAACAATGCGTTCACACAGAAAACGACGAACGGAGCCAAGAACATGGCACGAGGAATATTGATTTTCGGGAAACGAATCTCCTCTCCCATCGCCACACAGGCTTCAAAGCCTGCAAAGCACCACCAGATCATGCACACGGCGCCGATAAACGTAAAGTCTTTGTCCTTTGCGATGAATTCCGGCGACTTTACAAAATTCGGCAGTTCAATATTCGGGATCATTGTCAGGAACCAAATAGCAGCAACGCCCCAGAAAAAGAACATAAAGCCGTTTTGCAGCCGGCCCGTTAACCTAACACCGAAGACATTGGCAATAATGAAAACGATCGTGACGATCAACGCCACTGCGACATCAGACAATGGAATTTGCCATCCGAAAGCAAGACAAAGTGTTTTGAAGTAATAACTAAAGGCCAGCGCCTCACCGCCGGTAACCGCAACGAGCGAAATAATGAAATTCCAACCGGCTAAAACGCCTACCGCCTTCCCTAGTCCAAGCGAGGCAAATTGGTAGGTTCCGCCCGCATATGGAAGTGCAGCCCCCATTTCTGCGTAAAGAAGAGCAGGATAAATGCTTACCAATAGCGCCAATAAGGTGGCGAAGATTACCTCGATACCGAGGTTTCCGACTACATTGGATCCGGTTGTAAAAAGACCGACACCGATCACAGAACCGGCGGTAATGGTCACCGCTTCCCGCATACCAAAACTTCGTTTGAGGCAACTGGGGCCGGCTGAATTCGATAGATTCTCTTGCGACATTGAAATCTCCTGAAAGATTCTTTTTCTTCAATATAGGACGGAGATTTCGTGAATAACGAATTTTGTAGTTCGATTTCCTAGCTAATGACCGCTATATAGCCTTCTCTCGGACAAGCCAAAGACTAACGAGAATAATTATTTTGATTCCGGAAAATTATAGATTTTCGGGATTAGGATTCGAATCCTCTAGAAATAAAGAGAATATTTTTCGTCTGTCAGTTTTTTGGACAAAAAAATACCTTCTTCAGCTCTCTCTTTCTGAAGAAGGCACAGTCCAAAACAGACTGTTTATATCTAACAACCAATCAGGAGATGTCCGTCGGACCTTGGTTACGTCCGACATGGTTATTGTGCCTAAGTACCGCAGTTGATACAATGACAAAAATTTAGTGTTATTGATGACAAAAAAGGCAATTTACAGAAATATTACAAATTGTCCTTAATTTTATTTGTTTATATTCAAATAAATAAGCGTATTTATAATGTTTTAATTGCCAATCCTGTTAGTTACAAAAACACACAAACTACAACCTGGATTTCAGCTGAAAGGATGAACTGTGAGTACTGTTTCCGACCTTGATACCTGGCGTCTTTTCTTTAAGATCGTTTCCCGTGGTTCCATTGCCAAAGTTTCGGAAGAGATCGGCGTGGAAGCCTCTTCCATTTCCCGACGTATTAATAAGCTCGAAAAAGACCTAGGCGTAGAACTTTTCCGGAGAAAAGGTAAACAGCTAGTGCTCACAAGTGCAGGATCTGTGGCCTATTCCCGCATGAGACGTATCGTTTTTGATGCGGCCTCTTTGTTCAAAGACCTTCAGGTTGCTCGAGATAACGACAGGGACTTGATCACCATCGCATGCCCGATCGGTCTTTCTGAGATCATCATGCCGATCGCAATTTCTAAGTACCTGGAATTCAATCCGGATGTTTCAGTGTCTATGAGGTCATTAAGTTACGTTGAGCTGATGACTTCTGACGCCATTACCAGCTATGACGTCATGCTCTCGGTGACGCCTCTGAATATTCCGACGCGCGATTCTAAGTTGATTGCCGGCATTTCCTTCATGCTCGCGGCCACCCCACAGTATTTAAACTCGCTGAAATATCCGATTCGCTCTCCTCGCGATCTTTCGGAGCACCCTATTTTTTCTTTCTTTTCCAGAAACCGCGAAAGGAATATGGTTTTAAGAAAAGGAAGCGACTATTTCCCGCTGCACTTCCATGCTCATATGCGTTTGAATAATCCGGGCGGTATTAAGCAGGTTGTTATGCGCTCAAAAGGCATCGGAGCGTATTGTCCTGTCTATTACTATTTAGACGAACTGGCCAACGGAACCGTTTGCGAAGTCTTGCCGGAATGGAAATTCCCTGTTCAGCAAATCTATATCAGCAGAAAAGACCGAGACAGAGTTGCGGTCAATCGCTTTGTCCATTGGCTTATTGACTACTTTGAACATTGTCCCGGACTGGTACCTCCCAGTTATGAAGGTCTTTGGGTCGGAGATTTTGTCGATGGGGCCCCTGTATGACCAAGGTTCAATACAGCTTTGCCCAGCTTGGCGAGTCGGAAATCTTTGAACCTTATCTTTCCTCAGAGCTTAAAAAGAATTCCGATTTATGGAAGCCTACCGAGTTCGAGCTCCCGCTAAATGATCCCGGACTTGCTGCAGCATTCCTGACGCTAACACAGCCGGATGCAGTTTTCTATGTTCCTCGATTCTCGGCCAGATCTTTCGAATCAAAAAGCGCAAATTATTTAGCGGCTCTTTCTCAGGCCTTAGAGACAAAGGAGGCACTTTTGGTCAGCTGGCTGCAGCCGGAAGAAAGTATTCCGCCTTTCATCAGCTGTGAACATCTACTTATTAGATTGCCTGAAGTTTTCTATTGTTCAAGCACAAAAAACTTAATTACCGATTGGATAGACAAAATTTTATCCCGCAAACGGATAACCGTCTCAGGAAATAAACCGCTTCGCCTTATCGGGCGTCATCTTTTGGTTCAGATGACGGTTGTTGCCGCTCTTAAATGTCTGGCAAACCCAGGTTTTGATGGTGTTTATAAATTAGCGGCCAACGGCGAAACCTCTCTTTTCGAGCTCGTTAGCTTTATTCACTCGACATTAGCTCGCCTCCTGCCCAACCATAAGTTAGCAAAACTCAGTTTTGCCGAAGAAGAGCCGGTTCCGCTTTCGGAAGAATTTGATACTTCCTTTATGGAAAATTTCAATGTGATTTTGCCCGGCTGGCGCACGGGCGTTGAAGAGACAATCGTTGCCTTTTTAGTTCATCGAAAACTCTTTTGAGAACTTGTGTATCAGGAAGCATTCTTTTCGCCTTCTTCTAATAATTAGAGAAGGCTAAGAAATAGTTAGTCAAAAATTTAAATCTTAACTCGGAAAATTTCCCATCAATGAGCCGTTTTTGGAATGTAATCGAGCAGGGTTTCGCTGATTTTCAGCGAACACCCTCTCACACCACTTCCCAAACCGATCTGGTAAGCCAGGTTACTCTAGTTTTTTAGCGGTTACTTAACATTTTAACCCCTAAAACAACCCAACCACGACCATCCCCTGCCTTTAAGGAAGTCAGTTGTCAAGGCTTCGACTTGTTTTGCAGTATTACCCGACGACAATTGCCTGAAACCGTTCCTGTTCGTAAGGTCTATGGTTTGCCTCGGGCTTCCTTCAGTCGGAACCTCGCGGTTCAGGCCTTGTCTCTGGCTATGTGCTCGGCGCCACCGTCTGCACTTCGGGACTTCCACCCTGTAGAGTTCGCTCATGCCGAGCGCACAAAAAAACGGCGCCCGAAGACGCCGTTCTCATCCAAATTATCGGAGAGGGACGCCTTGCGGCGCCCCATTCTTTCGTCAGATCACAGGAGAATTAACCGATCTGTTTGCCCATAACCTTCTGGCCTGCAACCCAACCAGAGGTGTGAGCGAAGCCGCAGGCGTTACCGCCGCAGTAGAAGGCTCCGTGAACACCGGCAACGGTTTCACCGGCTGCATAGAAGTGGTTAACAGGTTTCATGTCCCAACCCAGAACCTGGAGGTCTTCGTTAACACGAACACCGCCGCAGGAGAGGTTGTTCCACGGTTCCATACGAATCATGTAGTACGGGCCTTTGCCGAGAGGATACATATCCTTGTCGCTGCGACCGAACTGCAGGTCATTATGGTTCTTAGCTGCTTCGTTCCATGTGGCGATCTGTTTCTTCAGACCGTCAAGGTTCATACCGGACTTCTGGCAGAGTTCTTCAAGAGTATCGCATTTCCAGAGGTTCTTACCGACTTTGAATTCTGCTTCAACACGTTCGGCAGGCCAACTCGGCAGACCGATCAAAGCACCGAGTTTGATCTTGCCGAGGGTACGATCCCAACCGGCTTGGTCGCAGAGGACATAGTGGCAACCGTCAGGCTGAGAAGCCAGGGACGGAGTAACGTGGCAGATACCTTCTTTTTCTGTAATGAAGCGCTGACCGTTCTTGTTGACCAAGATACCGCCGTTATTGGTGATGAACCACCAGCGGCAGTACGGGCCGTTACGTCCGTTGACAACGATACCGCAGGGATAAGAAGCGATGTACTGCATGTGAGACAGAGGAACGCCGACGTCGCGAACGGCAACCATCATAGCTGTACCGTCATTCTTCGGACCGCCGATGGCAACGCCCTTACCTGCAACGCTCGGAACCCAGCGGTCCAGAGACTGCGGTGTGCCGGTGATACCGCCGGTAGCCATAATAACGCCCTTATTGGCCTTGACGTTCTTGGCTTTGTCGCCTTCACCTACCTGAACGCCGACAACGGTGTTAGTAGCCGGGTCATAGTAGAACTTGGTAACTCCCATACCGTGGTTGATCTTGATGCCGCGCTTGTCGAGCTGTTTGACCAGAACTTCAATGTAGTCACGGCCCTTGAAAGAGTCCTGACGATGAGCGCGCAGACGGCTGTGGCCGGCATACGGTTCAAGGTGATGTTTGGCAAGACCGGCGTCTTCAAGGAAGTCGAATGCTTTGCCGGAGTTCTTTGCGAAGCAGTAAACCGGTTCCTTCAAGCTCATGTAGTTACCATAAGCCATGATGTCTTCGGCGAACTGCTGCCAGGAGTCTTTACGGCCTTCGGGGTCGGCATTCTGCATCTTGGAACCCCAAGCTGTGAACAAGCCGCCGCAGAGGTTGGTAGCTGTATGGAAGGGAGACTGACCTGCGTCATAAACGGCAACTTTACCGCCGGCATCGTGTGCCTGGCAGGCGGCCATCATACCGGCACCGCCGCAGCCCAAGACGACGACGTCAACTGTGTCATCCCATTTGGCAGGAAGATTGTTTCCGGAAGTGGAAGCAGCCATTGCAGGAGCGGCGACAGCGCTAACGGAAGCAGCAGCGGCTGTTCCAAGGAAAGTACGACGAGATACGCTTGTCATTTTATTATTCTCCTTTCATCTTGATTGCGAATGTATGGCAGTCATTGCATTCGAGGTGCGGTTTGCCCTTAACGCTATGGCAGTTGGTGCAGTTTTGTTCACCGCGGTGGTTGCTGTGAGGATTCGGATTCATCTTGGCTGTTTTTTGAGCTACGGCCTGATAGGACTGATGGCAAACCAAGCAATCTTTTGTTGTTGCATTGTCAGGAAGGTTGGCATGCATCGGCGAATTTTTCAACTGAGCTTGGGCGCTCATGCTGAAAGCGGCTGCGCAGCAGAGTGCTGCGGCAAAGCTCAAAAGAGTCTTAACTTTCATATGTTTTCTCCGTGATCGAGGTGATTCGAAACATTGATTGTTTCGATATGTGAAATTTAAGACTTAGCTCAGGATTGGAATACATCCCAAAGTTCATAAGAAAAAACCCTGAGTAATGTGGTAAAAGCTAACCTCTTGAATAAGCATAAAAAAATCCGAAGATTAATACCTCCGGATTATGCCTTCAAGGAATATTCCTATTATTGTCTGCTGCTTAATTCTTTTGCATACAGAACTGCGGTTCCAAGGATTGCCTTAAGCAAGGCGCCGATGACAAACGGCACAAAGCCGACCAGAACAGCCTTTTCTACGCCGATGGAAGCAGAAAGCCAGAGTGCGCCGAAAGCGACAATAAAAATATTGGCGGCGTACTGGCTGATGAAGGAAGCAAAAACACGTTTGCCTGCCCAGCCTCTTTCAGCAAGCAAACCGCTGATGGCAGCGGCCATCGGGAAAGAAACTAAGTAACCGGCAGTCGGACCCATCAAAGCGGCCGGGCCGCAAAGCGGCGTGGCAAAAACGGGAAGACCTGCAAAACCGAGGGCTAAGTATGCGATAACAGCGGCGACGCCCTGACGCGTTCCGAGCCAAGCGCCGACGACAGCGACGGCAAATGTCTGCATGGTCAGAGGAACAGGACCGATCGCAAAAGAAACCTTAGACGCAGCAACTAACAGAGCAACAGCGGCAGCACACTTAATAACTGCCCTCTTATCAAAAGCTGCTGTTCTGTTCTGAGCAAAAACTTTCACAAAAAATCTCCTTGTGTATTAGAGGATTCAGAAATCTTAACCCATTGCCAGTTCATGCGCCTGAGGCAAAAGACGAGTTTTGCCTATTTGCCTCGCTGTGAATAGCTTTGTTACAAAGTCAGCTTTTTTACTTTCGCTAGGGATCTCAGAGACTTTTATATTGGGATTAACAATCAGACATAAGGGAGTCGGTTTCGAAAGAAACCGACTAGATAAGAATGGACCGTACTTATTCAGGTTTTCTGAGAACGCAGGAGAAGTTTTACACCTGTGGTGAGGAGATTGCCAACGCTATTTCTCACGGCTTGGCGGTCGTTGCTTCCATAGTGGGACTTGTCTTCTTAATTCTTTACGGAATCCGGCACGGAAATGCTTTGGCAGTAACTACTTTTAGTATTTTCGGGTCTTCTCTGATCGTTCTTTATTTAGCAAGTACGCTATATCACGCTATACCGAACGTCAGAGCCAAAAAGGCGCTCCAGTATGTTGACCACTCCTGCATTTTTCTTTTGATCGCAGGAACCTACACGCCTTTTATGCTGAATCTTATGCCGAATTGGATCGGCATCACGATTTGCACGGCCTGCTGGATTATTGCTGTCTTCGGTATTATTTTCCAGCCCTGGCTGATGAAGAAAAGCGACAGGCTTAACACCTTCCTGTATCTCTTTCAGGGTTGGCTGGTTCTGTTTGCCTTTAAACCGGTTGTAGAAGCCCTGCCCGTCACTGGCTTAGTCCTGCTTGTAGCCGGAGGTCTGCTCTATTCCTTCGGTACGATCTTCTATAACTGGCAAAGACTTCCTTATCACCATGCGGTTTGGCATTTATTTGTCTTAGGCGGAAGCGTCACGCATTATTTTGCCGTCATGTACACGATCTAAATTAAGCAGCAGATCAAACCGTATACAGACGGCAAACTCCGGTTTGCATTGAAGCTCTATAGACTTCGATGCACAGTTCTCCGCGAGAATTAAGGACGGCTTTACCTGCAAGTTTGACCCGCTTTCCGTCAAGCTCGCAGTAAAGGACGCCTCCTCGAGAAGAAGTCTGGTAGGCCAATATCTCTTTCTTTCCGAGCTTTTCCGACCATAGCGGCACTAAGTGGCAATGACCGGATCCGCATACCGGGTCTTCGTCTACGGCTAATTTCGGTGCAAACGTCCTGCTCACGCAGTCGTACTTGTCTTTTCCTTTGGCAGTTATGTGCAAAAGTAAACCGTCTAAAGCTTTGGCCTTTTCAAGATCCGGTTTGGCTTGGATAACTTGATCCTCGTTTTCAAGTACACAAACTAAGTCACGGCCGATCCAAGCTTCTAACGGCTTACAACCGATAGCCTTTTCCATTGCTTCAGTGACCTCAATTTTCTTAAGTTCGTACGCCGGAAAATCCATTTCGAAGAGATCGTTCTTTTTCTTTGCGGAAAGTTTTCCGCTGAGCGTGGAAAATTGAACCTCAGTTAGATCAGGCTCGACAAAGTTCATTAGCACAAATACAGTAGCCAGTGTTGCGTGCCCGCACAAATCGATTTCGCCGTCTGGCGTAAACCATCTGAGCTTCCAGCCGCTGGCTTCTTTCACTACAAAAGCGGTTTCTGAGAGGTTGTTCTCAGAAGCAATATCCTGCATCAGTTTGTCTGTCGGCCAATGCTCCGGAAGCAAATGGCGGCTGGATTTCCGTGGAAAATCTTATCGGTGAAGGCATCCGCAATGAATTGCTTAATCATTTTCGCTTCCTTTTCGTGAATTAGAGTACGTAGCTGCGGCCCGCACCGGCCCAGTCAACATCATCGAATCTAGCAGCCATGGCCGCCGCGGCTTTAAATCCCGTGCAATGATTCAGGCGCCATTTTTCGACAGGAAACTCAGCCAGTCGATCAAACCAAACGCCGTAATCTTCAGGATCGACACCGCAAAGGTGGGAACCTCCGACAACCATGTGCAGACGTTCGATGGCAAACAAGTCTTTTGCTCTCTGCATGATGTTCGGTAATCCCGCATGTGCGCAGCCAAGCAGCAAGCTCCAACCCTTTTCTCCTTTTACAGCCAAGGAGACATCGTCTTCAAAACGGTCAGCAAAAATTTGCCCGTCAGGACCAACTTCCCACATGTTGCGGCAGCAAACATACTGAGTACGGCGATTTTGCTCAGGGACTCGGAAGGCATATACGCCAGGCACGATTTCTACATAATCCTCGATGAGGTGTGCATTAGGAAAATGACCTACAGGCACGCCGCCGCTTCTTCTCGATGCGTCGGCATCTCCTCTTCTCTCAATCTCGATGCCTTTACCTGCGTAGATCGGAATTCCGGGGCAACTGAAAACAATATCAAGGAGACCTGAGATATGGTCATGGTGGCTGTGAGAAAGGACTAAAGCCGAGAGTTTCTTGAGATCAACTTTAAGAAAGTCGAGATTGTGCCTTAAAACATGACCGGTTCCGCCGGTGTCAATCATCACGCTGCCATGCTCTGTCTCTAAGAGACTGCAGTAGCCCCATTCAGCGAGCATGCCTGACTTGGCACAATAGTTATCGATGACGACCGTGAATTTCATCATTCTTCTCCGGAAAAAACTTTGATTTTTCTTTTGAGAAAAGTTTACAACGATGCCTTTGCTTGCTTGTGCGGAAAAACAAAAAAGCCCGAGATTTACTCGAGCTCTAAAGGAATGATGTTCATCAATCCGCAGCACTTGCCATAGCTTTTTGTTCTTCTACTTGTCTGGCTGCTGCAACTTGTCTTGCTTTAGGATGGAGCGTTCCATGTCCTGAACGAATCAGGAAGAACCATCCGGCCAACATAACCAAAAGGCCTGCAACAATGACGGCTGTACTATCGGCGCCGGCGACCGCAATAATATAACCAAGGGCAATCAGTCCGACAGATTCCATCATGTGGCGAACTGTCTTTCTTTCTAACTTACTAAACACAATTAATCTCGATTTATTTCGACATAAGGGATTCTACCTGAAATTTGTAAAATCTGCCTGCAAAATTGTGTTCAACTATTTGTTTTATATAAATTTTACCTACTTACACCCTCTCCAAACCCTTGATTTACATGGGTTTGATGAAGGTCATAAGTAATTTCCCGAATTGGTACTATATTTTGAAAATTTAGGCTTTTCAGAAGGAAAAAATCGGAAAATCTGCCATTTTTCACTATTTGAAAAACAAGTTGGCATCGAACGGCGCCATCACGTTTTTCTCGATCCAATCAGCCGGACAACACTGATTGAATTGGATTAGGAACTGTTCAGCGGTTGACTTCGTACTTATCGATGAAAGTTTTTCCATCAATACTTCTTCGGTATAGAGATTGCGTTTCTTTCCGAAAATCGCTTGCTTTCTTGCGGCCAATGCCTCCAAATCCCGACCTTCATCAGAAGAATAAACGCACCAAAACAGAACCGAAAATGCCAAGAATGTATGGGAGACAAGAAGCTCACGAAAGAACATTTTGAGCCTGTCCTCCGTGCTTGAATGCATCGGATTAGAGACCAAGGCAACTAATAATCCGGGGATTGTGTCTTGCCCGGCGCGTTCCATGTTTCCGACATAAACAGCCGTCACCTCGGCTCGGTGATGCCCAAGGTCTTCAGAGACTTCCAATGAGGACCTTTCGCCGTTTGGGTTATATCCGTCCATCATTCTCGAAGCAAAAGAATGTCTCATTGAATAGGCAGATCCTTCAAAAACTTCTTTTGAAAGTCCCAATTCCTCTACGAGCTGCTTTCTTTGAATTTTTAGGGCTTCTTGCACCGAAAGGCTAGGATCTCGGAAGAGTTCAATGCCCTTCTCTGTACAAAAAGTGCTGAGTTGTTCGAAGGCGTCGTGCTGATCAACGGTTTTCATCAGGATTTTTCTAGGCTTTCCGCCTTTTGACCCTTTCAGCACATGGATGTAAGGACGTCCGCCTTCGGAACAGAAAGACTCCTGATGCTCAAGACAGACCGACTCGGCCGGACGAAGTCCGAAATAAGCCATAGCCATCACTTGGACGCCTAAGTAATCACTGATTTTGAAAGCATCATCGACTTTCTTTCTAAGCGCAAAAGTGTCCGTATGAGCGCTGCGAAAGTTAGACATCGGACAGTTTTCCAGACGAAACCTTTCCGCTTTCATGATTTTTGAGAACTTCGGAATGCAATTGGGTTTTGAGATCCACCAAGCAAAGAATTTCAAATGACAGAGTTCGTTGTCTACTCTCTTAGCGATGGCCTTCGGATCCACTCCCCGGTTCAGTCGTTCGGTGATTTTGTAATGGAAGTAGGCTTCCACGTGTTCCGTTTTTAGTTGACGCGGATCAATCCTAAATTCTTTAGCCGCGTAGTGAAAAAACTTCATATAAAACTTTTTTCTGCCAACTGAGGTTTCTCTTGAACAACATTTGTTCTTAGTGGAATGGAAACAGTTGTAGATTCGGCACAGCGTTAAAACCACCAACTGCCAGTTATCCGGATGGCGCTTTAGGCCTACAAGACAATATTTATTTTTGGGCGGAAAAAGGAAACGATATCTGCGTAGCCCCTTAACTGCATCGGTTCTCCGTTTTGAGAATTCTTTCATGGGTTCTCCTAAAAAAGTGCGGCTGCGCGTTTACACGCAGCCTGAATATTGCTGAAAGATCTGTAAGACGATGTGCTATTTCCGTTGTCCGTAAAGGATCAATCGGGTTATTCCGTTTCCGTCCGGTGGTAAATCGGAGGCCGGGATAGCGTCGGCAATCAAAGGCCGTGGCTAAGAATGCGAAGCCCACATCAATGGGTAAAAATTAATTCGCACCAACCGATTTATGCAGGCATATGAACGGACATATGCGGAGAACCTGCATATAAATTTAGATGGTTAACAGCGCAATTATATAGTGAGTAATGATAATTAAAGAAAGGATTAACGGGAATTAACCCCTGATTACATTTTTGGGAAGGATTTTGGGATCTTCTGGAATCCAAAAAGCAGACATGAAAAAAGCAGCCCAACAGCTGCCTTAGACATCACCAATTCAAAAAAAGAATTGGTAGCGGAGACAGGATTTGAACCTGTGACCTTCGGGTTATGAGCCCGACGAGCTACCAGACTGCTCCACCCCGCAATTATTGGGTGTTTGACGTAACCGTCGTTTTACGTTTTGGTATGCCTTCCCAAAACAACCAACTCCTACAAAAGGAATTGGTAGCGGAGACAGGATTTGAACCTGTGACCTTCGGGTTATGAGCCCGACGAGCTACCAGACTGCTCCACCCCGCAATTATTGGGTGTTTGACGTAACCGTCGTTTTACGTTTTGGTATGCCTTCCCAAAACAACCAACTCCTACAAAAGGAATTGGTAGCGGAGACAGGATTTGAACCTGTGACCTTCGGGTTATGAGCCCGACGAGCTACCAGACTGCTCCACCCCGCAATCAATGTGAAACATCTCGTGTAACGAGGAGTGTGACTATATCACTGTTCTATAAGTCATGCAAATTCCCGATGACAATAAAAACCTATTTTGAGTTTCTAAATATGAATCGAACAATGAAGAAAGCACGAGATTAAATTATAACTAATTGAATTTATTGGAATATAAAAATATCACGTTGCGAAAATTAATTTTGTCTTTCGAAAAGTTAAAAGCAATATTTTTTGGCGTTAAATTATTCATCACGTTGATCGGTGATCCCGACAACGTTTAAAAGGCAGTTAAAAGCTGCAAACCACGATTCGAATCGCTTTTACCCAAAGACGTTCGAACGTCTATAAGAGATTTTGTTTAACACTAGAAAATTAAAATGGCGTTCCTTGCATCTGTTAGTCAATTCCTTGGCAAAACATTTGCCCTGTGGGTTCTTGTTTTTGCCGGTCTTGCATATGTCTCTCCAGATTCTTTCAAGTTTTTTGCTCCTTACATCTCTCCGCTGCTGGGCATCATTATGTTCGGTATCGGTTTGACACTGAAGGCAAGCGATTTCTCCGAAGTATTCCGTCGGCCGATGGCTGTTGCCATCGGAACCCTAGGCCAATTCACAATCATGCCGATTTTGGCTTGGCTGCTCTGCTTAATCTTTAATCTTCCGCCCGACATTGCCGTCGGCGTCATTCTGGTCGGCTGCTGCCCTGGCGGTACAGCCTCCAACGTGATGACTTATCTGGCTCGCGGCGACGTCCCGCTTTCCGTGACCGTTTCCTCTCTGAGCACCATTCTTGCTCCGATCGTGACTCCGGCATTGATTTATCTCTTTGCTCACTCCTGGATTAACGTGAATCCTGTCGCGATGTTCTGGTCCATTATTCAGATCGTGATCCTGCCGATTATTCTCGGCTTGATCGTCAAAGCGATCTTCAAGTCCAAGATTGACGCTGCCGTGACTGCCCTTCCGGCCATTTCCGTTATCGCGATCATCATGATTGTGAGTGCTGTCGTTGCCGTCTCTCAGAAGAGGATTGCCGAAATCGGTCTCCTCGTCTTCGCCGTCGTCGTGCTTCACAACGGTTTAGGCCTCCTGCTCGGTTTCTTCTTAGGCAAGATCACCGGCATGGATGTGGCTAAGTGCAAAGCCTTGAGCCTTGAAATCGGTATGCAGAACTCCGGCTTAGGTGTCGCTCTTGCAACGGCACACTTCAATCCGATCGCCGCGGTTCCAAGCGCCATCTTCTCGGTTTGGCACAACATTTCTGGCCCGATCGCTGCCGCTATTTACCGTCGTATGCAGGATAAAGGCTCGGCCGACCAAAATGATCCGACTTGATCCCGCTTTTCTGTAATCTATCTAAAATCACAACGGACGGCTTCAAAACCGTCCGTTTTGCCTTTCAATTAAGCTATTAATAATATGTATTACATACCTACCACTTATCTAACGGTCAGAGATGACGAGGGTCCGATTGTTTTCCAGCGTGAAGATTTAATGCGCTACAGCGGAAATCGCGGCTTAATCGCGAGCGGCGTCACTTTCCGTCTTCTAAACGCAGCATTCGAAGACCTTTGTCCTAACGAGATTCCGCACCGCGAATATTTCCGCTTCCGCACTTCTTTCCCCGGAGACGAAGTCCGTGACGGCATTGAGTTGGTGACGCGTGCTGTCTTAAAAGGCAGATATTTTGTCGATACTTCGATCGCACCGGACTTTGCCCCTCAAACGCCTGCCAACGGCGCCATGTACTTTGAGGTCGCCTATTTAGACAGAGCTTTTGCCTACAGCTTTGATCACCATATCTTTACTAAGGAATGGACCGAAGAAGTCATCAAGCATCAGGAAGGCAGTCTTTCGGAAGAAGAGCACGCTCGATATCTTGAGTACAAGTATGAAGTCCTCGGAAAGCTGCTCACTCGAATGAACGTCTTTAATTACAGAGAACCGATTCCGGTTTCTCGGTTTAACCGCTAAGGCTCCTACAGGCAAAATCATTTGCCTGTTTCTCCTTCTTTTCGAAGGTCGGTAATGAGTAAAAAGCCAATTCTTTTCTGCACACAGTGCGGAGCGCCCGTAGAGAGAAAGATTCCTGAGGGCGACGATCATGAACGTTATGTCTGCACGGCCTGCGGAGAAATCTTCTACGAGAATCCGCTAAATATCGTGGGCACCCTTCCCGTCTGGGAAGACAAGGTTCTGCTTTGCCGCCGAGCCATAGATCCGAGAAAAGGCTATTGGACGCTCCCTGCCGGGCACCAGGAAATGAAGGAGACCACAAGAGAAGGTGCGGCTAGAGAGACCCGGGAAGAAGCCGGGATCGATTTCCGGATTGCCGACGAACCTTACGTCTATTTAGATTTAGCGCATGCCAGCCAGTCGCATGTGATTTTCCTTGCTGTCATGGAAAGCCCCGAAGCCAATCCCGGTCCCGAATCCTTTGAAGCCAGACTCTTCAGCGAAGACGAAATTTCGTGGGACAAGATTGCCTTCAACTCGGTCGACAAAATCCTCAGGCTTTATTTTGCAGATGCCAAAACAGGAAACTTTCCTTTCCACTACATCGAGCGGCACAAACAAGGGGAAATCCCATAATCACCATTGAAGACGTATTTTCCTTCTAAATATTTGCAAGACGGCCTTGATTTTCCATGTCAAGGCCGTTTTCGTTCAGGGCTAACGCACATAATTTTTAACGAAACATCCTTAACTCATTAAAAAGTCGACAAAAACTGTTGATTTTTTTTTGAAATATGACATATAATATATATGTCTATAATTCAATAGGTGGCATGATGGCTGTCAGCAAGGAAATCCTAGACCTTATCCCGGAAGGCTGCAAGGTCAACTGGAACGAGAAACAACAACGCTTCTGTGTGTACAAGTCCACTTATTACTACAGTAAGGAACACAAAAGATCTCGTGAACAGCGTACCCAGGTCGGTACGATCGTTAACGGCGTATTTACTTATGCCAAAAGCTACCTGCTTAAACAGCAAATCAAGGATTTGAAGCAGGAGGTTAAGTCTTCGACTGCTGATGTCGTTAACAAAACTTCTGAAATTCTGTCCAATGAGGTCATTGATCCCCGTCAGGCTGCGAAGGTTCAATATCCTTTGGCGTACGTGTATTTGGTTGCTCTGCTCAGCTCGTTGTCCGGGCAGACAAGCTGTGTTCAAATCGCTGATTATTGGAGCAACCATCGGGCAGCTCTGGAAACAGTATTTGAAGACTTTCCTAAGCAGGACATTTCTCACGATACCGTTCGGCGTCTTCTTATGCTGATAGATCCTGAACAATTCCAGGGCTTTTACGGCAGACTTGTAGAACCGCTGCTTCACAAATTTACTTCTCGAATTGTTGCAGTGGACGGTCAAGCGGTCAAAGCCTCCAGAAGAAGTGGAGAAAGAGCCGGTAAATACATTCTTACCTTCTATGACACTGAAAATGGAATTGCTTTAGGACAAAAGCTCATCGGGAGCAAGGAAAATGAGATCACGCACGCCGCCTCAATGGTTGAGGGGCTCGATTTGGCAGGATGCATTGTTACGACCGATGCGCTCAATACGCAGGAAAAGTTCGCTTCAGCTTTAATCCAAAGAAAGGCAGACTACTGCCTTGCAGTGAAACAGAACCACAAATCGTTGTTTTATGACATACAGTTAAGTTTTGTGGATCGCACCGAAACCCGCACGCTGGAGATCGAAAAAGTTGAACTCGGACATGGAAGAATTGAGACAAGAAAGATTTCTGTGCTTCCGGGAAGTTGTCTGTCTGCAGCCTTATTGAAGAAATGGATAGGGCTGGATGAAGGCACGATCATTAAAGCTACGACAGAGAGCGTTAACAAGACAACCGGCGAGATCAGTTCTCTTGATCGCTACTATATTAGCTCCCTGAACTTCTTGAATGCCCATATCGCAGAACAATGTGCCAGAGCCGTTAGACGTCACTGGGGAATTGAAAATGACCTCCACTATGTTCTGGATGTTAACTTCTACCAAGATAGGACACAGTGCAAAAACGCTAACTATCTGCAAAACAGAGTCCTCTTGAATAAATGGGCGCTCGGAATGATCAGAAAACTTCAAAAAGAAGAGGAAACCGAAACCGGAAAAGAGGCTAAAAGCGTGAAGCGGATCATGGCTAAGCTGCAGTCCCCGTCAGCGGCTCTGGAGGCGTTGGCCACGCTAATTAACAAATAAATTCATGCGTAGCCCCTGGTTTTCGTTTGATTTTCGTCACCACCTGAGTCCGATTTGAGCATTGATTCGGTATACTTTTCGGTTGATATTGAATTGCCTTCCGGCAGCTCAATAGCGTTCGGACCGTCCTTATCGGCGGATAATATCGGGAAGACCTTTTTACAGTCCTAAGACGAAAAAAAATGAACTCAATTTACAAACTTGCTAAGTCAGTTTTGTTCCGTTTTACCCCTGAACAAGCTCACCACATTATTCTTTCGAACCTTGACTGGGCTACTCAGCTTGGCGCTCAGAAACTTGTAACGCGTTCCTTCCCGGAAAACCCTATTGAAATCATGGGGCTGCGCTTCCCGAACTGCGTTGGCTTGGCAGCCGGCATGGATAAGGACGGCGAGCATGTCACAGCCTTCGGCGCCTTGGGTTTCGGTTCCGTTGAAATCGGTACTGTAACTCCTAAAGGTCAGCCCGGTAATCCCAAGCCCCGCCTCTTCCGCCTGATTCCCGATGAAGCCATCATCAACCGCATGGGCTTCAACAACGTCGGTGCTATTCAGGTTGCTAAGAATCTCCAGAGCGCCAGAGCCTTCCGCAACCGCGGAGGCATCTTAGGCATCAATATCGGCAAGAACAAAGTCACGCCCAACAGCGAAGCTTTATCGGATTACAAGAAGTGTATGGATCGCCTCTACACATCCGGTGATTACATCGCGATCAACATTTCTTCTCCGAACACTCCTAACCTTCGCGACCTGCAGGCTGATGCAGAACTCGATAAGCTCCTTCTTGGTATCGCTGAACATCGTCAGCGCTTAGCCGATGAAAACGACGGCAAGATCGTCCCGATCGCCGTAAAGATTGCACCTGACCTGTCTGATGACGGCGTCAAACATGCGCTGGACATCATTGTTAAACACGGCATGAACGGCGTAATCTGCACGAACACCACCATTTCCAGAGAACCGGTTGAGCACAACCCGCTCGCTAAAGAAACCGGCGGCCTTTCCGGCAAACCTCTTATGGCTCGTTCTACCGAAGTCACAAGAATTGCCTCCGAGCATCTCCAGGGTGCGCTGCCGATCATTGCTTCCGGCGGCATCATGAGCGCTCAGGACGCCGTCGAGAAAATGGAAGCCGGTGCTTCTATTGTTCAGCTCTACACAGGTTTCATCTACAAAGGTCCGGAACTGATCGCGGATTGTTCCGAAGCCATCGCTCAGTGGCGTGACCAGCACAACAGATAAGTTTTATGAAGTGTTTTATCGGACTTCCCGCTGCGCCTAGCGTCATTAATAAATTAGTGGACGCTCAGGATAGAGCTTTAAGTTTCGATGCGGGCGCGCGGCCTGTGCCGAAAGAAAATTTTCATTTGACTTTGGCTTTTATCGGAGAGATCGAACCCGATAAAGCCCGGTTAATCGCTCAGCTCCTGCCTCTTACGACTGACTTTAGCGGCAAAAGCTGGCTGATCGACAACAGCGGCCTTTTCATACGTCCTCAAGTCGCTTGGGTCGGAGGCAGCGCCTCTCCGGAGATAGAACACTTGGCCCGCGAATCGCGAGAGATTTTGGATCGTCTCCATATCTCTTACGACAAAGGCCGTTTTAAACCGCATATCACCATTCTTCGGAAATCGCATTTGGCTGAACCTGTCATTCAGCATCCTTTTGAATGGCCGATTTTGCGTCCGAGAATATTTGAATCTCGATTAAATTCCGACGGTCGTCGGGAATATGTACCTCTTTAACTTAGAGAGATTGACTATGAATGGAGTAGACATCGTCACTCGTCCGGGATTTTGGAATATTCCCGTCTGGGCCATTATCGGCATCTATGTTCTCGGCATCGCCGCTGCGATCTGCTGTGCAGTCGGCATCCGCAAGTCCTACCTGCTTTGGCGTGCCGGCAAGCCCTACGCCATGGACAAGGAAACCAAGCGCCGCTGGGGTTTCTTTGTTAAAGAAGGTCTGGAGCAAAAACGAATCATCCGCAAACCCTTAGGCAGCTGGCTGCACTTTTGGATTTTCTGGGGTTTCGTTTTCTTATTTTTCGGAACCTGCCTGGCCGTTTTAGACTGGGACATCGGCAAACTGGTCTTCGGCAAACAGTTCTTGGTCGGGAATGTTTACTACTTCTATAAGTTCATTCTCGATATTGCCGGTGTCGTCTGCTTGATCGGCTTAGGTATGGCCTTTTACCGCCGCTTTATCAAGCAGGGCAAGCAGTATGAAAAGTCCGTCCGCTTTCTGTGGATTTTGGGTTCTCTTGCCGTCATTATCCTTACCGGCTACATCGTTGAAGCGCTTCGCTTAGCTGCCGAGAATCCTTCGTATGCTTCTTGGTCTCCTGTCGGAAACTTCCTGGCTAAGGTTTTTTACTCTGGCATGAGCAAGGAACAGCTGGAAGCTCAGCACCTCTACATCTGGATCTTCCACGGCGTCATTTCTTTAATGTTCGTCGCCGCTATCCCGATGACGTACTTCGCTCATATGTATAAGAGCCCGACGAGCATCTACTGGCAGAGAACTAAACCCCGCGGCCTCGTGGAAAAGATTGACAACATTGAAGAACAGGAAAGCTTCGGTATTTCTAAGTTCGGTCAATTCAACTGGCACGATCGCTTGAACTTTGACGCCTGCGTGGAATGCGGCCGATGCACGTCTGTCTGCCCGGTCAATCGCGCCGGCGGTCCTTTGGATCCGCGCGAAATCATTCTTTCTTTGAAGAAACGAATGATGGAAGGCTACACCAAGACCGAAGAAGTCTTAGTACCGGATGTTGTTTCCAAAGAATCCCTTCTGGCTTGTACGACCTGCGGTGCCTGTGTCGAGCAGTGCCCTTCCCGCATTGAAATCGTCAATACGATCCAGCAGATGCGCCGTTCTCTGGCTCTAGAAGAAGGCCAGTTCGCCGAAGGCGTGGCTAAAACGCTTCAGAACATTCAGTCCGTCGGCAACCCCTGGGGCTTGGACCCGGATACCCGCTGGGCTTGGCTGGAAGGTTTAGACGTTGCCTTTGCCGAACCGGGCGTTCACTACGACATCCTTTACTGGGTCGGCTGCTCTGCTGCCTACGACAAACGCAATCAGAAGATTGCGAAGGCAATGATCAGGATCCTCAAGCATTCCGGCTTGTCCTTTGCCGTGATGCAGGAAGAAATGTGCAATGCCGAGTTTGCCCGCAGAGTCGGCGAAGAGTATCTCTATCAGATTCAGACACAGACCAACATTGATAATCTGCGCCAGTACAACTTCAGCCGTTTGTTGGCGGCGTGCCCGCACTGCTTCAACACTCTGAAGAATGAGTATCCCGAGTTTGAGCGCGGTCAGTTCAACGTGATTTCGCACCTGCAGTTCATTGCGGAACAGATGGATTCCGGCAGACTCAAGGCAGAACTTTCCGAAAAAGAAAGAGTCGCCATCCATGACGCGTGCTATTACGCTCGCTACAACGGTATCGTGAACGCTCCGAGATTTGATTTGAATAAAGTCAAAGGCTTAGAGACCGTCGATCCCAAGGAATGGGGCACTTGCACAACGTGCTGCGGCGCCGGCGGCGGACAGTTCTGGACCGATACGGACGCGCCCGAGCGACTGAACGTGATCCGTCTGAAGGCAGTCGTCAACGATACCGGCTGCGACAAAGTTGCAACGAGCTGCCCGTTCTGCTTATCCATGTTCGACTCTGCGAAATCTCAGGAAAAATCACTATCTGAAATTTCTATCTCAGATATCGCAGAAATTATTGCAAAAAATCTAAAATAACAATCATGGGCGGTTGATATTACCGCCTTTGATTTATCAATAAAAACAGATGCAGTCTCATGGATCAGTCCGTTAGTAAAGCAAACATTCAAGTACTTGATCGGGCCAGTGCAATTCTTCGAGTCCTGACCCAGCATCACGACCCTGTGAATTTGAAGGTCATTTCTGACGAAACCTGCCTTCACATCTCTACTTGCCACCGTATCCTTTCCGATTTAGTCCGCCTTCGTTTTGTGGAGAAAGGCGCCTCTGCCGGGACTTATCGTTTAGGTTTGCGGTTTCTTCAGCTCGGAAACCTGGTGAGAGAGAGAATCTCGGTTCGTGATACAGCAAGAACCGGAATGCAGCGTTTGCATAATCTCACGCGTCAAACGGTCAATCTCTCGATTCGTCAAAACGACAACATCGTCTATATCGACCGCATCATGCGAGAGCGTCCCGGCATTCAAGTTGTTCGCACGATCGGCGCTACTGCTCCACTGCACACCACGAGTTCAGGCAAACTCTTCTTAGCAGAAGATTCGTTTGAACAGATCCGCGCTTATGCTCTGCGCACCAACCTTGAAAAATCCACTCCGAACAGCATCGGGGACATCGACACCCTTCTGACTGAAATCTCCAAGATCAAAACTCTTGGTTTTGCGCGAGATGAAGAAGAACTGGAAATGGGGGTTCGCTGTGTAGCCGCAGGCATCCGTGACGACTCCGGCAAATTAGTTGCCTGCCTTTCGATCTCCTCTCCCGCCAGCAGTTTCTTAGAAGGCTGGATCTGCGAAATCAAACACACTGCGGATGATATTTCTGAACACTTAGGTTATGTAGCAACGCCCGGTGAGCTATACGTCCGCCCCAACTTTACCTAAAGAATTATTTCTCACTTAGGCCTCCGAATTGCGAGGACTATTTCTTTCTTACCATAAGACAAATATTGGATTTTTCCTATATCTCTTTTTGATTATTCGTTAGCTAAATATTCGTTGAGAGGGTTTATTGTTGTCGGGATTTCGCAGACAAACAACTACTCGTTATTACTAGATTCACACTCTTGACCTCATCCGAACGTATTAAATACAATTTAAGGCAACAAAGACCCCTAATCTTTGTCTACCCACCCCAAAATTAAAAAACAAGGAGAGCACATGTTCAATCTTCCACAGAGCACTTTCGGAAGAAGAAGTTTCCTGCGTTTTTCAGCACTCAGCGTTGCTACAGGCAGCTTTTTGATGAATCCGATCTCTAAAGCCGTTGCTCAGGCGGTTAAAGAAATTGAACCTTTCTACTGGAATGCCTGCGTGATTAACTGCGGCCAGCGCTGCCCGCAGCGCTGCTTTGTCAAAGGCGGCCAAGTCATTCGCGTTGAAACCGACAACACCGCCGGTGACGCCTGCGATCATCGTCAGATTCGCGCCTGCTTGCGCGGCCGTGCATTAAGACAGCGCCTGTACTCACCGGATCGACTGAAATATCCGATGAAACGCGTCGGTGAACGCGGCGAAGGCAAATTCGAACGCATTACTTGGGATGAAGCCATCAAAACCGTGGCAGACAACCTCAAGAGAACCGTTGAAAAATACGGCAATGAATCCGTCTATTGGCAGTATTGCTCCGGCCAGCAGTCTCTAGTGAACTCCAGACGCGCTTGGTGGCGCCTGCTCAACCTCATGGGCGGCTACCTTAAGTACTATGGTTCTTACTCCACCGCCCAGATCGGCGCAGCCATGCCTTACACCTACGGCGGTCGTCCCGGCTCAGACATGAGTGAAATCGGCAACGCCAAACTGTATGTCACATTCGGAGGCAATACTTTAGTCACACGCGGATCCGGCGGCGGTAAAGGCTATCAGCTCGAATGCGCTAAAGAAAAAGGTCATCCGAAATCCATCATGATCGACCCGATGTACAACGATACCGTTGCTGCAGGTATGGATCAGTGGATTCCGATTCGTCCGGGTACGGACGCTGCCTTAGTCGAAGCCATTGCCTACGAACTGATCAAGAATGACTGGGTCGATCAGGACTTCCTTGATAAATACTGCGTCGGCTACGACGAAAAAACACTCCCCGCCTCTGCCGCAAAAGGGAGTGACTACAAGAGCCACATCCTCGGCAAAGGCAAAGATGGAATCGCTAAAACTCCGGAATGGGCTGCCAAGATTACAGGTATCCCGGTAGAGACCATTGTTCAGCTTGCTAAGGAAATGGGCACGACTAAGCCCTGCTTCGTATCTCAGGGCTGGGGTCCTCAGCGTCAGGCTAACGGCGAAGAAACCGCTCGCGCCATCGCCATGCTGCCGATTCTTTTAGGTCAAGTCGGCTTGCCAGGCACGAACCCGGGTGATGCCGAAGGCAACTCTTCTCTGCCAGCTGTTTATCTCCCGATCGGCAAGAACCCTGTTAAAGCCACGATCCCTGTCTTCATGTGGACAGATGCCATTGTTCGCGGTAAAGACATGACCGACATTACCGACGGTATGCGCGGCGTCAAGAAGCTGGACCACGATATCAAGATGATCGTGAACTCCGGCGGCAACACCACGATTAACCAGCACTCCGACTCAAACGCAACGGATAAGATCCTTCGCGACACATCTAAGTGCGAATTCATCGTAGTCTGCGACAACATGATGACACCGACCTGCCGTTATGCCGATATTCTTCTTCCGGACGTCCTTGGTCCTGAAACCGACGACATCGCCTGCCAAGGCGGCTCTAACGGCGGTACGACTTCCATGCTGCCGATGCACAAGGCTGTCGAACCTCAGTGGGATCAGAAGACCTCGTACGAAATCTGCCGCTTGATTGCCAAGGAACTCGGCAAGGAACAGGAATTCACGGAAGGAAGAACTCAGCTGCAGTGGCTCGAATGGTGCTACAACGAAACACGCAAGAAAGTTCCTCAGCTGCCTGATTGGGATACGTTCTGGAAAGGCGGTCCTGCTCAAGTCTACGGCTGGAGAAATAATCCGGTTGCGCTTTCCGAATTCAGAGCCGACCCGGCTAAGAACCCGCTTAAGACTCCGTCCGGCAAGATTGAAATCTATTCCGAACGTCTTAACAATATCGCCAATACCTGGAAGCTGAATCCCGGCGATGTGATCTCTCCGATTCCTATCTACTTCAGAAACTGGGAGATGTACGGGGATGAACTGCAGAAGAAGTATCCGCTGCAGTGCTACGGTTTCCACCATCACGGCCGTATTCACTCCACCTTCCACAACCTTCCCTGGCTGCGTGAACAGCATCCTGACGTCGTCTTTATGAACGTTTTGGACGCTAAAGCACGCGGAATCAACAACGGCGATTTGGTTCAGATCTTTAACGATCGCGGTATCGTCGAACTTCCGGCAAAAGTCACTTCAAGAATTATGCCGGGCGTTGTGAGCATTCCTCAGGGCGCTTGGTACACGCCGGTCAACAAGAACGGTAATGTCGTCGACGTAGGCGGCAACATCAATACGCTCACCTCGCTGCGCCCGAGCCCGCTGGCCAAAGGCAATCCTCAGCACACCAACCTTGTAGAAGTCCGTAAGGCCTAGGAGAAAAAAAGATGACACAACTTGGATTTTTTGTTGACGTATCAAAATGCTCCGGCTGCAAGACTTGTGCCGTGGCATGCAAGGACGCACATAACCTTCCCGTGGGCATGAACTTCCGCAAAGTTCATGAATACGCCGGCGGAAACTGGAAACAGGCTGCTGACGGATCCTGGACACAAGACGTGTTCGGTTATTACGTCAGCTTAGGCTGCAACCACTGCTCCGACCCTGCCTGCGTTAAGGTTTGCCCGACAAAAGCACATCACAAACGTGCAGAAGACGGTTTGGTGGTCATTGATGCGACGAAGTGCATCGGCTGCGGACTTTGTGCACAGGCTTGCCCGTATCATGCACCGGTATTGGACGAAACTGCTCACAAGATGAGAAAGTGCGATGCCTGCTTTGACCGCCTGCAGAGAGGACTTCAGCCGATCTGTGTGGAAAGCTGTCCTAATCGCGCCATCGAATTCGGCGAAATTGAAGAGCTGCGTAAGAAGTACGGCAAACTTGCTGAAGTCGCTCCTTTGCCCTCTGCTTCTAAGACACAACCGAATTTGGTTTTGGTTGTTCCTGCTCAGGCTCGCCCTGCAGGAGATACTTCAGGTACTGAATACTAACCGAGTATTTAATTGAAATCGCAACAGGCGCCGAAAGGCGCCTGTTGCACATCGAGTTCAAAAACTCGAGCCAATTTAGGAAGAACTAGAGTGCTCCTCTTTCAACTGCTTTTCGTTCTTCTGCCTCCTCTGCCCGAATCTTTTGGTCTTCGGATTCTTTGCCAAAACGGCTCATCGTGAATTGAACGATGGCTTGCGCCAAGAGCTCGTCCGGTACAAAAGCCTGAGCAACACCGTCTGCCTTAAGAGCCTTTGCATCTTCTTCGTTTTCGGCAGGCATGACTGTTTCAATGGTCGGTCGCAGGATCTTGGCTGTTTCAACAATCTTGCGGCAAAGGATCTCATTTTCAATTGCCAGAACAAGAATGGCCGCTTCATGTATATGAGCTTGGATAAGGACAGCAGGATCTGTAGCATCTCCGTAAATAGAATTAACATTCCTCTCTCGAAGCTCTTCAATAACCGAATGGTGATCGTCTACCACTACAACAGAAAGATGTCTTTGAAGCAGCTCTTCGAGGATGATTTTCCCCTTTTCTCCGTAACCGACAAGAACCACATGACCGTGGAGGATGTCGCTGCCGACGCTGTCCGGCATAAGTGCCATTGGATCGATACGCGCGTCCATTCTTCTAGCGAATCCCCAACGCTTTTTTATGAAGTCGCGAGCCGGTCCGACCGTTGCGAAGGCAAACGGATTCAGGGCGATAGAAATAATGGCGCCGGCCAATACTAAACTCATGCCCTCTTGCGGCAGGATCTTGAGCTGAAGTCCAAGTGCAGCCAAAATGAACGAGAATTCACCGATCTGAGACAGTGCGGCAGCAACCGTCAAAGCAGTGTGAAGCGTATAACGGAATAACAAGACCAGACCAAAAGCAACAAGACCTTTGCCTAAGATAATAATGGCAAGCACGGCCAACACATGCAAGGGCTGTTCGTAAAGGACATTGGGATCAAACATCATGCCGACGCCCACAAAGAAGATAACCGAGAAGGCATCTCTAAGCGGTAGTGACTCCATCGCAGCGCGATGAGAGTAACGGCTTTCACGCATCACCATGCCGGAGAAGAAGGCACCCAATGCGAAACTGACATGGAAGATCTGCGCTGCACCGTAGGCAATACCGATTGCAAATACCAACACTGAAAGCGTAAAGAGCTCGCGGGAACCCGTCTTAGCAACCTGGCGAAGAAGCCACGGAAGCAGGCGTTTTCCGACAACCAGCATCAGGATGATGAAACCGAATACTTGAGCCAGCGTGATGCCGACAATCTGCCAAAGCGGCAAAGAAGCCTCGGTATTTTGCAGAGGAGAACCCAGCAAGGAAGCCAGCGGAGGCAGGAGCACCAAGATCAAGACGGTCATGATGTCTTCGACGACCAACCAGCCCACGGCGATTTGACCGTCGCCGCTTTCCAGAATGCCTCGGCTTTCCAAGCCTTTCAGAAGCACAACCGTGGAGGCGCAGGAAAGACACATACCAAAGACGATGCTTTGTCCCCACGGCCACCCCCAGAAATGGGCTAAAACCGCGCCTAAACAGGTCGCCAGGCCCATCTGAAGAATAGCTCCGGGAACCGCGATATTCTTGACTCGAATGAGATCGGTCATAGAAAAATGCAAGCCGACGCCGAACATCAGCAGCATGACACCGATTTCAGAGAGTTCGGAAGCAATATTAACATCACCCACAAATCCGGGTGTTGCGGGCGAAATAATAATACCGGCGAGCAAGTAGCCAACCAATGCCGGTACTTTGATGCGCTCCATGAGGAAGCCAAGCGCCCAGGCAATCGCAAAACCGATCGCCAAGGTCGAAATCAAGCTAAAACTATGACTCATCGTTCGTTTGTCCTATGCGGGCAAAAATTTAATGCAGATTGCTAAAAATTCTTTGAGCGTAACCGTTCTGTACACTTAAGCGAATTGCATGACTCGGAGGATCCAACCGGTTCGTCCACGCAAATTCAGGCAATATTCTACTTTCGAGAAAGCTTTCTGAGACTGACAAATGGGACTTTTCCGCCCATCTTAGAAATCTCGCTTTTGACGCATAATTTCTATAAGGAATCAAAGGGATAAATACTCTTATTCCTTATTCGCTATTTCTTAGAAATCGAACAATTCCCAAAGGCGACACACGAGATTAATAAGGAAGCTGAAAAACTCAACTTTCTCAATAAAATATTAGGGATTGACTTCAGGATGCTGTGAAGGGGGCGCCGGGTTGACATCACTGTTAACTGCGATTTCTTCGTCCACCGGAGAATCGCCTTTAAGGATTGCCAGACGGACCAACTTATCCATTTCTTGGGACAGAATCACAGAAGCCTGAACGACCGTTCCCAGGTTATCCGCTCTGAAGTGGTTAGCTTCTTGGTCAGTAGCGGCTCGAAGGATAACCTTAACACCTTGATTGATCAGCTTGGCAGTTTCTACGACCTTGCGTTCCAAAATCTCATCACGGATTGTCAGAACAATCACGGCAGCGTTTTGCACGTGAGCTTGAAGCAGAACAGACGGATCCACGGCATCGCCTTGAATAGCGGTATATCCGTTCTTACGCAGCTGAGCCACCAGGGAATCGTCTTTGTCGACGATAACGGTTGGGATTTCATCTTTCTGAAGAGCTGCTGTTAACTTACAACCGACGTCGCCGTAACCCACAATGACGATATGACCGGTGATTTTCTTCTTTTCGACTTCGTCCGGCATAAGAGACTGTGGATCCGGGCGAGCAGCCGAAATACGAGCCAGTTTGCTGCGTTTTTTAAGGAATTCAGCGACTTTCGGAAGGGTGGCAAAAGCAATCGGGTTAAGCGCAATCGTCAAAATCGCTGTTGCCAAGACGAGATTCATGCCTTCGTCAGAGACGATGCCCATGGACTTTCCTAGGCTCGCCAAGATGAACGAGAATTCACCGATCTGTCCTAAACATGCGCCGAGTGTCAAGGCGGTGTGCAAGGGATAACGGAACAGCATCACTAATAATGCGGCGATGATCGGGTTAATGAAGAGGATTAAAAGCAGCACGCAAAGCAGATGCCAAGGATGTTCGACGATCACCATCGGATTGAACATCATGCCGACACCGACGAAGAAAATAACCGAAAAGGCATCTCTCAGCGGAAGGGATTCCACGGCTGCTCTATGGGCATACTTGGATTCACGCATCACCATGCCGGCGAAGAAGGCACCCAAAGCAAAGGACACATGGAAGACTTCAGCGGCACCGAAGGCAATACCGATGGCCACTGCCAATACGCAAAGCGTAAAGAGTTCGCGGGAACCGGTTTTGGCAACCTGCCAGAGGAGGTACGGCAGCAGACGGCGCCCGATCACCAGCATCAGTACGATAAAGACGACAACCTGAGCCAAGGTTATAAGCAGAAGCTGCCAGAGCGGCTGAGAAGAAGTCTGAGCCTGGCCTGTGAACACTGAAGCCATCGGCGGCAGGAGAACTAAGAGCAAGACCGTAACCATGTCCTGCACGATCAGCCAGCCCACTGCTACGTTGCCGTCGAAGCCTTCGAGCATGCCTCTTGCCTCCAAGGCTTTGAGAACAACGACCGTGGAAGCACAGGATAAACAGCAGCCGAGAAGAACTGAATGACCTACGTCCCAGCCCCAGAGCCAGCTTAAGCCGAAACCGATTAAGGCTGACAAAAGCATTTGGCAAATCGCGCCCGGAACAACAAGACCTTTGACCTTCAGCAAGTCTGTCAAGGAGAAATGCAGTCCCACGCCGAACATCAGGAGCATGATGCCGATTTCAGCCAGCTGGTTGGCCAAGTTCAAATCCACATCAAAGCCGAATACCGACGGCGAAACCAAAATACCGGCGAGCAAGTAGCCGACCAATGCCGGCACTTTTAATTTTTCTGCCAAAAAACCCAGGACTAAAGCGACACCGAAACCGATCGCTAAGGTCGAAATGAGAGAAATACCTTCCATACTTTTACCGCGTGCGTTTATTCGTTATTCCGCATCCTTTTAAGAGAGCGAGTTTGGTTCGCACTTGAGCACAATCCAATGCTCCCCTCCACTTATTAATCGCTGCCATTACCTGGCAAAAATGTGCTCCAATTCTAAACACTCAGATCGAAGGATTCCTCTCAAAATTTAAAAACAAGTATTTTTTGTTTGTCTAGTAGTTTGCTAAATAATTTTTCAGCGATCAACCGTTTGTTCAACAGTTACTTTTCTATTTATTTTCAAATAGATGAATCGAACAGTTTGATTTTTGATGAACAAAAAGTTGTAATCCAAGATCGCTTTCGCCCATTCTTGGTAGATTGCTACTTATTAAGCCGCACTAGCCTCTTTTTTTTCTCATAATGCAGGCATGGGTCGCGGGACCCATTATTAATTAAGAAAAAAATGAATAAACCAATCATCGCAAAAATTAACGACAAGTTCGAAACCCTTCTTCTGATCATTCAGGCAGGCGCCCTGATCATCATCACAATTGCGACCGCAGTCGCGATCGTGGCCGAAGGTTATGACATGTTTGCGACCAAGAGCATCGGCTTGGCTAACTTACTGCTCTTGTTCTTATTCATCGAGATTTTGTCGATGGTCAGACAGTATTCGCTCGGACAGCATGAGTTAAAACTCAAGACGCCTCTGGTCATTACTGTTGTGGCTGTTGCTCGTTACCTCATTATTAATATGGAACATCTAACGAGCAAGTGGATTCTTCTTACTTCTGTTTCAATTCTCATCTTAACGATCTCCCTCCTGATATCCCGTCAGATTAAAGGCCTTCATGATGATATTGAGGAAGAAAACCTCTCTTCCCTACAGAAGCTGAGCGGCAAGCTCTCCGGAATAGTCTGCAAAAAGAAAGACATCCAGAAAGACGATAACCCATAGTACTTATACCTATTCATTTTCTCCTATTTTCTCTTACAATTTGTAATAAGTACCTCTTGTGGGTACTTTTGTAAGACAACGGTATGGATCTTTCCCGTACCTACCAAAGGAGAAAACTAATGCTTTTGACCAAACTTTCCGTGGCTGTCGGACTTGCCGGCGTTGCACTCGCAGCCAATGCAGTCACCTATACACCCGGAACTTACACTGAAAAAGTCAACGGTCATAATGCTGCCTTCACCGTCAAGGTAACCGTCAGCAAGAACAAGATTGAAAAGATTGAATATCCTGACAACCTTGAAACTATCGGTGTCGGCAAAGTCGCTCTGGAGAAACTGTCCAAGAAGATTATCGATCGCCAATCTCTCGGCGTAGACAATGTTACCGGCGCAACCATTACTTCCTTCGCATTGAAGGGCGCCGTTAAGAAAGCACTCGAACAGGCTAAGGTTTCCAAGGCTGACATGGCCAAGCTGATGAAGAACAGCGAAAAATACACTGCTCTTCCCGCTGAAATCAAGACTAATGTTGTCGTTGTCGGCGGCGGCGGATCCGGCTTAGCTTCTGCTATCGCTGCTCAGCAGGCCGGTGCCAAAGTTATCGTTCTTGAAAAACTCGGCATCCTCGGCGGCTCCACCAACGTTTCTGAAGGTGCTTTGAACGCAGCTGACCCGCAGCGTCAGGGCAAACAGGGTATCGAAGACTCTATCCAGAAACACTATGAACAGACCATGAAGGGCGGCCACAATATTGGCAATCCTGATCTGGTTCATTACCTGACTGACCATGCTTTAGAGTCCGTTCATTGGCTGGAAAGCATCGGCGTTAAGTTTAAAGACGAAGTCGGTACTGCTACGGGTGCTTTGTGGCAGCGTTCTCACTATCCTGCTACTCCGTCCGGCAACACCTATATTCGTTCCTTCGAAAAATACATCGCCGCTCATGGCAACGACATGAAGGTCTACACCGACATGGACGCGGTCTCCCTGATTCAGGACAAGGCCGGCCGTGTTATCGGTGTAGTAGCTAAAGACAACCACACCGGCAAGACCACCAAGTTCATGGCTGACAAGGGCGTCATCCTGGCAACAGGCGGCTTCGGTGCTAATGTTGCTCTTCGTCAGAAAGTCAACACCGGCGTGTTCAAAGACTATGACCTCGGCAAGGGCATCGGCTGCACGAACTTCAACAAGTCTGCCCAGGGCTCCGGCATCATCATGGGTGAAAAAGTCGGTGCACACGTTATCGGTATGTCCGACATTCAGGTTCATCCCTGCGGAACTCCGGGTACAGGTTTGATGGAAATGGTTCGTACATCCGGCCGTAACCGTCTGTTCATCAATAAGGAAGGCAACCGCTTCGTAAACGAAGGTGCTCCTCGTGACGTCTTGGCCAAGGCTATCTTTGCACAACCCGGCTCTACTTACTACGTCCTGGTTAACCACCTCCGTTATCCGTCTCTTGACTGGGTTGACGCCAACGGCGCCAAGATGAAAGACATGATCGACCTCGGTCGTGTTGTTTCTGCTCCGACACTTGACGAACTGGCCAAGAAACTCAACATGCCTGCTGCTAACCTGAAGAAGGCTGTTGAAGACTACAACGGTGTTGTTGCCGGTACATACAAGGATCCGCTGGGCTTCGTCGCCAACAACAAGGCTGACAAGCAGATGACTGAAGGTCCTTGGTACGCCTGCCAGAAGGTTCCGACTGTTCACCACACCATGGGCGGACTGGAAATCAACACCAAGGCTCAGGTTCTTGACGCCAACGGTAAGGTTATCCCAGGTCTTTATGCTGCCGGTGAGACCACAGGCGGTATCCACGGTTCTAACCGTTTGGGCGGCAACGCCATTGCTGACATCATGACTTTCGGTCGTGATGCTGGTACACATGCTGCTAAAGGAAACTAATCTTTCCAATAGCTGAGATTGTTTGATCTCTAACATGTTCGGGGATCGGAAATTTTCCGATCCCCTTTTTGCATCTTCGCTCTTTCCCTATTCTTCTGCATCGTGGATCCTTTATCTCCATATCGCGACAAATATTAACGTGAGTCTGTTTAAGATTACTAATAAGGCAAGAATCTTCTTAGGTTCTAACTAATAAAGTGACCTGGAGAAAATAATGGAAATAAACTTCAAAGAATTAACGCTTAAAGGTGATCGCCCTCTTGTATTCATCTTGTCCGGAGCGGGTCTTTCTGCAGAGAGCGGAATCCCGACTTTTAGAGATCCCAACGGCCTCTGGAGAAAATACGATCCAAAGGAGCTCGCTTCTATCCGCGCACTTGAAAGGCATACACAAGATGTATTTGACTTCTATAACGAAAGAATCAAAAACGCCGAACCGTGTCGGCCTAACGCAGCTCATATAGCAATTGCAAATTTCCAAAAGGAAATGGCTCCTTTTTGTGATGTGATACATGTCACTCAAAACGTTGACAACCTTAATGAATTAGCAGGAGCTCCACGAGTTTTCCATCTGCACGGCGACTTCCAAACTTCCTTGTGCAGAAAGTGCAAAAAGACTTTCCCAAGAGTCGGCTTCTACGAACGAGAACAGGTTTGTCCGGTTTGCGAAGCGACCAATTTCGCAATGAGACCCAATGTTGTGCTTTTCGGAGAAGTACCTTACGGCATGGATTGGATACCTTCGTATCTCAAGAAAGCCTGCGTCTTTATTTCCGTAGGCACTTCCGGCACCGTCTATCCTGCGGCCAATTTCGTGAGAGAAACGAAAGCATCGATAAGAATAAATCTTGATTTAGATCCGCTCATCCATCCATATTCCAAATTTAATCATAGAATTTGTGGAAAATGCACTGAGACGCTTCCCCCGCTTCTTGAAGAATTAAAGAAAGAATTAACGTCGCGACTGAAAGAAAAGGCCACCGAATAACAAATTCAGAACATGAGTTTTCATACATCTCTCCTAACTCGCTCTCCAAATCTTTCGGAGGGCGATTTTTTTGTTCTGTTCTTCCTGCTATCTCCTAGAATAGAGGCCATCACAACCTGCTAGAAAGAAAAGATGTCCCTTGATAAAACACAGGTAATTGAACATCTGCTTGGACTGTGCCGTTCTGACATTGAGAAAAGGTACGGCGAACAAGCTTTAGATATTCATAACGCCAAGCTCACATTTGAGAAAAACCGATGCGTTAGGACTCTTTTTCCAAAATCTTCTTGTCGTCGCTGTGTTGAAGCATGCCGTGAAAAAGCCATTTTCCTCAATAACGGAACGATCGGTTTAGAAAATATCAAATGTACTGTTTGCGGAGCGTGCGTAAGTTCTTGTCCTACTGAGGCGTTTGCTTTTGCAAAGTACCCTCTTTATTCTGCTCTGGTTCAACTCAAAAAATTACTGGAAGAGAATCAAGAACATCAATCGACCAATCTCTCGGCTATCTTTACTTGCCCTAAAAGTTCGCAAACAAAAGAACGAATTTCCGTCGGTTGTTTAGGAAGTATGAGCCCTGCGCTCTTCGTATTGGCCCAATTAACAACGGAAGCTAAAGTTGTTGTTTATTGCGGAAACTGCAGAAACTGCGCGATCAGTAACGAAGGAGACCCTGCCAAAAGCATGGCTCAAAAAATTTCCAGACTCTCAGACATACTGAAGATACAGCCGAAGATTGAAATTGCTGAAACGGCCTCCGAAGAATTAGACAATTTAAAGCGCAGAAAGATCTTTAGAAAGATCTCTAATGAATTGCTGGAAAGGTCAGAAATTGCAAGCTTGAAAGGCAATGCTCCGAAAACTGAGAAAGTTTTCCCAGTGCTTGGTCGAGAGATGCTTATTGACTGCATCAAGCTGATCCGTGACAAAAAAACGGAGTATGAGATTACTGAGAAGATATTTCCGCTTCCCGGTGTTTACAAAAATACATGCACCGGGTGCAACATCTGTGTGCTGCTTTGCCCTTCCGGCTGCTTAACCTCACGAGAGAAGGACGGTCACTTTAAACTCCTGGCAGACCCTCTCAGATGCGTGGACTGCAAACGGTGTGTGGAAGCGTGCCCGGAACAAACTTTAGTTATGCGAAAACTCTCCGGTATCCCACAGATACTGGCAGACGACGTCCAAATTTTATTAACTGGAGTACGGAAGCCTATTGAAGAAGACGCGGCCTCGATAGAGGCTAGAACGAGAGAGATATTCAATATTTAATTTCCTTAGAGACTATTTCTCCTAGCTTTGAAATCCGAACCTTCTTTCAATTGTTTTTCAATGCTGGCAACGGCCTGCGGAAAAACTTCGTATTTGTCATCTATGTCAATATGACCTAGGTGGTATTCCAAGCAGTTTTGAAAATTTCTTTCATTACACGAAATCATGTCTTCCAAAGCGAGCTCGTAGCATTGCCGCTGTTCGATGACGTTTTCGTGTTTTCTGATCAGATTGAAGTTCTTTTCCAGATAGGCTCGACTGAAAATTAAACAAAGATAACTAATTGATTTTCCTTCTTCTTCTGTGAAATCTTTTTTCCAGTCCCATGGGATATAACAGCCTTCGACAATAAGGCTCTGGTTGTTTTCGATACAAGTTTTGATCATTTCCCTGACGACCGGCCAAAGCTTTTCCGTCAAAGTATCATGGTCACTTTCAGGAGTGAGGCCAGTATTACCGCTTCTGATAAGTCCCATCTTTAGGTGGTCAATCGAAACATACGGAATCTTGTAATGCTCAAGAAGTTTCTGAGCAAGATTTGTCTTGCCTGTATGGGTGTCGCCGGCGATGAGGATAATCATTCTGCTTTATTGCCTAATTTTTCAACATGTTGTGCACCTTTAGCTATTTCAGACAACTCTTTAACAAGATGAAGAATGGCCAGATCATTACCGACACGCGCGCCAAGCATTATAGAAATAGGCGGTTTAGTCTCAAAAGAAACCGGCAAAGTGCAGCTCGGCCCTCCTCCGATTGAGAACCAATCTACAAAGTTCAAAAATCCCACAAAATCAGCATCGTAATGAGCAAGGATGTCATCAATTAAGTTTCTGGCTTTCGCCACATTTTCCTGAACCAATTTTTTCAATTCAGATTTTTCAATTTGAGGCATAGCTAACGCGTCTTCCAAACGCTCCATGCCGTAAAGATGTGCATGAGGCCTTTCTCGATAGCATTCTACGAGTCCCTCGAAAGAGCGTGGCTCATTGTCTGAGCCATATCGATGTAGGAACTTAGTTATATCAGCTCGAATATCGGTCGAACTAATTGTTTTGTAATCAAAACTGACTTCAGGCAAATCAATAAAGATAATCTCGAATCCATTGAGTTTTAGTTGAGCTAAGAAAGAACGCAGCTTAGTTTGCAGTAACTCCATCTCTCCGAGACTGCGGTTTACACATAAGATGATTCTTTTTCTACTAGGCTTGCTTTCCTTACTCCTCAATTCAAAAGATTGATCGTCAGCCGGATCGACGCCAATCATTGATAGGAAAACCTCTTTCAATAGAGCCGGATTTCGAGTCAATACACCCGGCGCATCAAAAGATGAAGACAACGGAATAATTCCGGTTCTGGAGACTAATCCTCTAGTTGGCTTAAATGAATACACACCATTTCTAAAACCCGGGATCATTAGGCTTCCTCTGGTTTCAGTGCCAAGGGCTGCATCGCAAAAACCGGCTGCGACGGCAATGGCAGATCCTGCGCTTGAACCCCCGCAGGGAAAGTTTCCATGGGGATTTTGACCGAAACCTCCTAACTCTGAATAGCCATACGGAAGCACATTGGAAGTCACAAAGCCGGCCAATTCCGTGAGATGGGTTTTGCCGAAGATTTCGATTTTGGGATTCCGGCGCAGTCTTTGAATGCAAAAAGCATCGGGAAGCTCCAAATCTTTTAATGCATGGCTGCCGGCCGACGTCGGAAAGCCTGTGACTCCGATGTTGTCCTTGACCAAAAGATGAATAGCCTTATCTGCCTGAGGATCTTTCCATTTTCTAACAGCGTGAAGTTTCCCATTAAGCCGCAATAAACGCCTTTTCATTTCAAGGGGCGACAAAGGCTTATCAAGTGGAAATGAGAGGTCGGCCATTTGAAATCCTTGTTCCAAATCTATTCAATTAACTAACAACAGCTTAATCTTAAGTTCCTGAAGTTTATATAGACAAAGAAATTTTCCATTTCTTCAACATCAGTATTTTCCTGAGTTTTTGATTTTTAGCAAACTACCTAGGTAGTCGCCGATGCTATAAAACTACTTGTCCCGCAATGCATCAAGGAGAATTGATGATGAAAAAACTTGCTTTGATTCCTTTTATGTTATCCATGGCTTTTGCCGGTCAATCTCAGGCTGCACTGACTGACGGAGTTTACGAAACCACTGTCAACGGTCACAATGCACCGATGACTGTCAAGGTCACGATTAAAGATCACAAAATTGCCGCCATCGATGCCAGCAAAAACCTGGAAAGTTTCGGCGTCGGTAAAGTTGCTTTGGACAAAACAGCTGCCGCAATATTAAAAGACCAAACTATTGGTGTCGACAATATTACCGGCGCTTCCCTCTCAAGCCTCGCACTTAAATCTGCCGTTAGAACGTGTCTTCAGAAGGCCGGAGCTACGGACCAGGAACTAAAAAACTACACAAGAAAAGTCTCCCACATCTTTAATCCTCGTTGTAAAAAAAGCGCTGATTTAGCCATTATCGGCGGTGGCGGAACGGGCTTAGCGGCTGCCGTCTCTGCTCTCGAAAACGGCGCAAAGAAAGTGGTCATTCTTGAAAAACTTGGTTATCTCGGTGGCTCTACCAACGTTTCCGGTGGTGCCTTAAATGCTGTTGATGACAAACGTCAGAAAGCACAAGGTATTGACGATTCCGTTCAGAAATTCTATGAAGCAACGATGAAAGGAGGCCACAATGTCGGCAATCCTGAACTCGTCAAATACCTTACTGATAATGCTTATCCGACCGTTGAATGGATGGAAAAAGAAGGTGTCGTATTCCGCGACAAAATCGGTGCCGCAACCGGCTCTTTAGGTCAGAGAAGCCATTACGGTAAGAAACCGGCTGGTTATGCTTATACATCTGTCTTTGAAAACAAACTCAAAGAATACGGGGACCGCGTTGTCGTTTTAACGGAAACACCAGCGACAAAGTTGATTATGGGCAAATCCGGGAGAGTTATCGGAGTCTCCGGATTACGCGCAGGAAAGCAGCCGGTCACTGTCATGGCTCCGAGTGTGATATTGGCCACCGGCGGTTTTGGCGCAAATGTTAAGTTCCGGCAGGAAGTTAACACCGGCGTCTGGAAGGAAGTCACGCTGGATAACAGAATCGGCACCACTAATATTAATAAGGCAGCACAAGGTGACGGTTTGAAGTTAGCTAAGAGCGCTCATGCCGACATTATCGGTTTGTCTGATATTCAGCTCCATCCGAACGGAACGCCCGGAACTGGCCTCATGCAGGATATTGCAACCTCCGGCCGAAATCGTCTGTTCATCAATAAGAACGGAGACAGATTTGTTTCTGAATCCGCTGCCCGCGACACGCTTTGCAAAGCTATCTTCAAGCAGCCGGACGGGACATACTGGTTGTTAATGAACAAACTTCGTTATCCGGACGAAAACAAACCCGACCGCATGGGCGTCACAATGAAGGATATGTTGGCACTCGGTCGGGTGAAAAAAGCTGATACTCTTGATGAAATGGCAAAGCTCATCAACGTCCCTGTTGATCATCTCAAAGCCGCAGTCGCCGAGTACAACAAAGCTGCATCTAACAAAGGCACTAAAGACAAGTTCGGATTTGTTGCAACTAACACAGACGACGCACCGATGACTGAAGGACCATGGTATGCATGCCTTAAAGTTCCAACGGTTCACCACACGATGGGCGGCGTCCGCATCGATACGCTTGCCAGAGCTTTGGACAAGGATGGTAAACCCGTTCCCGGGCTGTATGCTGCCGGCGAAGTCACAGGCGGGATTCATGGCGCTAACCGTCTTGGCGGTAATGCCATTGCCGACGTCTTCACCTTTGGAAGACAAGCGGGAGCCTCAGCTGCACAACAAAAATAATGGTTAAGTAGTAACTTTGAGAGCCGCAGTTGCGGCTCTTTTTCTTTGAAGATTTTTCGAGATCAAGAATTAATGCTCTGTGAAGTCCGCGGCAATAAAAGAGGTAACAAAAGCACTAAACGAACTGTACGGTCAAAATAAGGCTCTTGTTAAATGACAGGAAACTTCGCCGATACGGCGTACTAGTAAAAAGATCTTGATCCCCAAACCCACCCTCGAGCAATCAAATCAAAGCGCGGTAGTCAAATGTTCTAGAGAAACTGAAAAGTACAGCCGTCGTTCTCATGTGAACTTAGTTACTTCGCAGGCCTTTACAATTAATTTTGGCCCGGGCCTTCGGGCCATGAGCAAGTAAGTTTTTTGCTTTCGCCTTTGACCGCTCTACCAATCAACTTTTAGATTAATTCAGTATTCCAGTTAGTAGCTTGAATCAAATTGTCCAATTCGCGGATGTCTTTGGCCAACTGATCAACTTTTTTCTGAGTTTCCTTAACGTTAATTGAAGGAAGGACAAGAATTTCAGATCGAGAATAACGATTTGAAACTTGAGAAGCCTGATCAATCAGATTATTCAGAGCTGTAACTTCCATGATTCTGGTGTCGCGATCGACAACCAAATCTCCAAGCAAGAAATCACCAACTTTGACGGAGGAATTTGTTGCATTGATACGTTTAATCAGGGCTGCAAGTTCTCCCCGTGTCGATTCAAGTGCTTTAATAAGCTCCGCCGGATCTTCGACCGGCTTTGAACCTTCCTGATAGATCGCGTTGTCAATTAATTTTTGACGCAGCGTTCCCATCTTTATCTGCAATTGTTTACGCTCGCGTAACGCTTCAGCTAATTTCATATTAATTAACTCTCTTAATCTTAGAAACGATACTCAACAGCGGCAAAGAAACTGTTGCGCTTAATAAAACCTGCTTCAGCAAGAATATTAAAGCTCGGAGTAATTTCCCAGCGGAAACCGGCCAACATGTTCCACGGAGACTCCATCTTTTGCTTAACGTTGAATGTGCCCTGCCCTTTGTTAACTGCGCTAATAAGGCTCTGGAGTTTTGGAGAGAAGCTCAACTTAGACAGTTTTCCATGAAAATTCTGGTCAACGTTCTGGTACATCGTGCCTACCCAGAGACTAAATTTGCTCTGAGGCAACTTAATGGTATCAATGGCAGGCAAGGCGAACCGATAGCCGACTCGAGGGGCTAATGTGAAGGCTTTGATATTACCATCAATGATATTGAGCTTAGTTCTTGTGTAGTTCAAATCCAGCAGTCCAAACCAATTTCCAACACCACCAGCAAAGGTTGTTCCTAAACCATAAGTAGTACCTTTGAATTTAAGCACAAAATCGATTCCATCCATATCGCCCATAGACTTAATGAGTTTATTTACGAAAGGATTAGTGGAGCCTACATTTATCTTTGAAATTGAACGCCCTTTGGTATGGCCGACTACTCCATAAACGTTCATAAAAGGAAATACCCAAGCATCCAAACGTAATGTTTCTGTGTGGCTTCTCTGACGAGTACTTAGAACATCAATTTTGAACAAATCAGGCTTTAAAGGCCTGTTGATAAAAGGGATAGTCAAGCCATCGAATTGGATAGATTTAACATTGATATTCTGATGAATATTCATGTAGTTAACATTGACACCATAACTTTTTGGCAGTTCATATCCCTTTTCTCGTGCTTCTTTGCCAAAAATCGGAAGAAACGGTTCGTCGTCTTCAACTTCATCCTTCTGAATCGTTGAAGTCTCCCCCGCAGGAGTGATCTCGACATTACCAGTATCCAAGGAGTAGTCCAAGGACTTTTGAGAATCTTGCTGAGCAAAAGCCGTCGTCGTAAGCAATACAGATGCCGTCACTGCAGCAAGTTTTGTCATGGAGTAAATGTTCAAAATTAGGCCTTTATTTATGTTTCTTCCGTATGAGTACGAATTGTATGGAAAGCCCTTCAAATCCTGATATCTAAATGATCTAAATGGGTAACAAAAATCGAGAAATTTCAAGAAAAAATTTTTCTAAATCTTGCAGGTTATTCTCAATATTCAAGATGCCTTGATGCTCATACAATCTCAAGCACGCAACACCAAAATCAAATCTCAGGAGAAAAATCAAAATGTTTGACTTGATTATTCGAGGCGCGCTTGTCGTCGATCCTCTTAACAAAATTAATGCAATAAAGGACGTGGCTGTCGCAGAAGGCAAAATCACCGCAATTGAAGACGAAATCTCTCTTCCTGCAAAGAAACTCATCGAGGCTTCAGGAAAAGTCTTGATTCCCGGCATCATTGATATGCATACGCATATGCGCACGGTGTTAGGCCATAAACACGCTCAGCGCATGATTGCTCTGGCCGGCGTTTGCACTACTCTGGATATGGCCGGACCTTTAGAAGACATTCTGACATCCATTCCCGGAAGCGGCGCCGGTGTCAACATTGCAATCCTTGACGCTGCCAGAGCCGGACAGACACTAACCTCTTCCCGTCCATCTCAGCAGGAACAATCCGACTTCCTGGATAGAACGCTGGAAAACGGCGGCATCGGCATCAAACTTCTAGGCGGCCATTTCCCGATGGATGTTGATATCAGTGAAAACTTTATCGAGTTAGCGAACCAGAAAAAATCCTGGATTGCTTGGCACGTCGGTAGCACTGCCCACGGCTCGAATATCGAAGGCTTCAGAGAAGCTGTTGCTGCGGCCAAGGATAACTTCCTGCATATTGCTCACATCAATAGTTACTGCCGCGGCCAAATCTCCAATGAAACCGATGAAGCCCTTGAAGCGATTTCTCTTCTCAAGACTCATCCGAATATCTTCTCAGAATCTTATCTTTCTCCATTGAACGGAACTCGTCTGGTCGTACAGAACGATGTTCCTATCAGCAAAGTTACCGTTACATGCCTCAAGAAGCTGGGCTATGAGCCGACTTATGACGGCATGAAGAAGGCAATTTTTGACGGCGCAGCAGGTGTATTAGTTGATGACGGAGTGATCGGCAAACTTCTAAGCGGAAAAGGAGGCGTCGAATATTGGGAAAGTAAAGAAACAAAAACGACTGGCAGCTTCAAAGTTAATCCTGCTGTTAGCCGCTTCCTTATTGCAACCGCAAAACGCTCTGACGGTTCTTTCGTTGTGGATTCCTTCTCAACCGACGGCGGCTGCTACCCGCGCAACGTCATCGTTGAAAATGGACTTCTCCTTGTGAAGTTCGGAGCTCTGAATCTCAATGAATATGCGGTTAAAGCCAGCCTTAACGGAGCTAGAGCTTTAGGCCTAAAGAACAAAGGACATCTCTCCGTCGGAGCCGATGCAGACATCTCCATTCTGGACATTCAAAATGAAAAGGCCTTTGCCACAATTGTTGAAGGCAACGTCATCATGCTGGACGGTCAGCTTTTAGGAAAAGGCACAACAATCATTTGCGATGAAAGGGGCGCCTCCACTCTGGCTAAACGCGGTATCAAGCACATTGTGAAAGAGGAATTCTCTCTGAAACAGATCACCGATCGTTTCATTCCTTAATCTGAAGATTAAGCATTAGGAGCCGTCCGAAATACGGACGGCTTTTCTGAACTTTTTTCTTCTATAAAAGAAATTTTTATTATTTTTCCTTCTTAGAAGAAATTTCAATCAGCCTAAAACGATTAATCAATAACCCTTCTCATACTGACTAAGAGTAATTCCTTCCTTGGTTTTCCATTTTGTATTTCCATTTGCAGAACGCAAAAGAACAAATTTTGCTGCACTACTCGGAGTATCAAACAAGATATCTGCTTGAAGTATGTGGTTCTCGTCAATAAGATCCCTATATTTTCTTCTGTTCGCCTTTGCGTCTTTAGGGCAAGAACGTACTGGTTTTTCTCTTAATTTACTTCCAGACAGAACGACAATCCCCTCAGGAGTCCTTATAGCCCTGGCGTTTACTTTATCTCCCTTTATTTCTTGCTTTATCAGGAAAATGACATTGGTGGTAACTGGTGTAACTGGCAAATTATTCTGCTTCGCCGACTTCTTTACTATCGGCTCGAAGACTCGACGACCAAGAACGCTCATAACAAGTCTTGCATTTTCGATAAATTCTTCAAGCTCACTTTCCTTCTCTTCAGTGACATTTCCTTTGGGAGGTTCATTATTGCTGACAACTTTATATCTATGAGCTTCATTTGCAAGGGAGAAGAAACGATTTTCTAAATAGCTAATTTCGGTTGCACCAAGAGAGTTATTTGACGTGGTCAAAACTATCGCTTCTGACCAAAAAAAATTCCTTTGATTTTGAATGGTGTTCATTTAGTCTTTGATTTGTTCCTTCTCCGTTCTTGCGAGATCTTGCTTGGCCAACATAAATAACGGGCTCAGAATCCTTATCAGAGGTTCCAATTAAAAAGTACACGCCACTGTACTTCAATTCTTCTCTTTCTCTACAAGAATCAAGTTCTTTGATTGGGATCTTGTAGACCACGCCAATCCAGTTTCCAATAGTGCATTTTATGTTCCATCCATCAAGAAAACATTTATAGTTCTGCCCGTTTTTTTTTCATTTAATTTTCTCTTGTTTTTAATTTAGATTACGATTATTGTTTTAGTTAATTAATTTTAAGATTCTTTTAAAGAAAGATTACCCCTTTGCGTAATTCAATTTACATTTTTTTTTGTGGAAAGAAAAGATTGTTCCCCTTCGAAAACTCGAGTAATTTCACTTCAGCACTTTAGGATATCTTAGTTAGATCCAACTCCGAAACTGAATTATTTGAATTTTTGTTAAGGTTTCCACGAACAAGAACTACCAAATTCAAGTTTACTCACGTTTCTGCCTTAACAAATATTGAGGTAATTTCTGATAACAATTTTGCGGGATAGCCCCGATAATGACTCCGTAAGAAGTCTTATGCGCCAATCGGTCTGACTAGGTTTTGTTTCTAAAACCTCTTCTTTGCCTCCGACTGACAAGTTTCAGGCAAACGATGCAATTAGGTCTTCAACCTTCGATCGAAGAAGAGGAGCTGACTGCATTAGCGGTTTAGCAAAAAGCTCCGATTTTCCTCCAGGAAACTCAATTCTGTGATTCGATGATTAAAACTAAATTTATTTATCTCAACCGCCCAAGGAAATTTATATGTTAAGTATCTGCATCGTTATTGCTTCGATTGCGGCAGCGGCGTACTTGATTTTCAAAAAGTACTATGCTCCCGGCGCTTTGTTATTTGTAGGCCTCATTACTTTAGGGGTAGTCGCCTGCATCAGCCCGGACCCTTTAATTACCGGCAAAAAAGCGACTCATCTTGCTGGCCTTGATGTCATTCAGATCTTTACCAACCTGCTTCAGACAAGAACAGCCGGTTTAGGTATGAACATCATGGCAATCGCCGGCTTCACTTACTTTATGGACCAGATCGGTGCTTCCGGCGCCCTGGTGAGATTAAGCGTTAAGCCGCTCAAGCTGATTAAAGCTCCGTACATCGTTATGACACTGGGCTTCATTCTGAGCTTAATCCTTAATGTTTTCATTCCGTCTGCAGCTGGCTTAGCCCTCCTGCTGATGGTCTCCCTCTACCCGGTTATGGTCATGGGCGGTATCTCCCGTCAGTCTGCCGCAGCAACCATCTTGGTCGGCGGCTGCTGTTGTTTTGGGCCGTCCGGCGGCAACAACCTTCTGGCTGCTGATCTCACAAAGATGCACGTCATGGACTTTTTCCTGAATGTTCAGTGGACCATCGGCTGGGTTGCTGTTATCGCTATGCTCGTTGCCCACTTCTTTATCCAGCGCTGGTTCGATAAGAGAGACCTCGCCAAAGGCATCCTGACTAAGGAAGACTTCGAAGTTCCTCAGCTGACTAAAGAAGACGCCAAAGCCGAAAACGCTCCGCTTTGGTACGCACTCTTCCCGCTGATCCCGGTTATCCTCCTGTTCGTCTTCTCTCCGCTAATGTACAAAGGCATCCGCATGGAAGTTGTGACTGCCCTGCTGGTCTCCACTTTCGTTGCCCTCATCCTTGACGGCATCAGAAGAATGAACCTCAAAGAATCCATCGGCACGATAAAGACTTTTGCTCAGGGTATGGGTAAGGTCTTTACCTCCACCGTCTTCCTGATTGTCTGCGCGGAAGTGTTCGCAGCTGGTTTAACGAAGTCCGGTGGTATTGCTGAAATCATCAACTCCGTTTCCGGTATGCAGGCTGGCGGTTACGCTGTCTTCACCGTTATGTTCCTCATCGTCGTCGGTTCCGCCTTCGTGATGGGCTCCGGCAACGCCGCTTTCTTCAGCTTCGCTCCAATGATTCCGGATATCGCAGCCAAAGTTGGTTTGAACGCTGCATTCATGATTTCTCCGCTCCAGTTAGCCTCCGGTATGGCTCGTTCTTCCAGCCCGATCGCAGGTGTGACGATTGCTATTGCAGGTTTGAGCGGACTCAATCCGTTTGATTTGATCAGAAGATCCATCCCCGTCATGGTAATTGCCATTATCGCTACTTACCTCCGTTCGCTGATGCTGATCTAGTTTTAGACTGATCTGATTCAACAAGAGGCAGCCAGCTGCCTCTTGTTGTTTCTGCCTATCCGTTTTAAGCCGGATGGAACAGATGCCCTCCCTACATACAAACATCTCCATCACCTTTGTTCTCCGGCTTTTTCTTCTTCTTTTTGTTGCCCCACTGGTTGCCTTCAGCAGCCATACGGACAAGCTTCGGCTCGAATTTCGCCAGGACATCTACCAAATCTCTCTGGCCGTCGATCACCTTATTGATGTCTTTATAGACTTCAGGAGATTCGTCCAGGGTTCCTCCGATCAAAGAGATGCTCTGTTCCTTGAGGATCTTTTTCATATCGGCATGTTTCAAGGTTCTGAAAGCAGCCGCTCGGCTCATCACTCTGCCTGCGCCATGAGAACAGGAATTGAAAGATTCCGCATTTCCTTTACCTCGAACAATGAATCCGGACGAACCCATAGATCCCGGCACCACACCTAACTTACCTTTGCCGGCCGGCGTTGCGCCTTTTCGATGCACAATGAGTTCTTCTCCGTCATACATCTCTTTCCAGGCGAAGTTGTGGTGGTTTTCTACAAAACCCAATACGCCGCAGCCTAAAGCTCCGATCACGCTCTCATGGATCAGCTCATGGTTGGCTTCAGCGTATTTACCGCAGAGCTCCATGGCCTCCCAGTAATCTTTTCCTTCCTGAGAATCTAATTCCAGCCAAGCCAAACGCTTTAAGTTCTCAGGCAGTTCCGGCTGGAGCTGCTGAGCCAGTTCAGAGAAGTGATTCGCAACATGCAGGCCTAAGCCTCGGCTTCCGGAGTGAGACAAAAGCGCTGTATAGATCCCGGCCTTAATTTTTAAGGTCGGTTCATCAACGTCGTTCTCCACCGTGAGCTTTCCGAATTCAACGAAATGGTTTCCGTGACCGCTCGTTCCCAACTGAGAAGCTGCACGCTTGAAATTCTCTTTGACGACGCCAGATTTCCTCCATAACGGATCCTCCATTACCTTGTGCGTACGCTTTCCGGGCTCGAACGTCACACCTACGCCGAAACGCGTTTCATCCAAAAGTGTTGCGCCGAATTTGCGGCGATCTTTTTCGAATTCTTCGTAAGGAATATCAAGAATCGATATTCTCATGCGGCAGGCAATATCCACGCCGACAGCATACGGAATCACTGCGTTTTTAGTCGCCAGCACGCCGCCGATCGGGAGACCGTAACCCTGGTGAGCATCCGGCATCAGAGCGCCTCCGACGGAAATCGGCAAACTAACAGCCTCATCCATCTGTTCAAGCGCTCTGGCTTCGACCTTTTCTGTGCCCCACAACTTCCAAGGTGCCTTTTCTTTCCTCTCGCTGTAAACGATTCGGCCACTTCGGAATTTCTCCAGTTCTTCGGCTGCAGCTTTGAAATTTTCTCTAACTTCTTCCGGGATATCTACCTGCTCCAAGACTTCTGTCGGATTGGCAGATACCGCCAGTTTGCCGACCAGAGGTTTTAATTCAGAATCCTTTTTACCGGCTGCATAGGATTTTCCGAGGGCTTCATAGAGTTTTGCTCTGATCTCGGCAACTTTGGGAACTTTCAATTCCTCTAAATCTTTTCCTTTAATCATGATTCTCTCTCTTAAATTTAGGCACGTTGACGACCAGGCACTTTCCGTCTTTTTCTGTCTTTACTTTTTGACCTGTAAACAATTCCAGAACCTTGATGCAGCTTTCAAGATGCTCTGATGAGCCCTTGGTTAAAAAGCTCCCTCCTGCTGCAAAGAAAAGCGGAAGAATGATCTGGTCAGCTAAATGAGTTTCAATCGGTGCTGATGCCGCAAGAAAACCTCTAATCTTTCTTGCCAGTGCTTCAGAAGTGTCACCGTACTGAGCAATTTCACTGAATACCGTAGGATTCCGTCCTGTCGTCCTAACGATTACCGCAGCTCCCGGTTCCTCGATGTCGGGATTTTCAGTGATCTCCAATTCATCAAATTTAGGTGCGGAGACTCCTGCCTTCAGGCAGGGCAAGAAGCGCCTCCTCCTTTCGAATTTCTGTTAAATAGGTTCGTCTCTTTTCCAGCAGATGCAGCTTCTTGCAGCTGATGCCAGCCGAAATTCGGGTTCCGTCAAGCTTCCGAACATCAAAGAACCCGGATGATCGACGGCCGAAAATGAAGCCTTCTTCTCCCTGGCAGGCAACTTTGTCAAAAAGACGAAAGCCATTGACCTCAAAGGGCGCCTGATTGCGCTTTCGAATGCCGCCTTTGAGGATGGAAAGCTTATGAATCTGCCGGTTGTTCCGACGCGTCTGCTTCTGGAAGAAGAATTCGCCGAGCCTTTCGGCGCCGAGGTTGCCGGCGATGCAGAAAGCATCTGCACAATGCGACTTAGCGATGTCGTTCGCGATCCGTGCGTGCTTAGTCCGATAGCCGTAGGTGTTGTTCACTTCCAGCTCAGGATGCGACGCCTTCAGGCGATTCAGCACCTCCCAGCGCATAATTCCCATGAAGGCTTCCGCGCGGAACGATTGTCCGCGCTTTGCCTTCAGCGTGATTTCACCGCGATGAAGCGCCTTATGGCATGTCTCACAAAGCGTAATCAGGTTGCCGGGTGAATCGCCGCCTGTACGTCTGCTCTCCAAGTGATGAACATTGAGCACCGGGTCTTTTGATCTGCCGTGACAATGCTGGCAAACGTGCCCGTCTCTGAAAAGAACATACTCGCGGACGTTCCAGAAGCCGAGCTGCTCGCCCTCTTGGTACTCTTTCCCTGCAATGTCTGGATTCTTCAGCAGCTGCATGTCGAAGGAAGCCGTTTCCACGGTGATCTTCGTGACCGGCAGCAGTCGAAGAACCGCTTCTATGCGCGACAAGTGCGCGTTGATTCGGTTTTCAACCGACGGAGCAAGCCAGCCTTTGCGCTTGGTGCGGATGCGGTTGTCGAATCTCGGAGCACGGTAGCGCGTTTTGCGGTTACGGCGTGACTGCCGTAACGCGCGACGAGCAGAGAGCAGATCGGTGATGTCCTGCCGCAGTTCGACTTCGGATGCATAAAGTTCAGCCTTTTCCGTGGATGCGGAAAGGCCGACATGTTTGTACCCGGCATCAACGCCCAGACTCACCGGCTGTTTGGTCTCACCCGTTGCAATCGTCAGCTGAATAGCGAAAGGCGTTCGCCTCTTCACAATAGCTTTCTTCTCTTTAAGCAGAAGGCGCGCTTTTGCCGGTGAACAGGGCATCAGCGGTTTTCCGCGTTTGTTTAGGACAAATACTCTCAAGTTTTATCTCCTCGGTCTTTCGACCGGTTGTGATCCTTCGCCAATGTTGGAAGGGGTTTCAAGCCGACAGCACCGCTCCTGCCTCTCAGAGCTTTTAACCATCGGCCGCAGAGCGCGGGACTAGGATCTGCATCCCGCGGTGCCTATAGGTTCCCGACCAACGTAGTCCGCCAAACGACGGCCTGAGGCTAGTCAACTAGAGGCTTTTTCAAGCCTCGGCCTTTAGGCCGAGGTAGTTGACTTAATTTCCTTTAGTTATTAGATGATTGAAATCAACGAAAGTTTAAGAACTTATCGCGTTTTTGTAAAAGGGGAAACTTCGCTTGAAAATAATTGAATAACAGAAGAAGACTAAAGCAAAAAGTTATTGAACGGGTAAGGCGAAAATTATTCTCATTACAGAAATGGCCATGAGAGAATTGCTTAAAATCCCTCAAAATGACAAATTATAGAAACAAATAGTTACAAATATTGAACTGATCAATCATTCGATTTTTAGAGAAATAAACAAAAAGACAGGTTGAAATTAGGAAAAGACACCTTAATCAAAGTCGCTTCATCCCAAATCTACGGAGCTATAATTGTTCGAAAGTTAGCTAGTTAATAAAGAAGAACCTTAATGGTGACGGCTCCCGATAAGTATTCGGGTGTCTTTTGGCTTTAGCTCCGACTGCTTATTTTCTCGGCCGCCTCGTTAATAAGTCCGCTAGGACTAGTAGTTCAATCTATAAATTCGTTATCAATTAAGTAAATGCGGACTCGATGTC
>OAUK01000097.1_pt1 | contig 59668 bp, 58 predicted proteins | sample 1495131 | NCBI WGS metagenome assembly OAUK01 (sample SAMEA2580009, study PRJEB22360) | human gut metagenome | biome: human gut; feature: human-associated habitat; material: faeces | place: Denmark | collected 2008/2010 | reverse complement strand
TCTTATTATACTTCTTTTTCTAATTAGATAACGTAATTTTAGAATTTTTTACTAGATGGTTGTTAAGGGACAAATACAAATGTTTTTGTTCTGCACTAAGGAGAAAAATCAATGAAATTATCGATCGTTTCCGCCTCCGTCCTCTTAGCCGCAATGTCTGTGAGCGCCTATGCTTACACACCCGGCACTTACACGGCTGCGATTGCAGGTCAGAACGGGCCCGTAAAAGTAGAAGTAACGACTTCTGCCGACAAGATCCTTTCCGTTAAGATTGTTGACCAAAAAGAAACAGAAGGTATCGGCTCCAAGGCGGTTTCTGCTTTGCCTGCCGCAATCGTTAAAGCTCAGTCTGCAGATGTTCAGGGCATCGCCGGCGCTTCTGTCTCTTCCGCCGCTATTAAGAAGGCTGTTCAGGAATGCCTGAATCAGGCTCAGGGCAAGAAGGCCGCTCCTCTGGCTCTCAAGAACGGAACTTTCGAAGGCAAAGCTTATGGCAACAACGGCTGGCTGACCGTTGAAGTTACGATCAAAGACAACAAGATCACGGACATCAAGACACCCGGCCAGAGAGAAACCAAATATTTAGGCGACACGGCTATCCGCGAAATCGGTAAAGACGTCCTGCAGTATCAAACGCTCAATGTTGATAACATCGCCGGAGCTACGGTTACGAGTACTGCTCTGAAGACTGCAATTGCACAGGCAATTGAAAAAGCGGGCGGCGACATTGCAGCTTTCCAGAAACCTGTTCCCGAAAAGATTAAGAAGGTTGCCGGAATCACCAAAGGCAGTGCAGACCTGATCATCGTCGGTGCAGGCGGTGCCGGTCTTTCCGCTGCTGTTACTGCGAAAGATTTAGGTGTTAAGAACGTTTTGGTTCTGGAAAAGATGCCGGTTGTCGGCGGAAATACACTCCGCTGCGCTTCTGCTTTTAATGCTGCTGACCCGGACAGACAAAAAGCCCTTCCGATGTCAAAGCCAAGTATGAAGCTTACTTGAAGAGCGGTTCTAAGACTTTGTTCGACTGCCCCGAATGGCACGCTCTTCAGACTTATAACGGCGGCGACAAGGTCGGTCAGATTCCGCTCATCAGACAGTATTCCAACAACGTGCTCGATACACTTCATTGGATGCAATCCAAAGGATCTCCTGTTATGGACCGCGTCAGCCAGGGCGCGGGTGCTCTTTGGCAGCGCACCCACCAGCTCGATGCGCCTGCAGGTCTCGGACTGATTGATCCTCTGTACCAGTCCGCCGTCAAACAGGGCGTGAACTTCAAGCTGGGAATGCGCGTTCAAGACCTTATCCTCAACGATAAAGGCCGCGTAATCGGCGTTACCGCAACAGACAAAGTCGGCAATAAGTACGAATTTACGTCTAAGGACGGCGTCATTCTTGCTACCGGCGGCTACTCTCAGAACAAAGAAATGCGCCAGAAATCTGCTCCGCACCTCACTCCGGAAATGGTTTCTACGAACCAGCCGGGTGCAACCGGTGACGGTATCGTCATCGCGACAAGACACGGTGCTGATACAACGGGCATGAACTACGTTCAGGTTTATCCGCTGGCTACCCCGGGTACGGGCGCTCTGCAGGGCCGCGCTCGTAAGATGTCCGGTCTGGACGATGTGATTGACGTCAACAAGAACGGCGAACGCTTCGTGAAAGAAGATGCGCGCCGCGACGAATTCGTTGCTGCGATTAAGAAACAGCCGGGCGGTGTTGTTTACGATATCAACGATTCTTCGATCGTTAAACCGCTCAACAGCTTTAACGAAGATGTTGAAACTTTGGTCAGCATCGGCCGTATTTACAAGGCAGATTCTTTAGCTGATTTGGCTAAACAGCTCGGTATGCCTGCCGACAAGCTCGAAGCAACGGTGGCTGAATTCAATAAGATGGTTGAAGCCAAGAACGATCCGAAGTTCGGCCGCAAGCTCTTTGACCGTCCGATTGTTAAACCTCCGTTCTACGCAACTCCGCGTGCACCTTCTATCCACCACACCATGGGCGGTCTGCAGATTTCGACTAATGCTCAGGTTCTGGATAAGAACGGCAAGCCGATCCCCGGACTTTATGCTGCTGGTGAAGTGACAGGCGGCATCCATGGTTCTAACCGTTTAGGCGGCAATGCCACGGCTGACGTTTTAACGTTCGGCAGAATTGCTGCTAAGTCTGCGGTTGCACACAAGTAAGAAATAGTCAGTTAATTGACGATCGCGGCCGGATTTTCCGGCCGCTTTTGTCTTGTGCATAACAAAACAGGTCCCGAAGGACCTGTTGACATCGCACTGCTTAACGCGGATTAAGCGTTGTGAGCAGCCATTTTTTCTTTAACGAGTTCTGCCAAAACCTTGACACCCTGGTCAATCTTTTCCGGAGGAACCGTCACGAAGGACAAACGCATCTGATTGAACTTCGGCTCATTGGCATAAAAAGCGGAGCTCGGAACATAAGCGACTTTTCTGTCGAGCGCTTCTTTCATCATGTCGTCGGTGTTGATGTATTCAGGCAAAGTTACCCAAATGAACATACCGCCGTCAGGTTTGGTCCAAGTCGTGCCTTCGGGGAAGTAACGTTCTAAAGCATCGAGCATGCAGTGGCACTGAGTTCTGTAAAGAGCGCGGACATCCGGCATATGCGTCTTCATAAGGCCTTCATCCAGGCAGCGGGCGGAAATCAACTGTGTGAAAGTAGAAGTGTGGAGGTCGACAGCCTGCTTGATCGTAGTCAGAGGATCAAGCGCAGCCTTCGGTCCGATGATGTAACCGAGGCGGAAACCCGGAGAGAGAACCTTGGAGAATGTTCCCATTGTCAAAGTACGCTCCGGAGCATAGCAGCGGATCGGCTTCGGAGGCTGGCGGTCATACCAAAGTTCTCCGTAGGGGTTGTCTTCCAAAATCCAGAAATCGTATTCACTGGCTTTTTCGGCGAGTTTTTTACGTCTTTCTTCAGTAATCGTGATGCCTGTCGGGTTCTGGAAAGTCGGCATGACATAGGCAAAACGGATGCCGCTGAATTCCGGTCCGATTAAATCCGGGTTCAATCCGTGTTCGTCAGTCGGGAGCGTGACAAATTCAGGACGCTGGAGTTTGAAAGCAGACAATGCACCGAGATAAGTCGGATCTTCTACAGCAACCTTGGAGCCTTCGTCAATGTAGGCAAGGGCCATTAAATCCAGAGCCTGTTGAGAACCGGAGACGATTTGAAAGCAGTCCGGATCCACAGGGGCACCCAATTCCGCTTCATGGGCGGCAATAGCCTTGCGGAGGGCCGGTTCTCCTTCGGTGCTGGAATATTGGAGGGCACGAGTGCCTTCGGTCTCTAAGACCCAGTCAGTGGCTTTTTCAATGGCTTTTACAGGGAAGCTCTTCGGGGAAGGGAGGCCGCCGGCAAAAGAAATAACATCGGGCTGGCTGGCTAATTTAAGAAGTTCACGAATAATGGAACGCTGAGAGGATCTTGCGCGGATCGATTTTGGAGGTGTTAAAGAATTGTCAGACATAGTGCGCATTCCTGCGATAAATAAAAAACATCGGAGCCAAAGGGCTCCTTAAATATCAGACCTTGTTGTTGAGCTGTTTGTGGCAGCTTTTATTGCGGGTACAGGAAAACCAAATTGGGCAGAAGTGGTGATAGTCACTCCCCTTATTGCCCGCATTACAAAAATCTTACATCAGCAGAGGTTGAAAATACGAAAAGTGACACCAAATAGTGTCATAAGCCTGAATTATTAAAAAGAGGTATCGCTTAATGTCAGAAAACAAGAAAGAGACGCTCGGTTTTCAAACCGAGGTGAAACAGATGCTCCACTTGATGGTGCATTCTCTTTATTCCAATCGCGAGATTTTCTTGCGTGAATTGGTGTCCAACGCTTCGGACGCCATCGACAAGCTGCGTTTTGCCGCAATCGACAATCCTTCCTTACTCGCTAACGATCCGCATCCTTCGATTCGTGTCGGTGTTGACGAACAGAAGCAGGAAATCACGGTCAGTGACGATGGTATCGGCATGACGCGTGCAGAAGTTATCGAACACTTAGGTACGATCGCCAAGAGCGGTACTAGAGAATTTTTTGCCCGCTTATCCGGTGATCAGAAGAAAGACTCTCAGCTTATCGGACAATTTGGTGTCGGCTTTTACTCTTCATTTATTATTGCCGACAAGGTAACCGTTATCACTCGTAAAGCCGGAGATCCTGCCGAAGCCGCTACGAAGTGGGAAAGCAACGGAGAGGGCGAGTTTACGGTTGAAAACACAACCCGCGACCATTTCGGCACCGACGTTATCCTCTCTGTTAAGAGCGAGGACCGCGATCTCGTGAGCAAGTATCGTCTGCGCACGATCCTTCAGCGCTATTCCGACCATATCTCTACGCCGATCTTAATGGGCAAGGATGAATATAAGGACGATAAGGTTATCGATACCGGTGAATGGGAGGCCATTAACACCGGTGCTGCGCTCTGGGCACGTCCGAAGAACGAAATTACGGAAGATCAGTACAAGGAGTTCTATCACCACGTTTCTCACGACTCTACCGATCCGCTGTGCTGGACACACAACAAGGTCGAAGGCAAGAACGAGTACATCCAGCTTCTGTATGTTCCGTCAGCCGCTCCGTTTGACCTTTGGGACAGAGAAAATGTGCACGGCGTGAAGCTCTACGTTAAACGTGTCTTCATTATGGATGACACCAACCAGCTGCTGCCGCACTATCTGCGCTTCATTAAAGGTGTGATCGATTCCGAAGATCTTCCGCTGAACGTAAGCCGTGAAATTCTTCAGCAGACCCGTGATCTTCGCATCATCCGAGACGGTACGACAAAGCGTGTTCTTTCCATGCTGGAAGACCTTGCCGCCAACAGAGCCTCCGATTACGACAAGTTCTGGGCCTTGTTCGGCAACGTGCTGAAAGAAGGTCTCGGTGAAGACCCGACGAATAAAGAACGTATTGCCAAACTTCTGAGATTCGTTTCTACCGGCAGCGAAGGCAAAGCCGACGTTACGCTTGAAGGTTACATCAGCCGTATGAAGACAGGTCAGGACACCGTTTACTACGTGATCGGTGATACGCCTGAAGCAGCTGCTAAGAGCCCGCTGCTCGAGCTCTTCAAGAAAAAAGATATCGAAGTCCTGCTGCTTAACGGTCCGATCGACCGCTGGATGATGCAGTTCCTGACGGAATTCCAGGGCAAGAAGCTCATCAATATCGCTAAAGGCGATCTTGATCTCGGCGACTTGGCAGGCAAAGAAGAAAAGGAAGAAAAAGAAAAGGTTCAAGCCGAATACAAACCGCTTGTCGATGAATTCAAAGCCGCTTTGGGCGACAGCGTCGAAGACGTTCGTATGACCTTGCGCCTGACGGATTCTCCTTCCTGCATCGTGACGGATCCGAACGGCTTGGATCCCGCTTTTGTCCGCATGATGAAGGCGGCCGGCCAGGAAGTTCCCGAACCGAAACCTATTCTTGAACTGAACCCGAATAATCCTTTGGTTTCCAGATTGAAAGAGCAGGGTGCCTTCTCTCCGGAGTGGGCAAAGCTCTTCCTTGAGCAGGCTCAGCTGCTGGAAGGCGAACAGCTCAAAGATCCGGCCGGGTTCATCAATCGTATGAACACGATGCTGATGGATACGATCGGTAAGAAATCCGTGAACTAATATCATCGGTTAAGAACGGAAACAATAAGCGCAGCTTCAATTCGTTTGAGCTGCGCTTAAATTTTTCTTTAGGCGTTAGACTTTCAGAAATTCAGTGGTTATAAGGGCGCGATATGGCAAAAACGAAGAGAACACCGGTAGATTTCTCCGAACTCGGAGGCTTTCGCTATCTTCATTTCGGATCCGAGTGGATTCAGGGCGGCATGAGAATTAATCGGCCGTATAGTTTGGCGCTCGAATATCAGCAGTACATGCTGGCGCTTCTTTTCTTCCGTCCGGAACCCAAAGATATTCTCCAGTTAGGGCTCGGCGCCGGCGGATTGGCGAAATACACCTGGAAGTATTTTCCCGAAGCTCACACGAAAGTGGTTGAGATTTCCGAAGATGTCTATATGGCTTCAAGAATGTGGTTCAAGATGCCTGACGATGACGATCATCTGGAAGTCGTTTTTGAAGACTGCAAGAAGCACCTTGCAGGAGCGGCAAATACCGCCGATTGGCTTTTAGTCGATATTTATGATGACGAGGCCTGGGGGCCTGTCTATGACGACGTTCCGTTCTATCGACTTTGCAAAAAGGCCCTGCGAGACGGCGGAATCTCTTCATACAACGTATTCGGCGGAGAAGACTTCACCAAGAGCCTCGACAACATCTCGAAAGCATTTGACGGACGAGTTCTGGTTATGCCGGATGTGGCAGAGGGCAACAGAATTATTCTTGCCAAGAAGGGCCCGAAAGAAACTTACTCCGTCGAGCTTCTCGATCAGAGGGCCGCGGAACTGCAGGCTTCAAGACACCTTCCGGCTAAGAAAATTTGGAAAAAGCTAAAACAGGAAAACAACCTTAAAGGTGAGTTTGAGTTTTAGTCTTCAATCGGAAGAAGACGTTTCTTGGGTTTCTTAGGTTCCGGAGGCTCAAGATTCTTTTCTTTGTATTCGCAGTATTGCTCAATCGGGCACTTCCAGCATTCGGGCTTTCTGGCTTTGCAGATATAGCGCCCGAGCAGAATGAACCAGTGATGAGCGTCTGCGCGGTAGGGGAGCGGAGTGTACCGCTCCATTTTTTTCTGAACGATCTCCGGCGTCTTGCCTTTTGCGTAGCCTGTGCGGTTAGCGACACGAAAGACGTGCGTATCCACGGCAATCTTCGGCTTTTCAAAAGCAACGTTCATGACCACGCTGGCCGTTTTTTGTCCTACGCCGGGGAGTTTGATCAGAGAGTCAAAGTCGGTGGGCACTTGACCGTTGTGATGTTCGATCAAATCCTCACAGAGCTTCATCACGTTCTTCGTCTTACTTCTGTAAAGACCGATGTGTTTGATGATGTCTGTAAATTTCTCCGGCCCCAATTCCAAAACGGCCTCGGGTGTATTAGCCAGCGGGAAAAGCACTCGAGTGGCCTCATTGACGCTTTTATCCGTTGCCTGTGCAGAGAGTACGACGGCAATCAGTAGTTCAAAGTTCGAATGGTATTCGAGCTCTGTTTTAGGCGTCGGGTTATCTGCTTGCAGGGCTTTAAGAATTTCGAGGCGCTTTTCCTGATTCATTTAAGATCTTCCGTCTAATAAGATTTGCCACGAAGTCACGCTTGTCACTCGTCAAGCTCTTGGCATTGAGGAGATTTTCTTCCTCCTGGCGAATCTTGGCGCGCCGTTGATTTCGTTTCAGGTAATTTTCTTTCGACTGACGCGCAAGCTCATCTGTCCATTCGCGGTCAATACGTACCATGGAGATGCAGTCGACGGGACAGGCGAGCTGACAGAGACAGCAGCCGTTGCACCGATCGGCGTCCACACAGTGCATATGCTTGGGAGAGCCGATGATAGCGTCCGTGGGACAGGCATCCGAGCAGAGACGGCAGCCGATGCACTTGTTGGGATCGATTTCTGCGATTTCCGGCGGAACGTGAATACCGCATTCCTCATTCAAAGGGAGATCTTCGCGGCCTAGGAGAACAGACAGGCGGGAAATGACCTGAGGTCCTCCGGCAGGACAGCGGTTATGCTTTTCCCCGACGGCGATGGCCTTGGCGTAGTCAGCGCAGTCGTGATATCCGCACTGCCTGCACTGAGTCTGCGGGAGGATTTCTTCAATCTTAGAAATTTCGATCATTGCTGCCAAAGATTTTCTGCGATGAGGTTGCCGGGTTCGCCGCGTCTCGGTGCTTGGAAGCCCATGGGCTTAAGCAGCGCACGAACTTCTTTGATCATGGCTGGATTACCGCAGAGAAGGACGCTGGAAGCGGAACTATCAAACTTAATGCCGACCGTCTCAGCCAAATCTCCGGAGCTGATCAAATCCGGAATTCTTCTAGATAAGAACTGTGTCGCTTCACGTGTAACCACGGGAACGTAAATCAGACTTCTTCCGCTGCCTCCGCCGAGCGAAGAGTCATCTTTGATTTTTTGAATCAGCTGTGTGTAGGCGAGGTCTTCTGCCAACCGCACGGAATGGACAAGGACGACCGTAGGCCATTTTTCCCAGACAGATTCCTGACGAAGGATGCTGAGGAAGGGAGCAAGTCCTGTTCCCGTGCTGAGGCACCAAAGATTTTGAGATGCGGGAAGTCTGTCCGGCAGCAAGGAACCCCAAAGATCCGTCTCCAGCCAAAGCTCCGAGCCGGCCTCTAAAGCGCAGAGGCGAGGGGAGACTAGCCCATTTGGAACTTCAACAATAAAGAACTCGAGGAAAGGATCGGAAGGGACGGAAGCCAGAGAGTAGCCTCTTGCGGCGTACTCAGTTTTTCCGTTCGCTTCAATATCTAGCCCTAAACGAACAAACTGTCCGGGCGTAAAAGTGAATCCTTCGGGTTTGGTCACTCTTATAGAGACCAAACCTTTTCTCCAAACCTGCTTTTGCAGCAGGCGGACCTTGGTGCGATTATCCGACACGCTTAGAGTTCCTTCTTGAGGTAGTGACGCTTATCGAGTACGTCACGCCATTTCTCGGCTTCGTCCGTGTGAGGTTTCATTCTGGTGATGGAAGGCCAAACACGAGCAAGTTCTGCGTTCAGGGCAATGAATTCCTGCTGATCTTCAGGAACGTCTTCTTCAGCCATAATGGCGTTGGTCGGACATTCGGGAATGCAGACGGCGCAGTCGATGCATTCGTCCGGATCAATCACGAGGAAATTGGGACCTTCACGGAAGCAGTCGACCGGGCAAACGTCAACACAGTCGGTGTATTTGCAGAGGATGCAGGGTTCGGTCACTACATGTGCCATTGGAAAACTCCGTTTTCTTAATTCGTTACTAAAACTCAGTATTTTAGTTGATTCAAATCTATAGAGAGCTCATGCGGGAGCCGAAACAAGCTAAGAATCTGAAACGTTTTGTTGAGAGCGTTGCGAACGAGGAACGTCCGATTGAAAAACTCCTCCTGCCTTTCGGTTCGCGTCAACTCGAGACTATAGAATAGTCATCGTAGTTGCCAAGGAGCCATGCAGTGATTATTGATTCTTTATTAGATACCGACTTATATAAATTTACGATGATGCAGTGTGTCCTGCATCAATTTCCGGCCGCTCAGGCGAAATATAAATTTAAGTGTCGAAATCCCGGAACCGACCTTCAGGCCGTGATCGGGCCGATTAATGAAGAGATTGATCATCTATGCGCTTTGCATTTCCGCAAAGATGAGCTGGATTATCTGCGCAGCCTGCGCTTTATGAAGAGCGACTTCATTGACTTTTTGGAACTCTTTCATCTGAAGCGTTCATGTATTGAAGTCAAGAAGGCAGAGGGCAGCGATACCGATATTGAAATCCGTATTCGCGGGCCGTGGCTCCATACCATCATGTTCGAGATTCCGGTTCTTGCCATTGTCAACGAATGCTATTACCGCAAGTTCTATCCCAACCAGGATTTGACGGAAGGGCGCCGGCGGCTGAAAGCAAAAATGGAGTCTATTAAGGATATTCAGGATATCGGTATCTCGGAATACGGCACCCGCAGACGTTTCTCTAAAGCATGGCAGGAAGAGGTTATTAAGACCATGCAGGCGACGATGGGCAAACAATTTACTGGCACGAGCAACGTTTACTACGCAATGCAGCTGGGACTCACGCCGCTTGGGACAATGGCACATGAATATCTACAGGCATGTCAGGCTCTGGGCCCGCGTCTTAGAGATTCTCAAAAATACGCGTTTGAAATGTGGGCAAAAGAGTATCGCGGCGATCTCGGCATTGCTCTGTCCGATGTCTACGGCATGAAACCTTTCCTTCTGGATTTCGACATGTACTTCTGCAAACTCTTTGACGGTGCCCGCCACGACTCCGGAAATCCGTTTGAATGGGGCGAACATCTCATCGAGCATTATCGGAAAAACCGCTGCGATCCTAAGACAAAGACACTGATTTTCTCGGACATGCTCGACTTCCCGAAAGTGATCAGTTTGTACAACGCTTTCCACGGAAGAATCCGACTCGGTTTCGGTATCGGCACCAATCTGGTAAACGATTTGGGAATTCCGGCACTTCAGAATGTCATTAAATTGATTCGCTGCAATGATCAGCCTGTGGCAAAACTCTCTGACGATCCGATAAAGAGTATGTGCGAAGATGAATCATATTTGCGCTATCTGAAAAGTGTTTTTAACATTTGATAAAAATTACCATTATCTGAAAATTAACAACTTAACCCAGCGGATTTGATAGACTTTTATCTTTTCTCTTAGACAGTTATCAATTTTTGACTGTTTGAAGGAGCAGAATTTATTTCTGATGTCATAAAGACAATCGGACTTAAATTCTGCTTTAGTTTTGTTTAGCGGTCCTCGAGTCATTTAATGAATTCGATTCCGGCATTTTTGTTCTGCCGGCCGCGAACGTAGAAAAGGTAAATGATGAACAAGAAAACAACATTCCTCGGAGCAGTGGCGGCGTTATCCGGCTTGCTTCCGATTTCTGCCCATGCGGCGCTTCCCGGTGCCGAACTGAGCTTGTGCTGGGCGATTCCTTTCGCCGGTATTTTGCTCAGTATTGCCCTGGGACCTCTGCTTTTTGCACATTTCTGGCACAAAAACTATGGCAAAGTCGCCTTGATGTGGGCAGTTTTGGCAGCCGTTCCGCTCTTTATGTTCTTTGGAACACAGACTTCTATCGAAGCACTCGCACACGCTCTGATCGGTGATTACGTTCCGTTCATTATTTTCGTCGGTTCTCTTTACATTGTTGCCGGCGGTATTCACCTGAGAGGCTCGTTCGTCGGCAAACCCTGGCTGAACACGACATTTCTTTTAAGCGGCGCTATTCTGGCCAATCTGATGGGTACCACGGGCGCCGCGATGCTTCTGATTCGTCCTTTGTTAAGCGCGAACAGAAGACGTCACTATCAGATGCACACCTACATTTTCTTCATTTTCATTGTCGCTAATATCGCGGGTTCTTTAACTCCGCTCGGCGATCCTCCCTTGTTCCTGGGTTTCCTGCGCGGCGTGACCTTCTTCTGGACCGCTGCTCATCTTTGGGAAGTGACCGGCGTTGCCGTGGGACTTCTTCTGATCATTTATTTCCTTCTGGATACTTGGCTCTACAAGAAAGAACTTAAAGATAACGAAGAACTCAAGAAGCCCGTCGCCTACGTTCCGTTCGGATTCGAAGGCTCTATCAACTTCGTTCTTCTTGCCTGTATCGTGGGTGCCGTGCTGATGTCAGGATTCTGGAAGACTGGCGTTGAATATCACTTCCTCGGTCTGCACATTGCGCTTGAATCCCTTATTCGCGACGGTATTTTTGCGACAGCTGCAATCCTTTCCCTCATTCTTACGAAGAAAGAGTACCGCGACGCCAACCAGTTCTCCTGGGAACCGATTCTGGAAGTTGGCAAACTGTTCTTCGGTATTTTCGTAACGATCGTTCCCGTTCTGGAAATGCTTCGAGCCGGCTCTTCCGGCGCCTTCGCTCCGGTTGTTGCTTTAGTGACCGGTTCCGACGGACAGCCTGTCAACGCAGCTTACTTCTGGCTCACCGGTATGCTCTCCAGCTTCCTGGATAACGCTCCGACATATCTGGCCTTCTTTAACTTGGCCGGCGGCGATCCTGCCTACCTCATGACGACAGGCGCACACACCCTGATGGCGATTTCTATGGGCGCTGTCTTCATGGGTGCGATGACCTACATCGGCAATGCCCCGAACTTCATGGTGGTCAGTATCGTTCAAAACCGCGGCGTCAAGATGCCTTCCTTCTTCGGCTTCATGGCCTGGTCGTACGGTATTTTGGTTCCGATCTTCCTGGTTCTTACATGGCTCTTCCTAATGTAAACCGTTAAGGATAGATATTCTTCTGACCGCTCCCTTCATTCGTGATCGGAGCGGTTTGTTTTTGCCGAAACAAAACGTTCGGAAAAGAAGAGGCTGACCGCACAACTTAGGATGCAAAGCGTCAGATCGTGTGTTTGGAAAGATACAATGATCGTATTTACGAACAGTAGAAACGAACCACACGCAATATATGTCTCACACTCATTACTATCAGGAAGACACCGATGAGGGGCTGAAGATCGCTGCGTTATTAAATCAGCTGATTGAATCCCCCGGAGCTCTGTCTAAAAAGGAATGGGAGTACCTGAATACGCTGCCCATCGGCACGCTGATGCGCGAAGCCGGCATCAGTCGTAAAGAAGCGGTTCATGTTTTTAATCAAATCGACCGGATTGAAGCGGATGTGAGCAAGATCGGGCGGTTTGAACATCTGACCGATGCTTTCATGATGTGGCTCGTAGGCGGAAGCTTCGTACTGGCCGGTGTGCTTTTGGCCTTAATTTCTATTCCTGAAAGCGTGTGGGGAAGAATCACGATTCCGATAAGTATCGGTATCGGCCTTATCTTTATTTTTGTTCCGTTCATAGCCAGGAAGCGCGCTTTGACTTATGACAAAGACTGCTTCAGACACACCATCGTCGAAATCTTAGGCCAAGGATTGATGAAGCGCTCGGTTTTAACCACAGACGCGCTGATTCGAGAAATTCAGCCGCACGAACCAAAGAAAGCTTTGTTGGAAGTAGTTGAGAAATTTGCCCAAACGCAGAATCGAAAGATCTCAAAATACGAAGAGATCTGTCTGATTAAGCAGCTTTTGGACGGCTACAACCTTAAAATTTCTGATCTGCCATTTGAAGTAATTGAGGAAATTGACGGCATTTGTCCGGCAAGAAATCCGGCATGAAAAAAGTAATTGAATCGACAAATTTAGAAAAGCAGCTGACGCGCCATCATGAAGGCGACAGCGACTACACCCATCAGGGCACGGGTTCATCCAAAAAAGTACTGATCGCCGCAGTGTGTCTCACGCTGGGTTATGCAGTGATTGAGGTTATCGGCGGTTTCTTGTCGAACTCACTGGCTTTGTTATCTGATGCGGGGCACATGGTCACCGACTCTGCCTCTCTCTTCTTTGCGCTGCTGGCTAACGTCCTGGCCGGCCGTCCCGCAAGCGGCAAGTATTCTTTTGGGTTTGCAAAACTTGAAGTATTGGCGGCGCTTTTGAACGCGCTGGCTATGTTTGCGGTGGTGCTCTGGATTGTGGTTGAAGCGGTGGAGCGCTTCAGCAGTCCTGTGCCTGTCAACGGCTCGAGTGTATTTTTAGTGGCTGCGCTGGGTCTGCTGATCAATATTGCCGTTGCCTGGACACTTTCCAGAGATCAAAAAAGCATCAATACTCGCGCTGCACTTCTGCATGTGATGGGCGACTTGCTGGGTTCCGTCGCTGCGATCACCGCCGGTATTGTGATTTTCTTCGGCGGTCCTGTGATTGTCGACCCGATCCTTTCTATTTTTGTGAGTGCTTTAATCCTGCATTCTTCCTGGGGCGTCGTCAAAACTTCAGTACATCTTCTTTTGGATGGCGTTCCGGAAAATATTCCTTACCAGGAAGTCGGTTCGACCCTGGAAGCAATTCCGGGAGTTTACGCCGTGCATGATCTCCATATTTGGGACATGACGGCAAACGAAGCTGCCCTGTCTTCTCATATCGTTTTGGAACGCATGGACGAGTGGCCTCAGGTTTTAGAGAAAGCTCGTGAGATTCTGGAGAAAAAATACGGAATTTCTCACATCACGCTTCAGCCTGAACCTGTTGAGGAAATGAAAAAGCGTTTCATGTGCATTGGTGAATAACTTTCAGCGGTGAGGCGGACTTGTATCAAACCGTCAGGAGGGGCCTTGGAGAAGTTACAAATAGCCTCTCGACCGCTATAATTGATTGAATTTTGTAAAGCCACGCCTGCTCATTTGAAGCGCGTCTCTTTTTTTTTTCTGTTGAGAATAAGATGACGAAATATGTATTTGTTACCGGCGGTGTAGTTTCTTCCCTGGGGAAAGGTATTGCAGCAGCTTCCCTGGCCGCCATCCTTGAGTCTCGCGGGCTCAAGGTCACAATCATCAAGATGGACCCCTACATCAACGTCGACCCGGGTACGATGAGCCCGTTCCAGCACGGCGAAGTCTTCGTGACCGAGGACGGTGCTGAAACAGACTTGGACTTGGGTCACTATGAGCGCTTCATCACGCCGAAGATGCACAAGGCGAATAACTTTACGACCGGCCAGATTTATCGTAATGTTCTGCGCAAAGAACGCCGCGGTGAATATTTGGGTAAGACTGTTCAGGTCATTCCGCACATCACCAATGAAATTCAGGATTTCATCGCCCGCGGTGCTCATGCTGCAGGCGATCCCGATATCGCATTGGTTGAAATCGGCGGCACGGTCGGTGATATTGAATCGCTGCCGTTCCTTGAAGCCGTTCGTCAGCTGTCTTTGAGAGCAGGCCGCAACAACACCTGCTTTATCCATCTGACACTTGTTCCTTACATCGCCAGCGCCGGCGAATTAAAGACAAAGCCGACACAGCATTCCGTAGGCGAACTTCGTAAGATCGGTATCAGCCCCAACGTTTTGCTTTGCCGCGCCGACCGTAAGATTCCGGACGACGAAAGAGCCAAGATTTCTCTGTTTGCCAATGTTCCGATGGATGCCGTCATCTCCGTTTGGGACGTTGACACAATTTACAAAGTTCCGATGATGCTGCATGAGCAGGGCTTGGATGAAATCGTCTGCCGCTGCTTAGACCTGAATCCGAAACCCGCCGATCTTTCCGCTTGGGAAAAGGTCGTCGATCGTCTTGAACATCCGAAGGACACCGTCAAACTTGCCATGATCGGCAAGTATGACCTGAAGGATTCCTATAAGTCTTTGAATGAAGCTCTCATTCACGCCGGTATCCATACCGGTCATCATGTGGATGTAACCTTCATTGAAGCTGAAATCCTTGAAAAAGAAGGCACCGACTGCCTCAAAGGCATGGATGCTATTTTGGTTCCCGGCGGTTTCGGCAAACGCGGTACCGAAGGCAAGATCAAAGCCATCGAATACGCCCGTAAGAACGACATTCCTTACCTCGGCATTTGCCTTGGTATGCAGCTTGCCGTGATTGAATTTGCACGCCACGTCTGCGGTCTCGGCGGTGCTAACTCTACCGAACTGGATCCGGAAACACCGCATCCGGTTGTCGCCCTGATCACCGAGTGGAAGGACCACACCGGCGTTATCGAAAAACGCGACGAAGACAGTGATCTCGGCGGCACAATGCGTTTAGGCAAGCAGGTTGTTCCTATCAAACCCGGAACACTGGCTGCCGAAGTTTACGGCAAGGAAGTCGGCGAACGTCATCGTCACCGTTATGAAGTGAACAACTCCTACTGCGATCAGTTTGAGAAGGCCGGCATGGTGATTTCTGCCAGAACGCCGGGCGAAAACCTTCCTGAAATCATGGAACTCCCCGATCATTCCTTCTTCATCGGCGTTCAGTTCCATCCGGAATTTACTTCCTCTCCGCGTTTCGGCCATCCGCTTTTCAATAAATTTATTGAAGCGGCTGCCAAGTATCACAAAGAACACGAAAAGGCTGAGTAATCGACATGCAGTTATGCGGTTTTGAAGTCGGTCTGAACCGACCCTTTATTCTTCTTGCTGGTCCGTGCGTCATCGAGAGCGAGCGGCTCACACTTGATATCGCCGGCAAGATGAAAGAGATCACCGATAAACTCGGGATCCCTTATGTGTTTAAAGCAAGCTACGACAAGGCAAATCGTTCCTCGGACACGAGTTTTCGCGGCTTGGGAATGGCTAACGGCCTGCGTATTTTGGAAGAAGTTCGTCGTCAGATCGGCGTTCCGGTCGTCACCGACGTTCATACGGCCGATGAGGTTCCGGAAGTCGCCTCTGTCGTTGATCTTCTTCAGACGCCGGCTTTCCTTTGCCGTCAGACAGACTTCATTGCCGCTTGTGCCAAGAGCGGTAAGCCCGTTAATATCAAGAAGGGCCAGTTCTTGGCTCCTCAGGATATGAAGCAGGTCGTGCTCAAAGCTCGTCACGCAGCTGCCGCGGCCGGTCTTTCCGAAGACCGTTTTATGGTTTGCGAGCGCGGTGCCTGTTTCGGATACAACAACCTTGTGTCCGATATGCGCAGTCTTGTGATCATGCGCGACTGCGACGCCCCGGTGATTTTCGATGCGACGCATTCCGTTCAGCTCCCCGGCGGTCAGGGCACAAGCTCCGGCGGCCGCAGAGAATTTGTTCCTCCTCTGGCCCGCGCGGCTGTTGCGGTCGGTGTTTCCGGTCTCTTTATGGAAACGCACCCGAATCCCTGCTGCGCCAAGAGCGACGGACCGAACATGGTGCCGCTCGATAAGATGGAAGCGCTGCTGACTAATTTGCAGGGCATTGACCGACTTGTAAAGTCCGGTGAATTTTTAGAAAACCAGTTGCATTAACTTTTTAAGAGATAAGCATGAGCGAAATTGTTGAAATCTTTGGTCGTGAAGTATTGGATTCCCGCGGCAATCCGACCGTTGAAGCCGAGGTCATTCTTGCTTCCGGCGTGATCGGCCGCGCAGCAGTCCCGAGCGGTCCTCCTACGGGCAGCCGCGAAGCCATTGAGCTTCGTGACGGCGACGCTTCCCGTTATAACGGCAAAGGTGTTCTTCAGGCCGTTGCCAACGTCAACGACGAAATCCGCGATGAAGTTGTCGGTTACGACGCCAGCCAGCAGACGGAAATTGACCGCGCCATGATCGAGCTCGACGGCACCCCGAATAAGTCCCGCCTCGGCGCCAACGCCATTTTGGCTGTTTCCTTGGCGGTAGCACGAGCAGCTGCTGAAGAATGTGCTCTTCCGCTGTATCGTTATTTCGGCGGCATCAACGGCTTTACGCTGCCCGTTCCGATGATGAACGTTGTGAACGGCGGCGCTCATGCCAACAACAACCTCGACATCCAGGAATTCATGATTATCCCGGCCGGTCTTCCGACTTTCAGCGAAGCGCTTCGCTGCGGCGCCGAGATCTTCCATGCTTTGAAGAAGATTATGAATGCTCACGGCATGTCTACTGCTGTCGGTGACGAAGGCGGTTTCGCTCCGAATATTGACAGCCATGAAGCTGCTATCGAATTCATTATCGACGCCATCAAGGCGGCCGGCTACACACCGGGAGAGCAGGTTTTTATCGGTCTGGACTGCGCTGCCAGCGAATTCTATGAAGACGGCGTTTACAACCAGAAGGGTCAGGGCCTGAAACTTACCGCTGACGAATGGATCGCCAAGATGACCGAATGGGTTGACCGTTATCCGATCATCTCCATCGAAGACGGTATGGCCGAAGGTGACTGGGAAGGCTGGGCCAAACTTACCGAAGCCTTGGGTGACCGCGTGCAGCTTGTCGGCGACGACCTCTACGTGACCAACACATCCATCCTTAAGGAAGGCATTGAAAAGGGCATCGCCAACTCCATCCTGATCAAGATCAACCAGATCGGTACGCTGACAGAAACTTTCGAAGCTATCGAAATGGCTAAGAAGGCCCGTTATACCGCTGTGATTTCTCACCGCTCCGGCGAAACTGAGGATTCCACGATTGCGGATATCGCCGTCGGTACAAACGCCGGTCAGATTAAGACAGGTTCTCTGAGCCGCAGCGACCGTATGGCCAAGTACAACCAGCTTCTTCGTATTGAAGAAGAACTCGGCGACATCGCTGTCTACCCGGGCCTGGATGCCTTCTACAACATCTGCAAGTAATTTATGGCGCGCCTGACGAAAAAGGTAAAGCTGGGAGTACCTCGATTTTTAGTCCTGGTACTCGCCATTGCCGTGGTCGGCATTCAATATCCGTTATGGGTCGGGAAGGGCAGCAATGCTACGCTTCTCGATTTGCAGGATCAGCTCAAAACTCAGAAGGAGAAGAATGCCGCGCTCGAGCTTGAAATTACAAGGCTCGAAGGCGAGGCCGATAGTCTTCGCCATGGCAGTGAAGCCTTAGAAAGTAGGGCTCGTGAAAAACTCAATATGATTCGCGAGAACGAATACCTGATTCGAATTATGCCGTAATCAATTACTTATTAATTAGGGAAGTGCCGGAACTAAAAACTCCGGCCTTTTTTATGTCCGTGTCAGGCGGAAAAGATCCTTCCTAGCCGCAAACGAGAGTAGTCTCGATTTCAAAATTGAGAGTTGAGAGTCATAAGAATGACGAAGTCGGATCTTTTTGTTAGGAGTGAACATGAGTAAACCGATGACGGTGGCACGCTACGCAAAGGAGCATCGCGGATGGTTTTACGGATGTCTGCTTCTGTTTGCACTTGTCGCTTTCTTTTGCCTGAAAGCGATTTACGATATGACGGTTTACGGTGCTAAGGCCCCGCTTTACGCCTTTATCGCCGGTATGGTCGGTTTCGGTGCGACGGCCTTAGGCTCCCTGCCGGGTTTTTATCTTCATAAACTTTCCGATAAAGCCGAAGACTGGATGCTTGGCAGTTCGGCCGGCATGATGCTTGCAGCAGCGATCTTCTCGCTTTTGCTTCCGAGTATCGAAACCAGTGAAAAGCTGTTCACTTCTGAATTAGCAGCAACGCTTTGGGTACTCTTCGGAGTTTTTCTTGGTGTTGTCTTCCTCCTGATCATTAATGCGCTGACTCCTCATGAGCACGGAGGTCAGAATTATGAAGGTCCGGAGATCGAAGTCAAAAGCGGCATCTGGCTCTTTGTTCTTGCCATCATCATTCACAACATCCCGGAAGGCCTGGCGATGGGCATATCTTTTTCAGCAGAAGACATGCAGATCGGTGTGCCGCTCACGATTGCCATTGCTCTGCAGGACTTTCCGGAAGGTCTGGCGGTCGTACTCGCTCTTTGCTCGACTCACATTTCACGCGCGAAGGCAGTGGGGATCGGAGTGTTCTCGGGTCTGATGGAACCGGTCGGCGCACTTTTCGGCGTGAGCCTTGCCGGCGGGTTGGGCTATGTCTATCCGCTGGGACTGGCGTTATCTGCTGGCGCCATGATGTTTGTCGTTTTCCACGAAGTGATTCCTGAAACACACCGCAGAGGCCATCACAGTACGGCCACGATCGGTTTGATGTGCGGCTTCGGCCTGATGATGATTTTGGAAAAAATATTCAGCTAGAAAAATCTTTGCTTCGGTCTCTGTCGGTTTGCAGTTCACTCTAAAATATCGCAATAGCTTTCAGCGAGATAGGAAAAAGAATGACAAGACCGATTAGAGCCCTCATCGATACATACGCACTGGAAAAGAATTTGTCTTTGCTTCGCGCAAAAAGCGGCAATCGTTTTTTATGGGGCGTTGTTAAGGCCAACGCATACGGTCACGGTCTGATCGGTCTGCTTCCGACCTTCGACAACTGGGTTGACGGGTTAGCGCTTCTTGATCCGAAAGAAGGTGTGGATATCCGCAAAGCCGGCTGGGCCAAAGCGGTATTGTTAATTGAAGGCATCTTTGCGGCCTCTGACATCGAGATGGCTGATGAGTACGGATTTGAAACCGTCATTCACAACGAAAGACAGATTGAATGGCTGGAAAAAGCCGAACTCAAAAACACGCTTCGCGTGCACTTGAAGTGCAATACCGGTATGAACCGTTTGGGCTTCAGACCGGAGGCGATTCCTCAAGTTTTGTTCCGCCTGAATAATATTCCTAAGGTAGAAGTTGTCGATCTGTTGGCGCACTTTGCCAATGCCGAAGTTACTTACGGACAGGACAAACCGGTTACCGTCCAGAATCAGCTTGCTGCATTGATACAACTGCGCGGACTTCTGCCGATGTGCTTATCCAACACGGGCGGCATTTTGTGGCATGAAGCCGGAGACGAGGCTGTGCGAGCAGGTATTGCCATGTACGGCGTCAGCCCCGACGGTAATGTTTCTTCACAGTCTCTGGGTATTGATCCCGTCATGACACTGGAGAGCGAAATCATTGCCTTCCAGGATCTTCAGCCGGGCGAAGCCTGCGGCTACGGCTCTAAGTTTATTGCCCATCGACCGACGAAACTCGCCGTGGTAGCCTGCGGGTATGCCGACGGTTATCCGCGTAAAGACAATCCGCACAGAGAGGTGGTCGTTGAGGGCAAAAGAGTACCTGTTATCGGAAACGTTTCCATGGACATGCTGACGATTGACGTCACCGATCTGCCCAATGTCCGGTTGGGTTCCAAAGTGGAAATCTGGGGTAAGAACCTGCCGGTCAATGAAGTCGCAAAGGGATTCGGCACGATCGGCTATGAACTTCTTTGCGACGTGAACCAGCGTGTACCCCGCGTTCTAATTAAATAACGAATCGCGTTATCAGAGAAATCAGCAGCATGACTAACACGAAGTAGAGCATGCTGCGTACGAGCGTCGGACCGATTTTGACGGCATAGATTGCGCCTAAGCGGTTGCCCAAGATGCTGGCAACCGCGCAAGGGAGAGCCAGCGAGTAATAAAGCGTTCCTGCGGAAGCAAACGTTGTGACCGCGCCTAAGTTGGCGGCGATATTGAATGCTTTTGCCGTACCGGAAGCTTTAACCAAACCGGCCTTGAGCAAGAGGTGAATGCCGATCAAAAAGAAACTTCCGGCGCCGGGACCGAAAAAGCCTTCATAGAAACCGACGGACAAACCGATTGCCGAGACTCTCCACCATAACCCTTTCTTTGGAAGGTCTTCTTTCGTCAGTTTGAGCGTTCCGCAGAAAAGCGAAAGGAGAATCGCAACTGGCAGAAGAAAAATCATGATGATCGTCATCTTCTCATTGGAAATGAGAAGTGTCGTCGCAGAGGCAATTACTGCGCCGAAGTAAGAAGAAATAACGCCCAATAGGACGACTTCTTTGATGACGGCGCCTCTTTTCCAGAAGGTAATCAATGCCGTAATTGAACCGAGGCTGGAAGCGAGCTTTCCAGTTCCGAGCGTGTAGTGAGCGGGTATGCCCAACAGCAAAAGGACCGGCATCGTGATGAGACCGCCTCCGCCCGCAATAGCATCGACAAAGCCTGCAATAAAGAAAACAACAAAGCAGACGAGTATGACGGTAAGCGTGATGTCCATGATTCGGATCGAGGCAGTGTTTTTGTAATGAAGAAATTATGCTCGTCCGGGATTATCAAAACCTAAAAATTTCTTAGGTAAAAATCCTCAGGGAGTCCTTGAGGGTCTCGGGAGATAATCTAAAAAAGCGATTTCTTCCAAGTTCCCATGCGTTTCCGGACTCTATTATTTTTTACCTCGGCTGCGGCCGTAACCATTCCCTGTTTGGTCATGGGATGGCTTCAATACGTTGCGGTTGAAAGAGAATTCACTGAGGACGATCGCACGAGAGCGGAGATCTCTTTATTAGTGTCTGAGCGTCTGGAAGCCAAGGTCGACAATGCCGTTTCCTTGGTAACCGCTGCTGCGGAAATCTTGAAATCCGAAGAAGGAGAGCCCGCTGAGAAACTGAATTTGATATTAGAAGAGCTTTGCAAGGCTTCGCCGGATATCCTGAATATGCATTTCGACGATCCCTCCGCTGTAAGCGTGGCTTTTTCTCCTCGAAAAAACAAGCGCGGTGAATCTAATATCGGCGTTTTACATAAAGATCGCTCTCACTGGAAGAATCCTTATGTTAAGGACGGCATATCGGTTTCTGGACTCGTTCAAGCGGTCGGAGCTTCCGACCGTAAGATTGTGAATATTACCAAGCCTGTTTATTCCAACGGACGTTTCGTGGGTTTGGCCGTTGCCGCCCTTGATCTTGAGCAGATTGCCGCTCAGGTTTTAAAAGGCTTGGCCACGGATGCTTATCAAATCGGCATTTTCGGCAGAAACGGAGAGGTTATCTTTTCTTCCGGCAAGTCGGTTCCGCTTCACAATCTCTCGATTGAAGAAAGAACGCACCGCAGCTTCACTTTCTCGAATGCCGAATATTACGGTTATGTGCGTCCCTTAGCGGTTACGGATTGGTCTGTGGGTGTATTCTCACGAACCGTTGATCGAAAGACGGTTTTGGTCCAGCTTTTCATACGCAATGTATTTGTTTGGCTCGCGACTTTCCTAGCTGCGATTGTGATCGGCTTTTTAGCTTCGATTTCAGTAGTTCGGGCTGTTGAAAAACTGACGCGTCAAATGACGGCCGCAAGAATCCTTCCGGATAAAAGCGAAAAAATTAAGTCGCCGAGAGAGCTTGTTCAGCTGCAGCGCACGTACGGACGGATGCAGGAAAGACTACTGACAGCTCAGACACGTCTTAAGGAGTTGAATTCCTCGCTTGAGGCTAAGGTGAAGGCTCAGGTTGAAACGATTCAGCGGCATGAAGCGCTTTTGACTTCTCTCTTCTCAGATATGAATGAAGGGATTGTCTTGTTTAACCAAAAGCTGGAAATGCGTTTTCGTAATCCTTCGGCTGTTCGTCTGCTTAACTTGTCAGAGAACGAAGCACGGAAACGCTTTTTAGCTCTGGTAAAAGAAATGCATCAGAGTCCTGATAAGCATCTTTTCATTCATTCCGGTGTTTATGATTTGGAACTGCGTATGTTTGAGAGCGGGACCAAAGATGTGTTCTGTGTAATCGCTCGCGATGCGACTTCAGAAGTTCAAATTGACCGATTAAAGGATGAACTGATCGGAATCGCTGCCCATGAACTTAAAACGCCGCTCGCCGGGGTGTGCATGGCGGCAGAATGCCTGGTCAAAACGGTTCAGGACCCAGAGAGTAAAGAGACGGCCGCCGAGCTTCTGGAAAGCGCCGACGAAATGAAAGACATGATCTCTCGTTGGCTGGATGTTGCCAAACTTCAGACAGGCTCTTATGAAATTCACCCGGAATTCTGTTTGATTAAGCCCATGATACGAAAAGCGCTCAAACATTTTTCCGGCTTTAAAGATTTTGAATGTTCCTTGGAAATTTCGCCGGATGCTGCGGCTGCCAACGTGGACAAACAGGCATTTATGCAGATCATTCAGAATCTTCTCTCGAATGCCTATAAATACCGGAAAGAGGGCAGTGTCTGCCGAGTGAAAATTCAAACCCGGAAGTTAGGAGATTTCCTGGAACTCATGGTGGAAGACGACGGTATAGGAGTGCCCGAGTCGGCGCTGGATAAGATCTTCGATCGGTTTTATCAAGTCAGAATGGATTCCGCTAGAAAAATCGGCGGAACGGGTTTGGGCTTATACATTACTAAGGAATTGGTGCTTCTGCATAAAGGAAAGGTCACGGTCGCAAGTACTTTAGGCGAAGGAACGGTCTTTACGCTTGAGCTGCCGGCGCTTCCGACAGAGACAGCAAATGAGGAAGAAGAATGACGGAAAGAACGACGATTTTGATTGTTGATGATGAAAGCAAAATCCGCAGACTGCTTTCCCGCTCTCTAGAGGCAGAAGGATTTGATGTAGCCGTGGCAGACTCGGCAATGAGCGCTTCGGAATACTTAAAGAACGGTCATTGCGATCTGATTATTCTCGATTACATGATGCCTGAGATCGACGGTATGGCGTTCCTAGCAGAATTGAGAAAGAAATCGTCAATTCCCGTGATCATGCTTTCGGCTCGAGAAGAAATTGCTAAGAAAACCCAAGCCTTGGAACTCGGGGCCGACGACTATGTCGTCAAACCATTTTCCATCGAAGAAATGACGGCTCGCATCCGAGCTATCCTGAGACGCTCTGGCGGCGTGAAGATCGGGCCGGCAGCGACCGTACAGGCAGTTAACGGACCTCTCGTTATACGTACGTGCCGATACAAGGATCAGGAAATTAGGCTTGCCGATACTGAGTTCCGTCTTCTGTTTATCTTGGTTAAACGGCCGGGAACCATCTTTACACACGAAGATTTGCTTCGGCGAGTTTGGGGGCCTGAATTTATCGGAGAACTCAACTATTTGCGTGTGTCCCTCTCCAGAATAAGAAAGAAACTGACGGCGGCAGGTTTCCCGGGCTCGGCCATTTCCTCTTATTCAGGGATCGGTTATTACATCGAAGACCTTTCGGAAGAGGACTTGTAATGTTTTTGTAATCTTTTCGATTTTTTTTTGGCGGCGCTGAAAGTTTATTTTTAGAAAATAACAGTCATAGACCACCTCAAACCATAACAAGAGGAAAAATATGACAACATCCGCTTTGAAGCGTCGCTCGTTTCTCCAAGGATCTCTGCTTGCGGCTGCAGTTATCGGTTCCACTCCGGCCGTTGCCGCCGAAGCTGCCAAACCCAAATTCGATGAAAGCTTCGACGTGATCGTCGTAGGCAGCGGTATTGCCGGAACGATGGCCGCACTTTCCGCCGCCGATAAAGGCGCTAATGTTTTAATGATTGAAAAGATGAGCCGCCTCGGCGGTACATCCCGCATCAGCGGTCTGAACTTTGCCTGTGTCGGTTCTCCCGCTCAAAAGGCTAAAGGCGTCAAAGACACGCCTGAGCAGCTCGCCTCCGATATGTATAAAGTCTCGGGCAACATGGGCGATTATGAAAAGGCCCTTGAAATGGCAAAGAACACTGCCCGCGCCGAAGCTTTCATGACACAGCGCGGCGTCAAGTGGGACGGCCGCCTGCTGAAATTAGGCGGTCACTCTCAGCCTCGTGTTCTCGTTTCCGAAGGTGACGGAGCCGGTCTGCTGAATGCTCTGTGGACTTACATGAAAGGTTTGAAGAACGTCACTGTCCGCACCCATGTGAAGGCCGATGAAGTTCTCTTTAACGATAAAGGCGTCGCGGTCGGCGTCAAGGTCAGAGAAAAATATTTCTTTGATACCCCTGAAACCGACGACAACGAAAACAAGACCGGTGTGGAAAAACGCATCGAAGCTAAGAAAGGCGTGATTTTCGCTACCGGCGGCTACGCCAGAGACAAAGCATTCCGCTCTTCAGAGGTTCCGTTCTTAGCAGGCGTTGCAACCACCACAAACCCGGGCGCAACCGCCGGAGCTCTGAAGATTTTAGTTAACGCCGGTGCCCAGCCGATGCACTTGTCTCTCTTTCGCTTTGCTTATCCGCTGCCGACGGAAGATATGATTTGGGGCATGATGGTCGATCCCGCCACCGGTCGCCGCTTCATCAATGAAGGCTTAACAAGAAATGCGCTTGCACAGGCGGTTCTTCTGAAGAGACTGCAGAACGGAGACAAGAAACCGTTTATCATCTACGATGAAAAATCTCTGGGTAAATTCCACAACCTCAACCGTGTCCAGCGCAGCCTTAACGGCTTAAACGGCATCGACGGCACAATGGTCAAGTACGACAATCTGAGCGAACTTTGCAAGGCTTTCGGCGCTGATCCAAAGGTCGTTGAAGACGAGCTTGTTAAATACAACGCCATGATCACGGAAGGCAAGGACGCTCAGTTTGATAAACCGCTTGAACGTTCCGGCCGCAAGGTTGAAGCGCTCGACCTGAAGGGACCGCTCTTTGCGATGGTAATTAACCCCAGACTGAACTACACACCGGGTGGAATCCGCACGGATTTACAAGGCAGAGCAATTGCGCTGAAAGACGGTAAACCGATCGAAGGTTTGTATGTGGTCGGAGAAGCCAGCGGCGGACTGCACGGTCAGGAACGTATGACCGGCTGCTCGATGCCTGAATGCGCAGTCTTCGGCATGATTGCCGGTGAAAGTGCCGCTCAACGCAAAAGTATCTAGGAGGAAGCCATGAAATTTATTTATAAAGCCGCACTCTTAATCTGCTCGTCCGTTTTCGCTATGTCCGTTCAGGCCGCTGGAATGCCGCAGTCCAGCAAGCATGCTCAGCGCGGTGTGAACTGCACGCAGTGCCATACCACCGGAAAGTTTGAACCGGTCGAAACAAAACAGTGTCAGACCTGCCATAACCAGGATCAGCTGGCCCAAAAAACCGACCGCCTCAACTACATTTCACGCATGAAGAATCCGAAGACCGGCGAAGTCAAAGAGCACCTCGCCCGAATCAATCCTCATGACAGCTATCACTTCGGCAAGACGGAAGACTGCACCGACTGCCACCGTGAACATCGTCCGAGCGTTAACGACTGCGCCACCTGCCATGACGTCAAAGCTTGGAATATGAAAGATCCGAAGTAAAAGAATCCCTCCTTGGTCTCTCCTAGAGACCAAAAAAGCTCGGCTACTGTATCTTCAGCCGAGCTCTTTTTATGGGAAGCTTTCACAAATTACTGAGGACGTTTCGGGTCGGTTCCCATGGCGGCAGCATCAATATTCGGCTCCACGAATAAGGCTTCCACTTCTTCGGGTGTGTAAACCTGCTTGCGGTTGCAGAATCGGCAGTTAACTTCAATCTTGCCTTCTGCCTTCAGAATATCCATGCATTCCTGCTTGCCCAACTGCAGCAGCATGCTGTCAGTCTTGTCGCGGGAGCAGTTGCATTCAAAAGTGATGTCGGTTTCTGCGACGGGAACGAGTTTTTCCTGCCAGAAGAGGCGATGAAGAACATCTGTCGCAGGAACGTTGAGCAGCTCATCCTTAGTAACGGTGTGAGCGAGCTGCAGGATTCTCCCCCAGGCATCCGGATCTGAAATTTCGCTAACGTTGCCGCCCACCGACGGCATTTTCTGAATGACAAGGCCGCCGAGTTTCTTGCTGTCAGCGGCAAGATAAAGCTTGGTTTCGAGCTGTTCGCTCTTGGCCATGTAGTTTTCAAGATTTTCGGCAACGGAGTTGCTTTCCAGAGAAACCATGCCTTGGTAAGGCTGAACTCCCGGTCTGCGGTCCTTCGGGTCAAGGATCAGGGCGCAGAGACCTTTACCGTCTTTGTTGATCAGTTCCTGCAGATCCATTTCCGGCTTAATTTCCGCACCTTCACGGATTTCGGCCATTGCGCGAACGCTCATCGGATTGCGGACTTCGGCGTAAATGAAGGCGATCGGGCCGGAACCCTTAACCTGAAGAATCAGGCTGCCCTCAAACTTGATGGTGCTCGAAAGAAGAAGAGCCCCGGCTGTGAACTGTCCGAGCAAAGCGGCCACGTTTTCAGGATAGTGATGGAATTTAATCATCTCCTGCCATTCTTCGGCCATTTGTACGCAGGCACCGCGAACCGGCGCACCCTCGAACAAAAATTTAATCATGCGGTTGTTAAGATTTTCTTTTTTATTTTCTGTCATAGATTGATGTGGTTACCTAAACTTATACATATTTTCACTAACTCGTGAATTTTAGTATTTCGCTCGCTCGGGGTATACCCCCGATATGTTCAAAACGGACAAAGAGCTAAGCGTTTCACTGATGGATGGTCGTTGATGAAGCAAATTAAACGCGCAGATCTGCATATGCATTCGACATTTTCGGATGGTGTGGAAGAACCCGAAGAATTGGTTATTCGAGCTAAAAATAACGGCGTCGAGCTGATCTCGTTGACCGACCATGATGAGACGGGCGGACTTGAACGCATGAAAGCAGCGGCCGCTCAGCACGGGCTCCAGTTTGCGAACGGGGTAGAAATCAGCGCCGATTACGGGGAAGTTTCCATTCATGTGGTGGGGCTCGATTTTGATCCTGAAGATGAAATGCTCCAGGCGCTCTTAGGACGCATCCGCGCTAACCGGTTTGAAAGAGCAGTGCAGATAGCCGAAAAATTAGAGAGGCTTGGCATGAAAGGCGTTTGGGAAGGCGTTTTGGAAATTGTGACGAATCCCCGACTCATCGGACGTCCGCACTTTGCCGCGTGGCTCGCACAAAACGGTTATGTCGAAGATTACAACGCCGCCTTCTCCAAGTATCTCTCCCGCGGTAAACCCGGTTACGTAGAACGCGCTAAAACCTCCATCCATGAAGCAACCTCGGCGATTCTCAAGGCAAAAGGTATTCCCGTTCTAGCTCACCCGGGCCGATACAAGCTTAATGAATGGGAATTCGACAGCATGTTCAAGGAGTTTACCGAAGCGGGAGGCCACGCGATTGAGGTGACGACGGGAAGCCATACCCCCGGACAGAATTTGCTTTTTTGCGATTTCGCTCAGTCGAGAAATCTTTGGGCCTCTACCGGCAGTGACTTCCACCGTCCTATGAACCGCTGCGAGCCCGGTCTTCAAGGCGATTTACCGAGAACAGTTGAGCCCGTTTGGAATCATTTTCGCGCGTCATGAACCGCACACCTATACAATACTGACCTAAAAATCAGGCGGTTTCTCTTCGCCCGAATTTATATATAGAAAAGGTCAAAGTAATGGGATACATATTGCAAGTGATGCCTGAGAGCCCTCAGCCTCATCGCATCGAACAAGCCGCGAAGCTCCTGACAAAAGGGCAGGTGGCTGCTGTTTCTACCGACACCGGTTTTTCTTTGGTTTGCCGTTTGGACGACAAAGAAGCGCTGGATAAGATTCGTCTGATTCGTCAGCTGAGCGAGAAGAAGCACTTCACGCTTTTCTGTGACTCTCTGTCTCAGATGAGCAAGCTCGCTCGCGTCAACAATACCGGCTACCGCATGGCAAAAAGCGTCACGCCGGGGCCATACACCTTCATTTTGGAAGCGACTAAAGAAGTGCCCCGTCGCCTTTCTCATCCGTCTAAGAAGACCATCGGTTTAAGAGTTCCGTCTAATAAAGCACTGCACGCTTTGCTGGAAAAGATCGGAGAGCCTCTTGTCGGCACGACGGTCATCATGCCGGGCGAGGAGGAACCGCTTTCTTCCGCTTGGGAAATTCAGGATCGAATCGGTGACCAGCTGGCTTTCATTTTGGATGACGGCACTTCCGTAATCGGTGATACGACAGTGGTCGATCTTTCCGGAGACGAACCCGAAGTTATCCGTGAAGGCTTAGGCTCGGTTTCTGCCTTAGGCCTTTAACAAAGCTCCTATCTAATCAGCTCCTCTAAAGAAGCATATGGACATTTCTTCAATTGTTCAGACGATCGCGGTTTACGCGATCCCTTTGATTTTTGCGATCACGATTCATGAAACGGCGCACGGTTACGTCGCTAAGCTCTGTGGCGACCAGACGGCCTACATGCTCGGCCGCTTAACGCTGAACCCGATCAAGCATATTGACCCGGTAGGAACGATCTTGGTTCCGGGTGCGCTGCTGATCGGCAGTGCGCTGACCGGCATGAGCGGCATTGTGTTCGGTTGGGCAAAACCCGTACCGATCAATTTCCGCAATCTGCGCAATTCTAAAACCGACATGATCTGGGTGGCGGCAGCCGGTCCCGGCGCCAATCTGATCCAAGCCATCCTTTGGGCCATCTCACTCAAAATTTTGATCTCCATGGGCATTTACGAAGATTTCTTCATAAAAATGTGTGTGGCCGGCGTCAGCTGCAACATCGTGCTCATGGCATTGAACCTGATTCCGATTCCTCCTCTGGACGGAGGCCGCATTGTTACCGGTCTTCTGCCTCCGGGAATGGCTTGGCAGTACTCAAGAATCGAGCCGTACGGAATGTGGATTTTGTTTGCGCTGATTCTGACGGGAACTTTGTCCTTCCTTATGCGTCCGTTCATGAGGATGGGACAGGCAATCGTTCAGTGGTTCATTTAGTTCGAGGATAAGCACATCATGAGAGCACCGTACATTCCGTCCGAGCATGCCGTTAAAGGATTAAACGCTGAGCCTTCTGCGTGGATCAAACGTTTTTGTCCGCTCTTTTCTCCCAACGCTAAGGTGCTGGATATGGCCTGCGGCGCCGGCCGAAACACTAAGCTCTTGGCTTCTTTCGGCAACCAAGTGACGAGTTTGGATCTCGATGAGCGCTGCAGACCTTACATTGAGGTAATTCCGGGCGCGACGTTTATGCAGGCGGATTTAGAAGGGGCTCCGTGGCCGTTCGAGGATGAAGTATTCGACGTGATTGTCGTGAGCTTCTACCTGGAGCGCTCGCTTTTTCCGCATCTGGTCAAATCGTTAAAGCGGGGCGGATACCTTATTTATGAAACCTTCATGCTTCCCTTTGAAGGGTTTGACGGCAATCGCGCAAAGAGCCCGGATTTTGTACTGAAGCCTTTGGAACTCATCGATGCTTTCCGGGATACGCTGGAAGTGTTCGCATACGAAGAGTCGCTGATAGAAAAGGGCGACTGCTTCCAGCGGTTTGTGGCTAGAAAGCCGATCAACGGGAAAAATGTTCCGGTGATCCTGCCAAAAGAATAAATCTTAGTGAAATCAATGATTATGGAGCCTCGTTAGGCTCCATAACTTCTATACAATGAATTTGATAAACCAACCAAGGATCTCACCTCAAGGAGTGACTGATAATGATTAAAGGCAGTATTGTTGCACTGGTCTCGCCGATGTTCGAAGACGGCACCATTGACTACGACTCTTACCGCAACCTCATTGAAATGCACATCGCCGCCGGCACTAACGCCATCGTTGCCGTCGGTACAACCGGCGAAAGCCCGACGGTTGATTATGACGAACATAACGAACTCGTTCGCGTCGCCGTTGAAACGGCAGCCGGCCGCATCCCCGTGATCGCTGGAACAGGTTCTAACTCTACGAAGGAAGCCATCGAGCTTTCCGCTTATGCAGCTTCCGTCGGCGCAGATGCGACACTTCAAGTTGTTCCTTATTACAACAAGCCGACACAGGAAGGTCTCTTCCAGCATTTCAAAGCAATTTCCGATGCAGTTGATATTCCTATTATTCTCTACAATGTTCCCGGAAGAACGGTTGCCGATTTGAAGAATGACACGGTGCTTCGTCTGCTGGAGCTTCCGAACATTATCGGTTTGAAAGACGCAACCGGTGATTTGGGTCGCGCTTCCGAACTCTTGAGCCGTCTGCCGAAAGATCGTGAATTTGCGATTTACAGCGGCAACGATGATTCCGCTTTAGCTTTGATGCTGATGGGCGGCGCCGGTGTTATTTCCGTGACTGCCAATGTGGCTCCGGAACTCATGAGCCGCATGTGCGCGATGGCCTTGGCCAACGATGTCATGGGCGCTCGTGAAATCAATGATCGCCTGATGCCGCTGCACAAAGAACTTTTCTGTGAACCGAACCCGATCGTTCCGAAGTGGGCCCTTCACAGAATGGGACTCATTCCTCCTGGAATCCGCCTCCCGCTGACACCGCTTTCCCCCTCGAAACACGAGCAGGTTGAGCGTGCATTGATGGTCGGCGGAAGCATCTAATTCACTGAGCACCACGAAAGAGGCGGTATAAGCTAAAATTACCGCCTTAATAGTTTTAATTTTCCCGATTTTCCAGGGAGTTGGAGTGACTAAATGAGCAGATTTCCTCTGCGTGCCTGTACTGTTGCCGTCATTGCGGCCTCTTTGACCGGATGTCAGTACTTGGGCTCTAAATTTACAGACGAAAAGATTCAGTACGAGAGCACAACCAGCCGCGCTCCGTTAGAAATTCCGCCTGATCTTTCACAGCTCCCGATGGACGATCGTTTTACCGTTCCCGGTAAGACTCAGACCGTTACGGCTACCCAGGTTGCTGAAACCGAGCAGGCTCGCAAGAACGCTTCCGGCGCCGCTGTTGAGAACGGCACCGCTCCGGTTCTTCCCACAACCGTCGTGACAAAAATTGTTAAAGACGGCAGTGAAAGATATATCCAAGTCAACCTGCCTCCGGAACAGGTTTGGGAATCTCTGCTGGACTTCTGGCCTTCAGTCGGTCTTCAGGTTGAACGAGAAGATCCGCGCGCCGGCGTGATGGAAACCAACTGGGCAGAAAACAAAGCCAATTTGCCGCAGGACATTATCCGAGCTACGCTCGGCAAGCTTCTCGACTCCGTTTACTCCACCGGCGAACGTGACCGTTACCGCACTCGTATTGAACGCAATGCAAACGGCGGTACCGATATTTACATCACGAACCGCCGCATGGTTGAGGTCTATACCAGCTCCAGCGAAGAACACACTGCCTGGCAGCCGGCTCCGGCTGACAAAGAACTTGAAGCCGAAATGCTGACTCGCTTGTCTCTGCGCTTGGAAAATGACTTCAATCCGAAGCAGAAGACCAGAGAAGAAATCGAAAAACAGCCTGCACTGCAGAAAGCCGCTCCAGTTTATATCAGCCGTGAAATCAAGGGAGCTGACGGCAAGACGGAAGCCCTGGAAATCGACGAAGACTTTGACCGCGCCTGGAGACGCGTGGGCGTCGGCCTTGATCGTGTCGGTCTGAACATTGAAGACCGTGACCGCTCTGCCGGTATCTACTACATCCGCTATCTGGATCCGGACTACGAAGTTAAGAAGCGCAACGACGAAGGCCTCTTCAGCCGCTGGTTCTCGAAAGAAAAACCCGTCGATGCACCGCTTTATCGTGTCAAGCTTGTTTCTGACGGCAATAAGACAACTGTCACCGCAATGCCTGACAGTGATAAGACCGATCCTTTGAGCACTTCTGCAAGAATTCTGAATCTGCTCCAAGAACAAGTCAGATAAAAATTCAAATCAAATTCGAAGCCGGCGCCTTAAAACGTCGGCTTTTTCATAGGAGAAAATAAATTGCGCCGAACTGACCGCGAAGTTACTGATGTTCAGAAGATGAAAGTGATTCTTGATCGCTGCAAAATCGTGAGCTACGCCATGTGGGATGGAGAAAAACCGTACGCAGTGATCATGAACTTCGGTTATGAATTTACGCCTGAAGGGAAGCTCCGCCTCTACAGCCACAGCGCGCTCGATGGTAAAAAAGTTTCCATCATCCGCGGCATCTGCAATAAAGTGGCTGCGATTATGGAGTGCGGAGAGCGCGTCGTCATTGATCTCGAAATTCCTTGCAAGAGCGGCTCGGCTTTCCAAAGCATCATGGCTAACGGAACGATGAAAATCCTTCAGGGCTCGGAAGCCCGTCACGCGCTCGAAGTTTTCTATCGCCACCAGACCGGAGTGGTGCCTTCCTTCCCGGAAGGTGCGGAAAACTTCGTCACGATGTTCTGCTTAGAGTGTGACGAATACAGCTGCAAGATCTGCGTGAAATAACCGTTCTGAGGTGATCGAAAGCCTTTATAACGCTTCAGACTGGTAGGATGAGCGCAGTCAAAAAGGAAGGTTTAAAACCATGGCAGAAACAGTAATTGGAAAAGATACGGTTGCTTGGCTGAAGATCGATGTTTTTGATCTCACCGGAAATCAATTACAGGAAGGCCCAGAAGAAGGCTGGCAAGTGTTGTTCGGACACAATGATATTTTCCCGAAACTTGAACAGGCCTTGATGGGTAAGAAGGCACGAGATACCGTTACGCTGACGCTGGAGCCGGAAGATGCTTTCGGGGAAAGCGAACCGGAACTGATTCGCTCCGTTCCGCTGAATTTACTCGGTGACAATGTTGAACCCGGTATGAAAGTCGAAGGCGTTCCCGGAGAACCGAGCGACGGAAGATTTTATACCGTGATCGGCAGCGATGAAAATCACGTCTTCTTAGACGGTAATCATCCGTTTGCCGGCTGGGCTCTGAAGTTTGTCGTTAGAGTCCTCAAGGTCGAAAAAGCTACGCCGGAAGAAGTCGAAGAAATGGAAGCGCCGGAACTGCTGGAGGTCGCAGATCTGGTCAAAGAGGCTTCAGAAACCAAACACTGATTCACCGAAGAATCAAATATGCGAATGGCTCGACAAAGGTCGAGCCATTCGCATTAAAAAGACAGAAAAATACTATTTCGTCTCTTTGGCTTTCTTTTGCAGATCGGCCAATAATTCCCAAGCCTGGCGCGGAGAGAGATCATCCATGGAAACATCCGCGAGCTGGTCTCTGAGTTCGAGCAGAGTCGGATCTTCTTCGGGGAGTTCTTCTTCCGGGAAGACTGTTGACGAGGCCTCAGACGCAACAAAGAGGTCGAGCTGTTTATCATCCGTTTGAGCCGCACGTTCTTCAAGTTTTAAGAGCACCTTCTGTGCACCTCGAATCACACTTCTCGGAATGCCCGCCAGCTTGGCCACAGCGATACCGTAGCTTTGATTGGCGGCGCCGGGTCGGATTTCGTGCAGGAAGACAATGTTCTTCGAACTTTCAGCGGCCGCCACATGAACGTTGACGACATCTGGGAGCGTCTTTTCTAACTGCGTCAGCTCAAAATAATGCGTTGCAAACAGCGTCAGGCTTCTGCAGTTCACAACTAAATCTTCCGCGATTGCGGCTGCCAAAGACAATCCGTCAAAGGTAGAAGTTCCGCGTCCGACTTCGTCCATAAGGACTAGGCTCTTATCGGTCGCCTGGCGGAGGATCAAAGCGGTTTCGGTCATCTCCACCATGAACGTGGAAAGTCCCCTTGCCAGATCGTCTGCGGCACCGATACGAGTCAGAATTTTATCGATGACGCCGATGTCCGCGCTCTCTGCGGGAACAAAGCTACCGCTGTAAGCTAAAAGAACAATCAGCGCGATGGAACGCATGTACGTTGATTTACCACCCATGTTCGGTCCGGTAATGATGTGCAGACGGTGCTGGGCATCGAGGTCGCAGTCATTCGGTACGTAGTTCTCGATCGTTTCTTCGACAACCGGGTGTCGGGCACCCTTAATCTCCACAGAGGTCACCGGAACAAAATTCGGTTTAATCCAGCGGTAGGTATCGGCGTGCTGAGCAAAAGAAGAAAGCGCATCAAGGACGCTGACGCCGTGAGCGGAATTCAAAAGATCCTGGCAGAAGGGCTTGCACTTAAGAATGAGCTCTTCGTAAAGCTGCTTTTCCAAAGCTTTGGATCGTTCCTCTGCGCTGACGGCTTTGTCCTCAAATGCTTTGAGTTCTGGCGTGATGTAGCGTTCAACGTTTTTGAGGGTTTGGCGCCGGCGGTAATCCGCTGGGACTTTATCAATTTGGCCTTTAGGGACTTCAATGAAGTAGCCTTGAACGCTGTTGAATTCCACTCGAAGATTGGGAATGCCTGTTCGTTCTTTTTCACGGGCTTCGTAGTCAACTAAGAATTGACCGCCGTGATTTTTAAGGGCGCGAAGTTCGTCAAGCTCAGCATTAAATCCTTCGGCAATAACATTGCCGTCGCGGATAAAGGTGCTCGGTTCTTTTTTTAGAGAAGCGCAAAGAAGCTGATAAAGCTCTTCGGGGAGCGGCAGCTCTTCCGCGGTTTCTTTGAGAAGTTCGGAATCAAGATCCGACAGGTTCTCGGCTATTACATTGAGCGACGGCAGCGCGTCCCGCAAAGCAGCAAGTTCACGAGGTTTGACTGAGCCTAAAGCGATACGCGTAGCGGTTCGTTCAAAGTCGGGAATGCTTTTTAGGAACTCGTTAATGTTTTCCAGCTTTTCCATCGAGCCCAAAAGAATCTCGACAGCATCCGACCGTTTGGTGGCTTCAGACTGATCTCGACAGGGCGAAGTCAGCCAGGAAGCAAGACGGCGGCTTCCCATCGCCGTCTGGCAATGGTCCAACGTCGAGAAGAGCGTATTGGTCTGCTCTCCACGCAGCGTACGGACAATTTCAAGGTTTCTGCGGGAGGCAGCATCAAGGCCTAAGTGGTCGTTGTCCGTCTCGCGGGTAATGGCCGTGATGTGCGTTAAGTCGGTTCCCTGGGTGGAACGGGCATATTCCGCTACCACTCCGGCCGCAGTAATCAAGAGGTCGGAGTCGGCGATTCCGAAAGGCTCAAGGGTGGAGGTTCCGAATTGCTTCAGCAGGGTCTTTTCTGCTCGAATTCGATCAAAGTGCCAGTCGGGAAGGGCAGATACAGAACGATCCGGGAAACGCTCTTCAGCAAGTTCGCGGTCATGGTCTGCAATCAAAATTTCAGACGGATTGATGCGTTCGATTTCGTTCAGAAGACCGGCCTCGGTGGTTTCCATCGCCTTGAAGACACCGGAAGAAATCGTCATCCAGGCTAATCCGACAGCGCTTCCCTTGCCTTGAATGTACACGGCGAGCAGTGTGCTCTCCGAGCGGTCGTTGAGAAGGCTTTCGTCTGTCAGCGTTCCCGGCGTGATCGTACGAACCAGCTTTCTTTCCATCAAACCTTTGCCCGGGGTACCGAGTTGCTCGCAGATGCCGACACTGAAGCCTTGATTGACCAAACGGACCAGATACTGATCCAGCGTCATGTAGGGAATGCCGGCCATTGGGATACGAGTCCCGGAGTTGGTGGACGAACGCGAAGTCAGCGTCAGCCCGAGCACTCTATGGACGAGTTCGGCGTCTTCGAAAAAAGTTTCGTAGAAGTCGCCCATTCGATACATGATCAATAAGGTCGGATTGTCGCGTTTGATTTGAATAAACTGACGCATTGCAGGCGTAAAGCTCAGCAAATCCTGTTCACTAATATTGGCAATCGAGGCGATAGACTTGTCGGACATTGATACTTGGATAATAAGTGGCGTTCGTTGATGATATCTCAACGGACAAAAAATCGATAAAAAAAGCCTTCGGACGGTTCGCCGAAGGCTTTATCAAAATTTGCGCTAAGGATTAAGCTTGGCGGCCCTGAATGACGTTAACCATTTCCGGGAAGATCTTCGGAGCGGCGGCAATGATTTCGCCTTTCTGAAGATAATCACCTTCGCCGGAGAAGTCGGTAACGAAGGCGCCGGCTTCACGGGCAATCAGTGCACCGGCAGCGATATCCCAAATCTTGATGCCTTTTTCCCAGTAGCCGTCAAAGCGGCCGCAGGCTGTCCAGCAAAGATCAAGAGCAGCAGAACCGATGCGGCGCAGACCGCAGGTCTTTTCCATCATGACCTTCATGGACTTGATGTAAGCATCGTAGTTATCGCCTTCGCGGAAGGGGAAGCCGGTGGCAAGCAGGGCATCCTGCATGGAATTGCAGCCGGAGACGCGGATACGGCGGGAATCAAGGTAAGCACCTTTGCCTTTGGTTGCGGTAAAGAGCTCATTGGCCATGGCGTGATAGACGACAGCATGGAGCGGCTGACCGTTTTTCAGCAGAGCGATGGAAACGGCAAACTGAGGAATTCCGTGAATAAAGTTCGTCGTGCCGTCGAGCGGATCAATGACCCAAGTGTATTCGGCGTCTTTCTTGCCGCTCTCACCGGTTTCTTCACCGAGGAATGCGTGATCGGGGTAGGCGGTCTTAAGTGTTTCTACAATGACGCGTTCGCATTCTTTGTCCACTTCAGTGACATAGTCGCCGAGACTCTTGTTCGAGATCTGAAGATTGCTGCGGTCACGGAAAGCGATGACCTGAATCTTGCCGGCGTCGCGAGCGGCCTTAATTGCCATGTTGAGCATGCCTTCATTCTGCATCGGCAGAGATGGAGCAGGGCGGTAATGTTTCTTCTGATCGCCGTTTTCAGCGCTTTTACGGCTGGTGGAGCGAGGAGCGCGTTTTTTATCGGTGGCCTTTGTCGTTTTTGCCATCGGCTTAGTTGTGGTTGCCATTTATTCCTCTGATGAACTTTTTATGCACCGCCTCAGCGGTGAAGTAAACTTTAGAGTCAGAAATTTTACCTCAAGAGACAGTAGTTTATGGACTTCCTTCCCCAACGAGGGCGTATCCGCTTCGTTCTCGTTTCACCCAGCCACCCGGGCAATATCGGCTCTGCCGCAAGGGCGATTAAGACCATGGGATTTGACCGTCTATACGTCGTGAGCCCCCGTCATCCCGAGTACCGCACCGATCCGGATGCAATTGCTTTTTCTACTCATGCTGTCGATGTTCTTCAAAACAGCGTCTGTACTGAGACACTTTTAGAAGCGTTAAAAGATGTTTCTTTTGCCTGTGCGCTCTCCGGCTACGATCGGGAATTCGGACCTCCTCTGGCAGACTTGCAGACTTCCTGCGAAATGGTCAAGACATGTTTGGAAGAAAATCCTCAGGAAGAAATCGCCTTTGTCTTCGGAACGGAAAGAAGCGGCCTGACGAACGAAGAGATGATGCTCTGTCAGCTCTGTACCGCTATCCCGGCTAATCCTGAATGCGATTCCCTGAATCTGGCCCAGGCTGTGCAGGTGACGGCTTATCAGGCTCAGCAGACACTTCGCGGAAGAGCCTTGGATGCGCATGCCAGCCGTTTTGAAGGTGAGGCGCCCGCAAGTGTGGAAGCCATTGAAGGGCTCTATGAACACCTTGAAGAGGCAATGATCGCCTGCGGAGCTCTGAATCCCGAACGTCCTAAGCTGATGATGCCCAAACTGAAAAGAATTTTGTCTCGTTCCGGTTTAAGCGTACCCGATGTCGATATGCTTAGGGGGATCTGCGCTGCGATTATTTGTCCGCGGGCGGAACGCAGCGGAAGAAAATCGAAAAAAGACGGACAGCAATAAGAGATTCAGAGGGAAGGATGTTTTCGAGAATCAAAGGAGATGTCAACTCCATTTATGAAAGGGATCCTGCCGCGCGTTCACGCTGGGAGGTTCTTCTTTGCTACCCCGGACTGCATGCCATCATTGCACACCGAGTGGCACACTGGCTGTGGAATAAAGACTGGAAGGTAAGCGCAAGAGCACTTTCCCAGTGCAACCGCTTCTTAACCGGAATTGAAATCCATCCGGCAGCAAAGATCGGAGACCGCGTGCTGATTGACCACGGCATGGGAGTCGTGATCGGAGAGACGGCTGAGGTCGGAGATGACTGCACGATTTATCACGGCGTCACGCTGGGCGGAACTTCTCTTGCCTCGGGAACAAAACGGCATCCGACGATCGGTAAAAACGTCATTGTTGGCGCCGGCGCCAAGATTCTCGGCGGTTTTGAAATCGGCGATAACTGCCGCATCGGCAGTAACGCCGTGGTGATCAAGCCGCTCCCGCCCAACTCAACAGCTGTGGGCAACCCGGCTCGAATCGTGGATAAATCCAAGAAAGCGGTTCCGAAGAAAGAGCCTGAGCCTCAGCCTGACCCGAAAGCCCAGGTTCGTTTAGCTGCCTATGGCGTCGTTGCTAACGAAGAAGACCCGTACGTAGAGAAGATTAAATCGCTCGAGAATTTGCTTCAGGAGCAGCAGGCACGTCTGGACGAAATGGAAAAGAAGATCAGCTAAGCACACCTGATCTAAGCCCAAAACAAAACGTGCAGCCCGAAGGCTGCACGAATCAAAGAATAATCTCTGATTAAACGTTGTTCTGCGGGACGGTGTAGAGCTCGTCGATCTCAGCGCGGAGTTTTTCGCGGATGATCGGACGGCGAAGCTTCATCGTGACCGTCAGACATCCGTTGTCAACGGTCCAATGTTCCTTCAACAGGCGAATATTTCGCGGAATACCGTACTGCGGGAAGCGAGAAGCAGCTTTCTTTAAACGCTTCAGCGCGGCCATGCGGATGTCGCGACGCATGAGCATGCGGTCGTCTGAAGGATCCACATTGAATTCCTTAGCAAACTTCTCCCACTCGGCTTCGTTGACGACAGCTAAAGCTGTGATGAAAGGACGAGCTTCGCCCACCACCATGACCTGCTCAAAAAGCGGATCTGTCTGAATCGCAAGTTCCATGTCGGTCGGAGGAATCTTCTCTCCGGTGGAAGTTACGATGATTTCTTTGATTCGACCTTTGATGCGGATGCGGCCGGCATCCGACAAGTCAGCTTGGTCGCCCGTTCTGAACCAGCCGTCCTCGGTAAAGACTTCGGCTGTTGCGTCAGGACGCTTCCAGTAGCCTTTCATGACAGTCGGGCCTTTAACCTGCAGCTCTTCTATGTCTCCGAGACGAATTTGAAGTCCGGGAATCGGCTGTCCGACCGTGACGGGATTGTTGCAGTTCTCGCGATTCAAGGAAATAACCGGAGAGGTCTCGGTCAGACCGTAACCCTGGCGCAGTTCAACGCCCATGGCGTTGTAGAAACGACCGATAGCGTTGTTTAACGCGGCACCGCCGGCAATCGCGATTCTCAATCGGCCTCCGAACACATCGCGGATCGGGAGCACGATGCGGCTTTCCAGCATCGGCCAAATGAAAGAATCAAGCCAGGAAGCGGAAGAAGAGGGAACGGCCAGGCCGTTACGGCGGGGGGAAATTTTCCCACCCGACGATGACGTCCCAGCCGATCATTTCGGCTTGATCGGCAAGCGTGGCGGCAATGCTTCCCTTGGACTGAAGACTCGCTTTGATGCGGCTATGAAACTGCTCAAAGACGCGAGGTACGGCCACAAAAATCGTCGGACGGATGATCTTCAGGTCTTCGGCAAGTTTTAAGACGGAGCGGGCAAAACCGACTTCGGCGCCTAAGAACAAAGTGAAGTAGAAAGTGACGGTTCTTTCGAACGTATGAGAAAACGGCAGGAAAGACAGGAAGACGTCATCGGAACCGACGTCAATCACCTGAGAAAACGATTTCACGTTGCTTAAAACGTTATCGTGCGTGAGCATGACGCCTTTCGGTTTACCGGTGGTGCCTGAGGTGTAGACGATGGCAGCGAGGTCATCGGGATCAATCGAGACTTCTTTAAGGTCGGTGTTTTCTCCCTGTTTGAGCCAATCGGAATGATTGACCACAGGGACAGGAGAGTCTTCTGAAGCACCCTCGGCATCGTTTCCGGTCGTGACGACGAGTTTGAGGTACGGATATTCTTTTTGCGCGTTCAGCATGGCGTTCCAGCGCAGAGTACGCGGAACAAAAAGAATCTTAGCTTCCGAATTGTTCAGAATGAAAGCGCTGGAAGACGGCGTATCAACCGCGTGCAAGGGAACCGGAACCATGCCTTGCGAAAGGATGCTCAAGTCGCAGGCGGTTGCCGTGATGGAATTGGGCAACAGGACAGCTGCGTGGTCGCCTTTTGATAAGCCGGAGGCCGTAAAGGCTTTGCGCCAGCTGCGAACCATATCAGCGAATTCTTTCCAAGTTACGCTGATCCAAGTCTTAGATTTGTCGTCAAACTGGCGATAAGCAACCTTGTTCGGGCGAACTTTTTCGTTGATCGCGAGCAAGTCCGGAATGATGCGCATGTTGTTGAGGTTGTCAGCTGTCATTTACTTTCCAAAATTTTCATAAAGTTTCTCGATTTCGTCACCGTGTTCGGCCACGATAACGCGGCGCTTCAATTTCAGCGTAGGCGTTAAAGAATCGTTTTCAATTGTCCAAGGTTCTTTGAGAAGAAGCACGGAACGAGGTACACCATACTGCGGAAATGATTTGCAGGCGGTCTTGATGCGTTTAAGGATTTCCCTGATAACTGCCTTGTTGGTAAGGATTTCAGGATCTTTGGGATCCAGGTTCAGAGAAACGACAAATCGTTCGAAGTTATCTTTGTTCAGCACGAGGAGGCCGACGATAAAGGGACGATTGTCGCCGTAGACCATGGCCTGATCAAAAAGCGGATCCCTTTCGATGGCTTGCTCGATGTCGACAGGGGGCACCTTCTCGCCGGTAGACGTCACGATGATCTCTTTAATGCGGCCTTTGATCTTCAGGTAGTTGCCGGGAAGGATGTCGGCTTGGTCACCGGTAGAGAGCCAGCCTTCGGGATCCAGAGTCTTGAACGTGTCTTCCGGACGCTTCCAGTAGCCTCTCATGACCTGCGGTCCGCGCACTAAGAGCTCGTCTTTTTCTCCCAGTTTGGCTTCAATACCTTCGAGGATCGGCCCGACAGTATCGGGATGATTGGCTCCGATTTTATTGACGGAAATGATCGGGGAAGTTTCGGTCATGCCGTAGCCTTGGAAGATTTCAATTCCTAAGCCGATGATCGTTTTGGCAACTTCCGGGCTCAGGGCTGCACCGCCGGAAACCGCGACGCGCATGCGGCCTCCGAAGGAGTTCTTAATCTGATTGCGAACGAGTTTGTCGTAAAGAGGATCCATCAGACGATCGAAGGCTGCCGGGACAGCGGAGTCGACAGGCAGGCCGTTGCAACGGCAGAAATTACGGTAACCGGCGTCAACAGCCGCGTTGAAGACTAGGCGGCTCACGGCGCCTTTTTGTTTCAGACGTTCGTTGATCTTAGCTGCGACTTTTTCAAAAACTCTCGGAACGGACATCATGATGGACGGACGTACAAGTTTTAAATCGTCCAGAATGCGTGCAACTCCTCGGCTGAAAGTGACTTTATTGCCCATTCCCAGGCCGATGTAATAGGAAGTGGTGCGCTCGAAGGTGTGAGACAGCGGGAGGAAGGATAACCAGGTGTCGGAAGGATTCGGCGCGATGTTGTAAAGCAAGGCCGAAATATCGCTCATGATATTTTTATGTGTGAGCATGACACCTTTAGGTTTACCGGTTGTACCGGAGGTGTATACCAAAGCGGCCAAGTCTTCCTCTTCGGGTCCGGGCGGAAGGGTTAAGACGGATTCGCCTTCTTTCAGCCATTCAGCAACGTTAACGCTGCGAACCTCTTTGCTTTCAGGTTCGGATTCATCATCGATGTAGACGACTGTGCGGAGCTGAGACAAATCGGCGCCGGTTGCTTGAATGGCATGCCAGCGTGCGCGGTTAACAGTGACGAGGAGCTTCGTGTCCGAATCTTCCAGAATGTAGGCGCAGTTGGCCGGCGTGTCGATGATATGCAGCGGGACCGGAACAAGGCCGACGATCAGTGCGCCCTGATCAAAACAAACGGCATCAATGCCGTTTGGCAGAAGCATGGCGACTCGATCGCCTTTCTTTAAACCGGAGGCTACAAACGCGTTGGCCCAATCTAGGGCGCGAGCGTAGAGCTCTTTAAAAGAGAGCGTTTCCCATTGTTTGGTTTTGGCATTGAATTGACAAACGGCCGGATCATCTCCGCGGATTTCTAGGTGATGAGAAATAAGCTCAGGAATAACGCGGAGCTTTCGAATCTCTTCAGCGCGGGTAAATTCATTATCTTGTGGTTGCTGCATGATTGATTATTTTGAAGAAGAGTTGTCCGTAACCGCAAAGTTCAAATTCAGGGCACGGATGATTTTGAGAATGGTTGAAAATTCCGGAGAACACTGTCCCGAAAGCGTGCGGTAAAGGCTTTCTCTGGAGAGTCCAGTTTCTCGGGCAAGGCGGGACATGCCGTAATTCTTGGCAATACGCCCGAGTGCCGCTGCAATTTCCGCAGCGTCGTTCTGAGCGCTCTGGAGCATTCGATTGAGCGAATTGACGAGCTCTTCCGTGTCTTCCTTAAGAGAAGAGGAAGGAGTTTTTGTCGATAAATTCATCAAATTTAGGCGCGGAGCCCCCTGCCTTCAGGCAGGGGAGGAAGCGCCTCCTCCTTTCGAATTTCTGTTAAATAGGTTCGTCTCTTTTCCAGCAGATGCAGCTTCTTGCAGCTGATGCCGGCTGAAATGCGGGTTCCGTCAAGTTTTCGAACATCAAAGAACCCCGATGATCGACGGCCGAAAATGAAGCTTTCTTCTCCCTGGCAGGCAACTTTGTCAAAAAGACGGAAGCCTTTGACCTCAAAGGGAGCCTGATTGCGCTTTCGAATGCCGCCTTTGAGGATGGAGAGCTTGTGAATCTGCCGGTTGTTCCGGCGCGTCTGCTTCTGGAAGAAGAATTCGCAGAGCCTTTCGGCGCCGAGGTTGCCGGCGATGCAGAAAGCATCCGCACAATGCGACTTGGCGATGCCGTTCGCGATTCGTGCGTGCTTGGTCCGGTATCCATAGGTGTTGCTCACCTCAATCCCCGGATGCAAAGCTCTTAGACGGTTGTGTACTTCCCAGCGCATAATTCCCATGAAGGCTTCCGCACGGAACGATTTCCCTCGCTTGGCCTTCAACGTGATATCGCCGCGGTGAAGTGCCTTATGGCACGTCTCACAAAGCGTAATCAGATTGCCGGGCGAATCTCCACCGGTACGTCTGCTTTCCAAGTGATGAACATTGAGCACCGGATCTTTCGATCTGCCGTAACAATGCTGACAAACGTGCCCGTCTCTGAAAAGAACATACTCGCGGACGTTCCAGAAGCCGAGCTGCTCGCCCTCTTGGTACTCTTTCCCTGCAATGTCTGGATTCTTCAGCAGCTGCATGTCGAAGGAAGCCGTTTCCACGGTGATCTTCGTGACCGGCAGCAGTCGAAGAACCGCTTCTATGCGCGACAAGTGCGCGTTGATTCGGTTTTCAACCGACGGAGCAAGCCAGCCTTTGCGCTTGGTGCGGAGACGGTTGTTGAACCTCGGCGCGCGGTAGCGCGTTTTGCGGTTACAGCGCGACTGCCGTAACGCGCGACGAGCAGAGAGCAGATCAGAGACGTCCTGACGGAGTTCGACTTCTGATGCATAAAGCTCAGCCTTTTCCGTTGATGCGGAAAGGCCGACATGTTTGTACCCGGCATCAACACCCAGAGTCACCGGCTGTTTGGACTCACCCGTTGCAATCGTCAGCTGAATAGTGAAAGGCGTTCGCCTCTTCACAATAGCTTTCTTCTCTTTAAGCAGAAGGCGCGCTTTTGCCGGTGAACAGGGCATCAGCGGTTTTCCGCGTTTGTTTAGGACAAATACTCTCAAGTTTTATCTCCTCGGTCTTTCGACCGGTTGTGATCCTTCGCCAATGTTGGAAGGGGTTTCAAGCCGACAGCACCGCTCCTGCCTCTCAGAGCTTTTAACCATCGACCGCAGAGCGCGGGACTAGGATCTGCATCCCGCGGGTCGAGTAGAAAGACGGCATTCCTGCCTCTAACCCTCACAGAACCGTACGTGCGGTTTTCCCGCATACGGCTCTTCAAATTAACGTCGATTTCCAATTCCAAATATCCTTGGTGATTTTTGGCGTCGGAATGAATTCATCCCATAACGCTATGAATTTATCCCATTGGAGGCTCTTCTTTTGGCTTCGCCTACAAAGTGTTCTCCATGTGGTTTTCATGGCATACCACCTGAATTTGTCCATGCTAATGAAGTTACCGTTGACACCGTAGTAGTTATAGTGACCTTGTAGGGCCAGCTTCAACTTCTCCAGTGTTTGGACGATCGGCTCATGCATTCTGTGCTTAAGCCATTCCTTCAGTACCGCTCTCTTCGCTTTCAGCTTCTTCGGACTTGTGATGATTCCAAGACGTCTGTTGCCGTAGCGAGATCTCACAAACAGGAACATAAACCCCAAGAATTCGAATTTATCCTTGGTGATCATCTTCCTGCTGAACGGTATGATACGGGTCTTCTCCTCAGCTACTTCCAGTCCAAACTTATTTAGCCTTTTCTGGAGCGCGTGCATCACTCGTTTAGCGTCTGCTTCATACTGAAAGAACAGTAGGAAGTCATCAGCGTACCGACAGTAGTGCATTTTGCCTTTGACGTGTTTCCTCACTACTTTCGTCACCCATAGGTCAAGCACGTAGTGAAGGTACACATTAGCTAATATTGGAGAAATTACACCTCCTTGGGGAGCTCCTCGTTCACTGTTTAACCATCCTTTGCCTTCAACCATGACCCCTGCTTTTAGAAACCTTTTGATGTAACGCAAAAAGTTCTTATCAGCTATGTCATGAGCAAGGAATTTCATTAACCATTCATGATCAAGGTTATCGAAGAAACCTTTTATGTCAGCTTCCAGCACATAGTTCGTTTTCCCTCGCCGTATGGCTTCATCAACAAACCTTACGACATCATGGGCATTTCTGTTAGGCCTGAACCCGAATGAATTATCTACAAACCGCGGTTCGTAGACACCATTGAGTATTTCTGCCATCACAGCCTGAACTAACTTATCTTCATACACGGGTATGCCAAGCGGCCTCTGTTTGCCGTTTGGCTTCGGAATGTAGACGCGTCTTACCGGTTGGGGGATATATTTGAACGTCTTCAGTCTTTCCACCAATCCTTCTAGATTGTCGAATATGTTTTTGCCATATTCCTCTTTGGTAACACCGTCAATCCCTCTTGCCTTGCGGCCATTAGCCTCCCTGTGAGCTAAGAACAGTGTCGGTACATCAACTCTGTTCATTAGTGACATCACTCTCGGGAATACTCGAGATTGTTCTCTTACGTTGCTAAGTTCATTTTCCATGTCTATAGAGTTTCGAGTACCCATCATGTTTTCCTTCACAACATTGTTAATTTGCCTTCTCCTTGACTCCGCAGTCTTTCAACTGCTTCCACGCTACTATGAGAAGGTCCGACTTCTGAAGTTCCTTCAGAACCGCCTTGTCCTCTTCGGACTTGTTGGTCCTTACCATTACTGGAGAACTCCAGATCTCCCAGGTACACTACATCTGCCTTATGCTCGCTCGCCGTGCCCTACGCCCCCGGCGGATCCTGCTTTGTCTCGCTTTACGACTACGCATTGCTGTCTGCGGTGGAGGCACGCCACATCGACATCCGCATGTTTATTCTTACGAGGTTCTATAGCTTCACGCTTTCGCATTACGGCTCTCAAGCTCCTTTGTCTACGCTTAAGCCTAGCTTCACAGCTTCGGCTCCAAGACTAAGTACCGGCTGTCTGCTCGACTTTACCGGGACAGGACTTTCACCTGCCTGTATATGTAGCGCCGAACTGGCGCACTGTCTATGGATTCCCGACCAACGTAGTCCGCCAAATGACGGCCTGAGGCTAGTCAACTAGAGGCTTTTTCAAGCCTCGGCCTTTAGGCCGAGGTAGTTGACTTTTGCTACTGTCTAAAGTCTTTTGTTGCACTGTAACTGATTCGATTTTCCATTTCATTCACTCCAGTTCGAATTGGTTAACAAGACCTAAAGTTGTCGTTATAATCAGCCGAAACCCTATTTTTTAGCTTCTTAATGGAGAAAAAACATGTCTAAACCTTTAGCCGGTACTAAGACCGAAAAGAATTTATGGACGGCCTTTGCCGGTGAATCCCAGGCTCGCAATAAATATGACTACTTTGCCGGTGTCGCCCGCAAAGAAGGTTTCCAGCAGATCGCCGCTATCTTCGAAGAAACGGCTTCTAACGAAAAAGCTCACGCCAAGATTTGGTTCAAAGAACTCCAGGGCATCGGCAATACTGCAGAAAACCTGAAGGCTGCCGCCAGCGGTGAACACTACGAATGGACCGATATGTACGACCAGTTCGCTAAGGACGCCGAGGAAGAAGGCTTCCCCGAACTCGCCGCTAAGTTCCGCGGTGTCGGCGCTATCGAAAAGCACCACGAAGAACGTTATCTGAAGCTCTTAAACAACGTCGAAATGCAGAAAGTTTTCGAAAAGAGCGAAATCGTTATGTGGCAGTGCCGTGAATGCGGTAACCTCGTTATCGGCCCGCGCGCTCCTGAAATCTGCCCCGTCTGCTCTCATCCGCAGGCTTATTTCCAGCTTCAGGAAACCAATTTCTAATTTGGTTGACTGACTTTCCGGCATGAGTCCCGAAAGACTTTCAAAGACAGAAGGACTCCGCCGAGAAGTAAAAAGACCCCAACAACAAGCGTCCATTTGGGCGCTTGTTGTTTATAAATTAGAGAATATATGACCGAGAAGATCGTCTCAAACACGATCATCTGACCGCTCAAGGCCACGGGCAAACGAGCGCTCATCATGTTCCAAAGCGCCATCCCAGCCCATCCGCAGATTAAACCTGCCGCGACCATCAGCAGCACGAACTTAACCGGTGTCTGTCCCAAAACCGCTCCTCCGTGGAGAAAGGTCTCAAAGTTCACCGCAACATAACAAAGCAGTGTCGCAGGCAGCATGGAAGCACCTTGTGCTGTTGTCCAAGCCAGCGGCGAAACGTTGAGGTGCTTCAGCAACCATTGACTGTTTCGGATCGGAAACCACGTCCATAACGCCATCGCTCCGAAGCTGCACAAAAAGCCCAGCCAATACTCGACAGAAGAAGTGGCCACAGAAATTTCTGAAAATTCGTCAATATTGCCGATCCACAAACCGATTAGAATCATCGCGAGCGGCAAAGAAAGACGCCGCCAGGGCACAACAACAGTGGTCTCTGCTCCGGGCCGATTCGTCAGCAGCGCAACGTTCAACGGGATTAATGCCATCAGCATCCCGGAAGTCGGAACGCCGGCCAAGCGAACTCCTTTCGTCAAAAGAACGTAATAGACGGCGTTCCCGAAAAAACCTAAGCAAAAGGCCTTGATCCAGTCCGATGTGGTCAAAAGCGCCAGCGTCTTTCGACAGTAGTAACAAATCACTAAACTTCCGATCGAATAGACGGTAAAACGCCCCATCGCTACGGTAGCGGGAGAATATTCAGGTAAAAGCAGCGGAATAATGTAAATAAAACCCCAAAGGGAGCATCCGAGTATTCCGTACAGCACGCCCAGAAACATTTATCTATCACCTGTTTTTCTTTTAACGCCTTAATCAATTAGACTTGAGGGTATCGGATTACCACCTAAAATTTAACCTCATTTAAGAAATAGGAGTCTAAATGTTAAAACGCTCGTTTTTGGCTATTCCGCTTGTGGCTGTACTCTCCATGAGTCTCTTGACAGCTTGTGGTGATAAAAAAGAGGCCGCTGCTCCGGCAAAGGCTGAAAAAGTTTTACGCGTTGGCACCAATCCTACATTTGCACCGTTTGAATTTCAGGCTAAAGGTTCTAACGATCTGACCGGTTTCGATATTGACCTAGCTAAAGCACTTGGCAAACAGATGGGTTACAAAGTTGAACTTGTCAACCTCGGCTTCGATGGTCTGATTCCCGCGCTCTCCACAGGCAACATTGACCTCGCTGTCTCCGGAATGTCCATTACGGAAGAACGTAAGAACGCCGTTGATTTCTGCGATCCTTACTACACTTCAGGCCTGATTGTTTTAGTTCGTCCCGACGAAACCAACATCAAAGGCATCAATGATTTAGTCGGCAAAAGAATCGGTGCACAGATCGGCACAACAGGCGCTACAAAGGCCAGCTCTGTTAAAGGCGCTGACGTCAAACAGTACAACAACGCCAACGAACCGTTCATCGAACTCGACAACAAGGGCGTTGACGCCGTCATCAATGACCAGCCGGTCGTCGCTTACTACCTCGTGAACGGCGGCAAAGGCAAGATGGTCGGTGACATCATGGAAGCCGAGTACTACGGCATCGCTGCCAAAAAAGGAAACAAAGCGCTTGTAAAACAAGTAAATGAAGCCTTGGCAGCGCTTAAAAAGAACGGAGAATACGATAAAATCTACAAGAAGTGGTTCGGAGCTTGATCTGATCCCGCTGTAGAAAGAGAGGGCAGGAATCAACAGTTCCTGCCTGTTGTCATATCTAAACACTGAGAAAATCACATCACAATGGCTTTGGAACTTAACCTGAGCATCATCACGGAGAACCTGCCGCTCTTATTAAAAGGCGCCGGTATCACACTCGAAATTACTGCTCTTTCCGTGGGATTAGGCTTACTAATCGGTATGTTTGTCGGCGTCGCCAAACTTTCTGACAACCGACTCATACGAGGACTCGCTTCTGTCTACGTAGACTGTATCCGAGGCACGCCTCTGCTGGTTCAGATTTTCTTGGTTTACTTTGCTCTTCCTCAAATTATCGGACACCGAATCGATCCGTTCGTGGCAGCCGTCGGCGCCTGCTCGATTAACAGTGGCGCCTACGTTGCAGAAATCTTCCGCGCCGGTATTCAAAGCATCGACAAAGGACAGATGGAAGCTTCCAGAGCGCTCGGCCTCAACTGGTTCCAGGCCATGCGTTTTGTGATCATGCCGCAGGCGTTTAAGCGCATCATTCCGCCGCTCGGCAACGAATTCATCGCCATGCTAAAAGACTCCTCCTTGGTGTCCGTGATCGGTTTTGAAGAACTGACTCGTACCGGCCAGCTGATCATCTCCAGAACTTACGCCGCGTTTGAAATCTGGATTGTGGTCGCCCTCTTGTACCTCATCATGACTTTGGCCATTTCACGCTTTGTCGCTTTACTTGAAAAACGCTTCTCTAAAGGCACGAGAAAATAATCATGGAAGAAAAAGATTCAAAAACGATGATCTCTGTCAAACACCTCTCCAAAAAATTCGGTGAGGTGACAGTCCTCAAAGATATCAATCTGGATATCAAAGAAAAAGAAGTGGTCGTGATTATCGGACCGTCCGGAAGCGGCAAAAGTACTATTCTTCGCTGCCTGAACCACTTGGAAACACCGAGTGGCGGTGAGATCGTCATCGACGGCATCAAACTCGAAGAAGGTGCAAACCTGAACGCCATCCGCCGCGAAGTCGGTATGGTCTTCCAGAGATTTAACCTGTTCCCCAACATGACTGTTCTGCAGAACATCATGCTCGCGCCGATGCAGGTCCGCGGTAAATCTAAAGAAGAAGCTAAAGAAAAAGCCATGCGTCTACTCAAACGCGTCGGTTTGGAACATAAAGCCGATGCCATGCCGGATGAACTCTCCGGCGGCCAACAGCAGCGTGTTGCTATCGCCCGTGCCTTAGCCATGAACCCGAAAGCTTTGCTCTTTGATGAACCGACCAGCGCTCTTGACCCGGAAATGGTAAAGGAAGTTTTGGACGTTATGAAGTCGCTTGCAAAAGAAGGCATGACCATGGTGGTGGTCACACACGAAATGGGCTTCGCCAAGGAAGTCGGCGACCGCGTGATGTTCGTAGACGGCGGCTTAATTGTCGAAGAAGCCACACCTGAAGAATTCTTCTCTCATCCGAAGAACAAACGGACTCAGGATTTCCTCTCCAAGATCCTGTAGCCTCGGTTTCAGCTTTTCTTTTCTGCCAATCAGACCTTCGGGTCTGATTTTTTATTGAGAAAAGATTTTTCGTTTGCCTTTCTTAAATAGAATAGGATTTATCGTTTTTCCATAAAAATTTGCATAACAAGAGTACAAATATGAAAATTTCTCGTCTTTGCCTTCTTGCGGCGTCCCTTGCCGCAGTCCTGACCGTTACCGGCTGCGATGATAAAAAAACGGCTACTCCTGCTGCTCAGGCCTCTGCTGCTAAAACATATAACATCGGTGTTGTTCAGCTTGTCGAACATCAGGCGCTTGACGCTGCCAACAAGGGCTTTGTCGACGGCCTCGCATCCAAGGGTTTCGTAGAGGGCAAGAACGTCAAATTTGACTTCCAGAATGCTCAGGCGGATCAGTCCAACCTTCGCAATATCGCAACCCGTTTTACCGGCAATAAGGTTGACTTGATCGGCGCCATTGCAACGCCTGCGGCTCAGACTATGGCCAACGCCACGAACAAGATTCCTATCGTCGCAACCGCTGTCACCGATTTTGAAATCGCCAAGCTCGTCAAGAGCAATGACAAACCGGGGACCAACGTAACCGGGTCTTCCGATATGGCGCCCATCAGCAGCTTACTGGAACTGATCGTCAAAATTTATCCGAACGCCAAAAACGTCGGTGTGATGTACTCCTCCAGCGAAATCAATTCCGAACGTCAGGTTCAGATCTTCAAAGAAGAAGCCAAGAAGCACAATCTCAACGTTCGCGAAGCAACTGTCTCTAACGTTAATGACATCCAGCAGGCTGCTCAGAGCTTAGTGGGCAAGGTTGACCTTATCTATACACCGACGGACAACACCATTGCATCCGCTGTTCCGGCTCTAATCAAAATCACCGAAAAAGCCAAACTGCCAGTCTTTGCCGGGGAAGGCGGTGAAGTGAAAGGCGGAGCAACGGCCGCTATCGCGATTGATTACTACGAACTCGGCAAGATCGCAGGCACCATGGCGGCCGATATCCTTGAAGGCAAAGCCAAGCCAGAAACCATGCCGATCCAGTATCAGAAGAACTTCAAGACCGTTTTCAACGAAACCGCCGTTAAGAATCTCGGCTTGACCATCCCGGCTGATGTGAAGCACGAACTCGTTAAGTAATCAAAAGTTCTTTCGATGTTAGATTTAGTTTTATCCACCGTTTCTCAAGGCTTGCTGTGGGCCATTATGGCCCTCGGCGTCTTCCTTACTTTCCGCGTCCTGGATATCGCAGACTTGTCCGTTGAAGGCACCTTCCCTCTCGGTGCTGCTGTCGCAGCTACCTTGATCGACGCAGGTCACTCGGTTTGGTTTGCCATGCTGATTGCGCTGATCGCGGGCTGCATCGGCGGTACGGTCACCGCACTGCTGACCACCAAGCTTAAGATCCCGGCACTGCTTTCCGGCATTCTGACCATGATCGGCCTTTACTCCGTCAACCTCATGATCATGGGAAAAGCCAACGTCCCCCTGCTCCGCGCAGAAACCGTCTTTACGCTGACCGAGGATCTCTTCGGGGTTTCTTCGGTTGTCGCTACCCTGATTGTGGGTTTAATCGCAACGACAGTAGTCGGTGTGATCATGTATTGGTTCTTCGGCACTGTGCTGGGTACTGCTATTCGTGCCACCGGCTGCAACCCTCAGATGGCCCGTGCGCAAGGCATCAACACCAACGTCATGGTCATTCTCGGACTGCTTATCTCTAACGGTTTGGTCGCCCTTTCCGGCGCCCTCGTTGCCCAAAGCAACGGCTTTGCCGACGTGGGTATGGGTACCGGCACTATCGTCATCGGCTTGGCGTCGGTCATTATCGGTGAAGTGCTTTTCGGAACGCGCAGCTTTAAGAACTGGCTGATTTCCGTCGTGCTCGGCTCTGTGGTGTACCGCGCCGTGATCGCCATCGTTCTGGAACTGGGCATGCCGCCGAACGACCTCAAACTGTTCACCGCTGTTTTGGTTGCTATCGCACTTTCTCTGCCTTTGATCAAAAACAAATTCGCCATCATGAAGCGTTCGGAGGAAGCCGATGCTTAAGATTACTCATCTCCATAAGACTTTCTTCCCCAACACGCCGAATGAGAAAAAGGCGCTTCGCGGTGTGAACCTGACGCTCGAAGAAGGAGACTTTGTCACCGTTATCGGTTCCAACGGTTCCGGCAAATCTACTTTGATGAACTGCATTGCAGGCGTTTTTTATCCTGATAAAGGCCACATTCTCATTGACGGAGTCGACGTCACACGCATGCCCGAGCATGTTCGCGCCAAGTACATCGGACGAGTTTTCCAGGATCCGATGAAAGGAACGGCTGCCGATATGCAGGTAGCCGAAAACCTCGCAATGGCAAGCCGCCGTGGCAAACCTTTATCGCTCAAGTGGAGCTCTCAGAGTAGTCAGTTGGCTGAGTTCCGTGAGGCTTTGAAAGAGCTGGATTTAGGTCTTGAGAACCGTCTAGAAACCCGCATCGGAACGCTTTCCGGCGGCCAAAGACAATCCATCACGCTGCTGATGGCCACTCTGGTTCCGCCCAAGCTTTTACTTCTGGACGAACACACCGCTGCCTTAGACCCGAAAACGGCTGAGAAAGTCTTAAATCTGACGCAGAAGCGTGTTTCTGAGGGCAATCTCACCACGCTGATGATCACGCACAATATGCGAGATGCTCTGCGTTTCGGCAATCGTCTGATCATGATGCACGAAGGCCGTGTGGTGGTAGACGTAAAGGGAGAGCAAAAGAAGGAACTAACGATTCAGTCTCTCCTGGAGCTTTTCGAGAAGGCCAGCGGCGCAGAGTTCGATGATCCCGAAGCCCTGCTTACCGTCGACTAACAAAAACTTTTGAAATTCTTCCAGTCCCGGTCTGTTAAGAAAATAGGCCGGGATTTTTTATGAATTCAATTTTGTATCGCGGCGTACCGTCGTCATCCACTTGCTCGCGAACTTCGGAGCCGACGCCGCCCACATAAATCAGCGTTTTGCCCCGCCAAACCAAAGGCAGGTTCTTGCGTTCAAACTCAGGGATCCCTGCTTCCTGGAAGAGCATTTTGAGGGCTTTGCGGGGACGGAATTTATGAATCTTGATTTTCTCACCGCCGGAGCGCCGGCGAATCGAGAGCGGCTGAGCTTTCAGATAACCTTCGTTAAAGCCCTCTTCGGCCGGTGTAAAAACAAGCTTCCCGTTGTACTGTGGTAAGTCAATTTCAGGTTCTCCGTGCCATTCGACAATGATCTCAGCTTCGCTTTCCGGCTTTTCATGCTCGGTGACCATAAGACGAGACCCGTATTTGCGAATTTCTAAACCGTCGGAGAACATGAGACAGACACTTTGCTTTGTCGTCTCTTTGATCTGGCGAATCATTTCCAGCAGACGCGACCTCGGCAGGGGTTTAAAACCTACTCTGTCGAGCCACAATCTCAGAACCCGAGCTCTGCGTCCAGCAGGAAGTGCTAAAAAATCGTCAATACGAAGGTATTTCCCGTCGTTCTCAGACGCTTGATTAAAGTCGTCTTCGGCGACATCACGAAGCGTCTCTGCCGCTTCTGCTATCAGCTCTATGCTGCGGGCTGCGGCTGTTTTGAATCCCGGACGAATCTTTTCCAGTTCGGGAATGATGTTGTGCCGAATCGCGTTGCGAAGATATTTCGTATCTTCATTACTTTCATCTTCGACCCACTTGATACCTCGAATTTCGGCAAAACGTTCCAGTTCTGTCCTTTGAAACCCGAGCAGCGGACGCATAATCGTGCATCCGTCTTTGCGAAGCAGCGGAGGCATGGCGGCTAATCCCGCAGGACCTGAGCCTCTCATCCATTGAATAAGGAACGTTTCGAGCTGATCGTCTAAATGATGAGCCGTTAAGATCACGTCCGCCGCTGCCTTCCTCGCTTCCTCTTCGAGAACTTCATAACGAAGCTGACGCGCTTCAGCCTCAAAACCGGCGCCGCCCGAAGGCACTGTCACTTTTCTGAGAACAAACCGCACACCGCACTTCTTCGCGCGCTCTTCACAAAACTCAGCCCATTCGTTGGCGTGCTTTGAAAGGCCGTGGTGGACGTGGACCGCGGTAATTTCGCCGTAAGACTTTCCCTTGAGCTGGGAGACTGCGTAAAGCAGAACGGAGGAATCCAGACCGCCCGAGAAGGCGACAATCACATTGATCGGTTTCTCGCCGGAAGCAATCGGCAGTCCGTCGGCGGACAGCTGCAGCTGTCGGGCAGTATTTTCAAGAGCTGTCCGGACACGCGTTGTAATGCCGCGGACAGTTTTCTTTTCAGAAGGATTATTTTTCGACTTCGGCATATTTTCCGTAGTTGAGGAGCTTCTTGTAGCGTTCTTCCAGAAGCTCCTCGGTGCTCATGCGCTTCAGCGTGCGAAGGGAATCGCTCAAAGAACGCTTTAAGGTTTGGGCCATCGCTTCAGGATCGCGATGAGCGCCGCCTAAAGGCTCAGGCAGGATCTTGTCGATCAGACCGGCATCAAACAGCTGGTGAGCGGTCAATCCCAAGGCCTTTGCTGCATCCGGAGCCTTAGCTGCACTCTTCCACAAAATGGAAGCACAGCCTTCCGGCGAAATAACGGAATAAGTGGAATACTGAAGCATCTGAACGACATCAGCCACTGCAATCGCCAAGGCACCGCCGGAGCCGCCCTCGCCAATTACCGTTGCAACGATCGGCGTTTTCAGTCGACTCATCACAAAGAGGTTGTGACCGATCGCCTCGGACTGCCCGCGCTCTTCAGCGCCGATGCCCGGATAGGCACCCGGTGTGTCGACGAAGGTAAAGATCGGCATGGAGAACTTTTCGGCTGTCTGCATCAAGCGGAGCGCTTTGCGATAGCCTTCCGGACGGCTCATTCCGAAATTACGGAGCGTTCTTTCGCGCGTATCACGGCCCTTCTGATGTCCGATCACCATAACCGGTTCACCGTTAAAACGAGCCATGCCGCCGACAATAGAAGGATCATCCGCGTAAGCACGATCACCGTGCAGTTCGTGGAAGTCCGTAAAAATCATGTTGATGTAATCCAGTGTGTACGGACGATTCGGATGGCGAGCCAAAAGCGACATTTCCCAAGGAGAAAGCTTATTGAAGATTTCTTTGAGAAGTTTGGCTTTTTTCTTTTCAAGCCCGTTGATGTCGCTTGTTAAATCCAAACCTTCGGATCCGGAGCTCATATCGCGGAGTTCCTGAATTTTTTCCTCAAGCTGAGCAACGGGTTTTTCAAATTCTAAGTAAGTGACTTTTGCCATGTTATTCCTTTAGTACTGCATCGGTCCGTTGTTAAGGCTTCGCCATAAATACCATGTGCCGGCGGTTTTCCATGGACCCCATTTGGCAATCACCGATGACATTTCTTCTTTTCGGTCGGCCGCTGACCATTCTTCAAACGCGATCTCCGGAAAATACGCTTGGCCGACGGCTTTGATAAAGCCGTAATCGAGCATTGGAGCAACATCCGGACGACGCAGCGCAAAGATCAAAAACATTTCCGCCGTCCAGGGGCCTACGCCTTTGATGGTACAAAGTTCCTTGATAATTTCCTCATTGGAACGATGCTGAAAGCCGTCGGCCGCATCCGGATTCTCGAGAAAAAAGCGACAGATATCAAAAACGTACTCAATCTTACGTTCGCTCAAACCTGCGGTCCTCAAGGTTCGACGATGTTTGCGGGTAATAATTTCAGGTTTTATTTCTTTACAGGCTTTAGCAAACCGTTCCCATATGTTGGCCGCCGCTTTAACGGAGATCTGCTGCCCGATCACGGAGCGCAGCAGCGTCTCAAAAGGATTCCCGCGAGTCGCAAGAAATCCTTCAGGATTGGCGCGAATGATTTGGGCCATGACGGGATCAGCTTCGGAAAGCTCCTTTTTAGCTTGATCCCACCATTCGGGTTTTTCGGTTTGCTCTGCCATAGAGATTAAGCTCTGCGCCAAGTCGTCACACCGCCGGGAGCATCTTCCAAAACAATATTCTTTTCTAAGAGCTCTTTACGGATTTCATCAGCTCTTGCCCAGTTCTTAGCAGCCTTTGCCGCCTTTCTTTCCGCGATCAAGGCTTCGACAGCTGCTTCGTCCACAGAATCCACGGCGCCTTTGACGAAGGCTTCTGGGTCTAGCTGGAGGATGCCAAGCACACCGCCGAGTTTTTTGAGCTGGCGTGCAAGTTCAGGAGACTTCGTTTGGTTGACTTCTTTGGCCAATTCGAAGAGAACAGCGACAGCCTGAGCCGTATTGAAATCGTCATCCATCGCTTCTTTGAACTGAGCGGCATACTTTTCGTTCCAGTCCAGAGGGTTGTCGTCTGCCGGCGTATTTTTGAGCGCCGTATAAAGACGAATCAGTGCCTGATGAGCGTCTTCGACCAAAGCAGAAGAGAAATCGATCGGGCTTCTGTAGTGGGAGCGCAGTAAGAAGAAACGGAGCGTTTCGTTGCCGTTCTTGTCGCCGTACTGAGTGTTCGTTTCCTTTAAAGCATCACGGATGGTCCAGAAGTTGCCGAGAGACTTACTCATTTTCTCGCCGTTGACGCGCAGCGGACCGGAGTGCATCCAGGTGTTCACGAACTTCTTACCGTTGGCAGCTTCACTCTGAGCGATTTCATTTTCATGGTGCGGGAACATCAAGTCAGGACCGCCGCCGTGAATATCAAAGGTTTCTCCAAGCAGATCACAGCTCATGGCAGAGCACTCAATATGCCAGCCGGGACGTCCTTTGCCCCATTTGGAATCCCACTCGGGTTCACCGGGTTTTGCTCTCTTCCAAAGTGCAAAGTCCAGCGGATCCTGCTTGGCTTCCTCAACTCTAACGCGCTCCCCGGGCTGCAGTTCGTCGACTTTCTTGCCGGACAAGGCGCCGTAGGGTTTAAATTTACGAACGGAGAAATCGACGTCACCATTCTTGTCCTGATAGGCATAGCCCTTTTCTTCGAGCTTCTCGATCAGGGCAAGCATCTTAGGAATGTATTGAGTCGCTCTCGGCTCAACGCTCGGAGGCAAGCAGCCGAGTTCACCGAGATCTTCCTGCATGCGCTTGGTATAGGTCTCGGCCAGTTCGGACGGCAGAATCTTGCGTTCAGCCGCGCGTTTAATAATCTTGTCGTCAACATCGGTTACGTTGCGGACGAATTTGACGTCGTAGCCGCTCTCCTGGAGCCAGCGTCTTGCCACGTCAAAAGCGATAAATGTTCTTCCGTGTCCAATGTGGCAGTCATCGTAGACGGTAACGCCGCAAACATACATTCCGACTTTTTCGGGTGTAATGGATTTAAAGGGCTCCACGCTACGAGAGAGCGTATTGTAAATTTTTAAGGCCATCGGACTTCCTTTCGTTAATGGAACAGCCGGATTGAGTCGAAGCTTCCTAACTTCTGCTCGCACCGAGCCTAATTTGTCGATTTTACCAAATGGAAGCCTTCACACCTAGGCAGGAAACCGTCTGTACCAAAGACAAAGATACTCCTGACCTAAGTAGAAATCCTAGGGCTCAAGACTTGTCATAAACATCAGATCGTTTAGATTGGGAGAAGTTGTTCTAAGGAGATCGTTATGAAGCGTTTTACAATCGTCCTTGCTTTGCTGTCGTTACCTTTCATTGCCGGCTGCATGCACCACGGCCATTACTACAACGATCATCGTCCGTACGCCTCCGACGGCTACTACGGACCGCATCGTTATGACAATTCGGCCTATCCGCAATACCCTTGCGCAGAACCTCAGCAGAGAATGCCGCACCGCGGTTACCATCGGTACTAAACCGAAAAAGAATATTTGAGAGCATTCTTGAAAAAATCCTTTTCAAGAGCCTCCGTGAAAAAAAGCGAAAACCGGAGAACCGATTTTCGCTTTTGGTTTTTATGCAGTGCCGGAAAATTTTCCGGACTGGATTTTCACAATATCACTTGATTTCCATCGACTTCACGGTTTTATCGATGTCACCGCCGGCAGCCATAACACCAGTCAAACGTCCGAACGTCAAAGCTCTGCCGTGATTCATGCCCGGGCAAATGGTCGGATAGTCGCCGGATCCGAAGTAGTCACCGGCCGCGGCGCCGCAAACGTAGAGGCCTTCGATCGGTTTATCGTTCTTGTCTAAAACATGAAGGCTAGGATCAGTATGCAAACCGCCGGACATTGCGAGGAGTGTGCTCACAAGACGGCCGGCATAGAACGGGCCCTTCTGAATCGGAGTAAGCAGTTCGGGACGCTTGCCGAAATCATCGTCATGGCCTTTAGCCGCAAGTTCGTTGTAGCGAGTTACGGTTGCTTTAAGGGCTTCTACAGGAACGCCCATCTTCTGAGCAAGTTCATCAAGTGTATCGGCAACGACAACCTTACCGTCCTTGATGTGCTGCGCCTGGGAAGCCTTTTCAATTTCAACGTTCCAGCCGTTGCCCCAAGGCTGCCACATTTGTCCGTAGAAAAGACCGCCGGCGAGGTTGCCGTCAACCTGTTTCTTCACGTCCTGTGTCCAGTTGGAGTCGTAGACCGTCCATGCAATTCCGTGCGGCTGAAGTTCTTTAGAGCAAGACTTGGACTGGGTGTTGACGTCTTCGTTCATAAAACGTTCGCCGTTGGCGTTCACATGCAGGAAACCGTAGCTGCCGGCGCCGGCCTCTAAGTGAACCGTTGCTGCATGGTTATCGTTCTTCTGCATCACGCCGCCGGCCTGCATCGTCATGATGTGGGCGTCACCGGTGTTGGATTTTGTCGGGAAGTAGATCTGTGCATCGGCGTGCAGAGAATACGGGGCAAAAGCCTTTCTCATCTCTTCATTGGAGCCGTAGCAGCCGGTTGCAATGATGACGCCTTTTGCGGCATTGATCTGGGTATAGTTATTCGGTCTGCCGGCGATGAGACCGGTAACGCGCTTGTTAGCGTCCTGAATGAACTGGACGGCAGGAGTACGGTACATCAGTGTGACGCCGGCTTTCTTCAGTTCTTCTTCAAAGCAAGGCATGAGCGCGACATTGCCGATGCCTTCGGAGTTACCGTATGTGTAGTCAAGATTGATGTTCTTGTTGTAGAAGAAGTGCGTGACGGGGAATTCGGTGTAAGTCGGGCCTTTGTAATAGCCTTCCCAAAGTGTCACATTGGTGTCGTGTTTGCCGGCAATGTCAATGGCCCAATCCATGCAGTCACCGCACTTTCTAGCAAACATCCAAAGCAGGCGTTCATCCATTCTGCCTTGGCCCCATGCCACCAGACGGCGGACGATTTCGGCGGCATCAATATCGATACCCATCTTTTTCTGCAGAGAACTATTAAAGGCAGTGATATGACCGCCTCGACAGCTCCAGCCGCGGTTTTTTTCAACTAAAACGACTTTAGCACCTTCCTGAGCGGCTGCCAGTGCGGCTGGTTGCCCCTTTTTTGACTATTAATTCACAAAA
>OAUK01000094.1_pt1 | contig 61167 bp, 57 predicted proteins | sample 1495131 | NCBI WGS metagenome assembly OAUK01 (sample SAMEA2580009, study PRJEB22360) | human gut metagenome | biome: human gut; feature: human-associated habitat; material: faeces | place: Denmark | collected 2008/2010 | reverse complement strand
GTTCCGAGTCGAGCCGGGTTTTTGATTAAATCCTAAGTTTTCCATAGCCGCTTACAGCGGCTTGTGGGAAACTTCCTCTCTGCTTGCAGTTGTCCATAACTTCCCCCAAGGAAGCGCTTGGCCCAACACTGGCTGTAGCGACCGGGGTTTGCTGTGGGCAACTGCAAGGGCCGAAAAGTTTATTTGAATAAACTTTTTGAGAAGATTGAACCGGTCATTTTGTTCCGAGTCGAGCCGGGTTTTTGATTAAATCCTAAGTTTTCCATAGCCGCTTACAGCGGCTTGTGGGAAACTTCCTCTCTGCTTGCAGTTGTCCATAACTTCCCCCAAGGAAGCGCTTGGCCCAACACTGGCTGTAGCGACCGGGGTTGTTGTGGGCAACTGCAAGGGCCAAAAAGTTTGTACGTACAAACTTTTTGAACAGAGAGGCCAAAACTAACTTGTCTAGTAGGGAGACCGTGCAAACACTTACTTCAAAACAATTTTTATGTGCGATGTGTGAGGTCTCTGCCTGTACACAAGGAATACAATTTTCGATTCATATCTACCAAGGTCTAAAAATGTTAAGGAGAAATTTGTTTTTACTTTTGCCTCTAACGATGTTAATTCCGAATATTGTGCGCTCCGAAGAGTTGTGGACTGAAGAAGCTGAAAAGCGTGCTTTAGAAACTGTTCGTTCAATAATAAATAAAGGTTTTATTCCATCAGCTATTTCTGGAAACCTTCCATTGAAAGTTTTCCTAAAGTATTTGGAACAGAATGCTTTGTACTTGAAGAATTACGCAGATGTTCTTTCAGACCTTGCATTAAAAACATCAAATAGAGAAGAATCTGATTTTCTGAGGAAAAGCTCTAAAGAGGCGACTGCGTTGGTCGAGTATACGAAAGAACTATACGAGCACATTGGTAAGAAAAAATTTCCCACTATCATTAAACCTTGTATGGAGAACTCTGAGTACATTCAATTCGAATCAAATCTAGTACGTAATAGTTCTTTTAGTATTGGATTAGCATCTGTTTACCCCTGTTTTTGGGTTTACGGAGAAATTGGAAAAGCGATTCAAGCGAAAGCAATTTTAATTGAGAATCCCTATCACTCATGGTTGGAAGGTCTAGGGGACCCACAGTATCTGAAAACCGTAGATCAAATTAGAGGTTTTTTGAACGAGCATGCAGTAAAACTTAAGGACAAGGAGAAAAATAAAATGACTGAGGCCTTCCTAAAAGGATGTAATCTGGAACAAAAATTTTTTGATTCTGCTTTTCACAACTAAATTCCTCTAGTTGCGTGCAAGGGCTTGTGGGCAACTGTAAGAGCTAAACAGTTGGTCTAAACCAACTTTTTGAAAACACCCTAGAAGTCAAAAGGCCTCCGAAGAGGCCCTTTGACTATGGTACTTTCTATGAATTATTTCCCGTTAAGTGCGTCCTTGAACATTTTCCCGGCTACAAATTTCGGCTGTATAGAAGCCAGAATTTTGATTTCTTTGCCGGTGGCCGGATTGCGTCCGGTTCTAGCAGCACGTTCGGCAGATTTAAAAGTACCGAAACCGATCAACGCGATTTCATCTCCGGCCTTTACCGTTTTGACCACTTGGGCTATAAGAGCCTCTAAAATTTCTTTGACGTCGGCCTTGGATTTTCCGGTTTCTTCGGCAACGGCTGCAACCAATTCAGTTTTGTTCATTTCGTTTCTCCTTAAAAAAATTGAAACTAGTTAGTAATATCTCGGGTTTTGGGGCTAATTTTATCTTGTTTCTCGGGCTCTTCTTCTTTCAACTTGAGAGTCCGTATTTTGCGGCTCCGGGCAATTCGCATTCGGCCCGACAAATTTGAATTGTTCGGTGAGCACTTTCCTCAAAAATTGCTTTCGGGTTTCGCATTCTGAATACTGCCAGCGCAGACTCTCTACCAAACGAGAGTCGGAAAATAAACGAGGTTTGCTCAGCTGCTCTATAGCGTCCAAAACGTCCTTGGCTTCTATGAAAATAGCGACATCTCGGCGCCCGGCAAGTTCGGCCCGCTTTTCTTCAAGCCACTTCTTGACTGACTCATTCATTTTCCTTCTCCGTTTTCTTTACCGCTGATCTTATTTTTAATCTATCTTTGTGCTGCGAAAGAAATTCATCAATCTCTTTGATATGCAGATCTATTTTTTGATTCAGCTGTTTCAAGACCGCCGGTATCCCAGCAATGTCTGACGGATTTAATTGTCCCGATTTATTCTGTTCATTCAAAACTCTGGCGATCTGGTTCAAGTTCACGCCGATCCGATTCAGTGAAAGAGTGGAGTCCGATACCAACCGATACTCTTTCGGATCAATTTGGGATTTATTCAAAAGCAATTCTCTGACAGCAGATACGATTAATGCCTGACGGGTTTGTCCTCGGACTGCCGCTAATTTCCTGATAGCTTCCAGCTCGCTTTTTGTCATTCGGAGCTTGATTGGGAACTTATCTTCTTCGCTGCTTTCTCTGTCAACATCAAGCGATACTTTTAACTCCGGCAAGTTAAGAGATTCCTTTATGACTTCTTTTATGACGAAGTGGGTGTAAGCAGAAAGATTCATATTGTTCAGCCGGGCAAGTTGCTTCCAGACCGCTTTTTCTTCCTGCGTCAGCCATACACTCATTGATGTTTTATCTTTATTCATACCAAGACTTAGGAGAACTATGCCCCTTTTTATCAAGCTTCTATGATGCGATTTAACGTCACGTCCTCAGCCGGAACTTCCTCTTCCGTACCGTCCTCATATTTCACAACGACGAACCCGTCCAAGGTTTTTTTCTTATAAAGCAGTTCGCATTCTCTGCCTTCTATCAAGCATAGGATCACGGGTTTTTTATAAGTAGATTCTTCAGATTGCTTCTGCAAAAAATCATCCGCAGCCGTTTCAAGTTCTTCAGATACGTCAAGACGCTCTTCCTCGTCAGTTGTGGTCTTTTCCTCATAGTTGTCGATTGAACCGCATTCTACCGGCGTTTCAATCTCTTCTTTCAGACCTTCCTCTGAGTTAACTGTTTCGGTTTCTTCAGATCCGTTGTCAGCCTCTTCGGGCTTATTCTCTGAATCTTCAGAGGCAGTTCTATCTTCCGTTGCCGGTGAGAATGAAGTATCTAAAACAGGTTCATCCGGCAGTTGGTCTGAAGGCTGAGTTGTAGCTTCTTGGTCTTGAAAAGTTTGTACGTACAAACTTTTTGGTTCAAACTTTCGGGCTTCAGCTTGACTGATTTTTTCGTTTTCGGCTACAAATTTCGCTGTCTCCTCGGGATATTCCTGCCAAGTTTTGAAAAGGGCATAAGCAGACTGAATACTACCGATTTTTTTTGAGGTTAACGCTTTTTTAATGCATTCTGGCAATTCCGGCCATACGGCATATTGAGAAACGATAGCCTTATTCAAACCCAATTTTTCGACTACTTCAGCTTGTTTATCACCGGCCTCCAACTGTCGGCATATAAACTCTGCGATTTCGACCACAGTCAGATTGGCTCTTTTAATGTTCTCGGCCATTTGGACATAACCGATTTCTTCCGGTTTGAGCGTCTTTTTGACAATTGCGCGGATTGTTTTGGTTCCGTTCAGCTTTACAGCCCGGAACCGTCTTTCTCCGGCAATGATGTAATACTCGCCATCTTTTTCCGGCGAAGGGCGCAGAACAATCGGCTGGATAAGGCCGTGTGCTTTAATGCTTTCTGCCAGTTCCTTTAATGCATCCTCGTCAAACTCTTTACGCGGCTGCTGAGGATCGGCTTTAATGAATTCGACCTCGACATCCCGCATTGTCTCATCAGATGCCTCTGAGCGTCTGTGCGTAAAATCTTTGGCTGCTTTATTGATATTGCCTAAGTTCAGATTTAATCCCATTTTCTTTTCCTTTATTAAGGTTCGGCAACAGGCTGAGTCTCAACTGCTGCTAATTTGTCACTGTCTTCGCATTTTCTAATTTGAATAGGTTTCCGGGGCGTTAATCCCAGCTGCTTAAATATTGAAACCCAAACTCTTGCCAGTTCGAGCGCCTCGCGTCTTGGTTTGCCGTTTTCACTGAAAAATACTGGACGGTAATACTGCTGTGCTGCTGTGTATTCGCTTCTTTCGTAGATGCAGCACACACCTTCAAACTTTCCGGTTTTGGGTTCGTATTTCTTCAGAAGCAGATTTTGGGTTTGCTCAATGACCCATTCAAAGTTTTTCTTTTGGATGCCCTGCAACCTCACCATGCTCATCAGCAGTCCTAAAAATTCCAAGGAATTGTTCACGTTTTCTTGAATTACCTTTGCTCGCGCTAAGGTTTTTTCGACACCGCTGATGGATTCGGCTTTGACTTGGAAAGGAATCAGGTAATGCGTGCTGAGGCTTAATGCAATCAACTGGCGGACGTCCGCGCTCGGAGAGCAATCAATAATGCACAGATCAAACTTGTCGCTCACGGCGTCTAATGCCGAATAAAGATTTTGTGTGATTCCCGCAGCATCCTTCATGCTTTCCAATTCAAGCAGATTGTCGTCTCCGGGAATTACCATGAAGGGCTCTTCAGCCTTCACCAATCCGCCGTTTTTCATGATTAAACCGGCGGTTGTTTCGGTCGGAACACATAAACCTGAGTTAATCAGAATATCGCTTGTATTTCTTTGCTGATCCAAATCGACAACAAGAACTCGGTTGCCGAGTTTGAAACGACAGAAAAGCGCAAATTGCGTGGCGATAAATGACTTGCCTACGCCGCCTTTCTCATTGATGATTGCTAATGTTTTCATGGTACCCCCTTTTGTTAATCATTGATCTTTTTAAAAGCTGTGATTTCTTCAGGCCAAAATGTCCAATTTCCCTTTTTCCATCCGGCACTTCTTTGCAAGCCGCCTTTTAGCATGACTTCGTAAACCTCTTCCGAGTCGGGTTTAAATTTCGGGTATGCATTCCAGCCGCCGGGATCGAGCTCCGTTTGATTCTCTAATACCGCTTCAGCCGGGCGCGGTGAAAACTCTCTGTACGCAGCAATTTGATTTTCAAACCGAACCCAGTATTTATCTTTGGTAATTTTTCCGGTTCGGTATGACCCGTTTTTCAGTTTGACCAACCAATAATCGCATTCTCTGGTTTCTCCGTTGATGGCCGGTTCCGTATCCAACCTAGGCGGTATGACGTCAGGCCATGCATTCCATTCGTGAGGCCGGTACGGAGGCTCTTTAAGAAGGTGCGCTCTGTCTGCAATCACGTCTATCTGTTTACCCGTGATGCTTAAATCTGAAGGAATACTGAATACTAAGTTATTGGCATTTCGGTTTTCGTAAGCAACAGCGAATATTTCCGGGAAAGCTGCTTCGTTCTTCAGCAGTTTCGTGACATATCCAATCAGTGTCGGATCACAAAGCTCTTCAGGCTTAACTGTTTTGAAATCCATATTATTTCTCCTATGCTTTGATTTTTAACGGACGCCATGCCACAACTTCTCTTGTGACCGGGTGAAGTAAAGCATCCTGAAAATCAAGGGTGAATGTCACATCATTGAAAAATGTTTCGTTCCAGTAGCCGCGGGTTTTAAAGAGCTGATTGCTGCCTTCCGGACGGTAAGCAAGCAAAACGACTTCAAATTGTTCCGGCAATGGATTGATCAGACCGGACTGAATCTGATCCCAGTCAATTTTTTTCCAATATTTATTAAGGTGATGGATTACGCAGCGCACGGTTTCTCCTCCTTAGGAAAGGAAAAAAGTGTAGGATTAAGCGCTTTTGTTTTTCGATGGAGAATGCTTTCCGAGAGGGAGGCAGAAGCCCCTTTTGAGATGAAATCTTCTAATTCTCTTAAGGGAAGAAAAACACAGGGCTCGATGCGCCTTGGACAAGCGCCGAGCCCTTGAACAAGGAGATTAGTCGTGAAACGTAAACAAGTACGACTATTTCTGCTCCTTATCGTGTTGAGGGAATTATCCGTCAGAGCTGACTTCGTTGTCAACTTTGAAGGCTCTGTCTCCTTGGCCGTAATTGGAGCAGCAGCGCTATTGTTCTTAATTAAGGAATAGTGCTCGACGCCGGGACGGTGGTTTTGTTCCGGCATTTTTTTTGCGGTGTGCTGTTCTTTTAAGAATCGCACAGATTGTTCATTTTGGGCCCGTAAAACGCCAACGGCCCAACTGGTGCGAACAGTCGAGCCGAAGTCAAAACTTGGAGTAGAAGCGATGCAGTCGAAGAACTCGCTAATCTCCGTAGAGATATTAACACATGTAAACAGAGAAGGGTTTACCTTCAAAGTTAAAGCTGCGGTGCCTTTGGCGCTGCTAGTGTTGATTATCTCGGCGGTCGCTGACAGTTGGTTTTTATAACCGTCGGCTGCGTTGAGGATTAACGCAGGAAGTCCCTCTTCGGGGCTTCCGGCTGTTTTTTGTCTGAGGTTGTTCGGCTTCACTGTCTCGATTACTGTTTTTTGCGAAATAACGGGAATTTCGTTCCGTGCAGGTCGATAAAAGAAATCTCTGTGAATAGATCAGAAGTCTGAAGCGCTTCGAGGCACATACGGAATCCGTTTGTTTTTGAATCTATTTCCGGGCATTCTTTTCGGAATCCTTTGAGCGCTTTTTTAAAGAGATCGTCGTCCAGACAAGAAATCAAATACTGTTTCTCTCCCATTGATTCATAAATGAACCTATCCAAAGACTTTTTCTGCTGTCTTGATTTCATTTTGTCCCTCTGTAACTTTCCCAGTTGAAAACGACAAAAGTGTTTGTCTCAAAGATCCGATCTACTGTGCGTTCGTCCATGAACTCCTCCAAGGAATCCTCCCCGCGCAAGGAAAGGTTGGAAATGAGGATGGTCGGCTTTAATTGTTCGTAACGGTCATTGATGATCGTGAAAAACAGATCTTTTTCTCTCGGAGAAATCTCGCGATTCGTACCGATTTCGTCGATAACCAAACAGTCCAACGCGGCCAGCTTCTTAAGGTACTTTTTCTGAGAATCATCCGTCGAGTTCCATGTTGCCTTCACAGCCGTAAAGACTTGATCCAAAGACGTGTAAAGCGCTGCTTTCTTTCCGGCAATAATCTCTTTCAGCAAAGAACAAGCCAAATGCGTTTTTCCGGTTCCGGGGCGACCGGTCAGAAGCAGTCCGTGCCCCGTTTTACGGTAATCCCCGAACCGCTTCACAAAGTCTCGGCAAAGGCTTACCGCGGCCTTTTGCCCGTCGTTCATCACTTCATAGGTTTCAAAGGTTTGATCTGTGAATCTGGCAGGTATCAGCGCTTGGCCGAACGCGGCCTGACAGCGTTTTTCTGCTTCGCAAATCGGACAGCCGTTTGTGTAGCGCGTCCCTGAGGCATCCGTTATGGAGTACACGTAGGACGTACCGTGAACCGGACAGGTTTTGATAGTCTTTTGGACGTTATCGGTATCAGATGACATGGCGTTCCTTGGGTTAGTAATCGTTGGGGTTAGCGTTCGTAATTCGGATCAAGGCTGTAGGAGCCGTCGGGATTCTTGATTAACCCTTCCGTCCAGTCTCTGTCCGAATACTTCTTTTTCTTCGGAACGTAATTCGGGTCGGGGCTCCAAGACCCGTCGGGGTTTTGAATCAGTCCTTCCGTGTAATCCCGCTCGGATTTTTTCTTTCTCCGTTTAACCGTCACCTTTTCTCGTTCCAGCGAGGAGATCACATATGCGATTGATCCTGCAAAATTGGCTCCTTCGGAGCGCTTTTGCTCTTTGCATCTGGCGATCAGCAGGTCAAAAGCCTCTTGGTCGAACCGAGGAAGAACGTCGGAAAGAAGCGCATTGAAACGGGTTTGATTTCTGTCTGAGCGCGAAACCCATGCTTCGAGAAACTTTGGGTCCAGCCCGGAATCAGCCAGAAGCGTTTGGGCTTCCTGAAGCGTCCAAATTTTTCCGGCTGAGAATTTTTCGCGCGATTTTTGATTTTTAAAATTTTCAGTTTTTTCTTTAACCGATTCCGATACCGATTCCGATTTATTTTTATTTTTTTTATTAATTAAAAAAACATCAGATATCGGATTATCGGACGCGCATACGTGCGCACACGCGAGGGACGGATCGTCTTCAGGTTCAATATCCGGCGTATTCTGGAAACTTTCTGAATTTTCAACAAAATCAACAGGTTGAGATGCTTCGTTTGTAGCAAAATTTTCGTTTGCTAGGGTTTTGCCAACAGTTTGCTTGGCGTTTGCTACAACTTTGCTAGGATTTTGCCAGCCGTTTGCTACAGTTTTGCTAGGAGCTTGGTAACTGTTTGCTAGAGGTTTGCTAGAGCTTTGCTTGGAGTTTGCTAGAACTTTGCCAGAAGTTTGCTTGGCATTTGCTACAACTTTGCTAGGATTTTGCCAGCCGTTTGCTACAGTTTTGCTAGAAGTTTGCTTGAAATCTTCCGGTTCTTCGCCAATTGTTTGCTGCTCTTCCGGAACTTCGTTGACAGAGATTTCTTCATCAAAAACGGGAGAATTTTGGTTTTTTCGGTTTCGGGCTTTCGTTAAGCCGCCTTTCATTCCGGCCAGAGCTCGGGCGACTCGTTTTTGAACTTCTTTTTCGATTAAGTTCTCTAATTGTTCTGACTGGCTGTCCACTGAAGGAGACTTCCATAACCCTTCTTTGGTTTGAACGAAGTAGTTATTTAAAAAACGTAGTAAGTTTTCGTCCAATGGAATTTCAGCATTTGCAATGCCTGCTATCTCAAATTCGTTTAATGGTTCTTCTTTAAAACAGTAAGAGGTTTGTAACTTAAATAAGAGAATCTTGTACTTATCTGGCAGCGATGAAAATTCCCTTGTAAAGTCTTCTAATGTCAGTTGATAGAGTCTCATATAAGTTGAACCTTTTTGACCCTACATAAGAACCTTTTGCTGTAAGGACAAAAACTGTAATAAATCAATATTGAGATTAGTTTATATGAGATGTGCTAATATTGCAAATGCTGATATAATTATTTTGTATCTTTAAAGGAGCTTCTCATGAACACTATTTTGAAAATTTCGCTACTTGCCTCTTTATGCTTTTCCTTTAACTGCATAGCTGCACTTCCCTCAGACCCAAAACAACTATCTTTCGAAGAACTGGCAAACGTTGTTGACAATTTTCAATTAAGAAGAGAGGATTGTCAGCTTTTACAACTTACGGCCATTGCTAATAAGTTCCTTAACCTCAAGGTTAACAAGAAAGCTTCTTCGCAACAGGCTAACCCTTATATAACCAAAGTAAATCAACAAATTAAGGATTGCAAAAAGGCCCGCCTAGCACATTTTGGTGAATAAATAGGGTGGTTCAAAGGTGATTGAAAGGCAATGCTTATAGGGCTAGACCTTCACATTTAACCAGATATTGGTAACTTTTCCAATAAAATTGATTGAGTTGAGCTCCTCTGCAATTTCTTTTTTTACATCACTTTCTATCTCATAGTTTCCATTGATCAATTGGGTAATTTTTCGAAATTTATAGAAACCGTTGATGCGTAAGAAATAAAGACCATCACCAATATATTTTTTTACGTTCGTGTCAACCAGAACAATTGAGCCTAGCGGAAGAGTTTTGAACATTGCAGCTTCAGTTGGAATATAGCCCTGAAGATTATGCTCTCCGCCTTCTGAAAATTGATCAATCATCATATTAGGCAATTGAATTTCCCCTTTAAGTTTAGGATTACAGTTGCCGGAGAGATCTTTTTCAGGCTGAATAAATACCGGAATTGATGTTATTTTTTGTATTTCTGAGAGCGGAATTGGGTCGGTCGTATCCTCTTCCTGTCTGGCCGGAATTGGGAGTTTGTCCTCGTGAATCTTGTCCATCCAGCCAACGGGGAGATGTAATTTTTCTTCAATACTTCGTGCCATAGCAATACCCATAGAACGAAGCCCCTGCCTCTTATTGATTTTTACCTGATTCCGAATTTGACTCAAGGTAGAGTCGTGACGTGGTCGGCCTAGAGCTAAATTAAGGTTAGCTATTGTTTTGTATTGCTCTATTAAAAAATTAAGGTTTTGGCGCCTTATTTCAGTGACCGTTTCCATGTTCTCTCCACCATATTTTCCTTTCTTCCTTTATTAGCAGAGATAAGTTTTTTATATGAGATTCACTGAGCTGATATATGATATGGTATAATATTACATATGCTGATAGATCTACTGTCCGACGATATGAAACTACATGAATATTTTTCAATTGAAGGAGCTAAGACGCCGTATGCCCTTGCCAAATTTTTAGGAATTACTCCTGCGAACGTCTATGACTGGTTAAAAAATGGACGGCCCATTCCTATAAACCATTGCGCAAGAATAGAGAAATTCACCAACAACCTCGTTTCATGTGAAGAACTCGCGCCTAACTTCCGGTGGAATGAACTTTGGAATATTTACGAGTTAAGGCAAGAAAAAATTAACAGGGATCGCGCTTAGCTAGTCGCGAGTTCAAGAAAAAGGTGTAGCAATGAATTTGAAAGACTATTGTTCGTTTCTAAAAGAAGCTGGGGTTGCTGATCCTAGACGGTATTTAGCAACCGAGCTGGGGCTTTCTAAAGCGACGATTAACTCTTACATCTGCGGGCGTCGTTTAATTTCACCCGAGAATTGCCTGACATTGGTCAACCTTTCTCGTGGACACCTAACTTGTGAAGAGTTGCGTCCCGATATCCCTTGGAAGTTCGCTCAATTAGATAGAAGTAACGCTGAAACCGGCAGATTAAAAAAAGAGATTAAGCAGTATTTGAGCTGCCCCGGAGCAGAAGCGTTAACCGCTTGAACTTTGAAAATAAGAACAAGGAAAAGCAATGACAAACACAGGCTGCTTAAATTTGAGGGGAAAAGATGGAAGCCAATCTTCAATCACCGTTAGGTGTGTTTACCTTCCTGCTTCTTTTTTTAACGCTTGCTCTTCTGATTATCTGCGTACTGAACGCTTGTTTCTTCAAAGACCTTTCGCTTCTCAAATGGTTTCTCCTGTTTTTTCTCATTTCGCAGCTGTGCTGTTGGAAATTAGGAATATTGCCTTTTTGAAAAATGGAAAGGGCCAGCCAAGGACATCCGACAGAAAGTCTCTAATTGGAAATAGAAGAGATCATTATGATTTCATGCGAGTTTTACCTAGAGTTAAAAGATTACGCGCCGAAAATCATTGTTGCAGTTCTCTTCTGTGCTCTGACAGTTTATTCGTGTTTTTTTCTCCGGCCGCCTTTTATGCGCAAGGTCCGAGAATGGACAGACAAAGAGTTTTTTCTATATTCTCTTCTGGTAATTCTTCTTTTAGGGATTGCTTTTATTATTTTCAAAGTGCTGGAATCCGGTTCGAAGCTCTTTTGTTCAATTTGAATCTTCGTGTCTCTCACTTCTGCAACAGTAAGAGCCGAAAACAAAGCGCAAAACATAGACATTGCAGTACACAAGAAATCTGTAAGTTTGGGTTCTTTGTACCAACAAAAAATCAGTGCGAAAAGGCTGACTGCCAGCCAGCACATAAATTTATCAGCAGAAGTAATTTTCACTTTTTCCTCCGGGTATTGGGTTTGGATTTTTGTCTGACAGCTCAAATTTTACCCAGTACACCGGAGACCAATTTCGTGAGGATGGGATGATGGCCGAGCAGAAATTCTTCTTCATCCTTCTTCTTTCCGGCCTTTGCTGTCTGGCAATTGCACCCTTATTCCTGTTCCGAAACAGCGAAAGAAACTCAGTGTCTTTAACCGCACCCGGACTAATGGTTATCGGCATTGCTTTTGTCCTTATCGGCTGCTGCGGTTTTGTGGGACTGGACAGTTACGGGGGCTGATATGAAAACGATTTTCTGTTTTTTATCAAATCAACTTCTAAATGTTGGAAAAACTTCTTCATCCTTGGGAGGAATTCCAAAGCGTTCAGTTTTGGTGGAATTACTTAACGTATGGTTGGGTGATCATTACCACTCACTTCGACTTAATTTGCCTTGTTTACATCCTGAAAGTGAAATCAAAAATGCCGAAGGTTTTTCGAGGAGACTTTCTTTCCAGTTTGTTTCCAACGGATGCAGAAACATTTCTTTTGCTGTTTTCCGGCTACTTTTTGGTGTTTGTGGTCATTCCACTGTCAGTTATTGCAATTCTGAGTTTCTGAAGCTCTTCGGTTGCGTCAACAATAGCTTTAATAAGCTGCTGTTGATTCTTACTGTTCTCCGCGGATACATAAATAGCAGCGAAACCGGCAGCACAAGAACCAAGCGAACAAAGAAACAACACCATGTTCCTTTGAGCTTCGTTGCCGTAAAGGATAGCTATCGGTACAAGGGACAAGGCAAGAACAAAAAACAATCCAGCAGAGATAAAAATTTTTTGGAAAATACCCTTTTTCATCTTTCTTCCCTCCGGGAATTGATTAGCGATTTGAGTTTGGCAACTAAATTCTATTCTTTTCCTCGGAGGCCCAATTTCCTCGGACTCTTGGTAAGCAAATCGAGACAAGCACACTACCCCCGCTTGTCAGATTCGCTAAAGAGGTCTTCAGCGCTTTCAAAGTTTCTGAATTCTTTGGTGCCATTTTCCTTCGGGTATATAGATCCTTGCAGGCACCTCTTCTCTTTTTTCGGGAACAGGACTGATTTCTCAGCGGCGCTGCTTTTTATTCCTGATCGGAGGCTCTATGAGTAACTTAAGCCTCAATCAACTAAGACCTGAGCAGGTCTGTGAACGGCTCGGCTGCGGTAAAACCCAGTTATACAAATTGGTAAAAAACGACCCGACGTTTCCGAAACCGATTCAATTGTCCAGTAGATGGACATTTTGGTACGAGTGTGAAATCGACGCTTGGACGATAAAAAAAGCCGCAGAGCAGCAAGGCTTAAGCATTGAAGCGATGACGGAGCGATTAGCCAGCGCAAGCGCTTTCTCGATGAAATTTAAAGAATTGATGGCAAACTGAAAATGAAAATAAAAGTCTCAAATCCCAAAACTTTATTAGCCTTGGCAGCCGTCAGCGCCCTGCTGTCCGGTGCGGGTTTCAAAGTGTTGGCTGATACGACGGATTATTCTCAAATCCCGGGTATGCCAAAAATCGAATTGATGACCGGCAATGACCGTTGGGGATGCGAAGTCCTGCTCTGCTTAGCCAATCCAAACGGACCGAGAGCGGTTAGCGAATGTCGTCCTCCGATAGACAAACTCTTTGACTGCCTTTCTTGGCGTCACCCATGCAAATTTCCATCCTGCCCGATGGCCGGAGACGGCAACTATGCGAAGCAGCTTTCTGACGGATTTGATCCTTGCATCCTTCAAGGGATGGAAGATGCTCCTCAAGGCTGGATCGTTGAAGGAAACATCAACGACAACAATCAGTTCAAAACTGACCGTCGGAAAAACAAACTGCTTAGAAAAAATAATGCTAGCTACAACTGGGGCGGTGAGCACTGGTTCAAAGCAACCGAGGACTCTCCCGGACATTGGGGAGGCACTAAGGCTTGCGTTAAGGGCTATCAAGGCACTGCCTATGAGAGTTACACCTGTTATGACAGCTCGGGAGACAGCAGCAGTTCTTCCGTTTGCTACCGCCCTGTCCGCGTTTATGAACAGGTGAAATGGCAGCAGTATCAGTCCAGACGAGCCATTGATGTCTTCATCAACGGCAAAAACTGGACACGCGTGCATTGGTAAAGATCAAAGGTTCATCATGGTTGAAATAACTGCCTCTGATATTTTTTGGATCGGAGCAATGGACAAAATAGAGATCGGCTTAATTGTAATGTTCCTGTTTGCTCTCCTTTTGGTCTTTATGGCTGCCGATTCGAGTTCCGTAGCTGTTTTCTTATTTGCTCTCCTACTTGGTATTTTTTCTATGACTGCTTGGGTCTTTATTCCAAGTTCGAAAACTTTGGCTGCCATGAAAGTTCTTCCGGCAATCGTTAACAATCAGCGAATACAAGGTGTCGCCGAAAGCGCCTTGGAACTGACGGAGCGGTTTCTGCAAGACAATCTGGAAACTTTGAAAAGCAAAGAAAAATCGGGAGATAAAAAATGAGAATCAATAATGTGGAATACCCGAATGTTTCCATCCGCGTCATCGAGTCAAAACGCGTTGTGGGTCTTACCGGGCCGAAGTCGATTCACCTTTATGAAGCAAATATCAAAAGAGGCGCAGTAATCCAGAAAAGAACTTCTGAAAACATAGCCGAACTTCAGGACTGGATTCTTTTGAAGGTCGGAGGCCGATTGCGATCAGCGTAACAGTTAATGCCCGGAAGCAGACGGCCTGATTGACAGGCGCGGTTGCATCCTTGGCGGGACAATGCAGCCTCCGGGCACCAATTATTCTAATCGTCCCGCCCCGTTGAAAGAACGGTGACAGTTGATCTTTCGGTTCATAACAGTCTGCACAGAAAGTCCCGCCAGATTTTTTGAAATAAGAGTTATGAACAACAGACAAATCTCAAGGTTCGGACTTTCCTTCTTTAAGGAAGGTTCGGCTTTTTGCACCCTTTTTCCTCCTCAGTTTTTTTAGGAATGGGCTTCCTTCCCAAGCCCTTTCCTAAATCAACTTCATTCCTTAAGGAGGAAAAAATGGCAGAAGCAATTCACTTTCAACGTGTGACTATCCATCTCAAGAACGGAACAAATCTAGTTCTTGACCTTAAACCCGAAGATCATCAAACGGTCGATTCGCAGATAACCGCTTTGCAAGATGTCTTGGCCGATCCCGAATCTCAAGAGAAAGTTTTCCAGTTCCGGGGAATTCGCGGCGACAGTTGGATTCGCATCAAAGAAATCGTCGCTTTTGATGCCGTCCCCCTCATTTTTACGCCGGCTGAAAAAGAACCGGCACAGACGTCTCAGACCAAATAAATAGCACAACCCGAGGAGGAGATATGAACAAAATTTTCAAGAAAATATGGAATCGGAAACGGGGGTGCTTTGTCGCTGTTTCCGAAGCCATGACAGCTGCAAGCCAAAGATACAAGACAAGTGTGATTGTCGGATCGGCTTTGTTGTTATCAAGCATGATGACAGCCAACGCTGCAACGATCAACGGCAACGCCTCGTGGAACGATATTGCTTTCTCATTTCATGACAATGGTTCCAGCATGATCCGTTCGGATTATGTAATCAACGGCAGCTTGACAGTACCTTATCGAGGACAAACAGGTTGGAGTTTTATTGCCTTTGATTGCTCACACGGAGATACAGGACGCCCCGTCCAATCTCTGACTGTCAGAGACAACATGACGATTGATAATCAGGCGATTCTCATTCTAGCCGGACACGGCTCTGGCAGAGGAGGATCGAACGGCACCTTAGCCGTCGGTGGAGATTTAAACCTTAACAGCGCTCTTTATTTTGGCTTGGATCGCGGGGGAGAGACCGGCTCTTTACAAGTGAACGGAGTCTTACGGCTAGGGCAGTCCGGGACTCTCGCCGACAGTCTTAACGGAAATACGAACCCAAAAATCTCGTTGAATGCTAACGTTTTAGACACCTCGGGAACAGTTGACTTTAAATCGGGTACCGGGTCTGTAAATTTTGGAAAGGTCATTGTCCGGGGCGGAAACTATGTAGAAAGTTCTGCTGTTCCTATGACCATTTCTCAGGGACTGGAACTTCTGGGCGGAACCTTCGTAAACCGCAATCCTATTGTCGTCGGTCAGAATGTTGGAAGTTATCTGACCCTTGGCGGAGGCCATTTCAGCAATGCCCAGACGTTGGGTATTAAGAATAACGGTAAAGTTTCGGTAACGGGCGGAAATTACAACTTCGCAACCTTGTCAAAGGAAAACGGTACCCTCACAAATTTTGGCACTTTATCAGTTACGAATTTCAATCAGTCCGGCGGTTCAACCAAAAATTCGGGAACTTTAACCATCGGTAATTCCAATTTGGGCGGAACACTTGAAAATGTCGCCAGATTAACGCTTACGGGCAATGTCACAACCCGAGGTAACCTTACCAGCACCGGAACATTGACGAATAACGGTAACTGGACGGAAGCGAACCGCTACACAATTACCGGCAACCTGCACAACACCGGAAGCATTAATTTCCAAAACGGTTTCCATATCCAAAACGGATTCATGACTTCTTCCGGAACCATCCAAACGAATGACGCTTTTAACATTTTTGATTCCCTCGGTACAACAGGACAGCAAGACCTCCATTACGTCGCTTTAGGTTCAACAGTCCCGCAGGACGTAAAGACCAGCTTGACGGATTTCTTTCAAAAATATTTGCCGGGCACACTTGCCAAGTCGCTCGTCGGTCATGCCTCTTTTACGGCTGGAAAAGTCATCGTCTCAGGCGTAACGCTGACTCAAACTCAGCATGACGATTTGATAAAGGCATTTAAAGACAAGTTTGGAGGTAATACAGCTCTTGAGTTCCAAGGAACGATCTCGGGCGTTTCACATGATGATAAGTTGACCGTCGCAAAAACCAACGAGCTTTACGACAACGTTGAGCATCTTCGCGATGTGATTTTCGTTGACAGAAACTTGGAAGGTGAAAACGGAGCAATTGTTGTCGGAGATTCCGGTTTGCGAAACAACACAGGGTTCACAGGCATCAACGAAGCAACCGGAACAACAATTCAAGACGGGAAAGAGCTTACTCTGATCGGCGGTAAGTCCGACGGAACAGGAAATCGTTTCACTCTAGCTGAAAAAGTTATTTCTGCTGTCGGCAGCGGAGCCAAACTGATACTGGGCAGCCTCGGTATTAAAGATTCTTCTCTTTATCAAGGTCAGGCTGCTGAGGTCAATCTGTCCAACGGCGGAGAATTGAAGATTGCTGCCGGTGATTATCTTGTAAAGAATCACTCTTCTTCCGGTGGTACGACAACGGTAGATAAAAACTCTATGTTCCGCAGCGATAGCGCAACATTTACCGATAAAGCAGTTCTTGAAAATAACGGTGAAACTATCCTCGGAGCCTTAAACGGCTGGAACAGTGCAGAGGTTCGCAACAACGGCAAATTAACAGTCAACGGAAATACCCAATTCGGCGGCAGATTTATTAATAATGCCAATGCCAAATTAATCGGCACTGCTGATATAGACGGAACCTTGCAGAACAGCCAAGGCGCCCGGCTAATTGCCAATACCGTTAACGTCAACGGCACACTCAGAAATTTCGGTTACATGGAAGCGCTGGATAATTCAACCGTATTCGGCACTCTTGAAAATCCGGGCGAAATCCGTCTTTTCAATACAGCTATCGGTTCCCGCGGTGACGGCAACATTGGCACCATCGGAAATACTTACACTCTTAAAGCAACGGGTAAAACACAGGTATCCGGTTTGATCGCCAATGCTTCAGGTGCTGTTGCAGAATTTACCGGCGATGATTCCGAACTCACAGTTCTAAGCGGCGGTGTTGTTTCCAACAATGGCACATTGATTGCCGATTCGTTAGTTATTAATAACGGCGGCTATTTTATTAATGGAGACAACGCGCAACAAACTTTCGCTACTTCTCCTCTTCGCTTAAGAAAAGTAGCCAGAGCTGTTGCAAGGGCAACCGAACAATTGAAGAATTTGACGGTTTCTGAGGGCGGTAGCAAGACTAATAACGGCATTGCTTATTACGGAACCGGTTCGATTGCGGGCGAATTTGTCAATGCAGCAGGAGCAGAAGCCTACGGCGGCGTGTCTGACATTTTCGTTGACGGCAGCGGATTAGGTATTACGAATACCGGCTCGATCAAAAATGCAGGTACGTTTACTTTCGGCGGTACTTTGAACAACTCCGGCTCGATTACTGGTGACGGTCTGATAGTGTTCAAACGCGCCGGTCTCGGCAACGACACCTTTACGAATGCCGGACAAATCAATGTCGGCAGCCTTGAAGCTGATAACGTTAAATACTTCCAGACGGCAGGAAGCCTTTCCAGCCCTTCAGGATGGTTCTCCAATTCAACGGTAGAACTTACCGGCGGAACGATTGAACACGCTGTTCTCGGTTCCGGCAACACCTACAATCTCGGCGCGGGCTCCGGTTCCAATGATGCAGCTATATTTACCGTTGGTACTTTGGACAGCTCCTCCTACGTTGAAATTCGTCGCGGCGCCACTCTGAGAACCGAGCACATTGCGATGAACGGCAATAAGACGACCAATTTGGTAGGCGGTCGTTTGTCCACAACTTTGGATCAGATCTTTACTGATCTTGATTACAGTACATTAAATCTTGATGCAGTAAATCCTGAAGATAAAGTTGAAGTCAGCAGCAATCCTCAAATCGTCACGGGCATCGGTAACATTATCGGTTCTGTTGCACAGGGTATCGCTTTTCAATGGGGTACTGTCGCGTTTGACGACGCCTCCTACAGTGCTGCTCTTGCCGGTGACGCAGTTAATAAGCTCGTAGCAATCGGAGATGTTCCTGCGGATCGCCGCGGAGAACTTGAAGTTGCATTCAACGGAAAAGCTGCCGAACGATTCAACGTTGACCTCGCCAATTCAATTAAAGCCACGGCTGCCGGAACGTTAGCTTATGCAACATTTGCTAATGAGACACTTTCCAATGAGAGCACTGCAAACCCCGGCGCTACTTCATTGGTAGTCGGCGCTAATGACCGCAGTGCAGTTGTTGTTCCGAGTTCCGGTACACCGAATGTTCTGAGTCAAAACATGGGCTTTATGAATGTCACGGGAGTAACGGACGGCCTCTATATTAATAACGGAAGCCATTTTGTACTTGTCGGTCAGTCTCAGCCAAACCCGAATCTCGTTCCGGTTGAATTAGCTGACGGCGCTGTTTGGGTTGGCGGCAACAAAAACATTGACGGTTCCGTCACTCCTTCCAAACTAACACTTGGTTCTTACGGTTCTGCTGCTGAAACAAAAGGCTATCTTAGTGAGTTAAACATTGGAATATCCCCTGCGAATCCCGCTCTCGGAGGTGCCGGTGGTCAAGTGATTGTCAAAAATGGCGAGTTCACTGTTGACGTGCTGAACAACGGCTCTGCCGGTTACGGCAATGACAGAGAGGGATTGGTTATCGGCAATGCCGATGACACAGCCACTCAGCTGATTGTCGGAAACTATACGGCTGTTGACGGCAGCGCGATGAGCAATCACGGTATTTTCAAAGCTCAAAATATTGCATCCCGCAACACCAATAATTCGTTTGTTAACTACGGAAACTTTGAGATCGGTACTGCCGACATCAGCGGCTACGTGGAAAACAACGGTCAAGCAGCCTTTAATGAGCTGACACTACGCGAATACGGTTCTGTTAATAAGCAAGGTGCTGAACTGACAGCCGGAAAACTGACCGTTTCCGGTAACGCTCTTGCCGGTGCTTCGGGAACTTACGGCATTCGTGGATCGCTGGAAAATCAGGGCAAACTGTCCGTTACGGATGAGCTAACTGTTGCCGGTGATATGACCAACAGCGGCGAAGTGGACATTGCAAAACTCACCGTTCAAGCCGCAACACCCGTTCAGGATGCAACTGCGGGCAGCTTCATTAATAATGCGCTTGCCAAAATGGACTCGCTCCTGACGGAAGCAGGATCTCTTGTTACTAATGCAGCGGATGCCGTCCTGACCATTGCCGGACTTAACGGAGCCTCCGAACTTAACGGTACTGTTACCAATGACGGAACCCTCAAAATTGACGGAACTCAGAGTGTCACGGTTGCTTCAGGTGAACTCAACAACAACGGCACAATGGAAAATACCAATGCGCTCAATGTCACAGGCGGCACGGTTGGCAACAACGGCTCCTTAGCTTTGAACGGTTTGAATATCACCGGAGGTCAGGTACAAAACTCTGCCCAAGCCGCTCAGTTCAAAGATTCCGGCACAACCAAGATTGAAATGGCTGAAGCCGCCGATGTCGGTATCGCCAATGAAGGCCACCTTGAGCTTTCAAACCTCATGTTATTGAAGGGCATGATTCAGGGCGGTTCCGTCGGCTCCAAGGATGTGACACTGGCTGATGTTCGACAGGATGCCTCGATTGAGGCTGAAAAGGTTCAATTAAAAGAACTGAACAATGCCGGAACGGTAAAAGCTACCGAATTTGCGGCTGCCAAGTCTGAAAATACAGGCAACGTTGAGGTCGGAAATCTTATTCTGGCTGAGAACGACCGCTTCTTTAACCAAGCAGCCGGTTCAGTCAAGGCCGATCTGCTGGTTCTTAACGGCGGAGAATTTGTCAATGTCGATGGAAACACTTCGGATATTGCTTTGACGCAAATCTCGACCGGCGGTCAGTTCACTTCCGACGGAGACAGTAACCTTCAGAAGGTTGTTTCCAACGAGGGAACGATTAACCTTAACAAGGGCAATCTCAATATTGCCGAGCTCGATGCGAAGAACTCTGTCTATAACCAGTTGGGCGGTCATTTCAAAGCGGATAAAGGATTCTTTGAAGATTCCACGCTCAACATAAAGGGTGGTATTTTTGATGCTTCCGAAGTTCGCGATTCCGAAGGAAACGTTACCGGCCTCCTCGGCAATAACACTGTTAACATCTCCGGCGGCAATAAGACTCCGGTGATTGATAACGAGGATTCCGCTGAAGTTAAGTCCCACTACAAAGATAATTTAACGCAGGTTATCGCAGGAGTGGTCAACAGCGATACCACGGTCAATATCATGGAAGGCGGCGTTCTTGACGTTGCCAAGATCGAACTTGACGGAAAAGCAGATACCATCAACCTGAAGGGCGGCGTTCTTCAGACAAGCGCTGATCAGATCTTCGGTTCAGTCACAACTGAGGCAATTCGTATCGACGCAACGGACGCCGAAACAGGCACTGTACAACTTCCGACCACCGTGCTTTCTGCAACTACCGTCGGCGCAGTTAAAGATGAGATCAAATCCGGGCTGAATATCGAAAGCGGCAACCTCGCCTTGGATGATGATTATTTCAGCGCTTCGCTGATTGTCAGCGCCACCGACAAAATTGCGAATGCATTTGAAAACGCAGCCAACCTGACCATCAATTTCTTAGGGGAGATGACTGCGCCCTTCACCATCACAACTGCAAACGATTTGGAAAAAGAAGGGCTCGATGTCGTTCTGAACCCCGGCATTGTGCTCAACACGACGACTCTGCACAATGAGTTTGCGGATGAGTACAACAAAGACACTGATGCTTCTCAGACGATCAAAGGTATGATCATTGGTGGCGAGTCCAATGATCCGAATACCAATTCGATCAATATTAGTATGGGATTCAAAGATGTCTCCCATACCGATAAAGTCACAATCGAAGGCGGTAAGGAATTGGTTCTTGTCGGCAATTCCGTCAATGCAATTCCTGAAGGTTCTTTTGGTGATGATGCCAATAAACTGCTGAAGGATTCCGCCGACGGCGGTTCCATTGACGTGAATAACGGTACGTTTACGTTCGGCTCTCACGGCGGTGTTACACCGACAGTCGGATGGATTCTTTCCTCCAATATTGCTGAAAACGGCTCTCTCGAAGCGAAAAACGGTGAGTTTGCCGATTGGACCATTGCCAACAACGGTAACGTTCACGTTCACTCCAACGCGATCCTTCATACCAACAGCCTAACCGGCAGCGGTTCGACCGTTAACGAAGGGAAACTGTCTCTGGACGAAAAAGACGGAAATCTTCCGGTCTTTGATGTCACCGGAAATTTCCTGAATCAGGGCCAAAACTCCGTTTTGGACGCTTCCAAGGTGGACAAGGTAACGGTATCAGGCACACACGCCAACGAAGGCAATTCCAATTACAACGATATGCTGATTGCCGAAGGCGGCAGCTCTAATAACAGCGGTACGGAAAAAGGCAACATCCTCACCGTTGAAGGGACTCATGCCAACTCCGGCACTTCGATTTGGAACGGTGTCACCGTTGCCGATTCCGGTAAAGGCGAAAACGCCGGCAAGCTCGATGTCGGCAGTGTGTTCGACATTCTCGGTGAGTTTGTCAATAAGGGCAAAGACGCTGTTCTTGATGCAACCAAGACTGCCGTGACAACTGTTGCGGGTCTTCTGCGCAACGAAGGAACTGCCAATTACGACGACATGACCGTCGCTTCCGGCGGCAAATCGGAGAACACCGGGTTTGAACAGGGTGATATTCTGACAGTAGCAAACGGTGGTCAGCACACCAACAGCGGCACCTCGATTTGGAACAACGTCACAATCCAAACCGGAGCAACTTCAACTGTTGATGTCGGCGGCAAGGAAACAATCAACGATACCTATGACATTGCGGGTGACCGCACCAACAAAGGAGAAGTTGACGCAACGAAGGTTGCCAATACTCAGGTTTCCGGGTCACTCGACAACCAAGGAACCTCGAATTATGACGATATGACCGTTGCCTCCGGCGGAATTTCGAACAACTCGGGCTTCGAGAAAGGCGACATCCTTACCATCGAAGACGGCGGTGAGCATATCAATTCAGGTACCTCGATCTGGAACAACCAGACCATACAAGTCGGAGGCTCGGCCACTACGGAAGAAGGAGGCAACGAGACCATTAACGACAAGTATGTTATAGCCGGTGACAAGACCAATAAGGGTGAAGTTGACGCTACCAAGGTTACCGATACCCTTGTTTCCGGGACACTCGACAACCAAGGCAAATCTGAATATGACGATATGACGATTCAGGGCGGCGGAACGTCGAATAACTCCGGCTTCGAGAAAGGAGACATCCTGACGATTGACCCGGACGGCGAACACAATAACTCCGGCACGTCTATCTGGAACAACGTTGTTGTTGCGGGCGGTGACGTGAACAACACGGGAGATATTGAAACCGGCAAGCTCACCATTGACGACGGTCTCGTCAAGATTGACGGGGGCAGTCTGAAGGCAGAGGAAACCGACCTTAACGGCGGAGACCTTGTCATCGGAAACGACAGAGAACCGACCGAGGAAAACCACGTCAAGGCTGAAATCAATCCGAAGGACGACGTGATCGACACGAATATCTATGTGAAGAACAACGGCGATCTGAACCTCGGACCTACAGGCGGCCTTGACTGGGCCGATTCCATCGGATCTCCGACGGTGCCGGGCGGCACACCGAGCCGATTGGTTATTACCAATAACGTGACAACCGGTCCGGGAGGAGGCATTGCCGTAGGTCCAAACGTTTGGACGGATAAAGATACGCACGTCCAGATCGGAAACGGTGATTTGTATTTTGCCAAAGACTCCCTAACGGTTATTGATAGCGCCATCCTGACTGACGGTAAGAGCGCATTCAATACCACAAGCGATATTGCGAAAGTGACAGTCGAACCGGGTGCAAATCTGGTTTTAGGCAATATCGACGAGGTCGGCGACTACACGATTGTCAACGGCTACATCACTGGCGGGAATGAAACCGACGGAATGTGGACCGGCGGTTGGACAGGTGAGAACCTCTATGCACTGCCCCAAGACGGCAGCGGCATCAATTGGATTCTGACGCTGCACAATGACCCGAGCAAGATCTGGGTGAACGCGACATTGGCTGATGTTCGCACCGTCTATCCTGACATCGCTATCCCCAATATTGCGAACGACGATCTACTGCACTGCAAGAGCGGTGACGCAGGAGCGGACTTTGTTTGCCGCGTACTTCGCGACAAAGAATTGGATGTTGCCGGTAAGACCAAAGTCATCAACTCTGTCGCCAATATCGCCTTTGCGGGCGGTGCCATGAGCGTTTCCATGAACGACCTCAACACGGCTGCCGACTCCATCGAGGGCAGAGTTTCCATGCGAAACGACGCCTTCACCGAATACGGCGTCATGCGTGAATGGGATCGCGGAAATGATCTTTGGGTTGATGTCATCGGCGGCAAACAGAAATACAAGAGCCGCAGCGCAACCGGTATTTCTAAAGCCGGATTCGATACAAACGCCTACGGTCTGGTTATGGGCTACGACCGCAAGTTCGCAGACAAACCGATTATCTTGGGCGCCGCCTTCAGTTATAACCACGGTTCGCTTGACTCCACAGGCGACGTTCTGAAGACAAAGAACAAGTACAACTCGTTCGGTCTGCACGCCTACGGTGCTTACGCTCCGGTCGAAAAGGTCAATCTCATCGGCACATTGAGCTGGATGCACAACTCCTCTGATATTACTCAGTCGATTAACGCAGCCGGATTCAACAAGGCCGACGCGGATGTTAAGACCAACTTATTCAGTCTTGGTGCTCGAGCCGAAGCCACTCTGCCGGTCGGAAAGGCAAACGTGATTCCTCACGCAGGACTGCGTTATGTGTGGGCTAAGTCCGGCAGCTACGACACGAATGTGGATGGTAAGAAGGTTTGGGGCAACACACCTGATGCCACAAATACTTTCCAGCTGCCTGTCGGTGTTGCGGTTCGGGGTGACATTATGACTGTTTCCGGCTGGAACGTTCGCCCGCAGGCCGACGTAACCGTCATCCCGCAGTTCGGCGATACGAAGCAGAAGACCAAACTGTCCAACTTCAACGGCGTTAGCGACAAGCTGTCGGGAGAATTTGCGGGCAAATTCGGCACAAACGTTAATCTAGGCGTTCAGGCCGATAAGGGTCCGGCAACGTTTGGCGTCCGCTACGGATTCACAGGCGGCACTAAAGGCAAAGCAGACCATGCCTTCAAGTTCGAGGCTAGATACCGCTTCTAAACAAATCTAAAAACTCACGCGGACTCCGAAAGGGGTCCGCACAACCCCGATGAATGAAGGATTCATCGGTGAGCGCTCCAAGTGGGCGCTGACCAATGAGTCTCAACCCAAGAGAAAAAAATGAAGAGAACTTTAAACAGTTTTAATTTGCGGAGCGACTATAGGTCTGAGCTCGATTCCCAGCGCAGAAAGAATTTTAGTTACTGTTCCAAATTTGGGATTTCCTGCCGGGCCAAGCGCTTTATAAAGACCTTCTCTGGTCAAACCGCTTTCCCGAGCTACTTCGGCCATACCTTTAGCCTTAGCTATGTCAAGGATGGCAGACTTAATCAGGGAGCCGTCGCCGGGATCGTCTTCAAAGCAGGATTGAAGGTACAAGGCATAATCCTCTTTGCTTTCAAGATAATCAACCGGGTCATAAGGCTTGCAAAGCTTGATCTGGTTCATAGATTAAATCTCCACTTTCAAAAGTATCTCTTTTGCTCTTTCGATGTCTTTGGACTGAGTTTTTTTAGAACCTCCAAGCAGAAGCAAAACAATGACCTTTCCGCGCCGAGCGAAATAAATTCTGTAGCCCGGTCCGAAATCAATTTTGCTCTCTATGACACCTTCACCAACAGGGCGTGTCTGGCCAAAATGACCGTTGGTCATATTCCTCAGCCGGGCATTGATTCTCTGAAGAGCAACCCGATCATTGGCTTTAAAGGAATCCAACCACTTTTGAAACTCCTCTGTCGGATAAAGAGTGAGATCTTCAGTTTCCTCAAACATAATGTTTCGTACATCCCTGTGAACTGTAGTTTACATTATACAGTTATCGCTGCCTTGTCTCTTTTGCTCTATACGGGCATTAGCTTCGCCGATGATTTCGGAGAGTTAGCCAAACGCTGCGCACCTGAAGTTTCTGAGGACACGCTACGTGCATTGGTGAGAACCGAATCCAGTTTTAATCCGTATGCCATTGGTATTGTCGGCGGAGGTTCTCGGCAGCCGAAAGCATTCCATGAGGCAATGGCAATCATTGCGCAGCTGGAACTTGAAGGAAAAAACTATTCGGTCGGTTTGGCACAAATCAATAAGAAGAATTTGTCCAAGCTCGGCATCAATGCCGCCGGGGCACTGGATGCTTGTACCAATCTAAAAGCAGCGTCAAAAATCCTTTCCGACTGCTACCAAAGAGCGCAGAAGAACAGCGGCAGCAACTCGCTGCACGATGCCTTGAGCTGCTACTACTCAGGAAACTTTCAGACCGGCTACCGGCACGGCTACGTGGATAAAGTGCGCGCTAATGCCGGAATCAACGTCAATTTACAGACCGTCCCGTCCATCCGGGAAGCAGAAACGAAATCAAAAGAATCTTCAACCTTTGTCGCTACCGGCGACAACTCATCAACCGGATTGATTTTTTAATCCGACTAACTTTAGGAGTTTAACCATGAAAAAATCCAACCTCTTATTCCCCGCTCTTCTGGCCGCTTTGATGCTGTGCGACCCTGCACTTGCTGCTTCCGGAACCCAAGCCCTAAACAATACGCTACAAACAATTTTGGGAATATTACAAGGCTGCTCTTTGGTTGTCGTCACGATCGCTATTGGCTGGGCGGGTTACAAAATTCTATTTACTCCCGCCGGCATTCAACAAGTTTGGGGGCCTGTCCTAGGTGCCTGCTTGATTGCATCTGCCCCTTGGCTGGCCGAATTGCTGGTGGGCTAAATGGAAACATCAAGCCCGCTATTTAAAGGCGCGACGCGACCGGCTTGCATCGGGGGCGTCCCGCTCAAGGTTTTTGTTTTGAACATCGGCGTCATTGCGCTTTTGGCAGTATGGGTTTGGATTCCTTTGATTCTGATCGCACCGATAACGCATTTTTATTTGAAGTCTGTAGCGGATCAGGATGAACAGATTTTTTCTCAGCTGCTCTCCTACATTCGCATCAACCTCATTCAAACCAAAAATCGACAGTTTTGGGGAAACGTCACAAGTTTGAGTCCCAAACAAGAAAGAAAAGAGCTTTTTGTATTTGAAAAAAGCAAGGAGTAAACAATGTTTGCCCAAAGAAAATCGCTGGATAATTCCGAGAAAAGTCTATCGCAGTTCATTCCCTTTTCGGCGGTCATTGCGCCCGGCGTTGTGATCTGCCGGGAAGGAGACTTAGTTGCGACGGTAAAGATTTCAGGGAAAGTATTTGAGGCGGTTTCCAACGAAGCGCTCCAAAGAGACGCGGAGCGCCAGAATAACTTCTTAAAAGTGATGGCAAGCGCTTCCTCCACGGACGAAATGTCTCTGAAAGTGCACAGAATTCGGCGCGTTGTTCACGACGAACTTTCTGTGCCGGACGAGAATTTGAGCAGCCGTTTTGTCAGAGACTTTGTTCGCGCCTACAACCGTGAAATCTCGGAAAACAATCTGATGGCGACCGAACTTTATGTGTCGTTGGTCAGCCATAAAGCGACGGCATTGAAGAGGGATAAGTACAAAGAATCGGAAATCCGGGAGGAACTTAAAGAGCGCTTGGAGGTTTTCGGAAAAGTCTTCGATCAGCTGGTAAGTTCACTTAGGGATTACGAGCCCGCAGTGCTTGGAGAATATTCGGACGAGCAAGGAATTATTTTTTCTCATCAGCTCTCCTTCTACAACTACCTGCTGACCGGGCAATGGCAGAAAGTCCGAGTGCCTTTCATGCCGCTAAACGAAGCACTGGGGAACGTTCAGGTTTTCGGCGGAGCCGATACCCTCGAATTTCAAACTGCATTGGGAAAGTCCTATGTGCAGTCGATAGAGCTTAAAGATTATCCGATGGCAACGTATTCCCGGCTGCTTGACGGACTGCTCTACAACACTAATTTCGATCAGAGTTCATACCCCTTTATTGAAACGCAGACCTTTACGGCCCTATCCAAAAACAAGGGACTCAAGGCTCTGAAGTTGCAGCAAAACCAATTAAGGTCGGCTCAAGACGATGCCGTTTCGCAAATGCAGCTGCTGTCATTGGCACGCGATATGGTCGCCAACGGTCAAATTGTCATCGGCGACTACAGCTATTCGCTTCTTGTATTCGGCAGCGAAGATACCGTTGTTGCCCATGCGAATGACTCGGTAAAAAAATTGCAGGACGCGGGATTTTTACCGATCAAATCCACTCTGGCGCTGGTTACGTCTTATCTGCATCAGCTTCCCGGGAGAAAGGATCGTCCGAGAGTGGCAAAAATATCGAGCATGAATTTTGCCCATCTCGCCAGTTTTCATAATTTTCCGTCCGGAAAACGCGACCGTAACCCTTGGGGCGAAGCCGTCGCGTTAATGAAAATGCCGAGCGATCAGCCGTATTACTTTAATTTTCATTACACCGATCCCGAAAAGGATTCTTTGGGAGACGTCCCGCTGGGAAACACGGCAATCCTCGGAGCCTCCGGCGCGGGCAAAACGGTATTACTGAATTTCCTGCTTTGCTCGGCGCAAAAGTATCGCGATAAAGACCATCAGCTCTCGGTCATCTTATTTGACAAAGACAAAGGTGCCGAGCTTGCCATTAAAGCGATGGGCGGCGGATATTTGGCAATTGAAAACGGAAAACCGTCAGGCATCAATCCCTTCCAGTTGGAGCCGACGGCTGAAAACATCCAGTTTTTAATCGGATGGACGAAACGGCTGATCGGACGCGACGGGCTTCAGATCACTCCGTTGGATGAGCAGCGTATCGCAACAGCAGTTGAGACGGTCATGTCCATGCCCGCTAAGTACCGAAGACTTGCTGTGCTGCCGCAAAGCCTTCAGACGGGCGACCGGGTTGAAGACGCGCAGAACTCGCTTACGATGCGCCTGTCTAAGTGGATTGAGACCGGGCCTCTCGCATGGGCCTTTGACAATGAAATCAACACGCTCGATCTCAATGAATTTCCCAACTTCGGAATTGACGGTACGGACTTTTTGGAAAATGAGGATGTCCGCGGCCCGATTACGGAAATTCTCCTTTATCTGATTGAAACTCAGGTAATGAAGGACAAGAGACGAACCATCATTGTGATGGATGAGTTCTGGAAGTATCTCTCCGACCCGGCTACGGCTCAGTTTGCGTTCGACAAGCTCAAGACGATTCGTAAGCAGAACGGTATTTTTGTGTTTGCCTCTCAGTCTCCCGAGGATGTTCTGAAAAGCGAAAGAGGTTCCGCGTTTGTGGACAACACGGCTACAAAAATCTACCTGCCCAATCCCTATGCGAATGAAAAGGATTACACGGAAGGGTTCAAGTGTACGAAGGACGAGTTTTCGATCATCAAGAGCCTCGATACACAAAGCCGTCTGATGCTGATTAAGCAGGGGCCTGTGTCCGTGATGATTCGGCTTGATCTCGGAAATTTCAAACGTGCTCTGAAGATTTTTTCCGGGACTGCCGGAACCACCAAGTTCGGAGAAAAACTATTTTCTCTCGTGGGAGACGACCCTGAAGTTTGGATTCCTTATTTCTTCGGGGACAAACCGCTGCCTACGCAGCCAAGGGAAGAAGTATGAGTCAAGATAAAAAAACTATTCCCGCAACAGAGAGACTTCCTATAGTCAATTCTGTTTTTAGAAGCGACTTTGAGTTTCCCGGAATAAAGACTCTTTTTCGTGTTTCTCACTCTAACGGCGATTATTTGATCAGTTTAGCTGCGGTTCTCGATGTTTTATATCACGTACTAGAAGCTGATCTTCAGACTCAATGGAACATCATTCCTCCGATAAAACCGGAGTGGTGGAAATTCTTAGGTTGCAGCCCGGAAAAATTCTTCTGCTTGGATTATTGCCACGAAGGGCATTGTCTTCTCGGAATAAGCTCTCGATACCTGGACAGCAACTATTTCCTCATTGAACTCGTGGATGATAAATGGTGTCGGCACACGATGTCATGTGAGTGTTTTCTGAGCATTTTGTATGCTGCCTCTAAAAAGGAACTGGTGCCGGTTCCTGAACCGACTGAACAAATTAAAAAGATTAATCCTCGCAACTGGTTTGAACTGGCGCGGTGCCATTTCAGACTGCCGATTATGAATTTCATGAACTCCTCGGAGGGAACTTCACTCTATCAAGCAGATAGAGGTTCCTACGAAGTGATTGCAAGTGAGTATTTTCGAACTGAGGATTTGAAGAATGGGTAAGGTTGTAAAAATAATCGGGCTTTATTTCCAAAGTCTTGGAAAAAAGAATCTCATTAGAAGGAAAAGTTTCGGAAGCAATTTCCTTTTTAAACCAACAATCCATCTTTTTGGCCACAATGAATTTGATGGTTTCCCGAACGTCCTTCCCTGTGGAATACGAGCGGTGATGGATTGCACAAAATCCCAAACTGGAAAACCCGTCGTGCTCAATAATATTTTCATTTCTTTCGTTAAATTCAACACCCTTAATTTTCTTAATTTTTTCTCTAAGGTCACCGTCTTTAAGCTCGCATTTCCACAAAGAATGAAAATTCGAGCAGTAAAGAAGCATCCAAGGGACATTGAGCAGAGATATTTCAGGGTGCAGCCAGCCTCGGTAACCGACAAAATCTTTAAGGATGGTTTCTTTGGCTTGCCAAGACAACTTAAACGGGAGGTCTCGCTCAAGAATGTAGAAGATCCTATCCAGCTGAGTCCAAAACAATTCAATAACCATAGAGGAAATTATTCCGGGAGTCCGGTTCGTGTATCGACAGTTCTTAGGCTTGGATTCCGGATCGGAATAAGGACAGTTTCTATAAGCGATTTCATCCTGAATTGCATCCAATTCGGGAATCTCAGCGAGTGTGTGTTTTGCGTAAGGGTCAGGCGTATTTTTCAACTCCGTCCTGATTCCGAGGATTTGAACCGCATTAAGGCAAGCAGGACAAACCGCATAGTTCCTGTAGTTGAACGTAAAAGGCGGCTTGCTCAGCGTATCTGCCTCAAACGCTTCACGAGTCAACCTAAAGGGCTGTCTGTTTTTCTTTCCAAAGCAAATCCATTTCATGGTTTTGTACCTGTTTATGACTATTCCCATTGGTAGATGATTATGAAATATAAAAAAATCGTTTTAACAATCGCTCTGTCCGCCGGTTTGTGCTCCGGCACTTCCGCTTTAGCGTCCGGCTTTAGCGTCCGGCATTCCTACCGTGGATGCGGCTGCCATTGCCCAGATGGTGCAGCAGCTCACGCAGATGCAGCAGATGTACTCGAACATGGTTCAGCAGTACAACACGGCGGTCAACACGCTTCAGAATTTCACCGGAACCCGAGGCTTGGGACTGGTGGATTACAACCTGAACCTGAGAAGTCTGATACCGACCTCCGCCCGCAGTCGGCTGAACGGAATTATGAACGGCACGTCGTCTCTTAGCAGTTTAGGGCGGGATATTTTTAACCGGCTAAAGCTCGGAGACGCGTGCAGCAATCTTGACGGAGAAGTCAAACAAAACTGTTTGAGGGCCCGTGAATTTGAAGCGGAGCAACAGGCCGTACTGGAAGAAGCGGCAAATACTGCCAATCAGCGTCTTCAAAACATCGAATCGCTTATGAGTCGGATCAACACTGCAACGGATGCCAAATCCATTGCCGATCTTTCCGCGCGTATTCAGGCTGAACAGGTTGCGCTTCAATCCTCTCAATTGGCTGCACAGTTCCAACAGGCTCAGATGGATAAGCAAAACGAGCTGGTACGTCAACAGGCTGAAAGAGAAGCGCATCAAAAAATGTTCCCCAGAATGACGCAAGCGGATATTCAACGGGCCATTCGTCCGCCGAAGAACTAAAAGGAGAATCCTATGGCGGGTACTTTTGAAGCGTTCGGTAATGAGGTCAGAAGCACGATGGCTGGATTTGCCGAATCGGTTTCTGGCGAAATCATCTCGAGCATCAGCCCGATTATTTACACCGGCATCATGATCTACTTTTTTGCCCGGGCCTATCAAATCACGACAGGCCGGGCGGAAGGCGCGATACCCGACTTGATCACACAATGCGTAAAGATTGTATTGGTCGCTTTTTTCGGACTGAATGCCGCAAATTTCGTAACTTATGTTATCCCGGCGGTCTATGGCATCGAAAACCTGCTGTTGAATGCAATATCCCACGCAACGACCGGAGGTGGCATCAGTAATGCATGGGGTGCAGCAGATCAAACGTGGGAAACTTTTATGAGCGGATTTCAGGCCATTTACAACATTTGGTCGAACAGCTCTTGGAGTGTTTGGTCCATCGGAGAAAGCATTGCTACGAGCCTTTTCATCATTTTGCTCATGGTGCTTATGCTGGTGGTATCCATTTATTTCATGTTCCTTGCAGTCGGCTACTTGCTGCTTTACGAAATCTTCCTTGTTATGGGATTAGCCTTCGGGCCGCTGTTTATCTGCACATTGATGTTCACCGTAACGAGGACGTGGTTTGACGGTTGGCTCAGAGCCGTGGTTTGCTGGGCATTTACTCTGGTTGCGGTGGCTGGGACCCTCATGTTAATTAACGGGATATTTCTAGAACGTGTTCAACAAGTTTCAGATTTTGCTTCGGCAGCTGAGGGTGGAAAAGATTACGGTGTCCTGCTTGTGAACCTTGGCGTTTTTGCCGTTGTCGTTCTCGCCATTGCGACCGTTGTGAAATCCATTCCCTCTTTCGCCGCCGGTCTTACCGGAGGTGTTGCGCTTCAGGCTGCCTCGGTGGCAGGTATGCTGCAAAGTTTCGGCAGAACGATGGCTGCCGTCACGGGCGGTGCTATGCTGGGTTACGCGGGCGGTATGTACGGACGCGCCAATGCTCAGGATACCGATTACGCTAAAGAAAACCGGGATGCTCTGAAGTCTCAAGCCCAGCACCTCCTTGGAAGCGGCGGCCTTACTAATCCCGGTTCATTTGCAGCAGCGACTGCCGGTTACGCGGCAGGTGCAGTCAGACAGTTCTTCACCGACCCGGACAAATTAAGAACTCCGACAAACGCTGGTTCCGACGGTTCTTCCGGTCCGTCAGGAGGAAGTGCTTCCGGCTCTTCAGGCGCACCTGCATTTTCGGGCCCGGCAAACATGAACCAGACGCCACAGCAGGAAAAGGTGGCGGCCGCCAATGCTGCGGCGCTCGGTGCTGCATACGGAGCACAACCGGCTTCCGTTGCACAGCCGACATCTCCTTCAGGAATGACGGGAACAACTAGTTCGATGCCCGCTCAAAGCGCTTCCCCGACTCCTGCTTCTTTTGGAGCAACTTCAGGGACTACAGCTTCAGCAGCGCCCGGCGATTCCGGTGCAGCAGATCCGGCATTTGATTTCTCAGCGGATCATTCGCAGTTTGACCAAAGAGCTCAATTCAACACCCCGTCACCCGAACCAAGCATTCCGCAGTCTTCGGCGCAAGCATCCGGGTCTTCGGAACAAGTGAACGAGGCTCAAAGCCGACAAAACGAACGGATCGCCGATGAAATCTTAAAAAACAGAAATAAAAAAGAGTGAATCATGCAGTCAAAGAAACTTCTCTACTCAATCTTATCTGGGCTTCTTACAGCCGTTGTTCTAACCGGCTGCGGCGCCACTAAACCGCCGACACCCTCCGGCATTCGCGTCCCGGTAACTGAATTTGCACAGCAAAGACAAAAGGAAGCAATGCGGAAAAAAGAGGAAGCGAAACTTAATTTTGGAAAAGACCGGGTTACACGGAATTTCAGTTTCGGATATGAAACCCAAGACAACGAATAGGAAAAGGATATGTTTTTCAAGAAAAAGAAAACCACGCCCCAAGCAGAAGCCGCTCCTTCAGCCGCTAAAGAACCGGTGAACAAACCGTCTTATCCCTACAGCGAGGCTCTGGATTGGACCGTCGAGCGTATGGCGCTGAAGGAAAAACAGGCAAGAGCCGGTTGGACAGCCGCCAAGATCATGGGGTGTCTGTTGGTGTTGGTGAGCATCATTTGTATCGTGATCGCAGTGAAAAAGGAGGCTTATCCCTTTATCGTCGAGCTGGATAAGAGCAACGGCACTACCCGGGTGATCGACATTCGAGATCCGCAAAACATCCCGGTCGATGAGATGATGGACAAGTATTGGCTCAACCTTTACACGCAGAGCCATGAAAGCTATGACTACCGCACGCTGGAAAACGACCATGCGCGAGTCCGACTGATGAGCGTTCCTGAAGTATTCAATCCTTATGACCATCAGTACGGGCTGGACAATAAAAAGTCCCTTCAGAACCTTCTTAAAGACAAAAAGAAGATCATCTGCAATGTTGAATCCGTCGTTCCCAACGGAAACGGAATCGCAACCGTCCGCTTTACCAAACGTCTGGTAGACACGTACAGCAACAATGAAGAAGCAAGGAACTCTTGGCGTGCAACCATCGGATATGAATACAACCCGAATTATTCAATGGACGAGGCTCAGAGGCTTGTAAACCCATTTGGTTTTACGGTCACAAGCTACCGAGTTGATCCGATCATTGAAGGAGCTGCGCCATGAGAAAAAGTCTTTGCTGCCTTTTGCTGACTGCATCTTTCCTCGGCTGCGGGCTCTCAGTTAATGCTTTAGAGCGTCCGACGGCAAGTCAATATGACGCACGAGTGATGTACACGGACTACAAACCCGGTCAGGTGTATCCGATCCGGGCCGCAAACGGGCTGATTACAACCATCACATTTTCACCGGGAGAAAAAATTCGTGATTTCGGTTCCGGGTATTCAACCGCTTGGGAGTTTCAGGCCCGAGGCAATAATTTCTTCCTGAAGCCCAAAGACTTCGACGGAGCGACCAATCTTGTGATTGTGACCGATAAGCACACTTATCTCTTTGATGTGCATCCGGGGTCCAGAGCGAAGGCAACCTACAACCTGACCTTTCGGTATCCGCTGGAAGAGGCAGCCAAAGCTCAGGAAAATGCGAACAAGAAGACCGTTGACTCGCTGCTGAATCAGTCCGATAAAGAGATCACCGATAAGACCGATTCCGAGAACCGATCCGAAGTTAATAAGTTTTACAGCGAAAATTTCGGCTCTTCTCCTCTTTCCAAGGAAATCGCTCCTTTGGAAGTGTTTGACAATGGAAGGTTCACGTACCTGAAGTTTGATCGGCACACAGACTTCCCGGCGGTTTACAGAGTCTCTGAGAACGAAGAAGAAACACTGCTTAACTCTCACATCAAAGGCGACTGGCTCGTTGTTCACGGTGTTTACCGAGAACTGAGGCTTAGAGCCGGACAAGCTGTCGTCGGCATTTACAACGAAACCTACAGCGGCGGTGGAGCTCCGAACGACTCCGGCGTGTCTGTGCCCGGACTGAAACGAGAACTTGTCAAAGAGGTGAACTAAATGAATGAAAACAAAACGCAGATTTCCGGTTCTCAACCCAATCCGGCTGAAATCGGAATCCCGAGCGTTGCCGGAAAAAAATCATCTCCGGCAAAAAACAGAAACTTGGCCTTGATGGCGGCGTTAGTCGTGCTTATGCTGATCTGCATTGCTGTCGGTTTCTATCAGAAGCATTCAGCGAGAAACGCGCAGCCTAAGCAGCAGGAGCAAGCAACTCCGATGCTCTCCGGGCGCACCCTCACGCTTCCTCCTCTCTCGCAGATTCAGCCGCCGGAGGCGCCCCCCGCACCCGTGGTGATAAAGGAACCGGCTGAGCCGAAACCGGAAAAAGAGGCTGGGCTGATTCAGGAGCCTCCGGCAATACAGACGCAGCAAGCTGCAAACAGTCCGATGGTCAACAGCGCCAAAGAAAAACCGGAACCGACACTCGCTGAAAAGAGAAACATGGCCCCCATGATGGCCGAGGGTGGAGCTCTGCAGGGAGCGGAGGAAAATGAGGGAAAGGGATTTGCAGCCACCCTCCGTGAAGAGGGCTACAACTCCGGTTCCGGGCGATCTTCCGGCGGAAAATTAGGCGGACTGCTCTCAAGCGTTTCAACTCCTCCGACGAGTGCCGTCATGATGCCGGACAGAAATCTGCTTCTTCCTAAAGGTACGTTCATAGACTGTGTTTTGGAAACCAAGCTTGATACGACCGTTCCCGGCATGACTTCGTGCGTCATCCCCCGTGACGTTTACAGCGCAAACGGTCGGGTGCTCCTGATTGAGCGCGGTTCAAAAGCTATCGGAGAATACAAAGGTGCCGTTGAAAACGGATTGAACCGAATTTTCGTTCTATGGACGCAAATTCAGACGCCTAAAGGCGTGCGTGTCAATATCGACAGTCCGGCAACCGATGCTCTTGGAGGTTCGGGCATGGCCGGAGAAATTGACTTCCATTGGTGGGCTCGCTTCGGAAACGCACTGCTCTTTACTCTGATTCAAGACGGTTTTGACTTCGCGATGACCAAACAAACGGAAAACAACGGCGGCGTAAATTACTACCAGAACAGTGAAGACGGAATGAATCAAATCATTCAGGAAGCCATGCGTCAGTCAGGCAACATTCCTCCGACGCTCACCAAGAATCAAGGCGAACGTGTGGGCATCTTTGTTGCCAGAGACGTGGACTTCTCCAAGGTTTATCAGTTGAAACCCACAAGCCGATAGAACTCAAACATACGGCCCGTGGACTAATGTACTCGGGCCCTTATCACAAAAAATAAAAGACAGACACCAACTTCACAATCCCCAAAAAAGTATTTATTTTTGAGAACGGCGTTACCGATGGTTTTATTGTCTTAAAGTTGTTCCCGTTCGATGTCATCGTCAAGTCCAAAACGAAAAATCTTGCCGAAGCAAAACTCAGACTAACAAGCTTAGAGATCAGGTTGGCGCTAATGCTGCATTGCGACTGCATTTTGACGAGAAACTCTTCGGAGGCTCTTACGTTGCAAAAATTGCACTTATTAAGAAACTGAACAAAAAACAACGCGGTGTCGATAAAAGGGAGGTAACAAACTCCCTTTCTCGTGTTTTAGAAAATATCAAAAAGGTTTCAGTCGATCAGAACGTATTTAAGAGGTTTGTATATTGTGTATTTGCATTTGTAACGTGCCCGCTACTTTTCTTAGTGAATAGAAGCGATCCGTCTTTTTTTAAATTGCTGCTGGAATTCCTCTTGTTAAACGCGGTATTTTTCTTCCTTTTTAATAAATGGTACGGAGGAAAACTCTTAGACCCATACTTTATTTATATTTATAAAGAACAAACATTCATTCAAGTTAAATAGTCAAGCAAAAGAAAACTCCAAGAGCCAACTTAATGACGATCCTTCCCAACCGGTCTATATTGGAAATGTGTACCTAAGTATGATCTCATCTTCAAAGACGGCTCCGGGCGGCAATCCGTGGGCCGTTTTGCTCAATATGTAGATGAGGCGTCGTTAATCCTCGTTATATTTCAGCTCGATTTTCTCTTTTTCAAGGATTGTGTACTTGGGCATTCCTTTTGAATAATTCTGAGCTCCTTTCTCAAACAGAGAGATCCCCACAAAGCAATTATTGTTTTTTGCAATAAAGAGGTAAGACACGGAGTCGTTAAGATGATTCTCCAGAAGATAGTCGGCTTTGATTTTTGAAAAACTTTTTTCTTCAAGGTAGCGAAATATCAATTGATCACTATCCAAGTAATTTTCCAAATTATTAAGAACGGTCAGTCTAGGCAAGATCTTTTGAAAATTCGGACTCTTTTCCAACAAAGCCATTGTTATTCTTTCTTCCAGAACTGCAAGAAATACAGCCTCTCTTTCTGCTGTTCTGATGAAGTCAATATCACGAAGGTACTGGAATCCGGCAAGATGGTGAAAATGTCCACGGTCGAAGCGAAGATCTATGTCCACTTTGCGCCCCTTCTTTCCTAATACAAATCTGTAAGAAAAACGAGTCAGGTGCAGAAAACTATTTGCAATTTGACAAAGCGGGTCCATAATCGCGCTAAAATAAGACCCGCACAGTGCGGGCCTTGATGGTGTTTTATTTCGGCTTTCAGCCTAGCTAAGTTGAGGTAACGTCACCGAACCCTTCCCGAAGGCTCCGTGCTTCAAGGCTTCTTAGCACCCTCAAGCACCTCATAACCAAATCTGCACACTCGTTGCAGACTTACTACTTTGTATGTATTTTATCCATACGTTTGACACCCGTCAATTTCCGTAAGGATCGGCCTTGTGCGTTTCAGAGATTAAGCAGCAAACCGATTCTTCCAACAAGTCCGCTAAAAACGTGAAATAATTAACAAGATCAAGTTTAACGATCAGTTCGTAAACGTCTGCACAAGAAGTCCCGCCAAGATTTTTTGATTAAAGCGTTATGAACTTCTTTAATGCAGCCGGGCTTCATGCCTGTCGGGAAGCCCCGCAGGTCACCCTGTCATTTCCCTATTCTAAAAAACTCCTCTTTTCTGCCGTAAAAGTCGGCTGGAAGAAAAATTCAAAGCAACCGAAAAAGCAGGTATCCGGCTCGATTTGCGGCACAAGGACGAGCCTAAGAAGAAATCCCAAGATCTCGAACGTTAAAGGTTAAACAAAATGAACTACGAAGAAAAAATCGAATATGCGGAACCGGTCGTTATTGAAAAGCGGCTCATGCAGCAGCTGATCGACCCTAACTCCGATATCCGGCCACTTAACGCCGAGGCTGCCGAAATATTCCTAGCCGAGTATGAGGTGCTGAGATTTGAGAACCCGCTGGAAACTCAAATTTGCAAACCTTTCGGAGGAGAAAAAGAAACCGAATGCATCACGGCACTGGCGGTAAAGAAGGAAACGATCAAAAAGATTGATGCGCTTGAGCACGATTTGGACGAAGCAAGACAGAACCGGCTGCGAGCCGAATACCTTCAAGAATGTAAGTCAGGGAAGGAAATCAAACCTCTTTTCGGCGTCGATATCGAGTATGAAAACATTCCGTGGAACAACCCGCTCGATGAAGAGGAAATGGATTATTTGACTCAGATAACTCCGACGTCCTTTGTACTCGATCCGAAAGCCGAACCGAACAGAGTGGATATGCTGGACTCGGCTCTGGTAACAAAGTTCGGAGCATTTCTCAATAAGAAAAACGGAGAAATTGAGGACGACAAATATTACTGCGCGCCGGAATTTCGCAGAAATGAGGTGTGTTATTACGGCACTTTAAGACTTCGCCTCTACGAGGCCGGAGATCAAGTGAAATCGTTTGGAAATTGGATTGAACAAACGAAGTCTTGGACCGGCGTTTTTGATCTTTCTCAATTGAATTTTGATGACAAGAAAGACATTGAGTACGCTCTGAAGGATCTTCCCGAAAAACTGTTGAGGGAGAAAGTTTTTCAGGGCGCCAAGGAGGACGAACTTTTCTGGCGGGAAAACGTCACTGCTCCGATTGAGCAAACTCTGAATCTGCTTAAAGAACCGAATAAAGCAATCAGGCTTCAAGTTAAAGAGAAGGATCAAAGCATGGCGGATGTTTTGGAGAGGGACATCCGGGAAAAAGCCGAGGAGCGGTGGAAAGCTATTGAGACCGAGCGCAACCAGTCCAAAGCAGTTTTAACACCGGAAAACAGAAAGGTATTCGACGTCCTGTTTGAAGCTTATGTTGCGACCGAAGAACTTCAAAAGCACCCTAGATTGCAGAAGGCGCTGGAAAAACAGCTTCTCAGTGTCTTTGTAGCGGCCCAGAAAAAAGGCATTACCGTCGGTCTTAATGAATATTCAATGGACGCCCCGAGCAGGAATCAAACGATCATTCAGGTCAAGCAGCCCGCCCGAGACCGGGAAAAACAATAAGAATAGGAGGAGAAGATGGCAATCAGTTTTAAAGAACAAATTGACAACTTCAGCAACGATTTTTATATCAACACGGCCTACATTCCCTACATCGTCAACGGGCCGGAATGCGCAGACGGTCTGTCTGCGGATGAACAGAAAAAGATTGATGACTTTCTTGATAAATGGTCATACGTCGATTGTTCGGAAGAAATGCTCGACTCCCCGGATTTTGGAGAATGCCGTATCTGCGGTATGCAAGCTGCTGTCACAAGGGCCACTTTTGTCAATAAAGAGGCCGTCCGGGAAGAAGAGCAGCGGAGAGAAACCGATGAAAAATTGTCGGAGCTGTCCTCGGAAAACGCTAAAAACTTTAAGCAGGTCTATGAATCCCACGTTTCGCGTCCCGAATTTCAACAGCATCCCCGCATGAAGGAAATCTTCCGGGCAAAACTTGCCGACGTCTTTGTGGACGCCGAGCGCCGAGGGATTGTTTTAAAACCCGAGGAACGCGCTATTGATTCAAATCGCGATAAACCTAACGGGAACGACAGGGAGAGATAATATGGCCCGATTATTACCCGAACAGCTTGAATTTGATTTTTTCGCGCCTCCTGCCCCGGAACAAGTTAAAAAACCGGAGAAAATAGCTGTATCGGCTGCATTTAAGGATGCAGATATTTTGAAATTTCAATTAAACAAAGACGGCAGCCGAAAACTCGAGGATTTCGGAGAAGATCTGAACAACACCCGGAAAGGCAGAAACAGAACCACCTCAGACAGAGATCGATTCCTCGAACTGTCTGAAAGCGACCTTCAGAAATATCTCGCCTCAGAACCTCTTGAAAAAATCTGGCCGAAGGCTGCCATTCAGGCGCTGGCTAAAGATAATCCAGAAGCAGGAGCTTGTCTTTGGCTTGTCCGGCAGCAGCTCGGTGACGTGCGTCCTCGTCAAAATTCAATTAAATATCGTAAGTACATAGCAACCGCTTTGGCAGCCATAGACCTCCATCGACAGGCTGCAATCGGAGAATTAGCACCGGAAGTACAGACGGCTGCTTTCGACAGTTTCTACGCGGTTCGGGATAACTATAAATATCTTTCGGCAATTGATCCCAAATACTGGCCAATGCTCGGACACCACTACTTCAAAGATGTCGCTGACATTTGCAAATACAATGACTATCGGCTAAGCAACGATCGTCAACTAAACGAGTATGCCTACCTTACGACGCTGCCTTATTCTCAACATCCTGAAATCTATGACCTCTATCTGGTTAATTCAAGAGGCTCCCGTGTGCCCTACAACCTCGTCGGAGGGAAAACGTGGGAGGAATTTAAAGAAAACATTAATCGCCAGCTCGAAAAAGAGCATCTGACTCGAAAGAAAGAGGAAGAAAACCCACAGAAGACCGCCGCTTCTCGGACTACTGAATCCAAACCGATTGAACTTTTCGGACGTGCAAATCGCAAGAGTGAATATGAAGTTTACGGTAAACAGGGATCAATTGAATTCCAACTGACCGACAAGGCTCACTTTGAATCCAAGGATGATTTTTGGAAATATGTTTCCGGCCATAAGCAGGAACTGGAGAACCGGTACCGAGAATTAAAGGAAGAGTTTTCCAGAAGCGAAAAGGATTGGAGAAGCGGTAATCCGATCAGAGATCGGGTCGGCCCGGATTACCGTCAGGGAAAAGACGCCACTCCGGAAATGTTCCAAGACACTTTCGGCTTCCGGGGCGTGGAATTCGGAAACTGGGTCAAACAAGGCAAAAACGGCAGAGAGCGCCAGTGGATGCTAAACAATGCCTACGATTCGCTCATGGATCTCTCAAAGATTTTGGACATTCCGCCTAAAGCTGTGGCTTTGGACGGAGATTTGGGTCTTGCATTCGGTTCCCGCGGCCACGGCGCAGCCTCAGCGCATTATGAAGTGGCAAACCGCGTTATCAATCTCACCAAAACCAAGGGCTACTCAAGCCTTGCGCATGAGTGGTTTCATGCGCTCGATCACTATTTGATGAGAACAAATTACAAAGAAATTCAAGACCCGGAAAGGCGCTACTTGAGTCAACAGGTAGACTCTTCGATCACCGTTCAGCTTACGGAAGACGCAAAAAGAGATATCTTCAAGCGTGCCGAATCGGTATACCGTTCTGCAAAATGGATTCCGGCTCAAGTGGAGTATTTAATTAAAAACGATTCAAAAAACTTTGACGCCGCGATTAAATGCGCTCAAGGTGATACCGATTCCTTCAGCATTGAAGTGAATTATCAGGAGCGCTCGAACTCAGCCAACAAGAAGATGATGTTTGAGTTCACCCGAAAAGACATTAACGTTAAAGAAGTCGGCCAAAACAATGTTATCCGCTTCCCGCTGCATGATGCATGGGCCGAAACCATCAATGCCATCCGAGACAGCGATATGCACAAACGTATGACGCGCAAGAGCGACTATTGGCATTCCAAAGCTGAGGAAGCCGCCCGCAGCTTTGAGGGTTTTGTCGAGCTGCGCTGCAAGGAAATCGGCATAACAAACGACTTCCTTACAAACGGTGCCTACACTGAAAAGGCTCTCGGCAAAGAGGGTTTTTATCCGTACTTAGACGGAAAAGACGTTGAGAAAGTAACGAACGGATTCAAGAGAATTTTCAAGGTCATTAAAACCAAAGAAACGGATAAGGGCGTTGCTCTCTTCTCCAAGGCCAATCAGGAAAGTCTGAAGACGCCCAAGGCCGATATCCGAGAAGCCTTGATTAAAGCGTTCGGAAAAGAAGGTCTCGTTAATCTTGTCAACAACAACCGATTTTATCTGGCCCAAACGGAGTACGAAGCGCTAACTGTTGCTTCGATTGAGCAGGAGAAAAAGCAGGGATTTTCGACTATTGCGCTGCCGCAAGATCCGACACGGATTCTCGGATTTCACGACAAGGTAAATCACCGAACATTTCTTATTGCCGACAACCTCAAACCAGAGACTGCTTGCGCGGTTATGCTGCATGAGGTCGGCGTTCACATGTCTGCCGACTCCAGCTTAAGAGCTAAGACCCGGAAGCTGATTGGTACTGCTGTGGATCTGTATGAAGCCGGATTGAAGACGAATGACCCTTTGATGAAGACCGTTGAAAACCGTCTTCAGGAAAGCAGGATCTCGCGCAGTTCCTTTGAATACCGTGAAGAAGTCTGCGGATATCTTGTCGAAGAAGCGGCAAAGGCTCAGGCCCGAGCTCCGGCTGTCGTCCGATGGTTTAACGACGTTAAATCTACAGTGAACGTCTGGCTAGTCGAGCACGGCGTCAGAGATACCAGCAAGCTCTCGGCGCTCGATCTCGCGACGATAGCCAAATCTAACGTCAAAGAAATCTCGAAAATGCCGCAGGAGTATGAACTAAGTCCGAAGGGCCGCGAGATTCTTGCAAAGCACGTTCAGGCTTTGTCGTCTAAGTATTCAAAGCTTTCTGATGCTGAAGCTGAAATCAAGGGACTCTACAAACGGTTTACCGAGCTGGAACAAGCCGGAAAACCGCTGCCGGAAGTGCCGAAAGCGAAAAAGACAAAAGAACCTGAGAGATAGGGGGAAAAACATACACCTGAAAACAGCTGACCTAAAGGGCTCTATGCAACATCCCCGCTGCGAGGATCTACACTGCGGGGATGTTTTAACAGAGTGATTGACACCTATCGATTAAGATCTAATGACTGTCAGTTTTTTTAGCTTCCTCTTTTGGGAGAATTTTTTGGAAGTCACCATCTAGTTTTTGCAGCGCATTTGATATTGTGGCAACGTTGCCTTTTGCCCAATTAAGCTGAGACTGAATGGATTTCTCCATACTTGCAAGATTCTTATTAAGTTCAGCCGGTTGCGGACCCCCTGTAGTTTTGCGATTTTGAATAATTTTGACGGGATTCAACGTATCCTTAAATTGACTTTCGGGCATTGGACACAGTGGATTACCTTGCGGGTATTCCTTCTTAATTACTTCAGCATAGATTCGTTTTACCTCAGAATAGGGAAAATCTGCCGGCTTAATACCGTTCGCTTTGGCGTAACTAACAATTTCACTTGCGATATGGTGGCCTACTCTAAAAGGTAATTTATAGTCCCGCATGAAAACGTCAGCTACTTCCTGACTAGCAGTCCAATCCGAATTCAACTCTTCCAAAGCACGTTCGGGATTGATTTTTAAAGCAGAGATTACTCGCCTAACCTGACTTAACATAGCAAGGGTTTCTTTCACGCGGCCGGATGTGTCTTCAACATTACGAGCATCGCTCATACCCGGAATAATATTGTGCGCAAGCCAAACAGCCTGTTGCGCATCCGAAATGACACGACTAGCGTTTGTACGGGTACGGATCATCAGTCCCGGATTACGTTTCTGTGGCATTGCCGATGAAACATAAGTATTCTCTCCGCCCTCTTGCAGTAATATCCACGGCCTGGGCTGAGCGTACTGCACACTCAAGTCCTGTATAAAGGTTCCAACGTGAAGTGCAATGCTCGTTAAAATTGAAGAGAACTCGACTGCATCATCGTTGGACTTAAACTGGCCCGCGTCATAAGCATTTTCAACCGGGGCTTTAAAACCCAAGTAATGAGCCATTCTTTCACGATTTAGCGGCCAACTTGTGCCGTTAAGTACAGTAGTACCCATAGCACAGTAATTTAAGCGATCATAAAAATTTTCAATTCTTTCTGCGTCTCTTCTGAAGGCAGAAAGCAAACCAAGAAGATAATGTGCGTAGCTGTTAGGTTGAGCCGCAACGCCATTTGTGTAATTGGGAACAATCGTATTTTTATTTTTCTCTGCAAGGTCAAGCAGAGACTGCATCGTATTGCTCAAAGAAACCATCAGTTCCAGAGCTTCATCTCTTAAAATGGCTGCGCGATAGGTAGCGTGCATATCTTGGCTCGATCTTCCGATATGAAGCATGGTGACATCCATTCCAGCGGCTTTGATAAGGAGCGGCTCGAAAGCGATAACTTTCTTCGGACGTTTTGCGCCGGGTTTACTCCCGTTTGTTATGACCTCTTCGATGCCTCTGGCTATTTTCGGTGTGACGGCTTTATCCAGTAAACCTTCTTCACTGTTAATTACAGCGGTAGCCTTATTCATTTCGCCAAGCCAAAAGAATTCATCTCGTTCTGCTGCGTTTGCGGCTAATGAAAATAGAGCGCAAAAAACGATTGCGAAAGATTTTCTTAATTTCATAATTCCTCCTGAAAGTAACAGTTTGAATATAACTATCCAAAAAAAAATCTTGTCGCTAATTTTCATTTTTTAAAATTGGGTGGGGATAATATGAAAATAATTAATATGTTTTGTTTTTTCTTAATTTGGATTTCTTGTGAACCCTTTCAATGATATTGAGACTTGGCAGACTCTTCTTTGCTTATCGGAAGGCAGACAACTCAATCAAATCGCTCATGAGAATGAGATCAGTCTTGCTGCGCTCATCCGAAGAATTCGTACCATTGAAAATACATGGGGTGTGAAGTTGCTTTCGACGAATAAACCAATTCGTCTTACCTCAGCAGCAGTCAATTTTTTGCCGGAAATTCGAACATTATGTGAGAGCCACAGGAAACTACAACACCGCTTTGAGACAGCTAAAGATTATCACTCCAGCCTCTCCGGCCAGATCCGTTTTGCAGTCGCTGCTGGTTCTCTCGGCAGCCAGAATACCCATCGCTTGTTGATGGAATTTTCAACCCAGCATAAAGGAATCGAATTTCAGACAGAAATAGGACCTAATCTCAATAAAGTCCTAAACGGGACATGTGATGTTTCGACATTCACCGGTAATCTAGATTTAAGCGGATTGGAAGCGATTCCGAGAGGACGGGCGAAATATTTTGCACTTGCTTCTCCCTCCTATATAAAAAAATTTGGTTATCCACATCATCCTTCAGAGCTCTCACAACATTTCTGTGCTGTTTTTTGCGGAGCCTCAAGAGCCCGTACAGAATACCTACTGAAAGCCAAAGAAAAAAGAATAGTGACCTACGGCAAAACAGTTACTTCGACTGATGTTTTATTTCTTAAGCATATTGTCCTTCAAGGAGAGGCCTTAATCGTAGACTTACCGATAGGCCACTGCGCAAAAGAAATTAAACTAGGTCATTTGGTACCGATTTTAGACGGATGGCACCGGAATTCTGAACCACTATGGATCGTAACATCAGGAAATAAATGGAAAGATCCAAAAATACGCATTTTTATGAAATGGTACGCGACGGCTTGGTCCGAAATGCTCCAAAAAGCCGAGGATTCTTTGCGAAATTGTCTGAACGACGTATTTATTGAAGAAATTCTTGATTCAACGCCTTAGAACTTTAACCCCGACTAAATATTTGCTTCTATACGCTTCGATTTTTTTTCAGAAGTGGTCTAGCCGCTTAGCCAAACGGCTCGGCTAAGAAGACCCTGTTTGATGACTTTATTTCACATTTATGATTTTACTTTTTCGCTATGGTTTGCTGTGTGGAGGCTTACGGCTTCTACAAAATCAACAGTCAAAAGATTAAAAGAATAAATAAGACTGAGGCGTCTGTCCGGGAACCCCCGGCCCAAGTGTTCTCTAAAAGAAACCTCTTGCAAAAAACCGGTCAACCGACCAACGGACGCCTCATTGAAAGGTGTGGCCGGGCGCGCTCATCTTTCCCGACCGTACCGATTCGGCTTCGGTACCTTCATTGAGACCGGACGTTGAAGAACTACAAACCGAACAACAACCGACGACGCCGCATGAAGACAATTATAATTTTAACGTGTCTGCCCGGTTATTCGGGCAGGCTCATTTACGCTAGCAAAACAGCAGTAAGGTTCATCCCCGCTTACACGGGGAACTATCGATAGAGGCGAAAACGCCTCTCCCGATGCTCGGTTCATCCCCGCTTACACGGGGAACTAACTCAAACATGGGATTAAGCTTGCGTTCCCCGATTTATTCCGACCCGGAAAACACGCACAAATCCTTATGCAATTCGGATCATACCGAGTTAACAGCGGTAAGTTTTCCTATTGCCGTTTTTGCTAGAATAATCGGGTGAGTCTGCAAGTGTCCCGCCAAAACATTTGCTCGGTTCAACATAATGACTTCAAATCCCAATTTGGCGGAAGACGATTCCCCATCGTCTTTTCCTTTATCGACCAATAAATCTCCCTCAATAAAAGAGGTTCCCGAGAAATCTTGGTTTTTGGGAATTCAGCACTTCAACAGTAATGAACCCTGTGAATTGATTGTTGTTGAAAAAACTTCCGTCCCGACTGATAGAAGAGAGCCTATAAATGTAATGGCCTCTCAGCTTGAAAAAGGCTGTATCAATAAGGAGACTGGTTTTCTTCTCCAAGCATCAAGAAGCGACGCGAAAAAAAGTTTATTTCACAAAGCTCTTAATTCGCCGGTTGTTTTAGCGGTAATGGATAAGGCAAAAGAAATCGCTATCAAAAGCAAACACATAGAAAGCCACGCTGATATTCAACACGGAAATACACACGTACAGGCAATTCACATATTTGCAGTACCGATACTTTTAAACCAAATCTACTATCGGCTGGAACTCACGGTAAGGGATTACTGGGAAAGTAAAAATTCCCGCAAAATGATCCACTCTATTGATGGTATTCAATTAGAAAAAATAAAAACGTTCGTCTGGGAACACCCGGCCCAAGAGGTTACTAGAGCTAAAAGCTCAGCACGTTGTCAAACCGGTCAACCAACCAACGAACGTAGGGATATTTTACCAAATTTATCCTCTTCAATTCTTTTTAAAGATCTAATTTCGGGATATGTAAGGGCTGACGGGAAAGGATATTTCGACGAGATTAATCCTGATGAATTTCGTCTCGACGGAGCATACAAAAGTGAGGTTAGAGACTCTGTTTTAGTGCGTTATTTTTATGAAGAATTTAAAAAGACCTTCTCTTCTCAATTGAGAAAAGCAGGATTTTCATTAAACCAGGCTAATTCAGAGGTCTTGATAAAAAAGATTTACGAGAATTATCAACAAATAACACAGTCCGGCGAACAACTCACAAATAACAAAGGCAGTTTTGAGCGTCTTTTAAGACTGAAATGTAAATGTTTTTCTCCTTTAACTTTTTGTAATTTTTCCAAAACCCGCACTAATAATGAAATGGAGAAATCCTTATGAGTTCTCCCGTGGAAAAAGACCTGACGGTGCGCGTCCAGCTTCAAAAAGGATTGCAAAAGTATCTTGACCGCAGCGATATTACGGAAATTGCCGTAAATCGCCCCGGCTTCGTCTGGGTTGAAGAGTCCTCCGGGTGGAGGCGTTATGAAGACAAAAATTTCACCTACGATTACCTTGCCAAGCTCGGAAACGTCTGCGCTGTTTACGGAGGAGAAAACAAAACGCTCGACTCTGCCCATCCGGTTCTTTCCGTGGAATTGCCGGACGGCGAACGAGCTCAGTTCGTGATGCCTCCGGCGTGCAAGAACGGCACCATCAGCCTTACGGTCAGAAAAATCTCGAAGGACGTTATCGGACTGGATTCTTACATTAAGAACGGATATTTTTCGCATATCCGCCCAAAAGACTCCCTTGACCCGATACATGAGGAATTATCTGCCCTTTACAAAGGGACCTTTGACACCAATAAAACACCGGACACTCTTAACCTTCTCCGGGCAGAATTTTTAAAGCGCTGCGTGGAAACCGGCAAAACAATAGTTATTGCCGGAGAAACCGGTTCCGGCAAAACCACGTTTATGAAAGCTCTGATGCAGCATATTCCGACGGATCAGAGAATCATTACGATTGAGGACGTGCCGGAACTTCTTTACGGACTCCCAAAGCACGAAAACCAAGTCAACCTCTTCTACCCTTCGGAAGCTACGGATAAATCAACGGTTACCGCTGCAAGCCTCATGCGTTCGTGCCTCAGAATGAAACCCGACCGAATTTTGCTTGCGGAGCTTCGCGGGGGAGAGACTTTCGACTTTCTGAATGTGTGCCTTTCCGGGCATTCAGGTTCAATTACAAGCTGCCATGCGGGAAGCTGCGGACAAGTTTTTGACTATTTGGCGCTTAAAGTTCTTCAGTCCTCAACGGGACGCGAGCTTCCTTATCCAGTCATTCAGCAGCTTTTGCATCAGGTCATCGACGTGATTGTTCACGTACATCGAAACAGAACTTACGGACGTCATATCACCGAGCTTTTCTACAACTCTCACACTGAGGAGAAAAAGAATGAAAGCCTCTAAGACGCTCCTGAAAATCCTCTTTGTTGTTTTCGCAGCCCTGATTTGCACGCTGGTCATTCTTTTTATCAGCAGTTTCGTATTCATGCGGATTTTCAATCTTCCGTTGGAAGCGTGCCGCCCGTGGACGATCATCCAATACTTTATGATGTATCGCCACGCTCCCGATAAAGCGGTGCGCCTTGCTGTTCACGGGTGTCTTTTTCTGCCGTGGATTGCGCTGGTCGGAGGAGGCATTTGGATTGCAATTAACAGGGATAAGCGGGCGCTGCACGGAGCGGCAAGATTTGCCAATCTCGGCGAAGTTAGACAATCCGGACTGATTGATCCTCCGGGCGGTCTTGATAAAACCATTCTGGTCGGAAAGTACAAAAACAACTATCTGACGTATGCAGGTTACCAGTTTGTTCTGCTGGCAGCGCCTACCCGTAGCGGCAAGGGCGTCGGTATCGTGGTACCGAATTGCCTCAACTATTCCGATTCTCTGGTCGTTCTCGATATTAAAGGTGAAAACTTTGACATCACGTCAGGTTTCAGAAAAGCGTGCGGACAGGAAGTCTATTTGTTTTCGCCTTATGCGGATGACGAAAAAACTCATCGCTACAACCCGCTGGATTACATCAGCAGCAGCCCTGCCGAACGGCTGGGCGACATTGATGCCATCGGTCAGGCACTGTATTCGGGTGAAAACAACAACGACAAGTTTTGGAGTGAAAATGCCAAAGACTTCTTTCGCGGCGTAACTCTTTTCGTTCTTGAAACACCGGGACTGCCCCATACGCTGGGAGAAATTCTCAGACAGGCTTCCGGCAAAGGAAAACCGGTAAAAGAACATCTCTTAGGAAAATTAAAAGAAGCTCAGGATGCCGGGCATCCCTACTCAAACAACTGCGTTGATGCGCTCAACCGAGTCTTGAGCAACTCGGACAATACCCTTGCCGGTATTATCGCAACGTTCAATACCGCGCTTTTATCCTTCCAGAATCCGAAGGTGGATTTGGCAACGAGCGCCTCAGACTTCGATTTAAGAGAAGTCCGCCGCAAGAGGATGAGCATTTACTTCAAGATCGAGCCTACGAAACTTAAAGATGCCCGGGTGCTCATCAACCTCTTCTTCGATCAGCTCTTAAACCTTAATACGCGCAAACTGCCGTCTCAGGACAAAACGCTCAAGTACCAATGTCTTGTTCTTTTGGACGAGATGACGTCCATCGGCACGGTGAACATGATTAAACAGGCCGTTTCTTATATGGCCGGTTACAACATGAGACTCTTGACCATCATTCAGAACAAGTCGCAGTTGGAAGACGTGTACGGCAAAGCCGGAGCCGTAACGCTTCTTTCGAACCATGCTTTGATGATTATGTACGCCCCTAGTCCGGCCACTCAATCGGATGCCAATGAATACTCTGAAATGCTGGGATATGAGACAGTCAAATCGAAGTCCAAGTCTCACAGCAAGGGCGGCAATTCCACCAGTGAATCCGATCAGAAACGTGCTCTGATGCTTCCGCAGGAAATCCGGGAGCTCGGCAAAGACAATGAAATAGTAACGCTCGAAAATACGAAGCCCATTTTCTGTCAGAAAATTAAGTATTACCTCGATCCCGCTTTTAGGGAAAGAGCGAATTGGGCGGTTCCAGATATTCCGCAGCAGGACGTTGAACTTTTCGTTGCACAGATGGAGCAGCGGATAAAAACTGCTTCAGCTTCAGACTTAAATGAAACGGATGCAGCAAGCCGTATTGTCACCGGTAATACCGAACTTCCGGACGACATGAAATCGGTTCCTGACAACCAATGGTCCGAAGATCAGGTTAATTGTTACATTGAAAATCTGATCTCCAACGAGATTGTCAAAAAGTCGATATCCAATTTTGATGCGCTGGAAGGAATCAGCGCTGCTTCTGTCTCGGCACAAACCGACGTTTTGCGCCAAATGAATGATGCCGCAGCGGCACCCGGCACCGAAAACGCCCGACAGATTTTGTCTGACTTAGCGGAAGAAGAAGCAGACATCAGCCCCAACCCGGAAAGCAACACGGAAGACAAAACCTCACAAAACTCGGAAGAATCGGATTCCGCACTTTTGGCTTCCCTTGAAGAATTTTCCGATGAGTCCGATTCGGAAAACAAGGTTGAATCCATTGCCATTCACGCGGATATAGAAGAAACGCATTTAAGTGAAATAACCGAGCCGGACACGGAGCCGGAAGAGACGTCTGCGGCGGCGCAAAACGTTACAGACATTACTGCCAACATCACAGCCGATGTCACTGCCGACTGGGACGAAAAACGCTGTGCGGATTTTGCAGCCTCCTTGATTTCACAAATCAAGCTGAAGCTGAAGGAACAAAAGATACCCGAAACGACAGCGCAGGAATCTATTGAGGCAGAACAAAAAGACGAGACCTCCGGCAGTGAGACTCCGACGTCCACGGACGAAGGTGACAAACAAAAAGAATATTTCAGACACGTTCAAAGAATCAGGAACGCTTATCGGAAAGTCGCGAAGAATCCGCTTGCTTCGCGAAGAAAAATTTCCTAACAAAAGCGGGCAGCAACTCTTAAAGGAGAAAAAATGACTGAATACAAAGCCTTCAGCAATACCGTCGTTGTTTTCAAAGAACCGACGATTTCGCAAATCGTTCCCAAATCCGGCCCTAATGCCGGTAAAGAAACTTCCGTCTTGGAGTTCAAAGCCTATAAGCCTCATTTCGTGAAGCAAAAAGACGGCTCCTTTCAACAGGACAAAGACGGAACCGAGTTCTTCAGTGTCCGTTACTACGGCAAAGAAAGCTCGGCCAAAAGAATGGCTGCTGGCATCAAAGAAGGAATGATGCTCGAAGTGCGTGGGGACATATCAACTCGTGAATTTACCGGCAAGAACGGAAAACAAATGCAGGAGAATGTCCTGACTGCAAAGGGACTGGCGGTTTCCTTAAATCAACCCGGCTTGACGATTGATTATTGTCGTCCCAAAGCAAAAGAGCCGGAAGCTGAACGTTAAAAGCTTCAAACATGACAGACCGTCCGCGCTTGCGGACGGTACCGAGGATCACTCATGAAAACAACCAACCGAGAAACCATAAAACTAACCGTAAATATTCTCATTAGAAAATTTTGCGAAGACAAAGCCGCCAAAAACTTTTCCATGAGTAAAAAGGAAGCCGAGGACTACGGCGCTTGCGAAGAGACTTCTTTGCGCGAAGAAGATAGAGACAAACTCTTTGAAGATTTTGCACTGGATTGTTTTACCCGTCCGAGCTTTTCCAATAACGGAGAACGGCTATGAACGAAAAATACAATGCATACGTTCGCTCCGTTGCCGACTACTTCATTGAAGAGATGAAAAAAGGAACGGCACCGTGGCAGCACGACTGGGATAACGCAGCCAATGTCGTGCCGGTCAGTGCCGTTACCGATGCCCCTTACCGAGGCACCAATGCTCTTTTGCTGATGGCTGTCCGAATGAGCCAAGGTTACGGAGATAACCGTTGGCTCACTTTTCGTCAGGTTCAGGAGCTCGGCGGGAAAGTAAAAAAGGGAGAACACGGCACCAAGTGCATCTTTTGGAAGCACTTAGTGGAAAAGGACGAAAAAGATGAGGACAAAACGGTAGAACGCCTCATTCCCTGTCCGTTTGTCGTTTTTAATTCCGAGCAATGTGAAAATCTGAAACTCAAGAAATTTGAGACGCCTGAGCACGAATGGACTCCGTTGGAGGCTGCCGAACGCATTCTTGACAAGTCAGGCGCCAAGATCGAAGAGATAGAACAAAACCAGTCTTACTATGTTCCGGCTTTGGACAAGATCGTTCTTCCTCTGAGAACTCAATTTAAAGATGCTGAAGGTTTTTATGCAACGGCGCTGCACGAACTCGGTCACTGGACCGGGCACAGTTCCCGCCTTAACAGGCCGATACTGAATAAGTTTGGTACCCCTGACTACGCAAGAGAGGAACTTCGCGCTGAAATATCTTCGATGATGGTCTGCAGCGGTCTGGGCATCAAACGCAAAGCTCAAAACAGCGCCGCATACGTGAACAACTGGATCGAGGTTCTCAAAAAAGATCCTAAAGAATTATTCCGGGCGTGTGCGGACGCCGAAAAAATTAAGGATTATTTATTCGGGATAGACAAATCTCTGGGATTAACGGCGGAGCCTCCGGCTAAGAAAGACAAAAGCCCGGACAACAAAGAAGCAAAGGCCGCCCTTCAGACATCGGCACTACAAACCTACAAGGAGTTGCCCAATTATCAACAGAAATATATTCAGAGTTCGATGCTGAATTTTCTGACGCAGCCGTTATCCAATCCGTACCAATTTCAAAAACCATCACAAAAATCCCGAGTCATTGATATTGAAAGGTAGTCGTCATGCAATTATGGATTGCGGAAAAACCCTCTGTTGCCAAAGCTATTTGCGCAGAGTTGGGAATTGTAAAGAAGGGAGCCGGTTTTAACGAATGCAAGGGCGGCAACACCGTTACTTGGTGCTTTGGTCACCTTTTGGAGCAGGCGGGGCCTGATGCCTACACACCTGATGATGTTCCTGTCACCAAGAAAGGCGGGAAAATCTGGCGAATGCAGGATTTGCCGATTTTCCCGTCGGTGTGGAAACTCAACGTCAAACCGGACAGAGGCGTCAAAACCCAGCTCAGAACCATCAAAACGCTGCTTACTAAGGCCGATAGTATCGTCAATTGCGGCGACCCGGATAGAGAAGGACAGCTCCTTGTTGATGAGATTTTGGAGTTTTATAAATGCCGAAAACCCGTCAGTCGTTTTTGGGTGTCTGCACAAGATCCCGCGTCTATTAAAAAAGGCTTGAAATCTCTTAAACCAAACAGCCAATTTCAAGGAATGAAGCTTGCAGCTCTGGGCCGATCCAGAGCCGATTGGCTGCTGGGAATGAATCTGACCAGAGCTTTGACACTTACCCACGGTGCCAAGGAAAGAAAACTCATAGCAGTAGGCCGCGTTCAAACCCCTACTCTAGCTCTAGTTGCCGAACGAGACAGAACGATCAAAAACTTTAAGGCTGTCCCTTATTTTGTTATAAAAGCTGAAGTATCCGGCGGTCGCGGTAGTTTTACTGCGCTCTGGAAACCTTCCGACCAACAGGAGGGTTTGGACTCTGAAGGCCGTCTAGTGAATTCGGCAGTCGCAAAGAGTTTGTCAGACAAGCTTAAACCGACAAAAACGGCAGTAGTCAGAACAACGGAAACCGTGGCAAAAAAGCTGGCACAACCCCGGGCCTTTTCGCTCGCGGACATTCAGCTTGAAGCAAGCAACAAATATGGTTTTTCTGCTCAAGAAACTCTTGACACCTGCCAAAGTCTGTATGAAATCCATAAAGCCGCAAGCTATCCCAGAAGCGATTGTCAATACCTGCCGGAATCACAGTTTACCGATGCACCTAAAGTCCTTGCAGCCATTGCGAAAACTTGCCCCAAGCTCAGGGAGTTGGTCTTAAAAGCCGATCCGACCATTAAGTCTCAAACTTGGAACGATAAGCAGATCACTGCTCACCACGGTATCATCCCGACGCAGCTGCCGGTTGGATGGGCAGCTTTAAGCGATAAGGAACAAAAGATTTATGAACTGATCGGACGCCGATATTTGGCTCAATTTTTCCCGGTTCATCAATTTAATTCTTGCTCTATCGACTTAGACCTAGGCGGTGAGACGTTCATCGGTAAAGGGAAAACCGTTACCAGCCTCGGATGGAAAGTCGTTTACAAAAATCAAACCGACCCGGATACCGATAAAACCGAGTCCGACCAGATTCTTCCTTCAGTAAAAAGCGGCGATATTTTAAAAGTCCTAAAAACTGAAACGAAAAACGAACTTACCAAGCCGCCTGCGTATTTCACCGAAGGCACGCTGATTGCAGCTATGGAAAAAATTCATACCGTAGTGGACAACCCGGAATACAAAAAATATTTAAAAGAGGGTGACGGGATCGGCACACCGGCGACCAGAGCTGCGATTATCAGCGAACTGAAAAGAAAAGGTTATTTGGAGACGAAAGGCAAAAAAATCTGCGCATCTTCTGACGGGATTGAATTGCTGAAGCTCGTGCCGGAACTCGTCCGCAACCCGATCCTTACTGCTGTCTTTGAAAGAAAACTTAGGGACGTTGAGTCCGGCAAAAGCACTTTGAGTTCCTTTATTGAGAGCCAGCAAAAATTCATTTTGCAGGAAATCAATAAGGCAAAGGCAATCAATAATGGCCTCCAATAAGAACCCGTTTCTTGACGATCTTTTTCCCGATCCGATGCGTGCCCGAAAAGCACGCATTTTCAAAGGATATGAGAACGTTTCAAACACTGCGGCCTTCAGATTTTCTGCTCTCAGCTCAAAAGTTAAAGCCGAAGGTGTTGTCGATAAGCGCGCCGAGGTTATGTTTCGGTTCGGACAGGCAAACATAAAAAGCTATCTTCACACAATCAAAGCAGCCGATTACATAGCGCGAAACGGAGATATTGAGCTGATCGATCAGAGCGGAAACAGTTTGCAGGGTAAAGCGGAATATCGAAAAGTCCTCTATGAATGGAAGCTGCTTTCAGAAATGGGCGAAGGAACGTCCAAAAGAGGCCACGCAAGAAGAGTCATACTTTCTATGCCCGCAGGAACAGACGAAGATAAATTCAAAGCAGCTTGCAGCCAATGGGCCAAGGATATGCTTGACGGATACGATTATCTGCTGGCTTTCCATTTACCCGGGAATGATAGAAAAACGACTCAGCCCCACTGTCACATCCTTCTTAGGACAAAAAATCGAGAGGGCAAAAGAATTCATCTGGCAAACGATGAGCTGTCGGCAATGCGTGAGCATTTTGCCGCTTGTCTCCTCAAGTGCGGCATCGAGGCCAATGCAACCCGGAGGTGGTCAAGAGGACAAACGCAGCAGGGAATTTCTCAAGCAGAACATCATGTTTTAAATAATCGCCGGATGTCTGAACAAGATCGAGCCCGAGTCTATGCAATCGCCAAAAAACGAGAGCTTTTGAAACGACAGCAAGCTCAGGTCGAAAAGATTCATTCTGCCTTCAAAGAAGGAAAAGCCATACCGGACTCTCCGTCCATTCAAAAAACCAAAAAAACACGAAGGACCGTAGCTTATTTGGCCAAGCAAGCGTCGAGAAAACTTCTTGATTCTCCTTATTCCGAGGACCAGCATCTCGGCAGAAAAATGCAGAATTACTACTCAAAGCTCGAACCTGTTGAGAGCGCCGAGCAGAAAACACTGCGTCAGCTTAACGAGGCAAAACAACAGCAAATCAAGCGGATGCAAGCCATGCGTAAACGGCTGAAGAAAGGTTCTCAAAATCTTGAAAAGTAGGCGTCAGCCGAAAACTTCCAGATTCTTGCAAACTTTTTCCCGGCTGGTTTCCGAACGAAAGTCATAGCGGGCGGTAGTCGCAACCGACGTATGCCCCATCGCTCTTTGTAAAATAAACAGCTCACAACCCTGCTCCAACATTCGAGTTGCAAACGTTCTGCGTAAATCAGGAGGCTTAACCGTGCCGATGGCTGCCAGTTCAGCTCTTTTCTGCAAAATTCTATAGATTGACGACAGCTGCATTTCTCTAAAGATGAATTTACTGTTATCGGCTCCGGAACAAATCCGAGGAAAAAAGACTCCCTCTTCTAAGCCTCGAGCCATTAGTCACTCGTCGATTATTTGGTTCAGTTTCTGCGACAGAAAAATTTCCGCTTTTTGCTCCGATGTTCAGTGCATCCTGGTTGTTTAAAGTCCCTCCTAAGAGCGCAATATTATTGGAGACATTGGTTTGGACATTCCCTGTTTGCTGATAGTTTCCATTGCGGACAGTCATATCGCCATAATTAACTGTTCCTGACTCAACTGAAGAAATGTCAAATAAACCGGAGCTGTCTAAGACGCCTGCATTTAGCTGAAGCTTAACGTGGTGATAATCCGCACGATTATCAATTTGTGCGCCGTTACCAATATTTAGAGTTCCGTGAACATTTAAAGAGGAAGTGACTTCACCTCCGTCATTGGTATTGCCACTGCCAACTCTCAAAAGACCGCTATGAAGATTGAGATTCCCAGTCACTTCAAGGCTGCCCGAAATTTTCGAAGCTCCGTCCCCTTTATGGACAACGGCAAACAGTGGAGAGCTGGAATCCAAGTTACCGTTAACTAACAGAGATTGGTTTTCCATTCCCCGGAAATTTCTAGAAGTCCAAGAAATATACAACTCCGGAGTGTTTGCTGTTGCGTTTCCGTTAATGACGAAGCTATCCACTAAAGTACGTTTTTCTCCATCTCTTAGCGTGCCTAATTCAACATCGCCGTTATGCGTAGTCAGAGCGCATACGTTTGAAGCTGTTAGAAAAGTAACGAGAACCAAAGATGTTACTTTTCCTTTGCTTCGACTTATCGAACTGGCAGTCTCGGAGACAACAACAAAGCATCCCCGGGATTCGCTCCAGATCTTCTTGAAGATTTTGTTCATTTTTTATTTCCTTTTATAATTGTGGTTACAAAGTGAACACGTTTCTTAAATGAGGTACTGATATGCAAGCTCTTGCGAATGAAATCATCCGGGTGCGCATCAACGAGCAGCTCAAAAAAGATGCAACCTTGGTTTTGGATTCCATTGGGTTAACCATGTCGGATGCAATCCGCATTTTTCTTATGCGACTTGTTGACGAAAAGGCTTTGCCCTTTGAGCTGAAAATGCCTAAGCATTTAGACATTTCACAAATGAGCAGACAAGATATAGACCAAGCATTTGAAGCCAGCTTCAAAGATTTTGAGGAAGGACGTTTTTGTTCGGCAGAAGAAGCTTTTTCTCGCATTAAACACAGAGACATCAAATGAACTTTCAGGTTGTTGTCTCTGAGAAAGCTCAGGAAGAATTGCAAGAAATTTACGACTACATTGCAGATACCGGATTTCCCCAAACGGCTGAAAAAGTAATTGCAGAACTCAAAGAAGCCATACTCTCTCTTAACTACATGCCTGAGCGTTGCCGTCTGTTTGATGTAGAACCTTGGAAGAGCAAGGGAGTAAGAGTTAAAGTAACTGGCGCGTATGGTATTTATTACACGGTAGGACCCGACAATACAGTCAGAATCCATCATGTATTTAATTGCCGGATGGATATTGCCCGACACTTTATGCTCAATTGAATAACTCATAAGAAACCTCCGAATACAAAACCGCTTAACTCAGAACTTCGAAAGAAGCGCTGGGTAAAGCGGTTTCTTGTTGGGCACTTAGGAGAAAAAACTTTGCTTTGAATGCCTATGTAGGCAGACAGGGAGAATCAGCCGAAATTTAAAAAAATTCCTCGGAAATTTTCCGAGGCAAACAAGATGGAAGTAGTGAATCAGAACGGAACCGTTTCTTCTATGAGCGGTCCAATGCGTGGCAAATCTTTCCAGCAGGTTGTATATCCCGGGCTCAAACGCGCCCGGGACATTTCCCAAGCGTCTTTGCCTAATTTAGAAGCCGCAAAGCAGAGCGTATTTTTACCGTAGCGGGTGTTGATGGAATCCATCAGTTCACAGATGATCTGCTGTTGTTCGGTTTCCGTCTCTTCAAAAAGATCCTTGGTGACAGAGCCTTTCGGGACGACTTCTCCGACATAGACACCGGCGCGTTTATAGAGGCAGTCTCTACGGTAAGTTTGATTAAGCAATCGCCGAGCGTAATGAATAATCGTATTGGTATCCGAAATAGGATAAGGAAGGCCAACGCACGGATAAGCGTGCTGCTGGACATCCTGAAGGCGGAAAGGATTCGTGTTTAAGACAATACCGACGGTGTGCGCTACCGTACCTTCGCGGCGCAAGGTTCTTCCGCATTCCTGTGCATGGAACGTGATGGCGCCCAGCAAGTCATCTTTGTCGCAGACTAAATGACTGAAGCTGCGGCTTCTCATGATTTGCTGTCTTTTTGGTTTTACAAGTTCCAGTGGAATGCAGGACGTTCCCTGAAGTTCTCTTACCGTCATGGAAAGCGTAATACCGAACCGATCACGGATGGCTTCCGCATCTGCACGGGCTAAATCCAGAGCGGTACGGATTCCCATCTTGCCGAGATGCTCGGTATAGCGTCTGCCGACGCCCCAAATTTCAGAAACTGGCTCGCAAGCAAGCGCTTTTGCCTGTCTTTGAGGTGTTAAGTCGAGCCAATTGCACACACCTTTAAGTCCAGCGTAGTGTTTGGCTAAATGGTTGCAGTATTTGGCTAAGGTTTTTGTCGGTGCGATGCCGACGCACGTGGGAATGCCGACATCTTTAAACACTTTATCCTTGATCTGAAAGCCGAGCTGAGTCAGGTCGGTGCCTAAACCTTCGTACCCGCTCATGTTGGCGAAGCACTCATCAATACTGTACGGATCGATACAGTCAACTTGGGAGGCGATGGTTGACATCATGCGCCCGGAGAGATTGGCGTAGAGTTCGTAGTTGCTTGAGAAAACGGAGACGTTTTCCCGTATACAGAATTCTTCGATCTGAAAGTACGGCTGGCACATTTTGATGCCGAGCTGTTTGGCTTCCTTCGATCGAGCAACGACACATCCGTCATTATTACTGAGCACAATTACGGGACGGTCAGTTAAGTCCGGACGAAAAACTTTTTCGCAGGAGGCGAAGAAGGAGTTCCCGTCCACCAGCGCGAACACCTGCATAGTTAGTTGCTTTTGATTGTGTACTTCACGACGCCGATAAAGCGCCATTCATCAAAATCTTTCGGGAGGATAGGTTTATAGATCGGGTTCGAGCTCTCGGGTAGCAGCCGCAGCCCTTTGTCGTCTTTCCTGTAGCGCTTAACGGTAAATTCGTTGTTAATGCTCATGATGACGATGTCGCCGTTTTTAGGTTCCGGCGAGCGATCGACGACCAAGAGGTCGCCTTCGTCCATACCGGCTAAGTCCATTGAGTCGCCTGTCACGTAGACGAAGAATGTCGAGGCAGGATTGGAGACTAAGAATTCATTCAGATCCAGTGACTTGTCTACATAGCTTTCTGCCGGAGACGGAAAGCCGGCCTGAACGCCGCATTCGTAAACTGGAATGCTCAGGTGCGTCGGATTCATGGCCGGAACAAGAATCTGGTCTGTGTCGAGGGTACGAGCAGGTTCTGCGACACGTTCAAGTTCACAGCGAAGCCATTTTGCGCCGCCTAACTGCTTGAAAACAGGAACCAGTTCATCTGTAAGGCAAATGGAAACACGTTTTGTATTACCAAGACCTTTTCGGCCGGCACCTTCACGAGCGCCCCCGCGGTTTTCTTTTTTAGTTGTTTTATCCATGATGAAGTAAAAAGAGGAAAAATTTTGAAATAATCATACTATTTCAAAAATCTGTAGTCAATTATTCCCGTTGCTATGAATCAAGGATACCCACCGCTTTAAAAAACCTTAGAATAGTCCTAGACGAACTCCGACCGGTTTTAGTGTCTTCTAGGTCGGCAAAGGTTAGCCCTGCATCAGCAGGGCTTTTCCTTCTAACAATTTTACAATTTTAATTGGTCACCAAAATGGTCACTAAATTCTTCTTTAAGTTGTTATCTATTTGAATTTAAATTAGTTTAAATTCTCCCCCTCTCCGCCAGCCCTTTTTAATTATTCAAATAGTTAGACTCCTTTCTTGAAAAAAGCACCACCAAAAACACCACACTTGGTAGCTATTTTCCTTTTCATCTCTTTAACGGTGAAGTTTTCCTAGCAAAGCGGCGTCGGCTGTGTCTTTGTTTTTGGATTAATTCTTTTGTCTTTAACGCGCTGCAGACATCTTCTTCGCTGGATTCTGTACATTTATCGTCGCATCAATTTAAAAGCAAGTACTCAACAACAAACTCGGTAGCGGTACTGAACTGGCTGGACTAGAAGATTCAAAAATGAGAAAAAAGTCCCGGGAAGATTTTGAACGGCTTCCCGCCTTTTCGTTAGATTTATTCTTTGCATGAAAAATTAATCGAACAATTACGGCAAAAGTTTAGGCCGCACGAATGTCATCCCCACATAAGAGAGGGTATAGCTAATTAGTACGCCCCCGTTTGGACTTGTTTGGCTCTTGTTTAATAATTATCCAAACTCCATCGACGTCATGCCCGTCCACTGCCTAAAGAACCTAAATGTCGGATAAAGGTCACATCCGATTTCTACGGACAGACCTTTAACTGATTCTGCGGTTTTTCTTCAAATCCCGGTATTCCTAGCAATGTAAAGAATAACCGGTCACGTTTCGTCTCCCCGCTTCTTTGTGTAACGGTCCCGGCTTCACTTCTTAGACTCGTCAATTCAATGCAGTCGAACCAATCGATTAAACTTTGCATCGATTGTTTTTTCAGCCATTTAAGCAGGTCGGCGTTCTGATCTTTGTCCTTTTCCGCGAGCTTTTTATCGCTGAGGCTCAGCTCAAGCTTTTCTTTGAGTTCCTTTATCTTCGTGTGCAGGAAGCACTGATATCCAAGCCCAACAAATTGACAGAACATGCGTCCTTTGAGGGTATCTCCGTCCCAGACGCGAGTGCGTGTACCGTCCAATCGATTTTTCGTATCTTTAAAGGCTTCTTCAATTTTTTCTCTGAGACGGTACTTTCTCAAAGCCTCGAAGCAGTCTTCGGCTTTGTTAGAGACAAGGGCAAAGTAGCCGTAATCTTTCCTAGCCTGAGCGTAGGCTTCTTCGTTTATCGCAACTTTGAGCTTACCGCCTCTGCCGAGCCGGCTGATATTGAGATACTTTTCTGCCTTCTTCTGAGCTGATTCACTGAGCTCATCCCACAGGCCTTTTTCAA